>Ga0179591_1200347_pt1 | contig 10392 bp, 5 predicted proteins | sample CZOMad2_1_08_16f_FD_182891 | JGI IMG/M metagenome (GOLD analysis project Ga0179591, IMG submission 182891) | Vadose zone soil fungal communities from Angelo Coast Range Reserve, California, USA - CZOMad2_1_08_16fungal (PacBio error correction) | ecosystem: Environmental > Terrestrial > Soil >...
TTGGCTCGACGGACGATTTCTCCGCATAACAGGAAAAGAAACTTCTACGGGACGAGACGGCCGAGTGTCCAATCCGAGGGACAACTACCGCTAGTGGAAACTATAGTTAAACCGAATCGTAAGGGGCCTTCAAAACCACTGGAACTGAGATTTACATCTAAAAGTGAGGAATCAATCTCGCAAATGACTGCCCACACATAGGTTGAGTAACTGAACCAGGGGAAGGGGAAAAATGACCCCTAACTAACTGCAGACTTTCAATCCATTACAGAGAATGGGTCTCTTGAAGAATTGTGAGATCGAGAGGGACTAAAATCAGGAAACGCAACCTGCATCCGTACCGGCGGCCAAGTAACTCCATAGCCAACGAAGAGAGGGGACTCAGAACCGTCAAGGCTCCTAGGGGTAGGCGCGGGGGGTAGTATTACTCTTTGAAACAGCTCCTCAAGATAACCCGCTGTCGTACGAACTATCAGGAAAAGGAAATTCCGTCTGAAGGGAAGAACGAATTCCCAATGGGACCGCAAGGTGAGAAGCATGCGAAAGAGATATGAGGGCAGAAAGAAAAGGGGGTGCCTAGGGGGGCAAAGGGTGGAGAGGGCTTTTAATCGAATTCGTGGGTAGAGGAAGTCTGAGGAGAAAAAACGAGGCTCCCTAAACGGATTGAGAGAACGGAGGCCTAAGAACTCTCAAGGCACAAAAGAGATAGAACATATCGAGGTGAGGTACTCTAGGGGTCAAGTCGTCGTGGTACTATAAAAAGGGCAAACGTGCTTGGGCTTGAGTCGGAGTTATTGGGACGAAGTCCTTAAGGGGGGACTAAGAAGTTCTGGCACCTAGAGAATAACTATCTGACTGAGAACACAATTGAACACCAGGACGCCAAAGAGACGAAAGAAGCAAACCCCTTAAAAAAACATAAATTGAAAAATAAGCGCGCCGATCTGACATTAAAAGGGGATCAGCGAAAAAACAAGACAAGGGCCGCAGCGGACCCTTGCGATATATAGATAGAGTCGGCACGTTACGAAACCCTCCTCCCGAAACGGGAACTGAAGGCCGTCTGTTCGATAAAAGAGAGGGACATGCTAGTGTCATTAGCAGGGCACGACTAGAGGGAGCGGGTCAGAACCGGACCGCGGTGAAAAAAAGTGAAAGATTCAGGGAAAGCCCGATATAGGTGAGGACCCGAATACCACGGAAAGAGGCCCGACACCAAGAAGGGGCCCCTACCTTACGCGGGTTAAGGTGGGCGCTGTAACCTGGAAAACCAAAACGAAAGGGTTCCACACGAAGGACGTACTGAGGACGGAAAGGGCAGTCCCGGAGCAGGGGAGGGTCTCCAAGCTAAAACGGGAAAGTCCCCTTACCAGGGGGTGATTAAAAAGAGATGCCCCTAGAAATCCCAGGGCGCAAAAGGAAGTGTGGACCGAGGTGGATAGAGGGGTGGGGGGGCCGAGGTTTGGTTGACCCCGACGGGAAGTCCGGTGAGCGGTGGGGGAAAAAGGAAGGGCAAAGTCGCTATGATAGAAAAAAGGGTGGGATAGAAGGTTACGGAGGCTCCAGTAAAAGGAGGATTGTCTTGCTCCGGGAACTCTAAAAAAGAAAGTCCCGGAGGGAAGCCGGGTGAAAACAAAACAGCAGGATTTACGCAGAGCGAAGCGGACGAAACTCGGAGCGAGCCCGACTACTGTGTATTAAAGAAGGACGGAGGTGAACTGTGAGTGGGGGAAAATCTGGCAAAAAAACAAAATCCCCTTTGAAGTAGCCGGGACCTGCAGGAGATCTAAGACCGGAAAAGGGGAACAGAACTCGTTTTGTCGGGGTCTGCATGGGAAAGGGTAGCAAGAGGGGACGCCTTCCCGTCTCCTACGCTAGAGAGGAAGTAGAGCCAGCAGAGGGAGGAAGGACGCCTCCGACGGGCGTCAAGCAGAGCCCTTTGTCGCCGCCGTACTGAACCAAACTCTCCTTTCAGTACGTTCGCGGCCGTGGGGGGACAAATAGAGAAACAAAAAACAAGAGAAGGAAAAGGAGAGGGGGGGGTCCCACAAGAAAACGAAAGAAACAGAAGTACTTGTTACTAAGAGAAAGGTCCGCGAAAACGCATCGGACGAACAAGAGAACGACGGCAAAAAACCCCAAGGGACTCAAAAATACAGAAAAGTCCTTATAAAAAAATGAATACGAATAAAACCTATCTTGCTCAACTCAATAAAAGCAGAAAATACAAAAGAAAAGGGAGACGGGAACGGCACGCACTGCGCGGCGAAGATAAGAAATGGATTGGCAAAACCAAAAAAGGGGACTTTCGGGGGGCACATTAACACACGCAAAAATAACCGGCCGAAAGAAAAAAAAAGAACAAAGGGGGAAAAAGGGGGCAGAGATCACAAACGAGTCGTGCACTGGACCTCGCAAGCGAACAGCGGTAATGGGCCAGAACCAGCGTTCTAAAGAACTTGAAGGGGGGGGAGGGCAGCTTAGACCGGACCCAAAAGAGGCGCTAATGTGCGTCGAAAAAGACACGCCCTCCGGAAAAACAGGGGGGCAGATCATCGGCGACCTGGCCGGACGAAGGAAACACGACGAAACGAAAGGGTTCCAAAACCAAACAAAAAGACCAAACCGCGCGTTCTACAGCAAAAAAAAACCAGTAGGGGCGAAAAGGAAGGGGGGGAGAGATCTGGTCACCGCAGGAAACGGGGGCGACAGAACGGCCGACAAAACAAAGGCTTCGAAACTGCGGAAGAAATATCGGCAAGCCGCAGACACAAGAAGAAGTCCGGAAGTCTTTTGACACGGTGCGGGGAAAACGGAAGACGCCACTCCTAACTCGAAGAAGGGGGGCCAATTCCTCGGGAAAAGGGATATGGACCCGGAGGAGGAGGGGAAAAACCCAAAATGAGGGGAATACCTTACCATTGGGCTAAGAAGACATCTTCATAATCGGAGCCTCGCCATGGACGAGCACCATTAGCATATCTCTGTAAGGCTAAATTAACCACGCGCACTACACCTTCCACAAAAAAAAAAGACCGAGTCGGGAGGCGGTATCCCAATGCACGCAGCAGGGGGCCCCGTAGCGCCTCGAAAAATTGACGAAGGGCGTAAAAAAAAATCTGCTGAATCGCAGCCCCTGAAACACCAAGCGAAACGTAGGAGCGCGCGGGTAACTCGGGGGGGTGACAAAGGGTAAACGGGGGAAATAGAGGAGCGTTGTAAAAATCATCTGACGCGAAGAGGCAAACCCGGGCAGATAAAAAAGTAACAGCGAATCGATCAAACGCCCAGAACCCGAAACGGGGTCGATGCCACGAACAAAGGAAAAACAAGACGTCTTAGATATCATCGTTCAGCAAGCTCGTGGTGTACTCGGGGAGAAGGTCCTAACCGTCGGGTCGAGCCGAGGAAAAAGAACTTCCTACATAGGAAAAAAAGTGTGCCTATGAACAAAACCCTGGACCGAGATCACCAACGGAAAGCCCATTCGGAAAACCAGTCGGCGATTAAGCCGAAGGAGAAGGAGGGCAGCCTTCCACGGGGGACGACACCGGTCTCGGGGCGGAACAGGCAAGCAGGAATCTCCAGGGCACTTATCGCCGCGGGCCGAGGGACGCGAGTCTTAACGGATAAGAGGAAAGAGGTTAATCACTCCAGTCGCAGGCATCGGAAAGGGCTACAGTGCGAGAAGAGCGGGGGCGGGAGAGGCCCCCAGTCTGACCGACGCCGAGGTTGAGGTCGCAGTAGTAGACCTAAAAGCTCCCCAAAGAGAATACATACGACCTCAAGCGGAACTCAGTGCTGGGGCATATGTCCAGGGGATCGTCACAGGTAAACAATTAACGGGTCAGACAAAGAAAACAGTTTGCTTTGGACCCTAGGAACTGAGGGGATCAAAAAGCGTGAGAGGGAAACTAAAACGGCGGGGGATCCAAGAATCTCGGTCTGAAAAGCCTCTGCACCGACGCGTGTACTCAGCAGGAAAAAAAAGCCTCGCGCGATCACTCGTTCCCCGTCGAAGCGGACGCGCGAACTCAGCAACGTGCGAAAACCATCCCGGGCAGCTAGAGAAGTCCGAGGTCTAGACGACAAAAAAAGAGAACGCAGTTCAGCTTCAAAACACTGGGGCCTTGAGTGGCACAGCCAATGGAGCCACCGGCGACCCTAGGGGAGAAGGGGGGGGGGCAGACTTACACCAAGACGTTGACAGCTGAAGGGCCTGCGCCGAGAAAGAAAAGCGCGCAAAAAAACGCTGGACGGGGTCAGCCGAGCACGTTTCAAAAGAGGAAATCAAGCTACCTCCTCCATAGAGAGAGGCCGATCTACACGGTGGGAAACCAACTAACGCCGTAGTTGCGAGTAAGGGGACAGGGGTCGCCCACGGCGGCCAGCCCCTCAAAAGCGACAGAAGTCTCAAGAACGACACGGGGCCTGACTAGCTAAGCAGCGCTAGGGAGAGTTAAACAAGAAAGGAGTCTAAAAAAACGACGTAAAAAGACACGGGCGAACCTTTCTTGTGCGGGGGAAAAGGACCAGAGGGAACTCACGAATGGATTACGAAAGAATGCAAAACGATTCAACCTTCCTGTGTCAAAAAGAGACTGTGGCAAGAAATCCCTATGGAAAAACACATCACCTGGATGGGGAAGGGGCACATGAACAACGCCTTACGCTCATGTCAAAAAAGAGAGAGAACAACGGAGTATATGAAAAGAGAAGTCAGAAATTCTCGGGAAACGGCAAACGGTTAAAAAATTGCCGGCAAGGAGGGAGGGTGACCCAAAGGCCAGAGGAAAACGGTCGGGGGGCCGAGAAAAGAAGGGCATGCATCGGTCATGAGCGTCTCCCTAAAGGTCTTGACCGGGGGAAGACCTGGATCGGGGAAGGCCAACAAAAAATTCACAAACCCCAAACTACCTATTTGGGAAAATTGGGGGGGTGGGAGCACACGTGCTTTACAGGGGATCGGGGGGGGAACATGGGGGCAGATCGACTTAAACGAGGGTCTCAAACGTCAAAACCGCGTACGAAGGAAGAACTGATGGGGGAAAAATCCTCCTTGGGGCGACAAAAGACATGAAAACTGGAAAAAAAAGGGAGGCAGTTCGTTTCCTTACAACGGTGACAGCAGGGGCCGTCATTCTACTGGAAGAGGATTGAGAAGGGAACGTGAACGCTGGGGCCTTCTACAAAAAATTCAAGAAAAGGGCTCGGGGGAGGAAACTAGCTGAAAAAGAAAAAAACAAGGCCTGAAAGAAAAACGTCTGTTTAACCAACGACCGGGAAAGAAAACTAACAAGAGGGCAGGACGTTGGCGAAAGTCAAAAAGGACAACCATGGTGAATATACCCAGGAGGGGAGGCTGGGTGACGTCTATCCGATAAGTAGACGGAACGCCAGGTAGGGAAAAAAAAGAAAGTTGAGAGAGTGGGAACTTCACGGTGCCGACGACGCTGGTTCAGCGTGTTAACCAGGACAGCGACAAGATCTGACGATTCCTTGACCGACGCGAGCGCCTGAGAGCCACAGGAAAGAGAAGGACCAAAAAGGCGAGCTTGTGAACCGCAGAGAAAAATGAGACAAAGAACCTTGGAGAAAAAAAACTGGGACAAGGGACGGAAAAGAAGGAGACCGCAACTGCATCCCTGCAAAGGGAACTGGTACGGAAGGAATTACTGGAGGAAGGGGAACTGAAATAGAAAATCAAACAGCAACCAAACGAAGTCGCTGGGAAAGGGGGAACCGCCTAGGAGTCTTACCAGCTCCCAAGAGAGTGAGGAAAAGCAACGTAGAAGTCCAGGGAAAAAGAGTAACGCGCTGGAGGGAGGAAGGCAAGGTCAAAAGAAGAAGGGAGGGGCGCCAGAACTCGGGCACCGTAGGGTGCAAAGAACCAGAAGGGGGGAACCGAATGTAATAAATCTTGTGTTGTGTGCCAGAAATTTACCAACAATTGAAGATAATGGGGGGGAGGGCGAATCGAGCGGAAAACGTCGTCACCCAAAAATAGAGGTGGGGCCGAAGAGGGGCCAAGGGGGTGATAAGTAGGGGAAGGCAAGGTAAAAAGGTGCGATGGTCGACGATTCTGGTAAAGAGCGCGAACGAACCCTGAATGACCGTCTGCCCCGACGCGCGGAAAAAACGAAAGAATGAAAGACAACTCGAATAGACGAAAGCGGGGGGTGAAAACTCCTTGCGTGGAATGCCAACTTTAGGGGAAGTCGAGATTGAGTGGGGGAAATCTTAGCAAGGCGGTGTGAGCCTCTTCATTAGAAAGAGATAGAGAATTGATGTATCAAAAAAGGCACTGACTGTGCGCTCATGGTATAACATGCCACCTCCCGTGCCACTGCCGCTGCTAGACCCTCTCATTGCTACGGGATCAGAACTTAAACTAACAAATTAGTGGGAAAACACGTCCCGTGGAGAGGAGAGACTGTTCTTGCAATTAAAACTGTTAATTAACAGGGACTCAGACAATCTAAGAGGTTGGGAACTGCGTAGGGGAAGTGCATACTTCTCCGATCGGCACAAGTGAGATCCGGTAGAAAGGCTAGTGAACGAGGACCGCGTTCAGGCGGAGTGACAGGTCGGCGAGCCATCGGACGTGCGGCCCGAGAAGCCTAAGGGGACTACTTAACCAGAACCTTGCCAATGGGGGGAGCAAAGAAAAAATGTGAAACACTAAAGGGCGAGGTGAGTGGGAGGTGCTCTTGGGGGAAAGTGCCGGGTCGACCAGGACAAGGGCCCACGGCCTTAAGGAGTTCTCGATGGTCGCCGGCGGAAGCATGGTCAACGAGGGGGAAAAAAAAAGGGGGCGGTGTCGGCAGTAACAGGCAAAACCGGTGGATGGTGAATCCACGGCGCAACGCACAAGTCTCCCCCTAAGAGCGTGGGAAGGGAAGAGTAAACGAGCTTTGGGAATGGAAGGAGGGGGGGGTTGACCAAGACAAGTGTCGTTAGGTGGGGATGATACGTAGGCGGCAGAAGGGTCGAAGGACTGGAGCAGTGCCCAAAGTTTGGGTAGTCGTAGGAAGGGAAAGGAGTGGCGAAATGGGAGAAAACGAATCGAACCGGTCAGGGTGGAAGGGAAGGAAGACAGACACGCTAACCGCAAGGGAAAGGCATAGCAGGAGGGCTACCAGAAATGAGAGGGGGACCAGATGCCGAGGAAATCGGCAAAGATCGTTGAAAGATGGACGAACCGACCTGAACTGTCAGGGTCAAGGGTGCTGGGGTAAAGGGGTTTGAAAATAGTGACCCCAATCCACTTTTTGGGTGAAAGGAGAGAACTACCTTTCCTCGGCGAGAGGGGAAGACCATATTCAGTTCAAGAAAAAAAATTTTCCTATTTCAGTGGTAGTGGACTGATCAAAGGAGCGAAAACCATTTCACTGCGGCGAAGATGGCAATGCGTACGGGAGAGACCGAGGGTCTCGGTGATGCAGAAATCAGAGGAGTCGACCGAGGAGGGCCGCGACCCAGTCGGCCGCCTACAACAACGTCCCAACGGAAAGGGGGTAACCGTAAACCAGTTTTTCCAGGACTAACAACAACACATTGAAGAGGAGAAAAATACAGAGAGAGTGGGCCGCCACGCAAAAAACTGCTCAAAAAAAAGGAAAGGGATAAGTGCCGTAAGAAGTCGAAAAGGGGACTCAGGGACGCATCAGTCACGATGCGTCCACGGAAGAACGGGCGAACAACTGCGGGGCTCTAACAGGACGCCTTCCCCGCGTTCGTACGACGGGAACGGGCCGAAGGTCTGCATCACACGGACAAATACCCAAAAACGAACACTAAAGGATGAAACGGCAAGCAGAGGTAGTCGGGGGATCCGTGCGAACTAGGATCTCAAATGCACCCAAAAAGTGGTGTACGTTGGGGACGAGGTTCACCCACGACAGGGAAGACCAGTAACCGAAGAACTGACGACAAGGGCCATGAGGCACAACCGAGTCGGTGGAAGAGGCCTCCAGAGGGACGTCAGAAGCGGGCGTGGACCAGACCGGGCGAAGCAGGACTGGCGTTGTCGAGGGAGAGGTATGCGGCAAAAACCCTCGGACTTCGACTACAGGGAGACAGGCACTTCCTACGGACGAAAGAACACGTGGCAAGTGAACTCTACTGTAGGAGACCTGGCCTCCAAAGTCGATACCAAGACGACAACGGAAGTTGGGGCCCACAAAATCGACTCCAAACCGTCATTGGATAACGAATGAAACCATGCTGGGGGGACGAACAACGGGAGGGCAGGTGGGGGGCATAGCTAGTACACCGGTCAAAGCAAAAGGGGAGCGGGGATTAAAAGAAACCTACGTGAAAACGCCGCTGGTTCTGGAGACCATCTCTGTCCGACGGCGCCCCACCAGTACGAAGGACGGCAGGCTGGGGGTGCAACGGGTCGGTGGGCTGAAAAAGATTCAATCAGAGCCACGCCACCTCGAAGGTAGGTGCAAAGACTGGAATCGGTGGTCCTTTAGGGCAGTACCGGCGGAGAGCGGAAAATCAAATAGGAGTCGCTAGAACCTTCCTCAAGACATAAAAAGGAGGGCTCAGTAGACCTCTAAATGGAGTACAGAGGAAGACCTGATCCTGCATAGGGAGTAGAGACGTCCAACAACCGTCAGCGCAAACCGGAACTTTCGGTGCCGGGAATTCAGCCGGGGGGGACAGGGGAAGAAGCACCTTCTGAAAAAAATTACAACGGGCGATTGCGGGACCAATGCTTCATGTGAAGAGCCCTGACCGGAAGTCCAGAAAAGCAACGGGAAGAAACGTACCGTGGGGTTGTTGCCGGGAGAACGGGTATCGACAGTCGCCAGGGGTGATCACAGCCGAGCCGGTCGACGGAGATGCACACCTACTTCTAACGGACCCTGTCAAACATCGCCTCGACACGCCCCCAACCCAGGAAGCCCGGGTCTCGGACACGAACCCGAAAACTGGACACCAGCGCGTCGTAATAGCGCGTTCACATTCTTGGTGGGAGAGCGTCATGGGGACTGGAGAAACGGGTCACGGGGCGAGACAGCTTTGGAAAAGCCGTCCACAGAGGACGCCAGAACCGTGTCAGGGAGAAACCGACCTGCTCAACCAACTTCCCTCACCAGGAAACGGCAGAGAAAGGCGAGTGGTCAGCAGGTCCCTCAAGGGGACTCCGCAACAGGGTCGGCCACATTTTTGAAAGGAACGTGCACCAGCAGGAAGTGAAGCGCTCGTTAGAAGGACCCAAGGCGTCGGGAGAGGAGAAAACTATCGGCTGCAAATTTCCTACGAACCAGAGCAGACCTCGAGATGACTTGGACTTAGAACAAGAATCGGGTGGTGCAGGGGGGGAAGTCCTCAGAGGGAGGGAGAAAAGAGGTTGAAGGGGGGAGTCGGTAGTATCTCTCGCTGGGGACCAGCTCAGACAGCCAGACCATTTCCCGGGAGACGTCGGAATGTAAAACTGAGTCAGGGGAAAGTTTCGGAGGTCAAGTAAACCGGCCCACTTTTACAACCCTATAAATTTGTTCTTGGAACACATGGTCGAGCGGCTGGATCCCATACGGGAGAAGTGGAACAGGCGCGGGCGTGGGCGATCCAGGCGGAGAGAGTCGGCGACCATCATCGCACACGACGGGTCTCACAAACGTCACGACCGCCGCTAGCTCTCAATCGGTACAACGGCAGACTGACCTTCGGAGAACGGGGTCAAAAGTGAGAAACTACCAGTAGTATCGCGGGAGAGCCGGATTCAGTCGACTCCGAAAAGAGTCGAGCCTCAGGGCAGCTGTAAAAAATGTGGGAAGTGCACAGTTCGGCCGTGAACAGCCGCCTCGAAGAATGGCCGTCGGGGGCGCCGACGTTGGACGTCAGATTACGGGAGGACCGAATCAAAAGACGCAAATGTCAATCAGCAGACTTCTTGCTGGGGAGAAGAACTAGCAATGGAGACGGAATGACGACGCCAGGACTAAACGGATAAAGTCCTCGGAGACCGGGTAGGAGAACCGACGCTCAACAGGGGACTGCGTTGTTGGAAAAGGAAAGAGGGTTGTCACCAAGAGGCGGCCCTACTAAAAGAAAACACGAAAGAGGTGAAAAATACTCAGACGGTGCCTCGGAAAGCGCCAGGATCCTAATCTTTAGCATACGGGGAGGGGAGACCCACGGCGTACCCACTCAGGGGGGGGGGGGGGGGGGCAACTGAGGGCCCGGGCTGTTCTCCCCTATCCCTGGATTGAGGAACAGTTACACTACTAGGGAAAGAAGGCATCATAACAAACTAGTTCTTCACTTAAAAGATTTACGCAAAAGAGGGCCAGATGGGGGGAACAAAGGAAGGGGCAATTTGGAAAAAAAAAATCCATACGCTGCAGGAACAGGAACCACTCCGGCCGCGCATCTAAG
>Ga0179591_1231220_pt1 | contig 10392 bp, 8 predicted proteins | sample CZOMad2_1_08_16f_FD_182891 | JGI IMG/M metagenome (GOLD analysis project Ga0179591, IMG submission 182891) | Vadose zone soil fungal communities from Angelo Coast Range Reserve, California, USA - CZOMad2_1_08_16fungal (PacBio error correction) | ecosystem: Environmental > Terrestrial > Soil >...
AGCTAAAGCTAGTGGGGGAGCTGAGGAAAGCGGGGGAAAAAGTAAGAATCATTTTTTGTCTCCATGCAAAAAAAAAGACTCACAGAGGGACAGGATTGGGCTCATCGGAAACTGTGGAACAGGCCTCATCGAGTCTCACTCACCTAAAACTGAAAAAAAAAAGGCCAAAAGGAAGGCAGCCGCCTTACCCGCGGAAAGCGTGAACGCCCGGGGGAGGAGGGGGGGGGGGGGGGGGGGGGGGGGGGGGGGGGAGGGGGGGGGGGGGGGGGGGGGGAGAACTTGTGGTTCGGAAGAGATGAAACCACACTAACTCGACATCTCCAACCCACGTCAAGGGGAGGAAGAAAACCGCAGTACACGTCCTTGGTCTAGGAGCGGTCCTGACACCCGTGCTCGAAAAGTCAGGGAAAGGGGAGATCTGACTCTTCCCTTATGGGGGTCTCCCGCTAAACAATGAAGAGGAGAAAACCGGGATATCGAGATGTCGGGGATAATTCCAACCTATTCCGAAGCGGAAATTTTTCTGGGACGGGGAGGGACGAAAAAGGAAAGAAAGGGGCGACTACCTCCCCCAAGAACGGCAAGTCCTGAAAGAAGGGAAAAAAAAACGACAGGGTTATTCATTGAAGTGAAAGGAGGGGTGGGTTAAGGCGCAGACACTTCCTCTACGAAAAAAGGAAGGGGGAATGCTCGTTTTGCTGCTCATCACACGGGTCACGTACCTAAACGGGGAAGCCAGCAGACGGGGCCCAGAGGTGAATCAGGGCTGGCCCGAAAAGACCACTCCCCAATGAAAAAATCAGGGAGGAGAAAAACGCAGACCAAGCAACGTAATAACAAAAAGGTCGGACGAACCCAATTAGAGGGCGGTTGACAACTTTAGGCCCTATTGATCAACAACAAAAGGCCAAGAAAAACGACTAAGGAGTGCAATGACCTAACGCATGAATCGGGGGGCAAAAAGAAAAACAAAAAAAAGAAAGTCCCACGCACTGTCCTGCGATAATACAATCGCACGCCAGACGCATTACGTTGAGTGGGAAATCCACCAGGACTAACTTAAAGCGAACTTCTGAAATATACCTATCCCAAAAAAAGAAACGCTCCTTTATCAGGAAGAGATAGCAAGAGCCAGAAGGTAATCCTATGCCCTGTCACAGTCAAGAAGGAAAACGCTCAAAGGAAGATTCAAAAGGGGGGAGAATGGAGGAAATGATAGTCTATTAGTAGTCAGGAATAGCAACAAGCAGGGCAGATTAAGCGGGCCAAATCGATGATATTGTAGAGAAAAAGAAAGGGCGAAAAGACAACTGGAAGAAACTGCGGCTAGGAAACCAGGAGAACATTGGCGGGAAACATTGTAAAACTATTTGTGGAAAAGGATCCCAGAAATCCTCAGGAGGGAGCATAGTATACAGAAAAAAAGAGTGTTGAGTATCAAAATGGCGAGGGGGAACATCCTTCATCCCTTTTGCGATGCGAGGAAGATCTGGTGCTACGATATTGCGCAGCGATCAAGGGCCACCGGCCAACGAAACCTTTACTTTTAAGGTGAAAAGGTTCCGATCCGGTCTGCTAACTCAAACCTGGGGAAAGGCAACACATATTGGATGAACATCTTCGATGGCCGCGTTAGACGGCGTGGAGCACAAACAAAACTGTAGAAAAGCGAACGGACAGAAAAGAACAAAAAAGAAGGGGAATAGGGAAAAGTAAGAAACGCACGGGAGGAACCAGGGCCCGGCAGGCCGGAGGACGGCCGGGCAATCGCGTTGAGAGCGACGAAAATTGGGAGAGGTCCGTATCTTACTGTCAGCAATGACAGTTGGGGGAAAACAAAAAAGAGGGGGGGGGGGGCTCTGGTGCCCTCCTCGGCGAAGAGGTAAGGGCAGAAGAAGGCAAAACTAAACGGCGCAGGTAGCCAGCAAAAAGGAACCTCTTCAATACATGCTACGGCGCAAACGGCTTGAGCAAAAAACCGCAGAAAACCTAAGAGAGAAAATCCGGGGAGAAGGGAACTAAAAATGGCTGGTCGGGGGAGCATCTGCAAATTGGGTTGGGCAGAAAAGGAAAAACAATCTCATCAAACGGGAGGGGAAAAGCATATAGAAAAAACGGTGTACGGGAGCCGAACCCAGTGGGCGCACAGCAGCCGCCTCGGGGACAAAAGAAAAAAAGGGGCTAACGTATGACTTTCCTGTTTGGATGGATGGACAGGAAAAATGGGCTAGAAACGTTGCCGGGGCAGGTATACTGAATCTGGGTCAGGTCTCTGCTGGGAAACTAAACGTGTGGAGGGCCGGCGAGGGGGAAGATACATAGAAGAAAAAGCAACTGGGAAGCCACCATCATAACAAAGTGGTGGGGGAAGGGAAATTAATAGAATCGTTGAAATTAACTTACCTGAACAATTAGTCTGACAGCCACCACGATATGGGGTAGCAGTACCAAATGAGGCAGAACCTTGTTCATACCGTTCGGATTATGGTCAAAAAATTCAAAAGTGGTTGTACCGATAAGCATGGTCTCTGGGTAGTCAACTTGTAGAAAAGGTTGTCCGCAGAGGAAGGAGGGGGAAATCGAAGAGATCATTCACGTGTGGTGAAGAGGGTCCGTTTGCGGATACGGCGACCGCAGAAAGAAGACGAATCAAAATTGGCGAAAAAAGGGATACGCAGAGGAGAAAGAAAAAATCTGATTAGCTGAACATATCTCAGGCCAGTTACGCACAAGGTCGGAAGGAAAAACAACTGCAAAACGTAGAATCCACGAGGTTGGGCAGGATGAAGAAAGGAACAAGCGATGATCTTCTACGCGCCAGTGGGGAGCCAAGTATCTGTCCAGGAACGACAATACACTGAGAAAAGGGTACCGGAAAAAAAGAATTGTCGGACAAGCTGAAGGGGGGAGGGATCATCGATCGGGAACGAAACCGAGGCCCGTTGCTTAGAAATGGCAGAGGAAAGAGTATTCCTAGAAATGGAAGGAAGGTTCAACAGTTGCCTATTAGTTACAAAGGAGGGGGAAAAACTTACGCTCAGTTCTCAGGCGACCGATCTCAGACAGTTTCTAATAGCGCTAGAAAGGAGACGTGGTTAACTAATAGAGTGGACGAAAAAAGGGGTCTTCATACCGGACGGGGGGGGAGGGAGCGGGTTTAAACGAATGGCGCTTTATTCTGACTGGGACGGACAGGGACCGGGGTCGTGGGACAAAAAAAGCAGGGAAAAAGGGTGGGGGGGGAAAACGGGTTTTTGCAGTCGTGAAACGACGGAGGGAAGGGGGAACATTGCAACGGGGAAAATTTATTCTGGGGGGTCCGGTGGGGGGGATAACCGAGGAGGCCAAAGTTGGCTCCAAAAGGTCAAAGTCGCTCTTCTTTTGATTCGGGTTTGAAATGGGGAGCACCTCAGATGAGGAAGAAAGTTGGGAACGGGGGTGGGGGGAGTGTTTGAGATAGTGGAGTCATACAATGTAAAAAAAAAAAAACCTTTGAAAGGGCGAGATTAAAGCCAATCTTCGCATGTAATTACAGGGAGAGCACCCGAGCAAGCAGACTCATCTGAGGTTCGTTCTCAGGAAGGCGCGCATGACCAGGGAGAGGAAAATGAAATTAATAAAATTGGGGATTAAGGGAAAGGAAACCTCTCGAGTGAACGCGTCGTTCGTGTATTGAAACCATTTCCTGGCTGAGATGGGGAATCAACAAGAAGTGGGTGTCCGAAGGAAAGGGGACGGATCGTGGGAATGTATCGCACAAAGAGAGAAGAGGGTTCTTTTGAGTACCGAAGTGAACTTTTGACTGGCCGGAACTTATACAAAGAGGGAGAGTGAACCGGGCGCTTATTCACTTCAATCATTTGGGGAAAGACATCGGTTGCACGGCCCGCCCTCTGCCAAATTAAGGGACTGGCAAACGGCTTGGAGTAACGGGGAAAGGGGGGGGGATAATGAAGCGTTAGGTTCTGACATGGGAAAGGGGGGGACAATCTAATCTACAACATTGAGTCGCAGAAGAAGGGCGGTCAAAGCGGGACGAGGGTACTAGCGGCAAGGAGGGGGACGGGAATCGACGTTTCAGTTGTAGGGAGGCGCAGGAGAAAGCAACACATGTCCTAGACTGACTCCCTTTCTAAAGAGAGGAGGGTGGGGAAAACAGGAGCCAACAATGACACTGATGAAGGGCTTTTGGGAAAAAAAACATATATCTGTATCTCTCAAAAAAACAGAGGAGGGGGGGTAGATATAGCATCTATTGGTTGTAGCTCAGACAAAAGCATGTCCGATATTGGAAAGAAAGCAGGGTGCAAAAAAAAAGAAAGAGCCAGCACAGTTTTAGTGGGCAAGGGAGTTATCCATAGTTCAAGGGGGGCGGATCCTTCTCTCCAACCTCCACTGAAAAAAGTCCGAACAATCCTGGGAGAAGCCGTCGGAAAGAGCGGGGGGAACGCCCGAAAAAAGGAAAAGAAATTGGTTCTAATTTGCACAGGGGAAAAAACGCATCACTAACGCTCATCTCCAAAACGGGAACGGAACTGATGAGGTGAGCGACATTAAACGGAAGGGGGGAATGCGGGTCCGGAACCCACCTCGTGAAAAAAAGAGGGGAAAGGGGTGAGAAAGTGGTGCCATGAAGACCTCTGATATTCCCGACCGTAAAAACAGCTCCACGTCAATCAGGGAGACAAGGGGAACCGAAGGTCTATTAAAAATACATTCAAGAGAGGACGATTCCTGAAGCGGAACAAGTTAGGGAGGGGGGGAGACTAGCACGAAAGTTGCAGCACCTCCTACCGAAACGTTAAAGGAGGGCGACAATCCCGGGGGTAAAAAAAGAGACGGAAGTTATGCAGAAGGGAAGATGAAATGTGGTTGTGCAAAAAAAAAAAAAAAAACAGCCGAGGTCTGCTTTTCAGAGGTCTAGATCCCGGTCACGTAAATGGAGGGAAAGAGATGGGGCATCATAAGGCCCCAAAATTGGAGGAAAGAGGTCTCCTCTCCTAAGCACCTCACCAAACGGGCCCAATGGCGGGAGAGTAAGGACCCGAAAAAACGAGATCCCAAAGGTCAAGGAAACAAGGGGAAGGTTTACCAACTGGTCACGCCCTCTTAAAAGCCACAAAGCACACCCCCCAGACGAAACGGCAGTTGCAAAACCTAAACGCAACCTTCAAAGTAAAAAAAAGAAAGAAAAACACAGGAGTCCCACGAACTTCCTGCGTCAGAAAAACTCCGCATCCGGCAAGAAAGGTGTTAGGGAAAACCGAAAGGGGAAAAAGGAAAAGCAGCGCCGAGACCGAGGGGACAAAAAGAAAAAGACTTGATCGCTCCTCTATAGCCGAAAAAGGGGGAAAAGTAGGCCAGGCACAAAGGTAAATCGAGGAACAGGGTGAAAGGTTGGAAAATATATCCATGTTGTCGGGAATACAAAAATCAACGCAGCTTTCAAGTTCGTTACACGAGAGTTCGTATAGGCAAAAGCAAACGAGCCACCAATTGATCAAAAATAGGAAAAAAGATCCACTTTATGGTCTTTTAATTTTGCGCTATTGGGGTTTTGGCAGCAGTCCGAGAAGGAAAGGGGGATCAAAGGTATGACGCACCCAAAAATCGGGGGGGGGGGGGGGCGAAGTTTCTAGGGAGGCCTCCTTCCTCCCTTTTGGGAATGGCAAGGGGAATAGTCTGTGAAAGGGGAGACTCAGAATTAGCAAAAGGGGCTTAAGAAGGAGACCATTAGCAAGCCGGCCAGAAAAGGGAGATGCTTATTGACGTTTCATGCCGGTCGCGGTATAAGAAAAACGGTGAAAATAGGGAAAGGGTCTACTGCGTGGCCAGAATTTTACGGCAAGGTGTACGAAAAAAACCGTCGAAAGGGAGAAGAACAAAAATCAGGACCCCCAGCGGGTTAAGGGGGAAACGGAAAAAAGAAGAAGGAAAGGTGATCCTATCATCGAGTACGGCCGCAATCTCAGGGACGCGGCACAGGTGGTCGAGGGTGGGGGTGGGGGGGGGGGGGGGGGGGGGGGGGGGGGGGGGTTCAATCGTGAAAAAAAAAGTCCAGGTCAGCAAAACAATCTTTTACAAGAAGGGGGCCGACGCCGAGACGGAGGGAAAGGGGAGCTTAAGAAAACGGAGGTAAAGAAAGAGAACGAGACTCGTCAGAGACCTTGCTCCTGCGGACAAAGGGGATGACAAGAATGAAAAGACACAACCGAAGCAGAGGTACAAGTCTGGAAAGGGGAAAGGGGGTGCGGGAAGAGAAAAGGGTAAAGATAACGAGACACCGAGCTCAAAAAACAAAAACCAAAAAGTAGGGATATGGGAGATGAAGAGGATATACAAGGAGTATGGCATAAAAAAGAGAGAAAGAGTAACATCCTAACAAGACTTGGCAGAAAGACTGCCTTTGATGCAGGTAGAGTTTTCAGAAAAGGCTGAGGGGGAAAAAAGTAGCTTTTCTTGTCTGAGGCAAAAAACCGAAAAGGATTCCGTTCTCGTTTGCCGCCTCCTCATAGGCAGGGATGAGGGAAACGAACAAATTGGTTGGAAGAAGAAGAGGGCTTAAACGGAGTAAGTTACCTCAGGGACAAAAATGAGGCTGTCGCCGCACACTATATTTAGTCGTATCCGCAAAAAAAGTCACCTGTTTCATAAGGGGTGAAAAAGAAAAGGGAAGGACCTCACTGTGGGTACCTTGATGAGAGGCTCGGCGTCGACCTTTATATACAGGGTTTTTTGTTTGGGGGAGACACTCAGGTGTAAACTTGAGGAAAGAGAAAGAAGAGGAACTATGGTTATAGGTGACTTTAAAGTGGAATGACACAAGGGCGGAAGAAGGGTAACACTGCCTCACAAGACGGGGCGGTGGACGTCTGGCTAGTCAGTGGAAAAAAGCTCATGCGGGGAAGCCAAACTAAGCCTGAGACGGTCAGAAGGACGGAACAAACGAAAATAGGAGCATAACACGATGTTTTGGGAAAGAAAGAAACAAAAAGAGCTGAAATCTTAAACCTCTAGAAGCTTCCAACAAATCTCTTTCCAGAACTCCCAGAAGGTGGTAAGGGGGGGACGCGAAAACAGATGTGTCAGTAGCATCTTCGCACTTTGCGGGACTCATAGAGGGGGGAACTAAACGGAAGTTGAGGAATGCCGCCATAAGAGGGAAAATCCACCAAATTTATAGACATTGGACACAAGGGGGGAATATGGGGGGGACGCTCCGCGACTTACTGGTTCCTGACTCCAGATTACCAAAGAGGAAAAGAGAGGCGATAAGGGGCGGTCCTGACGAGGAAGGTTTGGGGGGGGGGGGGTGACTCTCGGCCTAATATTGGTCGTAAGGCCGGTGGGAATAACGAAAGTTACTCGGTATTGCTTCTCTGTCTTCGGAAAGGAAGGAGGGAGGCGGAAGTGGGGGGGTTTGAACGTTTTTTGTTAATCTGCAGAATTAACCAAGCAGGACACTCCAGTTAGTCGGCGGTTGTAAAGTTTGGCTCAAGGGGATGAGGAAACATGGTAGACAAGAACGGGGTTCGCAGAGGGGAATTTGGTCGAGCGTTGACTGGTGAGCGGGGCCAGAAGAGGAAATCGCTTATTGGCACTGGGTGCAGTGGCCTTGCGGAGTTGGGAAAGAAGAAAACTGTGGATCCAGGTCTGGGGGAAAAAGAGAAGGCCATCCCGACGTACGGGGGACAGTGAGAGGCATAAAGAGCAACGCTTCCGAGTTTTAGTGCCGCAAACATCGAAATGACCCACTGCAGCTGAAATGAACTGAATACACGGGATGCTGGAGGGAAAAACCTCTCAAGGGGCGTTGGCGGGAGGGTAGGAGTTCCAGGGACTCAGTTCCGGGGAAAAAGAAATCAAACCTGGGTCCCGCGGCAAAAGAAAAAAAGGGATATAGGTTGAAAAAGGAGAGTCGACACTAGAAGGAATACTAAGGAGAAGAGTTCCGAGCGGATTCTGATCATTGATAGCATAGACTGATTGACACCCTCTGTGAAGCACTTCGAAGGGAATTAAGGCGGGTGGTGTCACTTGAAGGCCGGCCCGAGAAAAAAGTCCGGGTTTGGAGGGATTTTCTTACCGGGGAGAAGGGAAAGTGGTGTGGGAGATGGATTACTTGAAAAGAGGGGGCCATCAATAAAAGAGAACAAGATATTATTAAATAATTAACAGTGAGTTACACGCCTGACGGCTTGGAGAAAAAGGGGACGGAAAAAATGGGCGGGATTCGAGGGAGAATCTAAATAATACACTAACAGGTGGAAGATACTTACGACCCGGAGGGGGAGTTTTGTGGGTGAGATCACAAGTGACAAATATGCAAGTTGGTGGAATAGCTACCACGAGGTATGAGATCAACATAACAAACGGAGAAGGGGGGATGAAAAGAAGAAGGAAGAGAAGCTGTGAGAGAGGACAAAATCTGGGTAGAGAGGGGTGGAGGGCTGGATCAAATCCAAAAGCCGAAACCGCTTTCGCAAGGGTAAGCATCTTCAAGTGTGGGGATTCGAAGGAGGAAAAAAACCACCCCAAAGGAAAGAAAAGAGGCCGGAAAGACCTTGCAAAATAGTACCAGCGTCAGAAAGTCGGAACGGGCCCTAAAAATTAGCTAAGAAGGTTGGAAAACAAGAATGGCAAAAAATGTCCCTTAAGACTAAGGGAAGATAAAAAAGGGAAGGGAAAAAAGCCGCAGTAACCGCCTGGGAAGGAAAAAATCGGACAGCCCCACGTCGTTTCGAAAAGGAGGAGGGGCAAGAAGAACACTATAAGACACCGGAGCGGGGGGGGAAACAAAACAAAAAGGAAATCGTCTACCGAAACGCGTATCATCGATGAGGGATAAAGGTCCCCACTAGCGTCCAAGAGTGAAGAAGAAAGGAGTCGGGTGTGAAGACGAAAAGAGACACGAAGGATGAAGAAACCGACCTACCGGCAAGGACACCGCGTAAAGGAAACATCCTGAGAGCACTAGTGAGAGGGGAATTGAAGAGAAATTTGGGGGGAAAAAGGCAAGAAAAAAAAAGAGCACAACCTCAGCCGAGGCGACTGCTCGGTATGAGAAAGAAAGGTCCGTACCGGCCGAAGAGGGGTGAAAAAAAAAAAAAGCCAAGACCGGGGAAGGACCATGGGCTTCATAAAAAATCTGCCTAGCAAACGCAAAAAAAAACAGTATTTATCCGCAGGGGACCGCTCACACCAACTAAGATCCCAAAAGGGACAGAGCGAAAACGTGAGAAGGGGGAAAGGACCATCGGGGAAAGACACCCACTGCAAAAAAAGAAGAACAAGGTGAAGATAAATTCAATCCCCTTCTGCAAGGAAATCCAAAGCACGTAAAAACAACTGACGAGAGTACGCACGGTAAAGAAACAAAAACGCTAAGCGACCATGCAGGGAGAAGAACAAAAAAAAAAGGTCTGAGGGAAAGCCCGTAGACAAAATAAAAACAGGAACCGCTACTTTGAGAAAGAAAGAGAGAGGGGTAGACGAGTCCCGGAACACGTAAGCGTCGAAAAAAAAAAAAAAGAAATAGGGAAAGTTGTAACATCTCATCCATGGGGGGGATCGGCTATATCTGAAGTGTGAGAACCAATCGGGGAGTGGAGTTTAAAAGAGGGAGGAGGGGGACTGCCCAGCAAGAAGCGTCGCGACAATGTGAGAAGGCGGGGGGGAAAGAAGGAAACCACATGATCCACTGTAGTGAAGGTCGGGAAAGCTATTGTGCAAGAAGTCGAGAGAATGATCCCTCGCTGCGGGGATGAGTAGGAAAGGAAGAAAAACTCTGGGGATTACGATGGGAGATTGGGCGCCGCCTAGAAGGGGTGCGCTCAGAAGAAAAAATGGACTACGCAAGGCTCTGCTGGTCAAGACCGGCCACAGGCCAACAAGTAGGAAAAATGGGGCTTCAGGGTTCCGAGGAGAAGAAAAGATAAACACGAAATAGGTAATTATCTCTCGATTTCCACAGTGGCGACAGTCTCCCAAACGGGAAAGAAAGGAAGAAAAATCAGCAGGTCAAAAAAGGGTAATTGGGTGGAAAAGTCAAGAACCAAAAAAAGGGGATCCTATCAAAAGGTAAGGCAGGAAAGTCGAGTGGGATAAAGTAAGAAGGTTTAGGAGGGGTCGGATCGTTAAAAGAAGAAGGGAGGTGGGGTCCGGCCAACAAGGATTTTCAGGTTTGGCAAGGAAGAAAAGAGGGGAGAAAGCTCTAGAAACGAGGACGGCCTCAAACTGGCGAGTCTGAGAATACGACCGACAGCAACCTTGAAAGGGAAAAGGACAATAGGCCACCGCATCACACAAAAGTGAAGAATCTGGAGCGTAGGAGCCAGGGGGGAAAGAGTTGATGTGGGGCATCGCCAATTTGGTGAAATATAAGAAAACTGA
>Ga0179591_1262878_pt1 | contig 10392 bp, 9 predicted proteins | sample CZOMad2_1_08_16f_FD_182891 | JGI IMG/M metagenome (GOLD analysis project Ga0179591, IMG submission 182891) | Vadose zone soil fungal communities from Angelo Coast Range Reserve, California, USA - CZOMad2_1_08_16fungal (PacBio error correction) | ecosystem: Environmental > Terrestrial > Soil >...
GAGGAAAAAAGATGGACTTGGGGAGTTCCGTTTCTCCTAGGCCCCCGGGAGGAAAAGAGAAAGTTTCAACTGTAGTATATAATCAGAACCAAAAGCTTCTTACAGCGGGAGAGGGGTCGGTAGGGGAAAAAACAACGAAAGCCCCCGAGTCGAAGGACGGGGGAAAAGAGGAAAGGAAAGTCTGAATCTCGTACTTGCAGAATGTCTCGCCGCAGTTTCGAGGAACACCACAACAGGAGAACGGCGATCCCCCATGTTCTGGCTACCTACTTCCGAGAATCGAACCAGACCGTCAAGTCACGAAAGATGAAGTCAGATGGGAATCAATAGAGAAGGAACAGGAAAGTCTCCGTCCCTGAATCAACTTAAAACCGTTTACTCGGCCGCCAGGAAAGGAACAGGTCGACAAATTACGGCAGAAGGGGCCAAAAAAAACGGAGTCTCCCGGATAATCTGTCTCCGGGTGGGACCAGAAACCAAGACAAAGAAAACCAAGGACTCTTCTAAGTTAAAACAAAGGGCCGGGGGCTTGCTCGAACCCACACACGACGCGGAACGGCTCTTGCGAAATCGTCCTAACGGCAGATACTGGAGAAAAGACTAAAGATTCGGGACAGGTATTCATAAACCGAAGACAATGGATACCGGGAAACAGAGGTTGAGGGAAAGAAACGAGGGGCCTCCAATCCCTCATAACCGAAAAATTCAAGTAAAAATACACTAAACAGAGAGGGGCCAGACGGCTAGACACCGCCGTTTTAAGGTTTCCAAAGGTGGCCTTAATCTGCAAGAAAAAAGAAGGACTGAGAACTCTGGGGCTAAAAAAGGGATCAACAACAGTCGGTGGAAAGAAAAAACGCAAGCTCTATTTGCACGGTTGAAAAAGGAAGGAATAAAAAAGATGACAGCGATCTGAAAGGAGGCTAAAGGGAGAAGGTCGGGACACACGGGGGGGGGGGAAGACTCGAATCTTCCGAAGTTGGGAAAAGAAAAGAAGGTTCGCCTCCTCTAGAAGGAAACGAGGCCTCGACATTCGGGGACAAAAGAAAAACAAATTTGCGACCGTCCCCCATAATAACTACTAGGGGGAAAAGGAGAGAAAAGGGAAGGCGAGCCGCCTGAAAACCAGAGGAAAGTCAGACACATCGGAAAGAAATCTATGGCGGCTGCGAAAGCTGATCGGACAAGCCGTCCCAAAAAGGCGTTGAGGGGGGGGCCGCCGAATGATGCCGGGCGAACAGCTCGTAACTGAGGCGAAAAAGTCAGCAAAGCCGCGAATGGCGTCACGACGCAGAGGGGGGGGGTCAAGAGGATCACTCAGCTTTTGAAAGGAGGAGGCCGAAGGCCGCGGCGGGGGTAATCGAAAAATCAAAGATAAGGTGTGCCTCATCCCTGAAAGAAAATCAAGGCGAAGTAATGTTTCACTCAATCCAGAACGCAAAAAAGAACCACCATAAGCATCAATAAACTCTCAACTCAGGTCCAACCAGGGGATAGTAAATCCGGGACAGGAGGAGTGAGAGATGCCTCTACAATCCTGACAAAATCGCATATGCACGGGGAGTTTGAACCTTTATCTCAATGTGGGTAAGTCGTTAAACTTTCAGGTTTAACTCTTGTAAACAAGAAGTGGATTCGAAACTCCCTTAATTGCGGGGAAATTATTGCCCTAAAGGGCAAGCGCTGTCCTCGCAATGCGGGGGACGAGAAGGATTGAGAGGAAGAAAAAAAAGTTGGCAGGTATCCCAATGGTCGCTTTGGTCAATCAATTCAACGAGGCAACCGAAAGAAACCCAAGGTTTCTAAAGAACTTACGGAGCACCCTCAAAGAAAAAAACGATAACTAACGAAAGAGAAGACGGAAGAAGATCGAAGAAGGAGAGAGGGAATATCGAGAAAAAAAACCCGAAGAGACAAAGGTGATCGGTTAAGGGCGAGAGCCGAGGTGCTTGACGCTGGGGTCTGACTCAGCGGATCGGAGGGATGCTAATTATAAGATACCTTAACCGAAGCGAGAAGGATCGGTAGTTACATCCAAAGATCTCTCAGAATCTCAACAACAACAAAAATTAAGTATATATTAGGGAGGGGGCCAATATTAAGATCGTCGAAGAAAATTGTAGTAAACCTGGACGATCGACTGTTACCACCGAGAAATAGAGATAACCTCTCGCCACACTTGCTAGGCGGTCAAGAAAGGGTCGGGGGAAGAGGAGGGATAGGAGATTAGGGAAAAGGAATAAGAGGATTACAACGTCAGAGGGGGCCACGTTGGGGGGCGGCCGTGTCTCGTTTTATTGGAGAAGGAAGAGCCGCCCGTCCGAAACGCGATTTTCATTTCTAGGGAGGAGAAGAAGGGGGACTTGGCTGCAAAAAGCGACGTCTCAACTTGCTTGAAGAAAACGTAAACGAGCAATTGAGAAAAAGGGATCTCGTCCACACGAAGGGGCGAAGCGGGATCCCTTGAAGGACAAGGATCAAGTATAGCGCAAGTTAGGGAGATCATAACTAAACAGGGCGGGTAAAAATGTTTTAAGAAAAAAACTGGCGGAGGAACGGGAACAGGGGGATCCGTGACTGCAGGGGGGGGACTCTGTTTCGTCTGCAGAGACGTGACGTCAGGGAGGATGAGGGACCGAGCACTCGCGAGCTTGCGATGCTAGAGGTTGAGGCGCATGGAGATGGTCATTTGCGGGTTAAAAAATGAGAGAAATCGTCTTTTTAGGTATGGAGGAAGCCGAAGGGTGAGCCGGGAACGCGGTCCAGGAGGCGGTCCGATTCAAACATGACTAGGGGGGGAAAAGGCTATGTAGAAAAGGCTCTGAGAGGGATGGCGCTCCCCTTCTATGAACGGTTAGGACGTCGGACGTTCGTGGACCTCGCTCTCTGGGGGGCACCAGAAAACGGTCTTAATGAAAAAGACGTAAAGGGGCTGTCCGATCAGTTTTCTATCGAATATCGGGAAAGGGGGGGTGAGGCTAGAGATACTATTTAGAGGCTCGGTGGGAAGTGCCGCGGAAGCGGAAGAGAAGGTGAAGGGGGGGGAGGGGGAAATTTTTCTTTTAACAGTACACTGGCATACTTTTGACGAAAGGGCGGAAAGGGTAAGGAGGAAAAAAAGGCGCTACATCCATAGCTTACAAGGGGGCGGAATGGTATCGTTTTGCGGGTGTCTCAGAAGGGGCGTTCTTCAAGGGCAGGGAAGAGAACGAAGCCGGGGAACTTATACTTGCAAAAGGGGACGAGACACTTGCGTTGGGCTAAATCGGGGCTTGGGGGTATTCCTTGGCAGTCTCGCAATCTCTCATATGACGATGTTTGTGAGGCCCTCAAAAGAAACGTTTGAAAGTCAGGACAGCGGGGAAAGGAAGGAATCTATTTTACTGGATTGTGGGAGGAAGGTGGAGTTAGGAACTTGTCCTATTGGAAAGCGCCACGGGCTCGGTGAAGGAAGCGTCAGTGATCGAAGTGAGGAGGCTTTTAGAGATGGAAGGAAGAAAATGGTACCACCCTGGGACGTTGACTGTCGCTCACCAGGAGGGTCTGGAAGAATGTTATTCAATACCCCGAGTTAGGTGTGGTTCTAGAGAGGAAAGGGTTGAGAAAAACAAATTAAAAAGGGAATTGGTGTCCTGGGAGCCTAACGGCTAGGCAGTAGATCGACGGTATTTCTCCCTCCTTATTTTTTCGAATGTTCACTGGGGGGAAAGGGTAGCGAGTAATGCAGGAAAGAAAAGTCGCGCAAGAGACGGCCTTTTAAAGCGAGGTGAAACAGTCAGCGTTCTGTGAAGATGGGAATCCGATGACGTCCGAGGTACGGAGCTCCCTTTGACTGAGGGGGGGGGGGGGGGGTGGAAGGTGAATGACAGACGAATGCGGAAAAAAGGGAACAGGGTGGGAAGACATTGACCTCTTCCAAAAGCCGGTAGGAATAGGTTATTAGGCTTTAAGATGCAACCACAAAAACGAGCAAAGCATTGAAAAAAAGGGGAATGGGGCATGTAAGCTGCTACAAAGGGGGAGAAGAAGGGGGGGCCAGAGGGAAGGCGAACATAGGGGTGAATACCAAAGGGGGAAGAAAAGAAATCTCGCAACAACCACTTATTATTAGGAGAGTCGTGAACTCTGAATTGGGGAAGGGGGGAGTTCGAAACTATTTTTCTCGAATGAAAGGCGGCCCCGGATCGAAACTCGATGCCCATGTGGGGTCGGGCTCGTATGCGTAAGCCCCCCAGCTTCGTTACACGCGCCTTTTCGTGTTAAAAACGAGAAAGCCAAAAAACACGTTTCACGTGTGGAAAAAGGGGAAAAAATGGGGAGGGGTCCCATCGAAGGGACTTACAATTCAACAGAGTTGCGCCCCTTCCCAACCCAACCACAGAGGAACATATCACCAGGTCACGCTCCGGAAGTAAAGGAAAACGGGAAAGAAATGCCCGGAAAAGCCCGGAAGCCGAAAAAATCTGCCTTTAAAATTTCCGAGAAGGTAAATTCAAAAGAAAACTGAGGACTTAACAAAAGGAAAGGAACTCGAAAGCCAGGTAAGATCGAGCGAAGGCACCGTCCGAGAGCAAAGTCTCTCTAAAGTATCGGAAGAAACTAGTTTCGGTTAGCTAAAAAAAATTAACAACCAAAAAGCCGACAACGAGGCTTCGACGGGTCTATCGCAAAAAGGTCCGTCTTGCGGGAAAAAACCACACTGACAAGAGTTCTTGCTACTTGCGCACAGTCCAGGAAGAAAGGGGAGAAAGCCGCCGAATAAAAACACAATGGATTCATGACCAGACAGAGGAAAGAGAGGAAGATGAAAAGGTCACACTTGGAGAAAAACAATGAAAAAGATCTCCAAGCAATCACCAAAACTGAAAAAAATTCCGAAGCCGACTAAGTTGTACAGGCCGGAGGAAAAAAAAACGGACTGGGGCGGTAAAAAAACAGGCGGGGGACCGGTGAGCCGTGAGGGAATTCCTTAAAAATAATATCCTGTCGCAGAGGCTCTAACAAAAGGAAAAGACCAAAGGAAAGCATGTGGGGTCAATCAAGAGGGAATGGCGAGGTTGAACGCACGGCTGCAAAGCGTAGTCGCCCTGAGGCATTTTAGGAAAAAGCTGGGGAAACGCAAAAAGAGGCAATTCCGCAGGGGGGAAGACCTCTCATTGGAGAAATCCGACTCCACAGCGCCTCTGAATGACGAAAAAGGAGGAACATTTCGACGGAAACCCCTCACCGACTACTATGGAACAGGGCTCCTTAAAATGCCGAGAAGTCACTAAAGAAAGCATCTCACAGGAAAAACGTCAGAAAATAAAAGAGAGAGGTATCGAAAAGATGATCGATCCCCTCGTGAGGGGCACGAAAAGGTTACGTTTCCTAGGGCATAAAAAAATCTTAAGGAGGGGACGAAACCGAAAACGGGGACCCCGGGTTTCCTAGAGCACTTCGAAATGAATTATCAAGAAAGGGTCAAGCGAATGGGGACAGAAAGCTTCAGGGCCGCATCCGAAAGGGAACCCTGAAGGCGAAGAGTAAGGGGACTCATTCTCCCTATCCGGGGATACTAAGTCCGGATATAAAAGACAAAAACTCCCTAAAAGATAGAAAACGGAACCCATCGCGAAAAATGCTAACTCCTCGTCAAGGCTGAAGATGCCGAATGCTAGCATTCTCATTAGGGCAAAAAACCCCCTACGCAATCATCTTCCTGCATAGGATGGAGTCGCCTGTCTCGAAAAAGGGTTTGAAGCCTGGAAGGGTAAACCGACATGGGGGAACCTCGGGTAAACGGCGTTCAGGTCTCCGATAACTTGGCGTAGGAATTATAAAATTTGGAGGAAGAAAAGGGGACAGGAATACCGCAAGTCAGGGACTAGTCCTGTGATCAAGCGGGGAAACGAACGCACAAGTGAAATGCGAGGAAGTCCCAGGAATCCGTCATAAAGGGAAAATCCAAGCAATTATGAATTTTTACGGAGAAGCAAGTAGAAGGAGAACGCACCAAAAAACAAAAAGAAAGGACAAGGAACTAACGGGGAAAGCAGACGGAAAGAAGTCTCGGGACTATACCGGATTCATCAGATGCACTAGGACTCAGCTAGGAAAAGGGGGGGAAAAACTGGGAAGGTGGTCTTACGTCCTGTGGAGGTAGAGCGAAGCGCTAAGTAATTCGTTTACTACGGATGCCGCGCTAGCCGTGATCAGTATTGAGGGCAGAACAGAAGATCAAACCAAAAAAGGGAGGAATAGGAGGGGGGGATTTAGGGGAGGACAGGACCGAAATCGCTGGGACAGGGTAGCGTCGTAAGGAGAAGACATTGGCCAGGAAGTTCTGCAGGATCAGCTTCAACCAGTCGTGAGATTTAGAAGATAAACACCCGCTCTACCCCTTTAGAGGAGGGGGGTTAAAAACGCTGGGGAAGGGGGGAGTCATGGCAAAGAGGGAGCGTCGATAGGAAGCAAAGATCGGTGAAGTCAAGCTTGCCTGGTGCTGGCATTTCTGTGGATATTTTGTGGGGGCGAAAGGACGTCGAGTAGAATCACGATTTCATAAGGGGGAGAGGGATGCGGTCGGCCGAGGGAAAGGGGGAAGATGCAACACGATAAGTAGGGCGATCCAAGCGGGGAAACGTGTTTAGAGCACAGGGAGAAGATCGAGGCCAAGGAAAATTGAAAACGACATCGGACTGACCCGCTGGAGGAAGAATAATTTTATCGGCGCCCAAGGTTAGGAGGAGAATGAAACGACACAAGGGAAAAAGGGGAAAAGGGGGGCCTGAAATCTCAAAGAAAAGAACGGAAAGCAGGACAGGAGGGAAGCATATGCTCTTTTCGGCGTTCGAAGAGGCATGCGGTCGTCCTTAGGGAGCTGAGGAGAGGGAAGTCGGGATGCGTGGGAGGTGAAACTGCCGCGTAGGGTTAGATCTTTCGCGATTGGGGTGGATGACGCGGCCGGCTCTGCAAAGAAGGTGGTCGGTAATGGCTGCACCCGGAGGACGGGATCGCGCCGGCTGCAGTGCAAGCAGGAACCGGCTCTGGGAGAAAAATTAAGATTGGAAATACTCTCTGCGCGTGCACGGGGAACTTCGAGGCCGGTGATGAACTCTCGTTGGTGGCCCAGGGGACGAACTGGCACCGCGGCCCCTACTCCTCTCGTACCATCCGCAGGGGAATGGCGGGGGAGATCAATTTGAGACCAGATGGGTTGGGGGGTGACGATTGGGAGCGAGATCTCGGTGCCGGCCACGTCTCGGACGAAAAGGAAGGGGGGAGGGGAACTCTTGCGGGAACGAAACTAAATCGGAAATGGGAAAAGGGGGCCCGACGTAGAGAACAGACGATTAAAAAGGGCGGATGGATCGAGTACTTCGGTATGTAGAAAATGGAAACTCCGGTGAAGGGCAAAGGGGATAAGGTGCGGCAGCGATTGTTACATCTCCACTGAGAAAAAACTGCGGGGGGAAGGAAAAAAAATTCTCGTGGGTCAATTTCTCGCGGGGGCAACAGAGGGGCGCAGTAGGTTTTGTGAGTGCGGCGCCCTTCTCCCTGCTTAAACTTAAGACAGGAACCAGGGAGGTCGGCGGCCATTTAAAGGAGGGGGGATGGTTTTCAGGAATGGTGTTTCTTGAGATGGGGGATGGCGTCATCTTGAGGAGGTGGAAGGGAAAAAAAAAAAAAAAAAAAAGTCTTCCGATAAGGATTCAGGGGGGGGGGCGATGAGGGGAATGTAATTGGGGACATCATAAAACCGTGTCTTCTCTAAACCGGGAGGACGAGGTAGAATATAAACGAGTTGTCGAGGAAGGCCAACTTTTGATCTCACTTCAAAGGGGAATGATTTGTTCCTTTTGCGACAGCCAAATCAGGAGGGAGGAAGTGGAATGGTTACATTCAAAAGGAGGGGAATGGGCTCTTGGAAAAAAGGTCTTCGCTTGGAGTTTTTTCAGGGAAACATTTTGGACAAAGGGAGGCTGAAAAATATATTTAATTGAACAGGATGGCATCATGAGGGAAGGGGAGTGGAGGTGCTTCCGGAGGAAGTCGGAAAAGACATGGGGGATCTGGGCCTGATGGGGTGTGGGGGGGGTGGTTTGTTCGACTTCGGCGAAATTGTGAAAGACCTAGGGTTAAAAGTGAGACGAGTCGAACGCCGTTCGGATCGAGTGTAATCTTGTGCTTGACCCCGAAACGCGCTTGAAAGGAAAAAAGGGGTCAAACGGGACGTACGTTCAACTAACCGGGAATCGAGTTGGAGAGGGCAAGAGTGGATGGCACATAGGGGTCGAAATAAGCCAAAAGTCAATGAGGCGAACGATCGAAAAAAAAAAAAGGAGGAAGGCAGATATTCGTTCGCGATGTGGGCGAGGCTAAACTATGTGGGAGCCAGGAAGAAAAGGATCGAAACGAATAAGTTTAAAAATCGAAGAGAAGGAAACAAAAAGATTCGAAAGCGATCGGGGGGGGGCGTGTTGAAACAGACATAACCTCTATTACTGATTTTGAAGGAAAGAGGGAACAATGGGGAGGGAAAAAAAATCGAGGGGTCTTGTCCGACCAAGTAGAAAAAAAAGGCCAAAAAAAGGGGAGACACACCACAAACCATGGCAGTAAACCGTCTACACCCATGTACTGCAAACGGTTCAAAGGGAAGTCTCCCATAAGGGACCGAAAGAAACGAGGGGGAAAGGTCCCGTCCTGAGACACATCGAAAAGGGAAATTCAAGGGCGAACGGGCGCGAATGACCAAAGCACCAGTATAAAACCCGTAACGAAAAAAAGGGAAAGGAACTTCTCAAATAAGGCACCCAGAAAAACTCAACTTAGAAGGATCAAGGGACGTCGGAAGTTAACGACAGTACAACAAGCTTAACCAGAGGGAGTAAGTGCTGATCGCAACAAAGGGAAGGAGCTCTACCAACGAGTCTTCTAGTGCGAACCAGGGTCAAAATCCTTGTGCTGAAAAAAGAAAGGGGAGGGGGGACATGGGCTTCAAATGACCACATCGAAATCTAAAGATGGAGAAGGAACGGCGGCGCTTTCTTTCGCGACAAAAGGAAGGGGAACACTGAAATCATCAGGAAAAAAAAAAAAAGAACGGAAGGAACTCCCGTCAAAAGTCTAAAGTTTCCAGTCCAACTCCTTGGAAATGTGCATTGGGCCATCCGGTGAGCGCTCACGAAAAGCGGATATCCATGAAGCCAGGGCTTTGTGGCGAGAAAAAAGGGAAGTACAACCAGAAGAATTTTCGAAACACGAGAACTCCGGGACAAAAAAAAAGTCGCGGAAAGAACGGAAAAAGGAGGCCTGCACTCTAATGGGGGGATCAAGAGGAGACCAAAACCCTCGATCAAGGACCGCAAGGGTGAAAATCACCTGGTCGCATCCGAAGGCGACCGCCCTCTGAAACGAGAAGAAGGACCGTGAATCCACGGAGCAGGAAAGAAGGACAAAACTCAGAAGACATTTGCCCGTAGACTGGGGGCCGTACAGGAACCGGGGCGCCGTCACTCGTCTAGGAGAAAAGGACTAAACGACTAAAAGAGGGGGGGGGGTCTTCATCGTAAAGCGGACAACCATTAAAGGGAAACTCCCTAAAGGTGACGTTGGCCGAGGGTGCATGACAATGAAGCTAAGGGAGAAAGAACTTCCGTTCATCAAAAGTGGGCCGAGAGGAGGACAAATAAAGTTCATAATATAAGAACAAAGGTTTCAAAGCGGTCGGGGGGAACTCAATCCTGGGCTTTACTAGGGGGACCATCAAGGAGGAGGCCCCATTCCGCCACTCCCATCTAATCCTCCGAGGTTTAAAAGAAAAAGCCCTCAAAACCTCACGCTGAAAATACATCGAGAAAAGACGCCCCTATCTTCCTCGGCGAAGACGAAGGGAAAAGTCACTGTCGCATGACCTAAAAAAAAAAACAAGAGCTACGCCTTCCTGGGGACGGGGACCTTCGATTTGGGTGAAGAAGGGCGAAAAACAGGCAGGTGGAGGGTAAAAAAAAACGGGAGGAAGTCTCCGCCTGGAGGGGGCGGCGAGATGTAAAAGAAAAGGCGCCTAAGGGCCTTCGCTGTAAGGGAAAGACGAAGAGTTGGGTGCTCGAAAAAGAAACCTTCCTTCGAAGAATTCGCTGGGTGTCCATAGCAAAAGGACTACGAGAAAAATCAAAGATGGTGTCCGGAGAACAAGACGGCTTATAGACCCTCAAAGAGAAATGGCCCGACAACAAGCGGGAATCAGCGCTCAGTCCTATTCATATCGGTAGCAAAAGAGAAAAACCAAGCGAAATGTGGCAGCGATAGGAGAAAGCGAAGTGATGAAAATCTTTGAAATCAAGATCGCATGTCTGAGAACTCACGAAAAAAGAAATGAAAAAAGCAGCCGAAGCGTTTACGGCAAGA
>Ga0179591_1297974_pt1 | contig 10392 bp, 13 predicted proteins | sample CZOMad2_1_08_16f_FD_182891 | JGI IMG/M metagenome (GOLD analysis project Ga0179591, IMG submission 182891) | Vadose zone soil fungal communities from Angelo Coast Range Reserve, California, USA - CZOMad2_1_08_16fungal (PacBio error correction) | ecosystem: Environmental > Terrestrial > Soil >...
CGATAAATCACCGTGGACTCACAGGCTTGCTCTAGGGTTTTCTCTAAAATTTCACTAACCCACCACGCACGTCTCATTCGGAAGCACGCCCAAAGGGATGTCAATGGAAACCTTTCAGGGAAAATATACGATTTTAATTTGACGATATGGCTTTGACAAACACAGGTTGCACGGGTGAAGGGGGGAGAAGGGGCTTAAATGGAGGAGACGGGAAATTCCTGTTGACGACAAGGAGGTTAAGGAAAAAGGCCATGGGGAGCGATGGTCTCGACAGAAAAGCAAAAAAGAAAAGGTCAATATTATTGTGGAACACATCAGGTGAAATGGGCCTAGAACGACGGGAGTCTACAAGGGTCACACCGGCTTTGGGAAAATTTGTGTGGCAGTTATCGTGAGGGGCTCGCTGAAAAAAAAAAAACGAGGAGAGAAGGGAAAGAACGACTGGAGATCACGGCAAAGAAGGAGAAGACAAAGCGGATGCATACTGGTACGACTCCCCCCGATAGGCGAAAGAAGGAGGAAGAAAATAGATGTGAGGGGGCGGCTTTTTCGCGAAGGATTCGCAAGGCTAGAAGACTTAAAAGGGGGGTGTTCAGTCAAGGGGGGAAAAACAAAGACATCTGGGCTAAAAGTAATGGAATAATAAAAAACTGGTGAAAAAGAATAAGAGAAAAAAAGGACAAAGAGACCTTAAGGGCGAAAATTGACAATAAGAAACCTACGCGCCTTGCCCTCAGGCTGGGGGGGAGGGAGTGGAGCCCAAAAGGGAACAAGCACGCACAGCGATCATAGCTGAAAAATACGATGTATGAGCTCGGCAATTATTAGGTGCAGCAACGCCTGGCAGGAAGCGCAAAGCTAAACGCTTTACTACAGAAGCCCTGAAAAAAACTAGAGTGGGGGGGCTAATGCTCCAGGGGAAAAACGAAAAAAAGCATCCTGGGCGGAGAAATTATGTGGCGCGGAGAAGGGAAGGCTAGTGTCGACGCGTTCATTAAGCGATCCACAGGGGAAAGCTGTGGGGGAAAAATCCCAAAACAGAGTGTTGAAACATGGAAGGAGAAAGTGACGTGATGTTCTACAGGAAGGGGAATTCAGCAGCAAAACTGGGGACAATTCGCCATCGTTGGCCACGGATGGGAAGCTGCGCCTATGGGGAGTCACTGCCCTAAGACGCTGGAACAGAAAAGCCTAGACAGAGGTGCCGCGGAATGGAGGGTCGTGTTGTCAGGGGGGAGAAAAGGTGGCGATGGATACTAACCTCAATAGCATCATGAAAAATCCTACGAGAATCGCAGCACTTTTTTTCACGGGACGAGCGCGAAAATCACTTAAAGGATAAAGGCCCCAAAAAAGACGACTTCATCCAGGGAACACTGTTTGTTCTGCTAGGGGGGGTGTGGGAAGGAAACTTAAGCGAAAAAACAGTGGAGGGGGCTCATACTGTGTATAATCCTCACGTTTGTGCGGAAATAAGATTGAGTGGGAAATTTGCCAAACTCGAACGGGGATCTCAACCAGAATCAAAAGAAGAATCACATCGGATGGAAGGGTCGTGGAAAGGAATGAAAGTCGTGTAAGAGCTTCGGTTGGGGACTATACGGAATACCGGTTATCCCCCCCAAAACACAACCCAAAAAAAAAACCAAAACAAACCGTCATTGGAAAATACATCTAGCTTTGTTCTCGGACTGCAGCTGGGAACGTAGGGGATAAATTCACCCAAGAAAAAGAAGAATTAAGAAGGATCAATAAAAAGACGCTTCCCCACACTGAAGGACTAAGGGGGAAAAAATAGCATCTGTGGGTGCCAGAACCAAATCGAAAAAGAGAACTGCAAACGAAACACATAGATGTTCAAAAAATATTATAGACTAAAAGGGACCCATGAAAGTAATAAAGAATGGGTTGGTGCGCTGGCGGGAATGATATGTTCTGTTAGGTCAATTGGAAAGGAAAAAAAGGGGTCGAATTGCGTGGAGCACGAGGTTCGCGGGTTGAATCATGGTCACTTCGAGAAAGAGAGGGCACTTGCAATAGGGGAAGGAAGATAAACGAGCCACCAGATGAAACCATGAGGATGGGGGGAAACCGAGTGAAGGTCAAAGTGGTAAGTCGGTGCAGGGGGGCAGCAAAACCGTGACGTCGGCATGAACCGACCGCCGCGTGCGGAGAAGACAGATTGACGAACAGAGACTAGAAGTACGTCGGCCCAGTTCACTCAAATCGGACAGGGGAACCTGTAAGGTACTGAGGCGCAAAACATATTGGAAAAAGGATGGCGTTTGGGATAATCATCAAGGTAAAACTGACGAGCAAAATGGGGAAATGGGCTAATGTATGGTAAAATGCTGACGGCGCAAAAAATTTGGGAAAAACAGTGGTTTAACGATAACTGGAACATTGGTTCAGAGTTAAATGGGTCGCAATGTGATTTTGAAGCCGGCGAGCGACGAGGGTGAGGAAAACAGAATCAACAACACATAGCTCCGAATTCAGGAGCACTGGCGGATACCGGGCGCAACACGGAACCGACGCGTTGACTTTGTATCACTTAAAAATTACAACCCCGAGGGGGGACACCACGGAGGAACAAAGGCGCCTAGTCAGCGGTGCATAATTGCACAATTTGATACGGAAAAGAAAGAAAAGAAGGAATCAATAGGGAGAACCATGAAAAAACACTGAGTACTCCAGAACTCGGAAGGGGGGGGGAATCGACAGGGAAAATCAGAAAGCAAACCCTAATTTGAAAAAAGGTCGCGCCGAATTACTGGGGAAAGCGTGTCAGGGAAGGACAAGAACAATGAACAGGATGAAAAAAACCTCAAAAGGCCTTTATCTTTCCACTGCGCATGGGAAGAAAGCAGGGGAAAAAAAGGACGGAGATAGGAGAAAGCTCGGGGACTGGGCAATGTGCTGACTACAACTGCCTTCCGCGCGCAAAATCATACAGAAGCAAGGAAGCTTCTGTTGGAAGAACAAAATTGGACCTGACCTTAAACCCTATAAAACCTGCATCAAAAAGAGACGGCTGGGGGCAGGTCACCGAAGCAAAAAATCTTTCCAAGAAGTGCCGTCTACCTTTCTGGTAACATCAAAAAGATTCTTCGCAACAAGCGGATATTAGGTTAAAAGGGGATGTTGGCTTGATCCCGGAATCACATCCAGGGTGGAAGCACATTATCGTGTGAATTCGTAGAGCGGGAAACCCCAAATCAAGGTAATTTTGTGGGGGTTACTAAACGCATTCGAGGTCAAAAGTTTCGAAGAGGATGGAAAAGAATACGAGGCAGGAAATAGCCACGGTTTAACAATACGGGCGCACCCCATCTGCGGAAAAGCGGAAGCGAACTCTCACCATCCGAAAACAGCGAAGGCAAAAGCGACTTTCGATAACCCCTCCACGCATATTAGCTCAATTTAAAAAGGGGAAAGGCAAGAGGTTTTCGAATTGAAATCAAAGAAAGAGGACCGAGGAAGTCATTAAAAAAGGCGTAAAAGAAAAATACAGAAGGGGCAACTACAGGATTTAACCTTTTATACTAAGATACAAGTCACATAGCTCTCTCAAAAAACCACGTATGTAGTCGGAAAGACTTAGAGGGAGGGCAGGTTGAGAAAAGTGAATAATAACTCCGTCGGAATCCTCAAGAAAGAATAAGGGACCCGGTTTTTGGATGGGACAGTAAGACTTCAGGCCTATATTTACGAGTATCAAGGAGAAAAAAAACCTCATCATTAAAGCCGGCTCTATCTTAGGAAGGATTGGCGGATATCATGGAAGAGATTGGTCAGGCAGGGGGTTGTGGAAAATTTGTAACTGCGAATTCTACCTCTGCTTGGAGCGGGAGAAAGGTTGGTGGCGCCATTGGAAAAGTGGAGAGGGGGGGAAGACGATTTAGTAACCAGGCAGGAAAAAAGGGGGGGAGGTAAAAGTTTCTAATGCGTTGTTAATCAAATCGACTATTATGACCGCCGAAAGAAGCGAGTGGGGACAAAAAGGGTCTTCCGAAAAAGTTGGGGCAGGTCAAGGCTTTTGAAAAACACGTTCACGGGAAGGATCTTGACTAGCGGAGTCTGATTCGGACCTTGGTAAGGGCGAAGGCCAGAGGGGGGGTGAACCGGGCTACTTGCACTAACAATCCCGACTGGGGGGCTCGGGGTGGGAAAGGGGGCCGGTAGAAAGGGGTCAAGTGAGCGGTTGAGAAGAGAAAGATGATCTCTCTCATGTGCAGGAAGAGCCGTTTAAAAGAAACATGGGGGTTCATAAGGGACGGGAAACAGTTTCGGAACGAGCTTGCAGGAAGGAGACTGGGGCGGCTTAATTTCCGAATGCAAATGCAATATATCCAACCGTGGAAAATCTGTAGAGTGGGAGAGGTGGGACTGCTAAAGAAAACGGACAAAAACAGAAGAGCGGCCTTCCGCCTCTTATTTCTTCGTAATCTGGGGTTTTGGGAGTCGAAAGGAATGGCAGGTCGATATAAACAACAAAACTTAAGCGTGAGAAGAAGGAAGTTTGGCAGGTCGCCAATGATGAGTCGCACCGACTTTAGACAGGGGGGAAAAATCAAGTACTGAAACATCAAACTCTTTCATACATAGTCTCTTGGAGGGGGAAGGGATGAACGGGGGTCGAAAAACCTTCGTGATAAGCACAAAGGGACCGTCGGGGTTTCTCCCATTTCGCGTCGTATCCAGGCAGAGTTGACGATAGTGTTCGGGTGTGATATTGGTTGCGAAAAAAGCAGAGAGCATAGAAAGCGCTCACAAAAAAAAAGCTTGTGACTCTTAAAAAAGCCGGACACAGAAAGTAGGCAACAATGGGTTTTATTATAGGTTTGGTGAAAACCTCAAAGGATTCTAAAGCACTGGCGGGCAAGGCATGAGATTCACATGGGCGAGGGAGGGGGGAATATTCGACCACACCATCCACTCTGAAGGGGTGGTTATGCGCAATTCAGGAAGTCAAAGTTGGGAGAGTAATGGCCGGAGGTCGGCGGGGGAAAAACTGGGGAGGGAGCATGCTTCAATGCTGGCTCAAAGAACGGGGAGCATTTCATTCGACTCCAGGTTTGGCAACTTGCTGTTGGAAGGGGACTCGGTGGCATAAAAATATAGTTTGGAAAAAGTCGTAGGGGGGAAGGGTCACAGGCATTTCAAGGGCTCGTGGGAACTAGTGACGGGACAAAGGAGGGAAGAAAAACCTGTAGCTTTGAAAGACAACAGGCGAGCCGAAGGGGTGAGGTGTCACCCATGCATCAATGCACAATAGGCAATGTGCTGAAAATAGAGGGAGAGAACACACAGTTTCGGAGAGAAAGGGGAGATGTGTAGGGAAGGTAGGAGAATCCTCGGTGGTTTGCGAAATCTTCTGGGTCTGTGTGATGAAGTGGTTTGGGAGGGGAGGGGGGGGGGGACCGGCGACATACAGAATAGAGAGAAATGCGCAGTGTGAAGGGTGGGGGGCGTTTAGCGTGGGGTGGGTTCATGGTACTGGGGGGTTGGGGACTGTTGAAGGAGGGACCTACGAAAAAGAAGACCGAAAAAAGGGCTAATCTCTCGCAGTAAAAACTAATAACACAGGGAAGGGCTACCTAACGGGAGAGTGACCCTGAAGCTTGGCAAAAAGGGGAGGGAAAAATAAACTTCTCCACTAAAAGGTGGGATGTAGTGTGACATAGGGGGAGTCGAAGTGTGTGTCATGGGGGGGGCCCACTGCCTAAACAGGGAGAATGCAGCATTCAACAGGAAACGCTGGGACTCCGAAGCAAAACAAGCTAAGAGAAAAGTTTGAGCGTTGTAAAACAGGCCGGATACATCAACACATCAGTAAATCAACATCTGTGAAAGGACTGATGGTTGCGGGATTTGGGGGGGTGGGAATTCCATCGAGCTCTCTTCTTTCGACTACAACGTCAGCCTCCCTTTGGACTCTCATCATGGGATGTCCTCCAGGACAGGTCTAATAGCGAGCATATCTATGGGGTCGCCGTAAAAACTGAGAAAAAGCAAAGAAAATTAAATAGACGGCCTGCTCGCACATATCAACAGCGGTGGCAAACGCTCTCTATATGTCAGTGAACGGAATACAAGACAGCAGGCGGGGAAGTGCTGCGCCCTTCCAAGGAAAAAAGGGGCAGGGTGACCAACGCGCGTATCGAAGGAAAGTGCAGGAGAAACAGCACGCAGCAAATTGAAGGTCAACATCACGGGAACAAAATACTGTGGTTCGTGGCAAAGAAAGTGTCAGATGTTGCAAAAGAGGGACATGAAATCAGCGAGGGCAAGAATGCGCCTCTAATTCAAATGAAAAGTTTGTGAGGGAACCCGCAGGAGGAAATGGGGCTGAATCGGAAACTCAAAAAGCGCGCGTTTCAGGGGACTGGCTGGATGGAGGAGTAAAATGGGGAAGGTCGTACACAAAGACAAATAGAAGGAAAAGCAGAAGTTTCCGGCTTAAGATCGCGACGGAGAGAATGGGGTGGGCAGGAGAGTGGCAAAGGGAAGACTAACTAAAACAACGAATTCGTCGTCTGCCGTCGGAAGTTTCAGCATAACTGTATTGGAGAAACATCACTTGCGAGGAAAAGCAGTGTTACAGGATGGCGTTAAAAACCAGTGCCGTTCGGCACGAGAAAGGCCTGTGGCAGCGAATTACTTTAAGGAGGTGAATGGGAAAGGGGAACCAAAAGAGAGGGGGGGAGGATTCTCCAGGGATCGAATGGGTCTGTCCCAACCACTCGTAAGAAAGGAAAGAGGATGGGTTGAAATAAGAGGGGGAGTGTTGGCCGTTGAGCCTAGAGAAAGCGTCGTTATGAAAAGAAAAAAAAAAAAAAAAAAAAAAAAAAAAAAAAAGAAGAAGAAAAAAAAAGAAAAAAAAGAAAAAAAAAAAAAAAAAAAAAAAAAAAAAAAAAAAAAAAAAAAAAAAGAAAAAAAAAAAACGGGGGAAAAAAGACCGCGAAGAACGGGGAGGCCAGGAAGTAGAGATAAAATGACTCCTTTCTGATCAAAAGCGGTTGGGTTATTGAGTGATTAAGGCCTACGTCGAAACAACAACACTTATGTAAGGCTGAAAGGGGAAAGAGATACCGGGACGAGAAGGCACAATGGTCTGACGAAAAATCCTGTACAATTTACACAGAGATACAGACCCTGGAAAAGAAAGGAGAGTCATTTACAAAAATAAACTTGAAGTGGGGGGCGGCGGGGCTGACGAGGGGGGGGCAAGGAAAGAGAGGGTACGAACATTTCTATTTGCCTACCCATCAGACTGTGCAAATTACTCCCTACATGTAGTAAAGTCCATGAAGCAAAAAAGAAACGGGAGGAAAACCGAACTGCAACATTGGTTGGGGACCCCAATAGAGTGCATGGGAGAAAGAAGACCCGTACGCTGTTAAAAAATGAAAAATGAAGGCAGAGAAATGAGGCTCCGCAGACACTGGGGGTGGAAAAGGTGGATAGAGGGGGCTGGAACGAGAAGACACATCGAAGGGAAATCCGCTTAAGCAGAAAGTGTAAGATCTAATTGTTGAGCGCAGTCATTAAGTGAACAAACGAAAAGGCAGCAGCTAACTGAAACGAGAAGATTGTCAGCCTAAGTGATGTCAGACCAAAAGAAAGAAGCGGGATACAAAAGTTGGAATATTTATAATGTACTTTCTTAGTCAGAACTCTCCTTCATGAAATCTCAGCATTCAAACCGACCTAGGGGAAAGGGGCAACCCACTATTGTTGGGTTAAACAAACGCAAATGGAAGGAAGGGATCGTGCGTTTCGAAAGGGAGTTAGAAAGGGAGGAGGGGATCGGAAAGCTCGCCCTAGGCACCCCGGTCAGGGTTCTAAACCCTGAGGAAGGGAGGCACGACTACTAGGTAACGGAACAAGAAGGAAATGGTATCGCGGCGTGCTCAACTTGGGAGTGGGTTCAAAAGGTTCTACATTTAGTTAGGAGAAAGATGAAAAAGCTAAGCAGACCAAGGGAAATTCAAAATAGTTGCGGGATAGCAGGAAACGCACTCAAGGTGTATTTGCACGAAAAGGGGAAGAGAAGGGGATACTCTCCCTTACAGTCCACAATGCCACCCACAATCTGAGGGAACGGAATGGTTCTGGCGTTATTTGTTGTGAAAACCACTTACAGAGAAAAAATTTGGGAGCTAAAGGATGAAATGCAAGGAATACCCTACCTTGTGTGGCCGTAAACATGACGCTGTATTGAACCAGTGGCAAGGCACAAACTCTAGGAAATCAGTGAGGAAAGGACAGAGATAAAATGAAGAGAGGATTATGATTATGCAATACCGCTCACATGAAGGTGTGTAAGATAGTAGCATTATCGAAGAATATGTGAAAAAGAACGGGGGGAGCTTCGTCTGTGACATTTTTGTCATCGCCAGGAGGTACGGCACCAGAAACTAAAAATGGAAGTCATGACAATAAGAGACAAGCCAGAAAAACCTTAAAACACTTCCCAAGGTAAGAAGTCTGTATTTGTAGCCGGACAACATAAGGGAAGACAAAATAGGAAACTTCAAAATCAGAAAAAAACATACCTCAAAAAAAAGTACGGGATTCTGGCCTATTTAAACAGAAATCGAAAATCATATCCGGCTCTCAGGGTGTGTTATCCGAAAAACGAAAAAGCCTCGAAATGGGATAGGGTTGCTGGAAAGGGGTGGAAACCGGAAATCATGTGTGGAATTCTTGGAAAAGAAAGCGCTGAGAGACATGCGTTGAAATGGGACTTCAAAGGAAAAAGGATAGAATAGGGATCTAACATTGCCAAGATTTTATCGTCTACAAAAACCGATGGAAAACTCTCATCTTGAAAACATAGGAAACGTCCTAAGGAAACTGGCGGGAAGTTGAGGAAACAGTGTACACATGAAACGCATAGTGCTGCGCAGAGGGGGAAGAACTGATAGGGAGGAAATGCGAAGAGGGTCTCGAGAAAATCTCCTAACCGTGGGTACTATAATGCTAGCAGGAAAACTGGATGGACAGTGGGGGTGGGTTGGGATTGGTACGGAAAGAGAAGAACGAAGCACAGACACATGTAAAATCTTTTACGATAGAAGAATTCAAGTCGGTAAAAAAAGTTATAAAAACACTGGGTCCAAGTCGCTGGGGGTTTCTCATTGTACTGGGCTGCCAAACAGAGACTGTTGAAGGTTGGGGGGAAAGCGCGCGCGGGCCGAGAAGAGAAATCACCTCCACTAGGACACAACACATACTCAGCTAAACCAAGTCGTCCTAGCGCGAAAGGGGGGCACGACAAAACGAAGAAGGGAACGTTGCAGTGGGGTTAGAAAAGAAAACTACAAATTAAGAAACACAGTGCAAAGAAAGGGAAGCGAAGGGGAAGGCCTATGTTTTCTCAGCGCTTGGGGTAATAAAGTGGGGCATCACGCAAAACGCACTGGGGTTCTGATCTAAGGGGAGACCTGCAAAAAAAAAATTCAGGGCTAAAGACGCCAAGGGTCTGGGGGGGTATAGGGGGAACTGGAAATACTCGGTCTGACTGCAAACCACCGTTGGGGGATAAAAAAAGATGTTGCGCGCCTATAACGAACTTTTGGGGGGGTGTTTTTTCATTTTTTTGTGCTCGACAGAATACAATGTGAATGGGAAGCACTTGCCTTGGGCGGGGTAAATGAGCAAGGGACAAAATAATCTCCCCCACAAGGCCATCAATTCGTCAACTGTTGGGGAGATTGGAGGAAAGAAAAAAAACTCCCATTCTTACGGTGCACCGTCATTCCTGACAGGCAAGATATCGTATAACGAGAAAAACTGTGTCAGTTAAGTAATACTTAAAAAAGGGGATCATAAACCTAATAGGAAACGATCATAAAGGGCATGAGAAAAGAGTGGGGGGGAAAAGAGGTTACGGCCACCCAGTCTAACGCATCCCGCGCGAGTTCCGCATAATGAAAGGGGCGGTTAAAGGTTTGGGTTGGACCGGGGTGTGGGGGACATTTATCCTTATTGATCCAAACTCCAACATCTATGGAAAAAGCTCGTAGGATCGAGTTTAACGTGAAACTAATACTTTTGTTACTAAAAACGAATTCACAGACGTCTTGGGAAATAAGATGCAGCTCAGTTGAAGATAGAAAGGGAAATTAGTGGGGGAAAATGTCGGTCTCCCCAGAATACTAATCTGGAAAGCTTCCCGGCGGAGAGAAGAATCAAACATCCTCAAGGTCAAAGCGATTGACGATCCGAGAAGAAAAATCAAAGGGATATAAATGGAATTGCCTTGATGAACGCAGTGGTGGTCATTGATCTCACGAACATCGATGCAAGTCTGATGAGAGACCAAGAGCTTTGCACTTTTTGGAACTACGTACTGGGAAGAGAAAACGGAAAACGCACAAGCCG
>Ga0179591_1329961_pt1 | contig 10392 bp, 12 predicted proteins | sample CZOMad2_1_08_16f_FD_182891 | JGI IMG/M metagenome (GOLD analysis project Ga0179591, IMG submission 182891) | Vadose zone soil fungal communities from Angelo Coast Range Reserve, California, USA - CZOMad2_1_08_16fungal (PacBio error correction) | ecosystem: Environmental > Terrestrial > Soil >...
TGGCAAAAACATGGGAAAAGGAAGGGGGGGAGGAGACCTGGGGGGGGGTTTCATTTTAGAGGGGGCTGACGGAAAAAAAAACCAGGCGACGGGTTGGGGGAAAAGGAGAGGATACCACAGCCGCACGGGTTACCACTTGCCTCATCGCGTTGGTAAAAAATCACTGGTGGGGGAGGGAACACCGGAAGAAGGGAATGACACATATCACAGGGAAGAAAAAGATGCTGCTGTTTCAAACTCCCTGGGGAGGGCTTAACAAAAAAAAAGAGCGCGGGATGAACAATGAAGACAACCTTTGGGGTGAAATAAATGGGCCTTCAAGGACCCGGGGATTATTCGGAAGAGGCCAGCTATCCGTCCAAGATTAAATAAAAGAAGTGTGTGAAAACCCATAATTGGAAACTATCCGGGCCAGGGGAACTGCACCAGCAAAAATTAAATGGGACACATCATGAAGAGTACAAAGACACCAGTGAACACTGGGGGCCCATGGCCACTTGGGGGGGGGACTGCCACCTGGGGGAGCGCATGGAACTTATATAACCCTCCGCCAAGAAGGAGGCCGATTGGGTAAGCGTCAAACGGGGCAGGAGAAAAACTGAAGCCTCAAAACACTCGTAAATTCCTTAAACGAAGTATGGCGGACTAGTCGGGGGCCCTGAGGCCCGAATACACGGGCGCTGGGAGGATTGGAAAGTAAACGAGAAGAGAGTTAGGGAAAACCGGAACAAAGGCGTCATGAAACATAGATGTGAACCGGACAAAAACTGCTACAAAGGAAGGGGGTAAAACAGGAACTGGACAGCGACAATAAAATGTTTCAAGTGTCAATACGGCGCCATGTTAAAAAAAAACAGTTCCACCCAAAACTAAAAAGCGTAGGTACGGGCCAGCAGGGGGGGGGGGGAGGGGGGGGTTGGAGTGCTAAAAACATAAAAGTACCTTAAATGAAAGGGGGGAGGCCGGGGGTCAACAATGCCCCTCTGAAAATGGAAAAGTGACTGGTGCACTTTGTAAGCATTTCTGCAAGAAAAAAAAATTGGTCCGGGTCGGGAGGAAAAGGACAGTCTGGGGGATAAAGGGCCACCGGGGAGGAAGGAAATGAACCAATTAATTTCGCGCACAAGACGGGACTGCATCAAAAGGTACAAACATCTGTGAAGGCTGGGCTCAAACCAACAAAAAAGAGGAGGAAAAGATACTATATTCAAGCCGAAATAGGGAAAAGGGGGAAGAAGGATGAGGGCAGGGAAAGAGTGAAAAAAAGACAGTCTTCTTTGGGGGGGGAAAAGGAACACTGCAAGGTCCAATCGCAAGTATAAGCAGAAAAACGAAAGAAAATATGGCGACCGACCTTGTCAAGAAGAAAGAGGCCTGGGAATTCAAAATGACGGAAGGGGGGGGGTTTTTTTCAAACAGGTTTGGCGAGGGGGCCAGTGGGGGGGGAATCAGGAACAAAAGAGGGCTGTTTCTGTGAAAAAAGGGGAATCAAAAAAAAAAACACAGAGGGGAAGGGGGCATCCGGAAAAAAGGATGGAATTTTGCACCAAGCTTTAAAAAAGGACAAAGGCTCCCACAGGAAGGAGGAACTCGGCCCTTGGTGCAAAAGGGAGACCACACAAAAAAGACAAGGAGCAAGGGGGGGGCGGTCAAATATCGGTCCGGGGAGATGGGTTTCAAAAGTCCAAAAAGAGGAGGAACATGAAAATACACATCCCCACAAGGAAGAGAAGAGGGTAAAGGGGAAAAAGAGGGGCGAATTCCGCCAACGCCTTCGTACGGAACTGAGGTCACAAAAAAAAAAAACGGGAAAAAGGGGGGAGCGGAAACAATGTTTGAATACAACGGGGGAGGGATAGCGGGAAAGAGCCAAAAGGTCGGCAAAATCCTGCAGAAGACAAAAAAAAAAAGGAAAAAGCAAATAATCCCATATCGAAAATGGCAGGGAAAAAAGGAGAGTGCAAGACACCGTCGTGTCAAAAGAGAAAAAAAACGGGGGGGGAGTGTTTCAAAGACTCAGACTTTCAGTCAAATGGGGGGGGGAAAAGGGGGGGGGAACTGGGGGTCGGGAGGCCGGCCCTAGCAGTTTGACAAAAAAGGGACTCGAAAACGCGGTCGGGGAACCACTTGGATAATTTACAAGGGATAAAAAGGGAAAGTTTCCTAATAAAACGGGTCCTGAACGCAAAGTGTCCTAAACGCCATGATGGGGGGGGTCATCAACTCAAGATTGGGGGTCAAAACGGGAAAGGAAAAGCCCGGAGGCATGGCGGAAAAAAGCGGCAAAGGGGCCGGGGAGGCCTTCAACGGATGTCCCTCAACCATAAAGGGGTTGTGGACAAAAAAGGAAAAAGAGGGAATTGGGAAAGGCAAGCTTGTCCAAACGCGGTTTGAAAAAGCATTACAAAAAAAACGTACGCCTGGGGGTCCGCGTCAAACAACAGCGAGAATAAATAAAAAAGAGCAAAAAACAGAGAAAAAAACAACTCGCAGAATGTCAACGACCTTCGAGAACGAAAACATAACCAGATCGCCTCCTTAAACGAAAAAAACTCGGGGTGTACTGGAGGGGAAAAAAAAAAAAAAAAAAAAAAAAAAAGAAAAATAAGACGGTTGGGGGCCACTTCCCTGTTGACGAATAAGGCGAGCAGCCCAAGGGTTTTAGATTCACGGGAGTGAACACGAAAAAGGTTTGGGGTGGGTATGAGTTAAGAAACTGGTTTTTCAACAAACAGTTGAAGCCGAAAAACGGAAGCAAGCGGCGCCCGACAGGCCGGGGTGAAATAGTGAATTATCGCGTCTGGCCTACCAACAAAAGTGGATGGGGACAGGAAACCTTGCCCCGTGAACCAAATTTGGGAAAGGCCCCGTGGTTTAATGGGGAGGGTGAAAGGTAGTGACCGAAAATCAGTCATGGAATTATTTTGTGTGCCGGGGACAAACCGTTGGTAAGGTCGTTTGGGTTGTTGGTAGAATTGCCAAACGTGTAAAGGGAGAAAAAAGAAGTCAGGAGTAAGGAAAAGCAGAATCCAAGACACGGCCGAAAGGATACTTTTAACACGAAGTTTGACACAATGAATCACCGATCAGGGGAAAAGGTTGGGAAAAAGGTGGGGGGGGGGGCAGGAAATGAAGGCACCCCCCGGGGGTTTTGGAAAAGGTTGGTGTAAACACTTGAGTTACACACGCATTACAAACAAAAACAAAAAACACGCTTGGGAAAAAAGTTTCTTTGATAGAAGCACACGAGATCAAGGGGGTCAGAGGGACCCAAAAGGGACCGTGTTTCCAGGGGTGACTGCATGTTGAACCCGCCTATTGTGCCGGCTTGTGGTGTTTGTTTTTTTGGGGTTGTTTTTGGGTGGATTGGGGGGGTTGGGGGGGGGGAGAATGCCGCACTGGCTTGAAGCAGGAAGCGGGGGAAGGGGGGGGAAAGGAGAGTTGACCTTGCAGGAAATTTTGGTGGGGGGAAGTTTATGGAAAAAAAAAAGGACAACCCGGTGAATCCTCGGGGGGAGTATCTCAAAAGGGGGCAAACAACACAAAAACGGGAGGAAGGAAAGAAAATACTAAACAGCGTTTTGCTTCACCTTTTTGTAATATGGTTTTTTTTCCACGCAAAGACCCCACTCCCTGCAAAGGGGGCTGCACTTTCAGCTCTGCAACTTCATTCAACCTAAAGAAACGGAAACAAAAGCAAATTGCTCCCACACCCCCGCAAAAGTCCAACAAAAGTAAACGGAATAGACAAGGCGAACACAAAAGGCCTTTTGGGATGGCTCTGGACAGGGCCACAACAGTAAGCTCACAAAACGGCTCCGGGTAGCAACGTTGGGGTAAAGAATCTTTTACGTGACGTGACAAAAAAAACATTGGGACCTACCAAAAACGATCCAGTCCCAACGCGGCTTACAAGCACCACCTTTTTTGGCCACCTGGGTCCGATCAAGGTGAGAAAATCGTGTGGGTCACACAGCGGGGTAAAGGTAAGCCGGAAGGGGGGGGTGGGTCCCCCGACCCTGACTTACAAGTCCTTACCTGGGGGGTTCCCAGGGAAACTAAAAACTCCCACAATAACAAACCACACCGACAAGGCGGGACATGCCAAAAATTTGGAACCGTAACAAGGAGTCTCGGTTCACAGCAATCCACAAACCCAAAAAAAAAAAGGAAGAACCATTGCAAAAAAATGTCCGGCCTTTATTCTGACAAATCGAACGGAAACTTTGGGACAGAAGACGAAGTAATAGTGCAAAACCAAAAACCGGGGCCCAGGAAACTCGGAAAGTCCCTGGGAAATTTTCTTTACAAACCCCTCCCTTTCATCCCATGGACAAAACAAAACAGACGAGGAGCGGGGGGGCGAGGGGGGATGCTAAAAATTTTGGACGGGAAATAGCCGGGGGGGGACCAAACACGGAGTCTGTCAAAGGAAATTGGGTACGAAAAAATAAGGAAAGTGAAAACAAACGTGAGGCAATAGTGGGGGGGAGGATCAATGAGAACGGACAGTGTCATCCCAGGGTGCTGCTTTTTTTTCTCGCCTCTGGTGGTGTTTTGTCTTTGGGGGCTAGGGTCTTCCGGCAAGTAGAAAAACTGGGAATGAGATGTATCCCGCAAAAGCAATTGGAAAGCTTGCAAACAAGGAAAACAGCTGCCAACTTTTCCCAAACCTTAAGAAAATGATGCAGATTCCTGAAAACGAGGGTCAGTAGGGAAAAAGGGGCGAAGGGGAGTAAGGGAGAAAGATACGAAAGGGATGACAAAAAAAAGGGAAACCCTTGTGGGTAGTACTAATTGTCAAGGAAGGGAAACCCGGATGATTCAACCACCTGCCACCGGGGGAATGGAACCGACGCCGGGTTTGACAAGACTTGGCCCAGAGGGGTGGAAGCGAGAATCAACTGTACTCTATACCGAAAACGTACCCGAGTTGTGAGTTGATGCAAAGACCCCGTAAAAGGGGGGAACGCCGGGGGGTCAGGGCCCCTGGTGGACTGAGGGATCCGAGGCGGAAGTGAGGGTGCACCTCGCTTAGCTTAAGCATGGGAAAGGGACCGCCGTTGGGGACTGCCGGCGAATAGAAAATGGCTCTTAAGGAAGCCTCCAAGACTAGACGGACCTAAAAAAACGGAAAGGAGGGTTGGGCTTACCTCTCTAACATCCGAAACCTCTGCCAAGATGCTCTGGCGGGGGGGGGAGTAACCGGATAATGGCACAAAAAAGATTGGGATGGGAAAAAAAAAAAACTTCAACTTGCAAACGAAAAGAGGGGGGACCACAGCAAAAGACTCCCATCTCTTTTGCACAAAAGGACGAAGTATCAAAGCGTGAGCAGTTGTTCCAAAGTACGCGAACTCCATGGGTGGCAAAAAAGTCCAAACGACCAGAGCGGCCAAGAGGGGAAAAGGGGGGCTAGACAGAAAAAACCTGGCAAACGGGTAACCTCTTGTTGTTCAACAACTGAACCTAGCCGAATGGAAAAAGTGAAGGGGACGTTGGAATGCATGGGGGAATCCATTTCAACCGATGTCGGCAAATGAAGGGAAACCATTCAAATGCATAGAAAGGGAACCGGAATGCCTGGAAAAGGTTCAACCATCAATGTCCTCTGAGTTCTGCACGACGGGAAGGCAATGAAAAATGAGAGATATCAGGTTTCAGGAGGAATCTCAAATAACAAAAAAACTAGAGAAAAAGAAAAAGAGATGAAGAAGGGAACAAGATAAAAAGGGTCAGAAAGGCTGATGAACTTGTTGCCAACTCGGGCATGTGTCCTGGTCACATGAACCAGGGGCCAATCATCAAAAAAAAAAAAAAAAGTCCGAAAAATGAGCAAAAAGCGGAATAAAGGACGAAAAAGAAGGGAAGAAGGGAGGGGCCGAAATGAGGAAAGTGCCTGGGTTTCCCATTTCTGAGTGGCAGGGGGGGGGGTGGAACAACGACAGCCCCCATGAAGGACCGGTGGACTGTCGCCTCACCAGAAGTCAAAAAAAACGCTTGCAAGAAAGAGGGGGAGGGGGGGAGGGTAAAATTCCTTCTAGGACCTTGAACAGCTACAGGAGGCTACAGAGTCCCATTTGGTGCAAAGTTGCCACAGAGAGGCTGAGGGAAAAGGGGGGAGAGGGGGGTCACATACAAGAGGAGGGTAAAATAAGGGGTCACAAAATACAAGACATCCTACGCAGGAGCGTGGTACGCCAACGCCCCAGAAACGCAAAAAAGGCAGCGATTCAACAGGGAGGAATGGCAACGGGTCAAAAAGACAAATGAGGAAGGGGGACCCACTTTGGAGTGTGGCGCGCAGAGGAGGGGGAGGGACAGGGGGGGTTCAAAACCAGAGGAACGGTTGAGGGGGGGATCTACCCAAGGGGAAAAAAAGGGCCGGACAGTGGGAAGGTTCAGCTATCATAGGCGCTCCAACAGAATCAGACCACAACAAAATGCTGGAACCAAGGGCGTTGAAAAAAGGGAAGGACAAAAACCGTTAGATGGCTTGGAACTCTCAGGAAAAATTGCGAGAAAAATCGGGGAAAGGGATTTTGGAATAGGGGTCTGCCCAGAAACATGAGGGGCCCAGGAGGGCAAAGGAGGGGGAAAAGGCGTGGGGAAGGGTTCATCTTGCAGGGAGATGGGGCCAATGGACGAATAATAAACCGGTGGGGTAAACATTAAGTCCTGAGGGACTAAAAAAAAGGGAGGAGGGGGTCTCGGCGGAAGAGGTCAAACTTAAATAACCCGGGACGGAATGGCAGGGAAACCGAGCAGCGCAACAAGAAAAATGCAATTCATGAATACCAATGATAAAGGGGGGTGGGGACCAAAAGATCTGGCAAGTATTTTACAATTCAAGGACTAAACATCGACCGGGAAGAATCGCCATGACAACACTGTATCCCTTTTTCGGATGCAAACTAATTCAAAAAAAAGAAAAAAAAAGAGGGGAGGGAGAAAAAAATCACCAACAAGGGGCAGGACACCCCAGCGTGAGAGGCAAAGAATATATAATTGATAAATAACAGAAAAGAACCTCTCAGGTGAATCAAATTTTTAAAAAACTGAAGAAAAAGGTGGTTGAATAAGGTCAGTTGGTCAAAAAACTGTCCTTTTGTCTAAAAAATACAGGGGTCGAGGACAGCAAAAAGGTTAGAAAAACAAAATCGCGGACTCCCTAAAAAGAATCGTATGTTGTGGGTGAAAGGAAAGAAAAGGGGAAAGCGGGGGGGGGGGGGGGAAAAACAGTGAAATCTTACTTACCCCTCTCCTACCCGAAAGTGGGTGAAAATAGGTCAGAGGAAGGTGGCCTACACATTCTATGGGGGGGGGGGGGGCAGAAACCTTCCAAAGGGAAGGAACCAGGTTGGGGGGGGATGGTTGGTTTATTTTTTAAGTTTTGGGTGGACCGAGATCTGGGGGACCAAGTAAATTGGGGGAAAGGGGCAGAGGGGTTGAAAAAAGTGGCGGTGTGGGGGGAGAGTGGTGAAGTGGGAGAAAAAAAGAAAAAAAAAAAAAGGGGAAAGGGAAAAGAGGAAAAGGTAAGGAGTCATAGGCCAACTTCTTGCCGGATAAGGGGGGGAACACAACGAGGTGGGGAAAAAAGAGAGTATACCAACCTAGATTAAAAAAGTGTGGAAAAAGGGGGGGGAGGGAAAGAGGATGGGGGGAAAAAGGGGTTTTTTGGTTAAAAGTTTGGAGCAATGAAAAATGGGTTACCAAGAATTTTAAAACTGGGTTTGTGTAAACAAAATGTGGTTGGTCTAACGAGCCAGGGGGAGGGAAAGAAAGGTGCAGGGGAAGAACACCCCCAACCTGGGTCCCGTTGTTTTAGGAATTGAAAGGGCCTGGCGGTGGTAAGGACACGGGGGGAGGTCACTGCTATGTGGGAGGTGGGGGGGGGGGGGAAGGGGTTGAGGGGGGTTGGGGGGGGAGAAAGGTCACGCTTTGGCGTCATAAAGGAACGGGCACGGGGGAGGAGGGAAAGTTTCTAAAAAGGGGAAAAAAAGGTGCAGAGTTTTTTCTTTAATAGACCAAAACCAAAAAAAGAAAACAAACAAACGGAAGAAAGAGGGAAGACTGCTAGGCACAAAACAACGTTAGGGAAAAGAAAAAAAGAGATAAGAAAGGAGGGGGGGGGGCCGTAAAACGGGGGGGGGGTTCCTTCTTTTTTTTGGTTTCACTAAAAAAATCCACCACATCATCAAAATAAAAGGAAAGGGACACGACCCACTTTACTTCAAACCGGCACACGCAGGGGAAATGAAGCAAACAGGGGGCATGGAACAAAAAAAAGGTCAAAAACTAAAAAATCAAACCCGGAACCGGGGGAAAAAGCCAAAGAAGCGGGAAAAAAAAAAAAAGGGGCAAAAGTGGGGTCGTGCGCTGGACAGGGCCAAAAGGCTCACCACCAAAAAAAGCTCGGGAGACTGTTGTTCAAAGCGTGTGGGGCGGGGAGGGACAGGGGGGGGTAGTGTGGGAGGAAAAAAACCAGGGGCCGCAAAAAACGCCTCCAACGCCAGAGAAAGAAAAAATTGGGGAAACAGGGGCCTCGTTTCTGAACACTGGGGGGAAAAAAAAGGATCCGGCGAAGGGGGAGGGGGGGGTTCGGAACTCCTGGGGCTCCTGAGTTGTCCGAAATAACCGGGTGTGTTGGGGGAAGGAGAAAAACTTCACCATCCCACTCCACCGGACAATTTTCATGGGAACAAAAGGGACAGGGGAAACATGTCAATAGAGGGGGTAAAAGAACAATCTCAACATCATTAAACAGTGTCAAAATGGGGACGAAAACGGGAAAAAAAAGGGGACGCAAAAAACGAGAGAAAAGAAGGTGGTGGTGTAGGCCAGAACAAAGAGAAGAGTGAAAAAAAAAAAAGGCCGTATGGAAAGCGGACTGAAAAATCAAGAACTTCAACTGTTTTTTGGTGAAACCCCAAAGAAAAAGACATGGAAAAAACAAAGAAAGAAAGGATATAAGAACTGGACTCATTTGCGGCCGAGCACTTTATGTGTAGCAACCAAGGGAAATCGGGGACAAAAAGTAAAGTTATGCTAAGATGAAACCAAAAGGGGAGAGGGGAAAAACTTAGTTCCTGAAGGTTATTGGGTAGGGTTAGAGAAAAATGGAAAAGACTGTCGGGGAGAGGGAACCGATGGGGGGGGGGGGGGGACGGAAACGGGGGAAAAGTCATACTTGTTTTTGGACCTTGGCTACGTTTTCCTGGGTGGCAACCAGTCTAAAGTGAAGAGAAGGAAGGACCGGGAAGTGGGGTGGGGACAAGGTCGTGGAAATAAAGAGGGGAACCGATCGGGGGGGGGGAAAAAAAAGGAAAGATGATGCATATCCTTAACGCCTCTCTTAAAAAAGGGGGCACATGGGGGAAGAAGGGTATAAGGGAAGGATAACGCGAAAAAAAACAACCGGTGCAACTGGGGGGGGGAGGAACAAAAAGGGGCTCAAGGGGGGGGGGAAAACCCGGTTTCTTCTCACCTTCCTAATCCCGGCAAAGGGAAAAAAACTAAAAAACTCCGTGGGGGAAGAGGTTAAACAAAATGATGTTACGAAAATCTTTCCTAACGAGAACCCAAAAAACCCGTAAAAGGGTTGAGTCTCCAGGGTAAAATGGAAAGACCAAGGAGATTGGGAAAATTTGTAAAGGTGCCTTTACTTCAAAGTTGAGCGGAGGAGGATGCTGGGGGAGAAAATCAAAAGAACGACTTGGAATCAAACAGGGCAAACTTGGTTGGGCCGGATTGGGAGATCAGAACGGGTCTTACACTTGTAACCCCCGCGAGGGAGGGAAACACAAAGGGAGGCGGGAGTAGTTGGGGGGGGGGAGGGAAAAAACCTTGGGCTGCTATTACTCAAATATGGAGATGACCGAGGCGGGGGGGGGCGGATCTTACAAACCGATCGACCTCTATTGAATGGGAATTGGGGAAAAAAAGTAAACGTTCACAAAGAACGAGGTATTGAACCCTCCAATAAATGAGAACATCCGCGGCTGGGTTGCAAAAAAACTGAAAAAGGAAAAAAAAAGACCAAAGGAGCCAGGGTTCAAATTCCTCTAACTCCTTGTTGAAATCCATGTTCCCCACGCCAAAAGGTCGGAAAGGGAGGGGGAAGCGGGGGACAGGTGGGGGGGCACCGAAAAAAAAATGCCTTCTGCATTGAAAGAGGGGGGGGGTCAAACAGGGAAACAAGAGAAGGAAAAATAAAAAAAATTCATTTGATTGAAATATGAATCATTCTGCCAAGGTCAACTGGTCGCATCAAGTGCCAAAGTGAAGGAACTGCGACGTGAATAAAAAAAGAGACCGATAAGGGAAAAAAAGGGCTAGGGAAAAGAAAGGGGGGGAAGGACATCAGAAAGAAAGACTATCTTTTTCATGGGG
>Ga0179591_1374373_pt1 | contig 10392 bp, 14 predicted proteins | sample CZOMad2_1_08_16f_FD_182891 | JGI IMG/M metagenome (GOLD analysis project Ga0179591, IMG submission 182891) | Vadose zone soil fungal communities from Angelo Coast Range Reserve, California, USA - CZOMad2_1_08_16fungal (PacBio error correction) | ecosystem: Environmental > Terrestrial > Soil >...
GTTGGGGGGGGGTTGGGGGGAGGAAACCTCAAAAAAAAGGGGTAAAAAAACCCCCCCCATTTTTTTTGGTCACTCTCAAACCGAGCCGATCACAGATAAAATCGCACTAACCGAAAGTCATGTCAATCACTCATAAGAAGGTTAAAGGGTACGCACATACATGGTAACAGAAAAACGGAATAGGGGGGATGGTCTGTATGTAGTAGGGAGATAGGTGTTTCACTTGTTGGGGGGGCATAAAAGGGGGGAAGAAGGCATTATATCAGATCTGAGAAGGGAAAAAGAACGCCCAGGAAAGCTCAGAAAAATCATAAAAGGAAAAAAGGAGGGCAAAAAACGCATTGTCATTGGGGGGGGGGTACTGGGAAAAAACAAACCACAAGGGGAAACAAACGAAAACCACTCAATAAGAACGACACACGCACCGGGGCCCCTGCACTTCCACACGGCACTCTAGGGGTCCAAGAAACTCATACGCCTTCTTAGGGACTGTCCAGAAACAAACTTCGCAGGCCTTTCTAGCAGCTAAAAGCAGATAATAGAATCGAGAAAAGAGGACCAGAATCATCGTTGACTCGAAAAAAAACCGGAGGACAAACAAGAGTCAACCCCGCAACATTGGGCCATATTATCGCCAGCATCTCCCTATTCGATCAAATAGTGAGACAGAAGAGGAGAAAAGAGGACACAAGAAGCATGGGAAGCTTGAGAATCTATAATGAAACACGGATAAAGCAGATGGGGGAATGAAAAAAGGAAAAGGAGAAAATCTGAAAAAACAGAGACGGATCTAGGACACATGAAAGACGGAATTTCCAACCTCCATCTCCAAATTCATAAAGGCAAAACAAGTCGTCTCTTAGACATAGAGGAGCGCCAAGCCCAATTGGATAGGAGGAAATGATCGGGAGAAAGAAAGGAAGCAAAGATCCCAAAGAGAAGAAGAAAGAAAGAAGTGAAGGATAAACCAAAGAAAGGCAGCGTCAGCCACAGGCACCAAAGGTGAAAGACCCTTCCGACGACCAAAACCCTAGTCGAGCGAAAATCCTCTCCAAGGAAAAAAACTTCAAACAAAGGGAAGAGTGGACCCCGACAGTGTGAAAAAATTGGGGGGGGAAGGAAGGAAAGATGGGCAAATAAAATCGACGGGTTTGTCCACTCTCAACGCTGAGTCGGAAAAGATAGAGAGCAAAACCCAAGAGAATCCCTTGTAACTTGTCTTCATATTTTCTCCACGGAAGGTTTCATCCGCAATACGGGGAAAGAGGCGGGTGGGTGGGTATGAAAAGGAGGTAAGGGAGGATGGGATCTCAGGAACGAAAGTGTGGAGGGGGAATGTTCTTTGAGAACAGGAAAATGGTGGCTGATCTGATTTTGCATGGGTCAGTTCAGAAGAGAGGGGGGATGGTCTTCTAAGGGGGGGAGAAAGGGGAAAGAAAGAAAAAATCTTTTGATATCCATTGTGGTTAGTGAAATCCGGGGGAGGATGACAAGTACCATTCTTTTAAGGTTGAGAAAAATGTGGAATGAAAAGAGGGGGAATGAAGGGGGATGTTGAAGAGTCATCGAATGGAAGGCCGAGGGGTAATCACGACTTTTACCCAGCTTTGTAAGGTGGCACTTCTCTAAGGGGAAAAAAAGGACCGCTGGGGGAGATGCCGTCTTGTCTATAAAGGGGGCAGAAGGGGAGGTGTCGAATGAGGAGAGGGGTCGATAACTAGGGTTAATTGCTGGTTGGTCAGTGGTGGATTTCGGGTTGGGGGGGTCCGAATGGGGAAAGGGGGGAAAGGCTTGTTATAGGTAGGGAAGAGGAGAGGAGTCAGAAATAATCGAAGGATGCGGAAGGGGGGTTCGTTTAACAAGGGAAATTATTGAAAATATGGGGCATATAAAAGAAGTATTTCTTGGAGGTCAAGCGGTTAGGGGGGGAAAGTGAAGTGGGCCAGAAAAAACTTGCCTGTGGCCTGACTGTACACTGGTGTGAGATCCTGGTTTTGAGATGGGACTGGGCTACTGCGAAGCGGACTATGACTCCTAAGGGAATGTTACCGCACAAACCAAGGGGAACATCTTTCGCACCCAGAAGACGAAATACCAAAAACATCATTGAGTCAATTGAAGGGAAACAGAGGGTAAATCGAAAGACCAGGGGTCGCCGGGTGCGGAGAAACCCTGATGGGGGTGGCTTGCGGAGAGGGGATGTCTGGAGAAAATCGAATGGGGGCGGTGAGGGAGATACAAGAAAAGCCGGACTCTGTTTCACAAGTCATTCCGGGAAAAGGCCAGAAGAAAGGGGGAATTGGAGAGAAGAGAGGCAGCATAAGGATGAAAGGGGGAAACAAGCAAACTGTATTTAAGGTGGGGTCTTGGGATCTTCAAAGGTTTTAGAAATGAGAAAAATCACTAATCGTTGGGAGTAGGGGGGGGGACTCACAGGAGGGATAAAGCTAAAGAACTGATTGTTTCTCAGGTTAAGTTGGACACACGAAGATAGGACTAAGAACGACAAATCGGGGGGAAAAACTCTGAGATAGGGTGAGCACTAATACAAATGGTGGGTTATTTAATCATGGGAAAGATTGAAAACATGGGGCTCCTCTGCCGGGTGGAAAAGGGAAGAATCTGCCCTGAAAAAGAGGGGAATCGGGGGTGGGTAGATCTCCCCCCAGCCTAAAAAACATCTTCCATTTGGCCCCAATTGCCAAAAAGACTCGCCAGGAATCCAGAAGCTCAATGCCGGGGGGAGGCTTGGGGGAAGGAAATCGGACATCGATCCAGCAATGCTCCAAAGAGGAGGAAAAGGTAGAAAAAGGTTATAAACGAGAAAATCGCAGGAATGAGACGGGTAAGAATCATATCACGCATCAAAATCCTAAGGAAAATCGGATGAATATTCCACTTTCAGCCTCGGGACTAAAGGGGGCACTTTGAAGCTGAAACCTCATCATCGACCCGATGAGGATGAGTTCTCAGGGACTTAAAAGTAAACGGGGAACTTAATCTCTGATGTCAGGAGAAAAAAAAAAGGCATCATGGGGCAAAGCAAAGGGAGAGGCCTGCGAAGCTCAGAGAGCTTGATTGAGCCGGCAGCTCAATCTCTCCGATGAGCGGAGTCCCACGAGCCTAGGGGAAGAATCGAGGAAAAGGGGGGGCGCGCGGTAGAGCGTCAGCTGGTCAGGAGGAAGAAGTGCCACTGTTAATATTAAAATTCTTAATGAAAGGAGAACCGAAATGTGAAGCGGAAGGGGGTTATGAAAGGAATCACCTCTTCCTCTATATCATAAAAGGGGAGAGGGACCAAGGGAAATTGGAATTCATGAGCACAGAGGGGACTGCATTTGGGGAAAATCAAGGTTTTTAGGGTTAGCAAGTAGAGCCAGGGACTCAAGTTCACCAAAAAATAAAAAAACTGTTACTTGACTTCTGTTTCCCCTGCCAGCTAACAAACATCACTTTTTCAATTCCTCGTATCAAATGTGAGCACGGTTGCAGGAACATGTGCAGAAAACAAACATCCCGCAGGAGTCCCTATTGGGGATCACTGGATGAACGAGGAGAATGTAGAAAACCATTTCCTTATCGAGATAAAAAAAGAGGGGAGATAAAACGGTCAGTTATGAGAGGGGTGGAGACAATCATTCTAAAAATAGAGACGGAACGAGGGTGTTTGGGATTGAGGGAGGGGGCGCAGATCGAGGACAAACATTGATGCTTGTTTTGAAAAAAACTTAAGGGGCTGGTAAGGGGGGTTGGTAAAGGGTTCGGGTGACAGAAAAAGACTGAGTGGAAAGAGGGAGCTTCGTGAGATTGAGGGGGCGGGGGGAAGACTAAGAAGAAGACTTTCTTCTGAACTCCCGCCATTTAAGGGGGGGAAAGGTCAAAGATAACAGTACTGGGGAAAAGATGTCAGACCTGTGTCTTAGGAATGGTGGGGGGGGATCGCCGGGGGGATTTGGTCCCGGAATGTGGGAGAATTGCGCAGAGTTAACATGCTGGAAGGTCCCTGCAGAGGGATTAAGGGGGGGGGGGATGACCTTCGAGCCGGGAGAAACATAGAATTTGAATTCCGCTGCGTGTTAGATTAAGTTCGTAATATATAGTTGGTTGGATTATTCTCTGGGGGGAAGGGGGGGGACAAGGAAGCGGCGTGAAAAGTAGGAGGAGGGGGCCTGATCCTCTCTCACAACAACATGGTGAGAGTCACTGCCAAAGGGACGGGCAAGAAAAACAGGCTTTCTTCTGGACAGAGAAAAAAAAAAAGAAGTACAAATCATTCATTCACTTAGTGGATTGGAAAAAAGTAGAAATGCTTTAACAAGAAGCTGAAGTAAAAAAAAAAGACAAGGGGCGCAACTTTGAGTACTGCAGTTCAAAGAAAAAAAGTAGGGATCTAAAGAGGGGGAGTGGAAAAAAAGGTGGGTTTAAGAGAGCAATACATCAAGCCGAATCCAGGAGGCTCCATAACAATAGACAGAAGAAGTAATGCTGAAAAATAATCCTGTTATTTCTCGACTCCCAGGGACTTAAATGGACGGGAGCAGAAAGAGAGAGGCGGGGGGGCCAAAAAAGGATCCAGACGCCTCCTCGATACGCGGTGAGGAATCAAATAGAAATCGGGCCCCCAACTCACGCAACTTATCCAAACCAAATCCTTACCAGCCCACTTGTTGATCAAGAAATTGACGGGCACCACAATCTGAATCGCGCGAAAAACTTAAAAGTCATGAAAAACCAGAGCATTCGGACAGATCGTCTTAGTAAGTGACAATCGCGTAGCAGGGGTAGAGTAAGGGGAAGTACGTCTATCGAGAGGGCAAACTGGGGGACGTAGGATCATGAAGAAAAGGAAGCTAGCTCCACCACTAAACAAGAGGGGAGGGAAGGTGTGTGATGACATGTTACGGAAGGTTGGGAAAAAGGATACGAGGAATGAATAAGGGATGGCATGAGGCCTTTAAAGGGGGGGCAGGGGGCGGTAAAAGATAGGGGTTAGGTTGAGAGGGAAATTGGGTTTGACATCTTGCATGTTTAATGCACCCGAAAAGAAGGAACAAAGCGGCGGGGGCCCTCTTTACTCCAGGATTTTCCAAAAGAAAGAAAAGGGAAAAGAAGGGAAATATAACTGAGGAAGAGGGGTCGGAGACCCGTCTGAAACACAGAGCCTTTCACAGTAAAGAATAGGAGGAGTGACGAGATATCTCTACTCTTAACGGGGCGACAGTGAGGACGCATCTTGAAAGGGGGGGGTTATTCGAGCAGCGCGCCCCCCTGGAGAAACCGGGACCAAGACGGAAGAGAATGGATTAATGGATGAAGCACTTTCGATCGTGTAGATGCATCTGAGGTCGCAGTGAATTGGGGAAAAGAGACTAAGCAGGGTTAAGTGGACGCGATTGAGTGACTGAAAGGGATGGGGAAACCTTGAGGGAGCGGACTTGTGCAGGCAGGGGACGGGGAAAGACCTCATGCAGTGATACACTTGGGAAAGATGCAGGGGGGAATATTTCGGAGACATATTGCAGACATATAACTTAAAGATGCAAAAGAAAAAGCGCGACAGAAAAAGGATCAAGGAAGAGGGATCTCGAGCGAGGAGAGGCGAGGGGGGGGGAAGCATTGAGGGATCAGGGGAACGATTTGAAAACATCAAAAGAAATGGAGAAAAAGATCCTTAGCCAGGACGGAGATTGTCAATTGTTTGCCAAGGGAAGCTGTAAAGGAAGAGGAAGGGGAGGGAGAGTGAAACCGCAAATAGAGATGAGGTCAAATTTCTCTGGAAGAACAAAGGGTGCAAGATATTAGCAAACAATGGGCATATACATAAAGGATGAACTATTATAATATAACCGAAAGGGTTATTAAAAGGCCACAAGACAGAAAGAGATTGGGTCGGTGGGGTTAGTCAGCCTGAATGGTTGTTTAAAGTCCACTGGATTCCAATGAGGAGAGCGGGTATTTGGGAAAAAAGGGCTGGGGTCACAAACAAAACTAGGAAAAGCGATTACGTGGTGTAGGGAGCAACGACCCAAATCTACCAAGCAGTAAAGGCCAAATCCGAAAAAAACGCTTGGGCGAAGGGATGAATGGTCGAGGCCAACCACGGGAAGTCTGGAAAAGCACAGAGAGAAACTTGAGTGTCTACAAGAAAGACACGCCCATTCGCTGCATACCAGCCACACATAAAAAAGGAGGGGCACGACAACAGGTGAATTCCTAGCACTTAAAAAGAGGGAAAAAGGAAGGGACCAGCCAGTCTTCCAGAACTTAAGGATGTCGGGTATGTAAAACTTTTTGCGAGAGGTGGAAAGGGGGGGTTTCATAAAAAAGCATCAAGCAGTATTAATGAACGAGAGGAGGGAAGGGGTTAGAATGCTAAAGCCAGGTCCCGTCGAAAAAGAAAAACAAAAAGTCCCATTCATTCAAAGAAACGTCGAAGTGAACAGAGTCATAACCAACTTCAAGACAAACGAAAGGGAAAAAAACTTCCACCGCCAATACTGTATTTAGAGGAGTAAGACTTGAGGGGGTCATTCTTTACAGAACCAAATTCGCATTCAGACTTCTATATTGTCATGAGGCGCGAACCTAATCGCTCGAGACAACCTCAGGAAAGAAAACGCATTGAAGAAGGTCGGGAAAACACAAAGAAATACGTACGGCCCCAGAGAAACCCAAGCTTTCTTCCATATTAGCTCCCGGAGACCTCTTCACCGGAGGAGCAACTTAGAGAAAAATAAAAAAGGACATCGAAACAAGGGGACATTCCGTACGCTTGGACACAAGAGACAAGCATCTGGGGACAAACCAGATGGGAAAAAGCCTTCCAATATTCGATGACCAAAAGACGAACATCTGTTCATCTTCCAAGAGGATCCAAAAAAAAAGAGTCATAGACACGCGCGTCTCGGGACAGCATAGCCACAAAGTATCGAACTGAACCCAAGGGGGGCAAAAAGCCTAATAAAGAAGCCAAAGCAAGACAACTGACTCCCATAGGCAGCCAAAGAAAGACTTATACAAAAGTGGCAATTTCAGCCCCCATTGTCGCCGCCTTTGGAGGAACTGAAGACGACAAAAAAAAACTCGTCCATTGATGACCGAACCGAATACATACGAGAGGAGGAAAAAAACAGAGGAAGAAAAATGAAACGATTGGTGGGGGGGAACAAAAGAGAGGCTAAGGAAAAAATAAGGGGGGGTTGGGGCCAATCTCTCTACAAAATATGAGTAAAATAGGCAACAACCCAAGGTGAAGAAAAAAATGTGAGCACAGGAATTTCGACCACCCCTCTGTGTGCATCACTGCGGGGAAACAGGGGTGGGGGGGGAGCATCGTCGTGGAGGAAGGAGAGGAGAAAAAAAAAAGCGGGAACAACTAGGGTGGGGGGGGGGTTGAAGGGGGGGGCCCCCCCCCACACCAGTTCTCTGGCTCAAGCGGAATTGGGTCTGAATCGGTCCTTTGGAAGGTGGGATAAAGTCATCTTTCCTGGAGAGGGTGAGAGGGCGGGAGGAGAAAACATCAGACTGTTCTATTACACAGTGGAAGATACATGTTGGTGGGGCGATGATATCAAAAGGGAAAAAGATATATTTTGAAGTATGGATGGGAGGGTGGGGAAGTAACGATGTGAATTTAATTGAAAATTGGGAAAAATGAGGGGGGGAATCATCGAAGTCAGGGAAGGACGAGGAGGAAAGGTTTTTCATCCCCAGGTCCAACCTTTTGAAGAAAGTTGGTTCAAAATGCTCTGTGGAACTGGGATTTGTGGGAGAATGAGTGGCGTCTATAAATGGAAGAAGAAGGGGAGTGTAGAAGAGGGCGGGCGATAATATGGAAAGTGGGGGGGGGCACGGGGGATTCATATGCGTGGTTTGTTTGATCAGATTCGAGGAGGTAAGAACTAGTAGATGAATGTTCGTTCATCAGAATATAGGGAGGGTGGGTCTGTGCATGAAACACATATTGGGGGGTAAAAGAAGAAGGATGCTTTTTTAAGGAATGCAAATGTGTTATTTGGTTTTAAGTGGGGAAGACAAGGATGGAACCTGGAAGGAATGTACATGGGGGCCGGGAGGAGGGGTTCTAACTGGAACTTCTATACTGACCATAAAAGCTGATCTTTATATAAGTAATAGACAGTAAGGGGAGGACCACTAGTGCCTACAAAACCTCTGGAACCGCCTAAGAAGCCGAACCGAAATCAGTATAGGAAAGACAGGCAACTGGCTGGGAATAGAGAGCCAGTTTGTCTCCTTTAATCCAGCAAAGGGTCTTCGTGTGGGATTTCTCATACTTTAAGGAGCTGGGGGGGGCTGGGCAGAAGGGGGCTAGTAGGGGCCAAAGTCCGTCTCTTGTCACGATTCAGGGACAGAAAATGAAGTTTGGGGCCAGGGGAAAAAAAAGCAGCCTAAGTGGGAAGGGGGGGAACAATCAACTTGAGGGGTGGGAAGAAGGTTTCGGTGATATTGAATGCGAATCACGGAGAGGGAATGAAAGAAATTTTGACTCACTAAGGGGAGTGAAACCAGAAAAAGAGAAGAATCCCTAATGACAGAGGTGGAATAAGAACACCTAACAGGTCAGTGACTAAAAGGGGGGGGAAAAAGAGGTCAAACCGAATCTGGAGAGGAGGGTGGCACAGGGGGAGAATTAGCAAGTGCACATAGTGAGGGAAAAAAGGCAAAGGTGTTTCTCCTCAATGCCCCATTCATAGGGGAAGTGGGAGCCTTCTAAAAATTTGGGAGAGTTTATTTGCCGGAGGAAGAAAAAAAAAAAACAGAAGTCCAACTCCAGCTCTCGTCCATGGAATGAAAACTAATAAGTCCAGCCGCCAGGAATCCCGGAAGCAAAAAACTGATGTTTGGTTTCGTGACTGCAAAAAGAGGGCATGGGCTTACCAAGAGGGGGAGGAAGGGGGGAGGAATAAACAGAAGCAGCATGGAAAAGAGGGTGCTGTCCGTCGAAAGAAAACAAGGAATTCCTATGGCTTCAATATGAGGGGGGATGCAATAAAATGGCATTAGCGGGACACTGGGTAGGAAAAGAAATAACAAACAAATCCAGTAAGAGGAAAAAACGAGCGCTTCGCTACCCGCAAAAAAAGACCACACAACCCCCCCCCCCCAAAGGTGGGTTTGGGGGAAAAAAAGGTAAAAAGAAGACTTCATGCGTCATGTCCCAACCTTAAATAGGCTCGCCCATCGAATCATAGGGAAAATGAAGACTACTACATGAAAGTCGAAAAAGAAAGGAAAAATTGAGAGTGTTGGGGGGGGAACAGGAAGCTCGACAGGCAGGGAGGCCGATAAAGAGGGTCAAGAGGGTACGTATGCCCAAGGTTGTCGAGCGATAAAAATCAGCTTGCTCTATAAATGTCGAAAGAAGCATGGGGGCTTAATCAAGAAGAATAAAGATAGGAAAAGGGAAGTGGGCAGACTGTACGTACCGCAACCGGCAGTAATATCCAGCGGGAAACGACACTGTCAATGGGAAAAGGGGAACATGAAGGGAAAGGCCCTATTTGTTCTAGAGGAGGGGGGGAAACAATGATCAAAATGCCAGGGGAAACCATCTCAAGAGGCCAAGACCTAGAGGAAGGGCTCCCTGCCGACCTTCTAAGTAATTCTTTCCCATCATGGGAACTTCAAGGAAGAGCCGAGGAAATTGACAACGAGGCAGGGGAAGCAAATAATCCCGCGACGCCGGGGGGCGATTGAAAAACCTAAGGCATGATCGACGGGTAAAACCAGGGAGGGAGAAAGAGGTGAGATAATCAGAATAAAAAGGAAATGAAAAAGGAAAATACCAATTGGGGAGGGATTGTAGACAATAATCTAAAAGGGAGAGAGGATGAAGGTGAGCGAGGTGGGGTAAGGGGTGGTTCGGGGGAAGTTGAGGGACGGGGGGCAGTGCATCATTGGGGGGGGTGGGGGATCCCATGGGATTGGAAGAAAAACAAGTAATTGGAATTGGGTTGTTTGTGTTGCGGTAGGGGGTTTGCGATCTTATACTTATGGGTTGAGACCACGCGAGATCTATGAATTTTCTGTTTGAGGATTTGGAGAAATATGATTTCTTCCTCCAAGTCCAAAACGGAAAAATATAAAAATCTGTTAATAGGTCAGACTGAAATAGGGGGTAGAACTCTTCAGGTATGGGGGGGAACAGGGTAGTTTTCAGATTGGGGGGGACGCGATGAACCAAGTGGAGGGAGCGGGGGGACTGGGAAAGTCGTAGGGAATAAGAGGGGTTGGAACGTCTCCGTACCTAAAAGGGACCCTACTTTAAGTACAAAAGCTGGAATGGAAATGTTCTCATAGAAATGGAAAATGAGTGGTCTTCCCATCGGTGGGAGAAAGCGAAGGGCGACCAAGATGGAAAAAACCTGTAAT
>Ga0179591_1380234_pt1 | contig 10392 bp, 12 predicted proteins | sample CZOMad2_1_08_16f_FD_182891 | JGI IMG/M metagenome (GOLD analysis project Ga0179591, IMG submission 182891) | Vadose zone soil fungal communities from Angelo Coast Range Reserve, California, USA - CZOMad2_1_08_16fungal (PacBio error correction) | ecosystem: Environmental > Terrestrial > Soil >...
ACAGAATTACCATAAGGGCACTTCTGGCACAAGCCTAATTTCTGGGAGGATCTTCTCAAAACAAGGGAGGAAGTATTAAAAATTCTCCAAAGCAGGCTTTCTTGTAGAGCCTTCCGGGGGGGAGTTTCAGTCGCCCCAGGGATCTCACCGTATCTTGTCTACTAGAGTTCTAGGTCCCTTTCTAGAAAGAGAGCGAGTGGGGTGGTGATAGTGGTGGCCGGGGCTCTCCTGGGGTAGGATCATTGAAAGGAAGGAAACTGCCTGGGAAAAGGGAACGAATATGTCTTACAGGGGGGCCTTCGAGGATTTTCTAGGCAGAGCTCAACGGGGGAGGGGCGTAGGTCTTCGTCTTCGCAGAGCTTCGCGAGGAAAAACCGGTCCGGAGGAAGTCGTTTGCAGGGACAACCGCGGACTTCTAGTTAATCCCACCAAAAACAAAAATAGGTACCGAGAGAGAGTCCAAGGCTGTTCTGCAACTCCAGGAAGGGAAAGCGGCAGAGAGAGAAAGAGCAGCGCCGTGTTTAGGGGGGTTTGAGGACTCGCACATTCCTTCCTTCCCTCCTCTGCGAGCGAAAGGGGCTCTATTATGAGGAAGTATTTGAAACTCCAAAGAATTTGATTCTCACGAATTCTTGAAGTGGGGGGGGGCTGGGGGAGGGGAGGGGGGGGGGGGGTCTTAGAAGTTTCCTTTCTATCTGAGGGATCCTTCTCTATCTAGAGAATTCTTCGTACAGCAGAAAGGGAGATTCTCCTTCGGACCACCCATTCAGCTGTTTCCTCCAGGGGTTCTATAATCCTTATGCTCTGGGGGGAGGACGTATCCTCCTTTGCTGGTACCATATAAAGAAAGCGAGATATTCAAAGACGGATTAAAAAGGACGCGAAGGAGAATCTCTTGGCCCTGCCAGAAAGCCTCGTCAAGAAAACGATGGAGGGGGGGGAGAAATCGAGATACGGGGGACTTTGAAACCGTCCTCGCCCGCGAAGAAGATTTGTTAAAGGGAACGCCCAAACTTCGCATCTACGGGGAGGGCTCACCTCGAATCGCTCTTGCCAAAAAAGCCCCACGGTAAAGAAAAATCGACTTGACTCAACGTCCTCTTCTCTATGAAAACGCGAATGTCGGGGGGGTTCTCTGGTTCAAGTGACGGGTGGCTGAAAAAGGGAAGGGCTGATCTGTCTTTGGAGAAAAGAAGCCCTTTATTAACGGGGTTGTTGGTCGGAAAAGAGGGATTTGTCAAGGGGATCAGAGGACAAAAAATCTGGAAGGATCTCTACGCGAAAGGAGTCTTGAACTGAGGATGTATCTGGTCGGCACTTGTTTTGAATGCAAGGGCCGATCCTTTATCACCTCTTCAATCCCTTTCATAGTAAAGGGCACGGGAAGACATACAAGAGGGACCACTTTCGAAAGCGTTCATCTTGGTGGGGGGAGGATAGGTAGTAGAAATTCTGCTAAGAAGATTAGTGTAAATACCTGAACATGGCGTTAATCGGGTAGAGTGATAGACCCATTTCCCAGTTTCAAACAAAAAAGGAAAACTATCGTCGGCCCAAGGTGAAGATTGAGGTAGCTGTCTTTTTAACGGTGGACGTGATCTTCGTTCATCGTAGTGGAAAGAGACTGGGGACACGGTGCCGCTGCGGGTTCTCCTCAACATAAAGAAAGGGAAGTCGTACAGTCGAGTTCTGAAGAAAAAGAGTGTCCCACTCTCTAGGAAACCACGGATTTACATCGAACGAGAGAAGGTGGAATATCTTCTTCAGGCTCTTGATGTACCCTTATGGATAAAGGAACGGGGGCCGAGGTGTACAAAGGTGCTCTCCTTCACACCGGGTCCAGTCCGCTTTCGGGTGGGGCGGGAAAAGGGAAAAATCCAAGGTATCTCTCTAAAAAACACAAACGGGATTCGGAGGGGGGGATTGGGGAAAAGTTCCTCTAATCGGGGGAAAGGAAAAAAAAAAAAGAAACGCTGACTGTACCCCTTTGCGAAAAAGAAGGGTGATGACGCGCGTCAACGTGGACCCCGAAAGGGGTGACCACGCGGCCTCCAGGGAAAGAGGAGTAGTCCATATGGTACTCCAAGAGCCTGAACAATCTTCCAAAAGAATCTTCTCGTTCGCATGTCAAAAAAAAAAACGGGAACGACCTCTAGAGGGGGGGAGAAGGACGGAAGGGCCCGCAGAACCTCGACGGATCGGCTGAGCGATGGAGGGAAAAAGAAAGGAGTTCTTCAGAAAGGATCACACAACCTGTACCAGTAAAGGGGGGGGAGGACACTTGTCCTTTCCGAAGGGCGGCTTCCCGAAATGCGGATCATATCCCTACGAGGAAGTACGTTCCGAGAGGGAATGTCGGCTTTCCTCCTCTTCCCCTGGAATGTCCGACGGCCCAAAGGGAAAAGCCCCAAGCTTGACCGAAGGTGGAAAGGGTCGAACGTGGCTTCAGAAAAGGAAAGGTCCTTGAGGAACTCGTTTCCTAGGAAAGGGGAGGCGGTAGGTGCTGATCTGGCAACAAAACGACCAGCCGCCCAGACAAAAGGAAAAAAAAATCCTATCTCTTCTATATCAAAGGTTCCGAAGTGACCATCATCCGGTGACAACAAAACAAGGGAGGAATCACGGCGAGGGAAATACTTAACGGAAAAAAGCAGCTCATCCATATTCTGAAGGAAAAAAGCGTAACCAGAGCCATCCCGGATACGAGAAGAGGGGACAGTTCGTGGCCTCGAGCAGACTGAGAGAAAAGAACAGTTCACTCGTCGGGGGGGAGGAGACAAGATCTATTGTTGAATATCGGGAACACCGTAGCGCTAATAGAGTAGGGAAAACAAATCTTTCAGGCCGACGTCAGAAGAAAGAACAAAAAGTGCACCTCGTCGGGGGAGCGGAATTCTAAATCTTGTAGGAAGGCTGTCCTTGTTAAGGAAAAACTGCCTTCGTCCGTGCGGGGTGATCAGGGGGAAAGGAGAGAAGCGCTATTTCGAAAAAGGGAGAGGGGAAGAGCCACGTCTTCTCCGCATCTACGGCGAAAGCCGCGAGGAACCCGGACGAAAGGGAAAAAAAGGAGAATATCGTGCTGGCAAGGGGGAAGGGGGGCGTTACTCCTCTTCTCGAAAGGTGCACTCTCTCTGAAAGGGGCTTCCAGAACGAGACGGCGGGCCGAAGGGGGGAGGGTCCCCGCTGCAGAAGAAAGAGTCGGTTTCTATATAGGCAAGGAACGCCATGACACCATCACCGTCCCCACTAACCAACCCTTCGCGAAAGAGATGAAAGAGGGATCGGTGAAAAGGAGAACAGACTTGGACTCTTCAAGAAATACTGGCCCTGTGTCGGGGGGGGGGGGGGGAAAACCTGTCCTAGGTGGGCACCGGGGGAAAGAAGACGTCTCAAGAGGGAAAAGCTCCTACTCAAAGCAAGATCTGTGCCTGAACAATGAAGAAAAGCATGTCCGACCTCTGCGGGAAAAAAGTCGGTGCCGTTCCTCATAGGGAGGCGATCGACCCCTGATCGAGGAACCGGGTTCGAACGGACAATAGCCCTGCAGGGAACTTTTACTCAACTACAGTCCGGCGTCGAAAAAGAGTTCTTGGCGCATCTTAAATCCCCAAAAAAAAAGGAGGAAAGAGAGAGATTCAAAAAAACGGGGGGGAGTGGCGACGCTTCTGGGGGGGAAGCGACTTTCGTCCCGGGGGCATCGCGCCGGAAATGAAGAAAAAAAGAAGAAAACCGGTCAGACCGCCTCTCTAAATCATGCAAAAAGCCTTGAACTCAAACTAAGGGGTCAGGTGCCGTCTTCTGAGGAAGCTCCTCCTGAATTCGGCGTCAGGGAATTTTCTTCCCGAGGCTAAAGGGACGAGGGGGATTGCCAAAGGGGGCTGAGGCCTATGATCCCACCCCCAAAAAGCGCTGAGAGTCCAATTATGGGAGACTCGGGCAGATATCATCATATCGCGAGGTGGGGGGGGGGGGAAGCGAGAATGGCCGTTCCCGGGGGGGAAAAGGAAATATCGCACTCTGGGGCCGCATCGTTAAACTCCAAAAAGGGGAATCTCTTTCTGCCTGATTAGGGAACTAGAGAGAGGCAAAAAGGTTACGCTCTTCGAGAAAAAGCGTCTTCGTCCCTCAAAAGGCGCCGGGTCGGAAGTCTTTGTAAGAAGACTCCGTCGCCTTCTAAGGGAAGGAGTCCGCCGTAAAAAGCTCGTTCGAAATCCTCCTCGGAAGGAGTACAACCGTCAAGGAGGGGGGGGGATTGTCATCTGGAAAAAGCCCGCCGCTTCCCAGAGAATCCCCCCGAGATACGACGCCTTTGAGGGGAGAGTAAAAAAAGGGGGAAAGGGGCGTTCATTACTAAGAGGGACCATGCACCTCCCCAAGGTGTTTGTTGAACTGGCGCACTCCCTCGAAGGGAGCTGAAGTTACCTAAGGACGTTTATTAGTATGGAATCTGAGTCCCCCGCATCTGCAAAACTTCTCGAGGATGGATGGTGGAGGAGTAGAATAGGGCTGAGAAGCCGAGAAGGATTACCGTCGGAGGAATGTTGGTCTTCCACCGGATGATGTAGGGCGAAGAAGAAACGAGGGAACTTTGGGGGAAAAAGAAGGCGCTCGGCTTTGGAGGAGGGAGAGGCGGCGTACGGGTGTGAGAACATAAAACCGACGCCTTTAGAAAGAAAAGGAGTCCTTTCAATCGTAAGAATCCGGGGTCGCTGCGCCAGTGGGGGGGGGGGGGGGGGGGGGGGGGGGGGGGGGGGGGGGGGGGGGGGGGGGGGTGGGGGGGGGGGGGGGGGGGGGGGGGTGTGTGGGGGGGGGGGGGGGGGTGTTGTGGGGGGGGGGTGGGGTGGGGGGGGGGGGGGGGGGGGGGGGGGGGGGGTTGGGGGGGGGGGGGGGGGGGGGGGGGGGGGGGGGGGGGTTTTTTTTTTGTGGTGGGGGGGTGGGGGGGGGGGGGGGGGGGGGGGGGGGGGTTGTGTGTTGGGGGGGGGGTTGGGGGGGAAAGAAGCGGTCCACTCCTCGGGAAAGGGGAGGAAAGGTGAATGCTAATTAAAAAGCTCTTTGCATATTAGGAATCCTCGAGGTCCGGAAGCGGGGGTAGGGATGAGGCCTTTCGGCTCTATCTCCTGATTTATCTATTCGGTGGTATGGTGTTAGAGAAGAAAAGGAGTGCAGGAGCGAAAAGACTCCATATTCCTGAAAGGTTCTTACATTCTAGTTTGAGGAGGGAAAGCCGAGTCCAAATCTCTCGTCGTGAAAGGGTCAGTGGGGGGGGAAATCGAACTAGAAGATAAGGGGAGATTGACGAGCTTCTTCATTCGAAAGAGAACTCCTTCTGGAATACCGTGAAAGGTACCCACTGGGCTTGGGTCAGGGGAGGAGCCAGTCATCAACTTGGAACTGGAGAGCCGCAACTGTGTCCCAGTCCTGCGTGTAAAAAAAAAAAAAAGCTTCTTGAGGAAAGGCAAATCCAGAACAACAACAAAGGGGGGAGAAAGGAGACTTGGATTGTGGAAGGGGGGAGCTCCGCCTCCCAACACAAAGGGAAACCCCGTTTGCGCCGGAAGGAGGAGACGCCGTTCCAGAAACAGGGGAAAGACAAAAGCCAGGGTGTACCACAAAACGTCTTCCAGATTCGTTGAAAAAAAAAGTTTGTACAACAGATCAGAGGAGGCCACTTCTAAAAAAGCGATCTCTTCTAGGAGAATCCGTACCAAGAAAACACCGAGAGAGTGGACTGCTGGAAGGCGCGCGCCTGTACCCCGAAAGAGAGGCTGTAGGAGAACCAGATCGGGGAGACCTCACGGACTTCGGGGAAAGTACCCCGACAGGGAGGTACTTTCCGCGGGGAAGGCTTGCAGGGGTCGAGCATCCCCGGAAAGCGGAAGAAATGCTCGCAGGAGGAGGGCGTTCCTCCTCTTCCCGGAAAGCCCTCTCATTCAAAGGACCGACGGAATGTGGGCAGAGTGGAGAACGAGACACATTCTCGAGGGAGGGGGACCAGAAATTACTAGGGGGTCACTTCTGCGGTAGAAGAAATGCTCAAACCCGACCGTCCAGAAGAGAAGGCCAATTAAAGAAAAGGGGGAGATCACCAATTGCAGGGGGTCTAAGAGCCATTTGACAAAGTACCCAACAACCCCGAGGCAACCGTGGAGGAGTGCAATAATTAAGGAAGCCCAATCATCTCATCCAAGAACGCTGAAAAAAAAGAATTATACTACAGGGCAATCGGAATGAGGGTTCCTCGAGAAGGGAGCTACAACTTCACGGAGAGGCAAGAGTATGGGTGAAGGGGAGACGGGTGGAGACATTGAAAAAAAAAAACCTAGCTCTATAGAATTGGGGGGGAACCAATCTTCAGGAGAGGACGTGGGCTCGAGGAAAAAAGAGTAATCTCGGCTTCGGAGGGGCGAAAATCAAAAAAAGGAGGTGATGTGCGGAAAGAAGTTGACAATCTAGTAATCGCCGTGACGTTGGGAGAGGAGAGCGCGAGGGACGAAACGAAGTGAAAAAAAGGCGGCTCCGGCAAAAAGGGACGACTTCTACTTATTCTCAAAGGACCCCGAGGGGTCGACTACTGCGCATGTCATATCTGAGGGGACGGAGTGACGCGCTGCGGGAGAGAACGATTTTTGCGCTACAGGGATCTGGAAGGCATAAAGAGACGGCGGTTCGAAAAAGGAAGGGGAGTTTACAACTATGGAGCAGGGGGGGAATGCTATATCGGCAGCTGGAGGACCATTTCTCGAATCCTATCCAATCCAAAAGCCCCCACAGGGAGGAAAGGGGGGCTGATCTCAGGAAATTCTTTTTCCATTGGAGGGCTTTGGAAAAAAAGGAGAAGGACAGCGCCGGTCACTAGGGGCGGTGGGCTCATAAAAGGGGGCCATACACCTATAAGAAAGCGCCCAAACAGGAAAGAAGGACGCTCAGCTCTTAAAGACCGGCTTAGCTGGGAAACTTCACCGAAGATATTAGGTTAACTAATAGAAGACGTTTCCGCAAAGAAGAGACCATCCTTATTCAAAGGAACCTGTGTTCGACTTCCATCCGGGAATACGCGGGGGGGAGAACGGACCTTCGATTAAAGTGGCGTCGCCAGCAAGCAGAAATCTCGATACACACAAAAGAAAAAGAGATAGAAGGGAGACGCTTGCTGGCGTGTAAGCAACCGGCTTCATCGCCAGAGAGTAAGGAAAGGTCTAACCAATACCGAAATCCTGCTTGTCGAATCTGAGGACGGCCAGGGGATCGTACGAGAAAAGGAGTTTCCTTCTTCGGGGGTCCTCTAAAGGAAAAATTTCGGGACGTCGGGGGGACGGGCGATGGCTGCGGGGGGAGGGGAACCTTTCGTCTTATTACTCTTTGTCTGGGAAAAAGGCTTAGGCCTCTGAGCCACCCCGGGACTCTCTTAATAGTCCAATTCTGTTCGGGATAAACTCAATAACAACAAAGAGAAAAGGCAGAGACTAAAACAGCACAAGATCATCGAAGGGGGAGGGGCAAAAACCGGGGTTGTGATTGAAGTTCCTTGAAAGGGGCTGCCGAGAAATTCCTCGGAGATAGGGAAAAACTCAAAGAAGAAGGCCACTCCTGAGGAGGGGACTATCGGCAGCATGAAAGGGAATCGTTCGCGGGGAAATTCGTAGAGGCTAAAGAAGAACAAGGTCTGACCACACAGTAAAAAAACTCTTCTGCGTTCGAGGAAAAGCGCTTGTCTAGTGCAAGGAGGCCAGACGGGGAAGAACAGCTCTTTTCGAAGAGGCCATCGGCTGTCTTACACCGGGGGAAAAGGGACTCGCTGTCACGCCATCCAGAAAGACCGACACCGATCCGAGCCGAAGAGAAACGGTTGTTGAACCTCTTCCGAGGTTAAGGGAAAATTCACAGAAAATATCTCTTCTTCTCTAAACTGGCAAAGCTTCACAGGGATCTCTGGATTTCCGAGGAAAGAGACCTTTTCGGGGTCTTCCGGCGGAAAGAGGCAAAAAAACGCGGAATTTCGGAAACCGATGTAGAGGGAGAGTTACGGGGGGCGGCAAATATGGGCGGGGAGAAAAGGCTTGGGGAAAGCAGGAAACCGTGATTAACTTCTTATCCGAAAGAACACCGGATTATGTCAATTCTAAGAGAACCTCTGGACTGTTGGGGAAGCGCTCTTCTTTCTGGAAAATGGCGGCGTTCTGGTAAAAAGCTACCTACCGAAGGAAGTGGAAAGAACGAGTCCTGTCCCATCGTAAGAAAGGAACGCCGAGAGAACTTTGGTCGCGAAGCCGCTGGTCCACATCCGGAGGGGAACGGGAATGAGAGGGGCGAATCGCAAGGCACGAAGGGGGGGAGAGGGCGATCATTTCTTAATCTGGGGAAAAAAAAGGATGATCTGACCCATTGCGGTAAAAAGAGAATCGCGTGCAATTACAGGGGGGAAGGTATCTCTGTCGGGGACGGGGCCGTTATCTGTCTGCAAGAATGGTTCTCCCCAGATCGGACAACGAGAGAAGGAAAAGGAGAGGTTATGAGGGACCAGAAAGCATTCCACTCTCTCTTGAGGGGGAAACGGAGGTGACATCTGGAAGGGGGTAGAAGTTGAAGGCTGAAATTCATTCTAAAAAAGTAGGAGAAAGTCCTTCATGGGAAAGGAGAATCGGTTGGTACACCTGGCGAAGAGCCGTCATCACCTGGAACTGGGAAAAAAAAACTGGGTCCGTCCGCGTGCTGTTGGGGGGGAGGATGCATAGGAACCCAATGCCAAGTTCATCCGGAAAAGGAGTAGTAAAAGAGAGAGATTGTGTACGTTCCCAGAACGGGGGTCGGAATCTAAAAAGACTGGGAAACCGTGAAAAAAGGAAGCCAAGTTCCGTGATTACGAGGGCCCATGACACCGAAAAGAAGGAGGTCCCGTCTTCCATAAGGCAGTGACTGAATCATGGAAGAGAAGGACGCAGCTCGGTCAAAGGAGCGCGATCTCAGAGGTCACCGAAAAAACGACCGAGAGAGTGGACTGCCGGGACCAGGAAAAGAACGCGACTGTACGACCTGCAAAAAGAGAAAAGATCTTTATTATAAAAAAGCAGACGCTCACAAAAAAAACCGTCCCCCGAATTAACCCTTCTGCAGAACGGGTACTTGGGGGAAAAGTTCTGTCGTCCACTCAAAAAAAAGATCCCGACGCAAGACCAAAGAATCCTGAGAAAAATGCGGCGTTCCCTCCAGAGGTCTACGTCCTCCATCCAGGGAGGAACCTACGGATGTGGAACCAAGGGTGGGCGGCAGCGAAAAAGGTCCGTCTATTACGAATGAAGGCGATCGGCTTTAGGTAGCAGGCTCGTAAAAAAAAAAGAAGCCCTAACTCCTCCGGCCAAGAAATCAAGAGAGGGCCAGAGGTCCTAATTGTCGAGAAAAGAAATCAGGGTTGGACCAAAAAGGGGTCAGTCCCTGGGCGGAGAACGAAGGATCCCAATCATCTCAGAAAAACCCGTCAACGAAAGACATCCGGAGACGAACATCCGAGAGGAGGGGCCTCTAGAAGAGGAATACAGAACGCGGAAAGCAAGAGCGATGGGGTAAGTCGGAGGGTGCCACATTCAAACCTTATCGAGGGTTCATTGTAACAAAGGGAAGGGAGGGGGGGCCGCTGGACGGGGGGTATCTATAAAAAGTCACTCTGAAGTGGGAGGACGAAATCTTTTTCTTGAAGGTTCTTGCCTGGGGAAGATGACAAGCTATTCCATCTTCAGAGTACTAATGGCATTCTATAGCGGAACGATCTTTTCTGAGACCACGGCGGCTCGGCAACAAAGAGACGGATACTTAGTGAGACGGATTACCCAAAAGGTACTTTGTGGACTCCGGCTGATAAGAGGATGCGGGACGGCAAGCGTGACGTCTCTTCTCTACGAAAAAAAACGTGTGTGCCAAATGCTGCCGTCCGTAGGCATAAAAGGAGTGCGCAGGCACTTCGTGGGGGAGGGGGGGGACGGCCATCATCGCTGTCGGATCGGCAGCGGCTTGGAAAACTTGAACGGCCATGTGCCAGAAAAAAAAAACCAAAAGGAGCTCTCTTTAGCTCTTCACTTTCCTGCTGGGGCTTTATGCCTCACTCCGGGGGGAGAAGGGAGGTTCCCTATAAAGAAAAAGGGGGGGGAGGGTGGGCTCATAGGGAAAGCCTCTGTGGGGCCAGACACCGAGTACGAAAAAGACGGGCGCCCTCGAGAAACTCGCGCATACTTCCTGGAAGGATTAGCTTCCTTAACACGAACTTCTAAAGGAGTTCAGGATCAAGGGGAGGGGGGAATATGCCCTTATAGAAGTCGGTATTACCGGGGGGGGGGGAGAGCTGTGCTCCCATCGCTCGAAGAAGGACATGAGATAGCGGCGTCGCCATCAAGCCGAGGATCT
>Ga0179591_1212705_pt1 | contig 10391 bp, 10 predicted proteins | sample CZOMad2_1_08_16f_FD_182891 | JGI IMG/M metagenome (GOLD analysis project Ga0179591, IMG submission 182891) | Vadose zone soil fungal communities from Angelo Coast Range Reserve, California, USA - CZOMad2_1_08_16fungal (PacBio error correction) | ecosystem: Environmental > Terrestrial > Soil >...
CAGTACGAAACGCAAATTGGGGGAAAAACAGCGGAGGGAAATCCTTGTACGCCGATACTTCAGGCGCAGTACCACTTCCTCCTGTATATGGCATAGAAACTTCGAATCGAAACCCAGAGATTGACCATCAGCAAAAGAAGCGTCACTCGCCAAAACAACGTACTCGTCCCCACCACTCTCGGGGGGTCCGGCCAAACCTGAGGGGTGTGACACTGAAGGGAAGATAAAGACCTCACATTGGGGTCAAGACTCCGATTCCGAACGAACCGCACACGTTCCAAGTTAACGAGTCGGTTCGGGAGTGCTCTGCAAAACAAAAACGACCTTTGAACAGGACGGGACAAATCTCCGCGGGGAAACAGACATGTCTTCGTGGCTTGCCTCGCGAACCAAGTTCATTCAACGAAAAAAAAAAGAACGGAGTGGCGCAACTCTGAAGAGAGGGAACCCCGTCAACGGGCGGTGACAAGGAAGGGACTTAGGATCTTATGCCTAAAGGAAATTCACGCTACAAATCCAGGGAGACTAGTGTGCTGGGACGCTCTACTGCACAGGAAGGCTGACAGCTGAATAAAGTGACGGCACGGCGGAATAATTTGGGAACCTTCGCATATGACTACTTAGGAAAAAGGGCTTTCACAAGGCAATTACGAGCGGGCGGAAGAAGTCTTTTGGGAAAGAGACTGAGACTGCGGTTTCTACGGCGATCGACATAAGGAGGCTCTTCAACAACAATCCGTGGCTTTCGCACGAAAAAAAGGCGGGGTTGGGCAAAATCAGAACTCAGCCGGGGGAGCCATTAAGCGAAACGGGGAGGGTCTCGCCGGCATAAACCAACGGACCTATAAGGCAACAAAACTTCGAGGAACGAATACGCGGGGGGTCTGGCGAAAGGGTTCACTCCCCCGAAACGTTTTCCCGCCTTACTCTGTTAAGTAAAATCGAAACACAAACTCACCATGGGAACCTACAAAACGAGTTTGCAAAGAAAACGGAGGGCTCGATTCGGGAGACGGAACATGGGTTTGGTGAAATACAGCTGCTTAAAACAAGAAACAAACAAAAAAAAAGTTGGGACTCCATAACAATACGAAGTCGGGACGAATAAGCAAATCGTTGTCAATGAGAAAGGTGGAGATAGTTCTGGTAATTCTGGTTTCGCGGGGTAATCACAGTTTATCACCGTGGATCAGGAAATAAACTGGAAAATTTCCATTACTATGGTGGACTGGGAAACTAAAACAGCGAACGCTACAGAAGTAATGCAAATCGGATTTCCGCCATCAATCAGGATTGAGGGGAGACCCTTCAAGGGGAAAATCTGACGGGTCTACTCGAAGGCCCGCTCAAAACAAAGAGGGAATCCCGAGTAGTGGCCCTCAATGGGTAACTTGAAGGAAAGAGAAGAAAGGAGGAAGAAGTGAAGAAAGGGGACTGCAGTCGGGTGCATGCTGTATTGAGCTATCCCACAAGAACCAGGGGTACTGAGGGGTTCCAATTATCAAGCAGCATTTGTCTGTAAAGAAAATTCCAAGTCTTTCGATCGCACATTGTCGGTTGCATTTAAGAAAGTACCACGTCGGTTCTGAGATAGAGAGCGGGAAAGACTTGTTGGGGTGGGGGACCGTCGCCGGGGGGAACCAGAACGTTGGGTCTGCAAATGTGGGTGGGGCTTTTTTGCCGAGTCAGAATCGGAGCCAGCCGTTTGGGAACGCTCTGGAGGAAGTTCACACTGAATGGTTGGGATGAGTTAGAGGCATGTAAAGCAGAAAAAAAGGCTGCGTCTAGGGCGTGGAACGGAGGCCGGCAAACATTGGGAGAAAGCTGTGGGGAGTGTCGATAAGGGGGCAATAGCTTTGGGCAGGAGGAGACCCGTGATCGACGCAGAATGGCCTTGAGCAGAAGAACAAAAGCTTCCGGACCAACAACGCCGAGTCGAGAAAATCACGGCGTGTGGGGGGAAGGCTTCGGATGTTCGGAGCGCCAAAAAATACACAAGGTAAAAAGGCATGCTCTAAAAAACAGTCGTTAAGCTTAACTTTGCCGGGTAAAAGATCCGCAAGTAACCAACTGAAATGCGGACAAGGGGAAACAAGCCTTTCACGACGGAAAGAGAAAGACCAGACGGATCGGAGGACGTTTGGACTGGGTGAGTCGGTTCGGCAGGGGCATGGAAGGACGAAAAAAGAGACAAAGGGTGCCGGCGTGTCAGGGCCTCAGAAAGAACGACCACGAATCAAAAAAAAGGATGGGCCGTTGGCCGAAATGTAACGAAGAGTCCACGCGAAAACTGAAATGTGGTTACCGCGGACTAGGTGGCGATCATGGCGTGATGAGGGGGGGGGGGAAAGGCAGACGCCAACGGGGGGAAAAATAAGGGCGCAGGGAGGGAAGCAGTCAGGGCGCGGGTAAAACCAATGCTTGCTGATAGGAGAAATTGTCGGCGCTAACGGACAGAGGGGGACCAATTCAGGATACTGGGGGGCATAGTTTTGCCGCCGGGGGATCTGGGCGCGGGTTGACACCGTCGGACGTCCGCTAAAAGTAGAGAAGGGAAAGAGGGGGGACTGAACACCTACAAGGCTGAGGCCATCATGTACTCTACGACTAAAAACAAAAGTATGGGAGAAGAAGATGTGACTACGACAGGATGGAGAAAAAGAAGGAGTATTGCCAACTTCATGCGTCAGTACCTTCACAAGGAGCCTGGGAAAGTCGGGGAAACAAGAAAAAAAGAGTATACCAGGGCGACAACTACTCAAAGTTCACAAAGAGAAAGGAAGAAGCCAAGAGGACGTTAGCCGCCAACGCGAAAAAAAGGTTGCCCTAATCTTAAAAATCCATCAACATTGGGGGAAATCGCAGGACTGATTGACCGGAACTTCACTCGGGAGTAATTCGGGGAATGGCTCTCCGGGACTCAAAAGACACTGAAGGAAAAGGAGGAAAATCCAAAAAATCATCATTGGCTTACGGCGTGGGAATGCCTTCGCGGACATGCGGAAAGGTAAGAAAAAAAAATCAGTGGACGTTACACGTCCTAGAGGGAGACTGGCCCCACCGGTCAACTGCTGACAAAAAAAGGCGGTCATGCTCAGGACCTGCAGAAGAACACACAACACAAGACAGGGAAAAACTCGGAGGGAGGTGTGCGAAAAAAACGTTCCAGACTTCATTCGAAAAGGGCGGAAAGGGGAGGTTGGAAACCGGCTGGTAGGCAGGATATGACTACAGGGCAAGGTTCGGGAAAAAGAGAAAAAAGTGGCGTCGCAGGTGAAGAAGGGGGGGGCCGTCTAAGGGGAAAGGCTGTAACTACTTCGACAACATACCGAAGTACGTCAAAAAAAGGGGGAAGGGGGGAAAAAACCGGCGCTCCTTGGGTGGGGGGGGTCCGACAATAGCTGACAAGGTATGTGAGTCGGGAGACGGCATACGGGGACGAATGTTTTCTAAGAAAAAGCCAAACGACATGGCACTAAGATCGACAACCAACCCCGGCGAAACGAATACTGCCGGGTCCGGCGGCAAGCCAGGAGGAGGCCACCTCAAGGGAAGAAAAACGTTTAATTTCCGCAAAAGAAGACGGGTGGCGGAAACCTGCCGCTAGGAAACTCAACCAGAAAAAAAAGTCAGTGAATGAGCTAAACGTTAAAAGGGGGAGAAAGAAAAAATTACCTCGAAAAAGAAAAAAAAAACTGGGGGGGGGGGGGGACATCAAGATGAGGGAACCGGAAAAAGAAAAAACACCCATCTCCGAAACGTAGGAGAGAAAAGAAACCACCGTTACGGTTCCATCATCAAACGTCAATCCCGCGGGAATGAATAGGAGGGAATGCTGGTGTCGTAGCAGGAACTGAAAACGGGGAGAAAAAAAAGAAGCATTGCCTCATTCGGTAAGGTACTATAAGGGGGCAACTACTAACAAATCAACAACGGGACAAAGGGGGAAAGAGTCCGCCATCGAAAAAATGTAGACTGGGGAGCAGACCAGAAAAAAAAGAACGGGAAAGAGACGAAGTATCATCTCAAAAAAGAGGATGAAAAAAGGATCGCATATGGAGAAAGATTTGGCCTGAACTCGCATCAGGAAATGTTAAGGAGGGGCGGACTCTGGGGGACCGGAAAGGACGGACGAGAGGGGAAGGAGGGCAGTAGTAGTTCCCCTAGCTCACCACCGAAGTCGCCGAAATGAGGTGTATGTCCAGATCCCGGTGATAAAACTCCAAGGAAGGGGGCACTACGAAAGCACAAAATGCCAGCATATTAGAGTCGCAAGTAGACACGGGGGGAGGAGGAACCGAACGATTATGGAATGATAATTAGTCTAGGGGGGTGGGTGGGTCCGGGGGAAGGCGAAGAAAGCAGCGTTGAGGATTAAAAAACCAGCCATACTGGTGGTGGGTGCCTGATGTAGAGTATAGAGTCAAGAACGTAGGGGAAAACTTGTCAGGGACCAAGTTTGGGGGGGGGGGGGGGGGAGTTCGATCACGGGAATGGCCTTGGGAAGGTCGAAAACGAACGTCTGCGAATAGGATTGTAACGGATGAACAGGAGTGAGTTAAGAAAGTGGGGGGGGGAGGGAGGGAAGATCTCAGTTCCAGGGCTTTGTTTTGAGAGAACTTATAACATCCAAAGGCTCGGAATGTCTCAAAGACACGGATGCTGGTGCTTGAAATTCAAAGGAAAGATACCAAAAAAAAGGAAAAGGAGAGTCGAGGAGAACAAATTGTTTTAATAAGTCGTATGGCGGACAACGAAAAAGGAAAAAAAAGCGAAAAGGGGTTAAACAAGCGGGCACTCTTCCCTCCCGACGAAGGAAGGTGAACGAAAGGAGGGAGGGGAGGCAGTGAGGGCGTAAATAATGACAGGGGAAAAAGGGAAAAACGGTCAAGCAATTTTCTTGACTTCATGGAAAGGCAGCAAAAAAGATGGCAAAAAAAAAGAGTGCGGTGGGAACTGCGGGAATTCGGGGGGAGCAAGGCCAGAGAGGAAGAAGAGGAACCTCATGTTTGAATTAGGGGAGTTAGCTACCAAGGGAGATAAAACCACGAACGTTCGGAGGGTTCTTCCGGGGAAAGAATTGACTTGGGAACGAGAGAAGTCCACGCGACAGAGGTAAAACCAAGGGGGGGGGAAGGGAAAGGAGTTCTGGTAAAGAAAGGGACTACCAAAGGGGGGAAGCGACCATTGGCTAACCGCACGTTCGGACGCTGGGCGGAAGGAAAAACTAAATTCTTAACAGGGTGAAATATCGGAAGCAACACCGGCGGTCGAGGAGACGGACGGACGGGGAAGGAGGGAAAGAAGGGGGGGGGCAAAGGGGAAGGAGTAGTTCGCCGATGCTTGGGCGGCTTTCAGTCGACAGATAGACACGTCGTCGAAAAGCAGTGTAATGAGAAGCGGGTACTGCCCATGAAGTATCTGGCCGTAAGGGAAGAGGAGGGGAAGAAAATCAAAATGCGGAGGTGGATGGAAGGAAGGTAATAACTCCACAGAAAGAGGAGGGAAAAAGAGAAGGGGAGTGAAGACAATTGATTTGTATCCAAGAGCGAATCACTCCTTGTACGGCCGCACTTGAGGCGCATTCAGCTGACCGAATGGAGAAGGGAAAAGCGGGCAGTAGCGCAAGAAAAAGGGGTCAGAGACTAAGAGACCGGGTAGTACGAAAGTTCTACAACTACTCAGACGGGACACAGTATGCCAGAGGGGGTGGAACAAGGCGACAGTGGAAGACCGAAGAACGCTAAACCGGTGGGGAATGAAAAGGCAGGTCAAACAGCATCATTTTTTGGAGTGCAGCGACTCAAAAATATTCCGACTTAACACGCATGAAATTACTGAGAGGTGGGGAGGGGAGTGGCGCGCAACGGGAACCACGAAAGAAAGGGGGAAATGCCAAATCCCTACGAGCACGCGGTAGACATCAGGGGGGGAGTTTTCTTCGGGGAACTTCTTAGCGACCGGTTTTAAAGAAGGAAGAGGGAAGGGGGATGAATTCACGGCAACGAAGTTGGGGGAAAAGGACCCAACCCGAAGAATGTGGGAGAAAGGAAACGTACTCTTCCTTAAGAAAGAACTTCCTCACGCAGGAAAAAAAAGAGAGAAGGAAAATATCGAAGGGGGGTCTGGGGGCGCTCTAATCATCCCGGGACCATTCGAAGAACGAATGAGGGAAGGGAAAAGGGACAGGGAAGGGAGGGAAAACTTCAAGTAAACCTTGAAAAAGGAAGGGGAGTCCCCAAGGCCTAGCACGGTTCTTGAAGGAAAAGGTGGGGGGACCCCAAGCGCCTGCTGGACTGAGGTTGTCAAAAAAAAAAATCCAGAAAGGAGAAAAAAAAAGCCGTGAGTCGCCGCGCCTCGTGGTTGGGGAAGAACTACAGGGAAGCGGCAGAAACCTGTCGAGGACATCTCGTAAGAAGCTGAGTTTTCTACGCCGAGCGCCTGACCACAAGAGCCCGGGAAAAAAGGCAGGAAGAGAAAGACAAGAAACCCGGCTTAATCAAAACACGAGTAAAGTGTGTTGTCGGGCAGCCGAAACCGCTAACGGCACTCCGCAGTAAGCGAAAGGGTGTCCCCGCCTTCCGCGTGTTTTTCGTAAACAAGGTCAGCGGAAAAAAAGACATTACAAAAGGAAGTGGAAAACATAAAAGCCAGAGATTGGACAGACCTCTGACTCTATCTCTTACTCGGGGGGGCAACAAGACAACCAGTGTTTTGTGAAAAACATCAACGCTTCCGGCATCGGAACCCAAACGGAAAGGGACAGGAAAACACACCGAGAAAGCCGGCTCTAGAAACAACCCGAAAGTTTCCTATCCAGGAAAAAAGAAGTAAAGACGATCAAGGTAGAATGCTGGAAGGAGGGGAGGTTCTGGAAGCACCATGCATTGCGACTTAACCGTTCTCTGGAACTAAAAAAAGAAGAAAAAAAGACGGGGGAGGAGGGGGGGGGGTACGGCGGACTACTCAGAAAGGAACCCTCGGGGGGCAACAGGTATTGAAACTTCTGAGACGAAAAGAGAAGAGTCTGCTGATTGCGCAGGGGCCCGGAAGTGACACAATCTGAGTGCAAGAAAGGGAATAAGGAACGAGCAGGAGGTATCTCGGACCTCAAAAAAAACACAAGGTTCTTCTTCGTGGGAAATCGATATATATCCACAAGATTAGGCGGCAAAGAAAAGGTTGGGGGGTCCTTTAAGTCTCTGCGCAATCAGCGAAATGGAAATGGGGGCGGCAAAGCGAAGGAATTACCTTACGGGCGAGATTGCGCGGTATGGGGGGGGAGGGGATATGGGCACCGAATCACCCACAAAGGCAAGTCAAGGGGGAAGAAGGATTGTTTCGTCCAGAGAGTGAAGTTGCTCGCCATGCTGAAAAAAAATGACAAAAGGAGAAGGAAACCTTGAGAGGGCGTGAAGATGTGAGGAGGAGCCGAAAGGACGTGTGCTGGAGATAGAAAGGAGGGCGCTGGGTGGGGGGTGTTGGGGGGCCGGTCTCGCTCGGGTACGAAGAAGGCACGTGGGAAGAGGGAAAGAAAAACCCTAAGGGAAAAGGGTGCAAGAGGAGAGAAAAAAGAGAGAAAAGCAGGGTGGGCACAATCGGTCTGTATCTCAGTTTAGATTGTGGAGGGGGGTTCTAGAGACATTTTGAAAAAAGCAGGGAAAAAAACGTCTGAGGGGGAGAGCGCAAGGCTGGGAACTTCTGCCTCCAGGATAACCCAGGTACGGATTCGTGACGAGCCAGGGAAGAGGGAGTCAGCAGGCGAGGAAGAGTGCGGTGACGGCGCTCTGCGAGAAAACAACAAAACGAAATCCAGAAGGGAGACCGAGACACTGATCGACTGATTGCCGCTTCCGGGGTAGGAAAAAAAAAGGGGAAAGAGGAGAAAGAAAAGGATGTTGTATAGAGTGGATGGGCGATCTCCGGATAAAAGCAGTCACAGCCATGCTCAGACTGGAACACTCTTCTCCGAGAGAGGGAAAACTCAGGAATGGGGGGTTGAACGAACTTCTTTGCCAAGGGAAGGGCATGCCAAAGTAAGGGAACAAACGAATTCAAGTCGACCGTAAAAGCCGCTTCTCTCATGAGAAAAAGGGAGTAAGGCGGGACCAAGAACAGAAGTAATAGAGATGGAGGGGTTACTTCTTTAAATGTGAGGGGTTGGCAGGAGAGAATGACTAAAAAAAACGTCACCAGGTGAAAGAGGGGAAGTTCTGAAAAGGAAGCATTCCGTTGACGAAGATCATTTAGTTAGGTAGCAGTGCTTGGGGAAGAAGGAACGCCGGGGCACTGTGTTTACATCTTCGATGAGGAGTCATTGTCCGTGCAGGTAGTGGTCGTGGGGATCAAGAAAAAGACAGGAAACAACGAGGAATTGCTAACAGCAAAACTTGCAAAGGTGTTTAGGGGCGCTAATTCAAAAAGGAGGGAGATAGTCGAAAAAAACCGCGAGAGTCACTAAAGAGGACTGAGGGGGGGGGGGGGGGGGGGGGGGGGGGTTGGGGGAAAAAAAAAAAAGGGAAGGGAAGGAATACTTGTTAACTGATTAGGGTCAATCTTTATCATGTTCGAGGTCTGGAACTTTTCCACGACACGAGGCGGAAAGGGGGGGAGGCTATAAAGAGAACTGATTAGATTTTACTTCTCCAGGGGAAGTAGGGCCGTACAGGAGTGCTTCGGTTCTGGAGAAAGCAAGGGAGAGGGAGGATGTCAAGGCATATCTCGCAAAAAACACCACACAACCAAAAAAACGGATGGATTATGAAAAATAAGGACATTTAAGGAGAAGGGATTGGGAGACCTGAAACTCTAATCACTCCTTTGTGCGGCGCTACTTCAGGGCAAAGTACCTCGAAAAAAATTAAGAGGGGAAGGCGAGGAAAGTAGATGGAAAGAGGACAAAGCACCAAAAATATCGGACAAAAAGAAGAGTCACTCCACGAAAAATCGTACACGCGGAAAGGGAAGGCCTCCTGGGGCCTCCGGGGCTAAAAACAGAGGTGTTGACGTCCGACGAGGGAAGAAAAAAGAGGGGGAAAATCCAGAGGGGAAGTCCTAAGCCGAACTTCAATTGATTTAAAGAAATTACTGAGCAGTGTTGCGGTAAAAACGGGAATGCAAAAGAAATCCATGAAATTGGCAGGGGACGTCGAATCGTAAGAGTAACATCAGGGGGAGGAGGAAGGACTCCCGGAGCGACCAGTAAAGGGGTCGTCACCGTCTACATCCAAATCGTGGGCGGGGAACCGTCAAGATTAGAGAAAAAGCCCGAGGTAAAAAAAGAGTGTGACAGGGGGCTATGAAGGCATTCTCGGCCGCCGAACGCTGGTCACGCAGAAAAAAAAAGACTACTGGATGGAAATAGAGCCAAGGTTCTGGAAAAGTCCAGGACGGGAGATCTGAGAGAAGTGATGGACGGCAAGGCAGGAAAGCGTGGGGAAAAGTAGTTCGCAGAAATGAAACTTCGGCAAAGGAAGGGTGCGTTCAAAAGCGAATGTCGAAGAGGGAGTGAATAGAGAGTGTGTACCAGCGCGCCTGCTAAGGTTAAAAGAGGGGGTACAATTCCGAGAAAAGCTAATAAAAACAAGTCTTCTTTTCCTCGGGAGTTTTGGGGGGAAGAAGGATACCAGGGGAAGAGGGGCAAGCCAGAGAAGCCGTGGATACGGAAAATCGTCAAGAAAGAAATGGTAGAAGCAGAGAGAATGACCAAAACAAAACTCATGAAACTATGTTCACTTGAGATCGAATCCATAACCCAAGGTCTAAAGAATAAGGAACCGGGTGAACTGCGGCACTCCGTTACAAAACTTTCCAAGAAGAGAATCACGGCGGGGGGAAGGGTAGTTTGACCCAGCAGGGACAAGCGTGGTAAACAAAACTTAAAAAGGAGCGAACCTCGCAAACTAAAAGGTGTAAAGGCTACAAAACGGGAGTTGCAAGAACTTGGCTGGCTCGATCTCTACACAAAAAAAGAAAAGAAAAAAACGGATGGGGTTGGTCAACACAACGCAGCCTTCTTCGGACAAAAAAAAACCGAAACAACAGCCTCCCTTAGAGAGATCCATACCAAAACTTCGGTTCCGGGCGATCGCAAAAAATCGCGTGCAAAGGAATCAAGACCGAATAGGGGGGAAAGAAGGATGGTGGTCGGGAAAATGGGAACCTGCAGGCTAGGACAACTGAACGGTAGAGTGGAACGGGAAAAACGAGTCTAATTAAAGGGAGAATGACTTGGTGGGGGGAAGATGATATCGGGCAACGACTAAGCATAACGCGAAAAGAGAGGAGAAAAAGGTAATGAAGATAGAGGCCATCCGATCATAACCTGGGGGATTGCGCATAGGGGATTCCCCAGAAACAAGAAAAAAATCTGACTGAATAAGAGGGGAGGG
>Ga0179591_1171957_pt1 | contig 10390 bp, 13 predicted proteins | sample CZOMad2_1_08_16f_FD_182891 | JGI IMG/M metagenome (GOLD analysis project Ga0179591, IMG submission 182891) | Vadose zone soil fungal communities from Angelo Coast Range Reserve, California, USA - CZOMad2_1_08_16fungal (PacBio error correction) | ecosystem: Environmental > Terrestrial > Soil >...
TGAACAAAAACAGGTTGTTTGGACGAACTCTTTCTAGCCCCACTCGGGGCCCCGCTCCCACACAAGGGAGAAGAATTTTGTAAAATCACCAAATGAGGTCTTAGGGAACGAGCAATGGAGGTCGGTTGCTTGTACGGTGACGGTCATAAATGGCTTAGGAAACCGGGAAAGGCTAGTCCACGGTTCGACTGGGGGTCTTAACTAAGAGAAAATTAGAGGCCTCGGAGTTGTACCGGTGGAAAAGACAAACCCGGGAAGAAAAAAGCATGTGCAGCGTCAGCATACTGCTGGCCGAAAAAACTAGGAAAGAAAACTGTAGAAAAAACTACTGCTATCATTGTGTGTAACGCCGGTTCCTCGACACCTGGACCTCTTTGACTTAACGACCTTGGGACCGGGCTGTGGAAAGGGGAAAAAAAAAGGAATTGAAAAGGACTGGACGTCATATGACAAGCAATTTGTTCCCTCCGACAAATGTCGTCAGGGTTACGTGCATGTCTCGAAGGCTGGTTGCGAGGGGACTCTCACGATAATATGGATAGCACATGTAAGGGCCCGGCTGGGGGAAAGGAAACCGGGGGTGGGGGGGTGGGTGTTTGGAAACGGGGCTGAAAAAATGCTCCTGTCGTCGGGGGCTCGGCCTTTCACTGGGGGGGTGTATATAATGAAGCGAAGGGAGCTGAAAGCGGGAACCGAGGGACCTAGGGGTCCTCTGAAAAACTCGCTGGGGAAGCGCTTAAGGGGGATTTGTCTTACGCAGACGGCGTTTAAGGGGGGAGAAGAAAAGGGAAGGAGGTACTAGGTGAGGACAGTGTTCCTTCACCACTGTGATGCAAGGGAAAAATAAGAGTGAAAGGGAAGTAATGTGGACGCAGAAGGGATTGCAGAGTTTTAAGCGTCTCCTTCTCGCAAATGTCGAGGAAGTTTGTGTACGTCTAGGTGGTTTTTTTTTTGTGTTTCCGAAAGGGGGAATCTGATGCAGACACTTCCAGGACGGGGGGACTCGGCTGATGATAAGGGCTGGTTGGTCCAGGTGCAGGGCCACCTTCGGAAAGGTAAGGAAAGATTTTTTTTTTCTGGCTGGGGTTTTTTCTTTCTGCATAGGGGGGTATCGCTCGCACTCAGTATGGACTGTGTCGGCGCTTTCACCGCTAGTGCTTAACGACTCTTCTGGTCTCGCTCCGGGCAAAAAGGAAGGGGGAAACGTTTGGGAATAGCTATTGCGGGACTTGGGAGTTGCACAAATTCAGGTGTTGGTGGGGCTTTGTTGTTTGACTGCCACAAATAAAAGAAAATAAAATTTTTTGGTGGGGTGTTTTTTTGTTTGGAGGTTTGGGCTGGAGTTGGTTGGGGGGGGGGAGGGTTTTTTTTTCTTTTTTGGTGGGTTATATTTGGGGTTTATTTGGTAGTGGGGTCGTTGGGCTTAGCCACAGCTTAGCCTTCGCTTGTTTGGACTGTTGGCACGGGAGGGGACGGGGGGTGGGGTTTTGGTGTTTTTTGGGGGGTCGGCTGTACTGCTGCCTGTGCCACACTCATTCGAGGAGGGGATAGAGGGAAAAAAAGTAAATTCCTATTCCGCATTGCGAACACATTTCTTCGGCGCACAGAGCAGCCGTGGTTTTCCTGATCGTCATCCCTTTCTGACCGGGGTGTGGTTTTGGGGGGTTGGGGGCCGAAAGCTTATATAGGGGTGGTTTTGCCACTTGCCTGAGGTGGTGGCTTAGCAACGTTGTTTAGGTGTTCTGGTTGCTTCACAGTGGCGCAATATTCAGTCGTGAAAAGTAGTTCGAAAAAAGGTGGTCCCAGCGGTGACAAAGGTGATAGTGAGAGGGACTCACGGTGGAAATTATTCTTTTTTCGGCTCATAGCGATCAGGTAGTGTTGTATGTCGTCGAAGCTCTTCTAATGGTGTATTTTGGTTGACATACTCGGGGCGCAAAAAGGGGTCTCTCCAGTTGAAAAAAACTTTCGGGGACGGTAAAGAATGGGTCTATTCAAAAGTGGTATTGGTCCCGGCTCGGATTTTCTGTTTCAGGGTGCCATCTTCATTCGGAACAGGGATAATATCTAAGGATGCTTTGTGTGTCCGTCGATATGGTAGAGGGAGGGAGAGTGGGGGTGTGGAGGTGATGATAGGAAGGGGGACTCGGGTTGGGAACCTTTGGGGTTCCTACTTGGCTGGCATTGCAGCGTGTGGGGCGTTGCGAGATGTGGTCAGGACTGGGGACACTCAGGGCAATTGGGAAAAAGGCTAGAGTTTGTTATGGGAGGAGGTATTGTATAGAGGAGGGCGGCGGGAAATGGCAAACTGGCGAAATCGGGTTGGGTCCTTTGTCAAGTCAATTTTCGGGGGGGATGTTGGGTTTGTTTTGGGTTGAATTTACGGGTTTCGCTTTGGGGACCGGAGGGGGGGGTGTTGGTGGGTTCCCTACTGGGGGAGAGTGGGGGGCAGGGCGGGTGGAAGGAATAACTTGTTGGTTCAGTCTGCGAGTTGGGGTTAATAGTTGTAAAGAGGGGAAGCTGGAAAGGTGGGGCTAGGTGGTGAGCGACCTTTTACGAGTTTGAGGTTGAATTGTGGTTACCAGGCACACTACAGGCTGGCGTGGCGTGGATGGGTTTATATATTCTTTTGTGTTGTTAGGGGAGGGAGGGGTGTGGAAGCGGCCGGGAGTGGTTGAGTTGATCCTTTTCAGGTGCATGTCGGTGAGGTGGAAGTTTGTTGCTTGTGCCTTTTTCTTCGGAGATATCGGTGGGTTCTGGGGGGTATGCAGGGGGGGGGTTTTGGTACAATGGGTTAAGTGGGGAAGGTTGAGGGTTTTTCCGTTTGGGGATGATTGGCGGGGCAACGGTTTTGGGTTTTGCGGAAATATGGTTCCGCTCGCTGGGAAAACTAGGGTAAGAAATCGGGGGGGGAGAGTGAAGTACAGGGTCGCTTTTGGACGGCAGAAGTTTCGGACCTATGGGCTGTCCGCTGCGCATTCGAGTTGGGCGGCTATGGACTGTCAGTTGAATTGTCCTTTACGTTCTTTTGAGGTGGGGTTGCATGGTTGAAGGTTGGTGGTGAGCTATCGTGGGGGTGGTGGGGTTGTTTTTGGGGGGGTGTTTTTTGGTGCTCGTTCGTTGGTTGAGCTTTTGTGGGAGGGTTGTGTGTGTACAGTGGGGTCAGGGTGGGCTCGCTTTTTTGTGAGGTTTGTTTGTGGATGTGGGGGGTTGGTTTTTTTTTTAATCTGAATAGGAGGAACGTAGAGGCCGTTTTCAGGCCGTCAATGGTCAGGTCGGGAGGGAGTGGTATGGGTTCTTGTGCCGGGGTGCATGGGACGGAAGGGGTCTTTGTTGCCTCGTTGCGGTTTTCGTTTGTGGGGAGAAGGAAGCTACGGGACCTAAACTGCCCCTTCCACTAAACAGACCGCGCCGAGACTTCGAGAATAAGCGACAGTCCATAAAACCGCGTCAAAGGTTCGCTGCGTGCCGTTAAACCCGAGCACTGGTGGAGAGCCCAGAGCTTGCAGCGCCTGGTCACCCCCAATCAGTTTTTTGTCCACCTTTGTGAGGTGGGGGGGAGGAAGTGAAGGAAGTGCTAGGTGAAAACTCACGAAAAAATAGTCTAATGCTCCTCAAAGTCTCCGAATCCTCCTCATTAGAAAACTAAGACGACGGAATCCGTAAAGATGCTTCAGGGCAACAAAAGGTATTGCTCGAGCCCGATGGTGATCGAAAAAAGACAAGGCCTCCAGGGCTATCGCATACATGCGCGCGATACTTCTCAGGAGAAGACGTGATCCATTTACGTAGTGTCTCGCGAAGATAGGACCAAGACAAAACGTATACAAGCCAGTAAAAAAGTCAACTATTCCGCTCTTAGCGAAGAAGCATGAGGGAATAGAAAAGGGAAGAACTTTCCACTACGGATGGAATGAGCTACGCCGAAGCGACCACCCAACGGGAAAAGAAAAGGCCGGTTATCATAAAGGGAACCAGCGTGGAAAGTGTACTCCATCCCAAGGGGACTCATAAAAGGCTTGGGACGTTTCAGATAGGGTCTACTGCGGAAGAACAGACCGCATGTGTGGAGACCCAGGGGGAAAGGGGACACTCCTATGTTCCCCTTCACATCTTAGTCCGGTCAATTCAACCTACTGTGCGAAGGTACGTTGTAGAATCAACTTCGCTGTGTTTTGGGTTGCAGCCTGGAACACCAGAGCGAGAAGTGGCTGTGCAGCTGACGGGTCATTCCGGCCAGGGCCGCCAAACTCCAAGTCGTGGGCGACAGAATCGGTGGGACTAAATGACCAGGAAAAGCCGCTGAGATACTACGTAGGGAGGAGGCTGCGATCTCGGAGAGCTTGCGGGTTGTGGGGGACAGAGTTGACGCAGAGTGGAATAGCCAAGAGAGATCTCCAAAAAAAAGAACACCGGCGAGTCGGAAGCAAAGGATTCTATGAAGAACACTCAGAGGAAATCCGCGAGCGACAACAACCGAACGCTACAACGACGAAAACGAAAGTTAAAAACACACGGGCCAGCGCCGCGCTTGTCCGTCGAACCAGAAAAACTAGCGAATGGCAAAAAGAATGGTAAAGGAGGGTCAAAGGACCGGAAAGAAAAAAGTAGCCGCCGCCCGCCCGAACTCGAGGGCGGGGGGGCAAAGCTGCCCACCCCCGCGAAGGAAGGCCAGTTCTACCATTGAAGTATGACAGGAAGCCGGAAAATCGGTGAAGTGTCAAATATGGAGGAAAGCCCTGAATCCACAATTGCTCGGCGGGAACAAGGGAAAGTAAAGAGGAACTGAGCAACGCCGAAAAGGGCCGCTGGGGTATTCCCCGCACAGGCGGGGATCAATGGCTTATAACGGACACATGGCTCCGCGGTTGACGCTGCGGCGGCCGCAGGAAAGGCCAAGGGCAGGGAGGGGAAAAAATCTAAACCCAAGGAAAGGAGAGGACAGAAGACTCGTGGACTCCGGGTATAAGGTGTTAGAGGATGGTGATCATCTTCTGATACTGAGGAGACAATCCGTAAAGGGGCCTCGAGACCTAGCACGAAAGAGAAGAGGGACCTTATTAAAATAAAAGGAACTTAGTGGCTTGATATGCACCTCGGATAATCGAAAGGAGAAAGAGGGACACCTTGACGGCAGCCTGACGGCGGCCGTCGTCGCGTAAAAGGAGCTGAAGATCGGCTGAAGAGAAGGAGACGAAAGCCCTAGGGAGCGTCAAAAAGCGCCGAACAATGCTAGCCAACCTAAGAGGCATAAAACCGGGGTCCAAAAAACCAGAGAGTCAACCAGCTCTCGACCCAAGTTGGGGACACGGAGGAAAACAAACTCTTTTTTCTTACTGGCGCACTGAGAATCCTACTATAAAAAAAGCTAGGGGGATGGACTGAGTGTTCTTTTCATGAGAAGGGAGAGACGGCATACGCAGCCGGAGCAACACCTTCGCTAGACAACGCCCTGCGCAATCACATCCATGTAGGGACACATGCCGCAGTAAAGGGAAGAAAGGTTCTCAAGAGCGACGAAGAAAAGACCTAAAAGGGGGACCTGGCGGGGGCCCGGGGGAACCACTACCGGGGGATAGGAGGTGCGATTCGCATAACGGACCTCAAAGTTGAAAAAACTCGGTGGTGGACGGCTAAGGGTCATCACCGACGCAACATCCGTGGATAAGTATTAAGGGTTTCCTCCGTAGTCAGAACATGAACATAAAGGCCGGGGGAGAAGCAAAAAGCCCGAACCGGACCAAGGGGGGGTGAAAATTCATTCTCAAGTCCTCCGATAAAAGGGGGTAGAACCGCGGTAAGTTGGTAAATATCGGTGGACGAGAACTGAAGATGAGGAGGCCTTCGTCTGGAAAATGAGATCTCTATCTACATTCGGTTTTGGGTGCCAAAGTAGTGAATACAAAGGGCGGAATTATTGTTGAGTCGACCGGCCACGAGGAAGGGGGAGGGGAAAAGAATTCTTTCAAAGCTAGGTCTCGTTGGGGCGAGTAAATGAAAGCAGGAACGGGGCAGATGGTGCCAGGTTCCGTCGGCGTCCACGGACGAAAAAGCGGTTGATATTTTATAAAATGAATCACGGCCAGGGGGGGGAAAAAAAACAGTGAGGACTCTCCCCGCGATGCACCTCTAAGGTTAGAAGAGAGGGCGCGGTTAATGGGCGCCCGAGCTTCATCGAGTCATAATGAGTGAGCGGGGCGAGTATCAGAAAACAAAATTAACTTCATGGATGCGGTCCATTGACGAAGGGCAAAGGGGGTCAGTCCCGGCACCGGGAAGGGCTAGGGGCAGGTTCCTGGGAAGGTTGGACTCTGGCCTGAGTTGGCCCATTTGAGGGCCCGGCGGATCAGAGTTATACCTAAAAAAGAAGGGCCACAGGCGGAACGCCGTGATCTTATTACTAATGGAGCAGGGGGGGAACTGGAATCTCTCCCTGCTGGTTCCTTAGTCCCGCCAAAACTAAAAAGGCTGGTACGGGGGCGAGGGGGCAAAACTTCGGGGCGATGCACGAATCGCGTAGGGTGGACGGGTTTTTCTTCGACAAGATAGGGCGGACACATCCGCCCGCCCAGGCCAGCGGGCGGAAGTGTGTGGAAAAAGTATGCGGACGAACGGATATGCGGGCCAGTTGCGCTCGTCCATAAGAAAAAAAATAAGGGATAGCTTGCCTAGAATCCCACCAAGTGGGAGACGGTTTGGCTCGTTACAAAGGGAAGTAAGGGGGTAAGGAGTCCAACAGCAGCTCGTACTCGTAGTTGACTGTGGGACGCGTGTGCACGGGGCATGCTGAAAAAGGCCTTGAACTGTCGTCTTTAAGCCGATTAGATAGGGGGAAAAAGATAGGTACGCCAGTAATTTTACAGTTCCCCCACCAAAAGGGCAGCGCTAAGTGGAGGCAACTTACTAAGGGGCGACAGCTGGGAACGCAACGCGTTCGATTCCCAACTGTTACAGTCCGGTGCGGGCGAGACACTTCGAAGGAGGTACCCGGCCGGGGACGGAAAGAAAGGTGAACCCTCAGGCTGGACCGAGGACCTTCCTTCTTAAGAGAGGTCTCTACAGCCGGCGGCCCTTAGGAAAAGGCGCGGCGGGGCCGGACAAGACTTGTTTGCGTCCATGACGGGAAAATACCGCCCGTCCGTGTGGGAGGGAAGCGCGTTCCTGGTGTCATATGGCACGGAGAAGGAAAAAACAAGAAAAAAGCGGACAAAAATGTGGGATGCGGGAGGAGCGTCAGGGGGTTAAGAAAGGAGAGGATTATGGCCAGTTTCCGCTCCGGGAGACCGAGAAACGGACGCGGAACGCCCGGCCGACGAATCATGACTGGAAATTGGAAGGGGGAGGGGTTCGGGGTGTGTAGAGGCGAGGGGGCGTATATCACGGGCAGATCAGACGGCAAAACCGGGCCTGACATGAAGAAAAAGACACAGAGGATTAACTAATATAAATGTAACGCTCCGCCAAGGGGGACCGTAGTGTAAAAAAAAAAAAAGTGAGATAACCAGCTCGAGCCGAAAACCGACGAGAAACTAAAACCAACCCTCCAGAATGAATGCGGGATCCGAAGGGAGGAAGAGGTATGCTTTCTGTCCTCGTCTCGGAAAAAAAAACAGCCACGCCGAATCCGCCCTCGAAAAAGACAAGAGACAGCCTGCAAAAACCGTGAGGGAAAGAGTAAAGAAGGACTGTCCCTGGGCAGGCAAGAGAAATAAAAAACAGGACCCGTCAAGAGAAAAGCAACACAGGAACCGGGCTACAGGCAAAGGAAAAAAGACGAAAAAGCTAGTGGCTTCATCCTCCGGCCAAGAAAAGAAAGGCCAATGCGGGTCTCTACCATCAGGAAGAAAAACAAGGAATTCAAAGGTCCCCCCGGACCTTGGACCGGACGAACGAAATGCCGTACCCGAAAGAAAGAGTCCTCTCCCTCCCCGTACATGGAACCAGTGAACGTCACAGATCTCGCCGGTAGTAAAAGCCGGCGAGAGGAAGCCACTAGCTCCCTCATCAAGGCTTAAGGGAAACTCATCAAATACTTGCTTACGGGGCAGAATTAGAATAGAGCTTCCCTTCCGGGCATAAAATTTGGGGGGGGACCCAGGACTGTCACACGAACACTTTCGAAGAAAAAAAAGGGAAAGACGCGGCCTGCCTGCGGGTGTCCGAATAAACTAGCACGGGGAAAGAGAAGCAAAAAAAAAAAAAACAGGATTTTGATGCTCGAGAAAACTACGAAAAACAAAAGGCGAATTTCCTCGCATCACCGAGCCAGCATCACACAAAAAAAAAAGCTCAAACAGCACCGCCGAGGGGTCCTGGTCCACCAAAGCTCCGAGGGTAAACTCCACAGGAGGCGTCAAAGTATCCCACGTCCAATCCCCTCTGAAATCTTCGCAAAAATCAGCCCCCTACTTGCAAACCCTCGCAAGAACACAAAGGGCCACACCCATGCTCTACGTCGTCGCAACAGCCGTATACGCTCTCCATTGAAGACATCCCTTAGGTCAAAATAATGCGGCCCGCTTCTGAAAGAGAGGGACAATATACTAACGCCGGGAATGGGAAAAGCCCAGCGCCACCTTCCCGAAAGCAACCGTAAGACACATGGAGTACCAGCCACAAAAGGACACCACTCGGCACGGTTACCAAGATGATCGGGTTCAGGGATCCTAATGATGATACGGGCAAAAGGAAGAAAAATGCCGGAATTACGGCCAGCGGGCACAGCTGGGGTGGCTCAGGATGATGAACTGGGCACACCTGCCCGGGTGCGGGTCAATCGCCCGGAAAGGGACGAGCCGGCCAGCGACCGTCCCGGCCCGTCATCGGAAGGAAAAACAATCTTAAACATGAGACCACTGCCGCGGTGGCAGGCTCGAAGCACCTGTTGTGAAAAAGTGTGGGAATAGCTCGGGCAAAACCGACTGGCGGCTTCCGACCTGCCGGCAGCAAAAAAAGTGCAGGATGGGGGGTGCAAAACCGGCGGAATAAGAGTGACCACCGGCTGATTATTGCCTTGCGCCATGAAAACCAGGAGGGGAGTGATTTTCTCAACCGTCATGGGGGGGAAATGGGAAGCTCAGCGCTAGGGAAAACTGGCCAACCTAATCCTTCTGCACGGATGGGGAAAGTGAGAGGTCAAGGACCACCTTTCACGGCCTCATTGTAAGGAAGGACTGAAGGGGTCCTCGGTGTAGTCCAAGAGGAGGAAGCAGATTTTTACACCTTAAAGACATAAAAAGGGGGAGATTGTCCTCTGATGCTAACTCATGAAGAGGCGCCTGTCAGGGGGAAAGAAGAAGAGGATTTGAAATGGCGTGTGGAAGGGGAAACAGATTCCATGCTTAAGGGCCGCGAAAGAAAGAAAGAAAGACTTGATTACACGGAAGGAACAGCACTCTCCGGGAGAGTCGTTCGAGAAAGAGGGGTCCCATAAAACCGCTTTACGCTCGGACCGCCGTTGAACCCGAGACTCTGTGGGCCAGACCGTGGCAAAAACGGTGGGAAAGCCGGGGTCCACCAATAGGGTTTTTATGACAAATGAAAGAAATTGAGACTCGTACGCTCCTCCGGGTCCAGACGAAAGAGATCAAAAGCCGAACCGGCCGGAAGCTTTAAGGCGACGGAAAAAATAGAGACGTACAGTCAGTCACAAGGGAGAGGGAGCGAGCCCGATGGGACAGGGAGAAGACAAAAAAAGGGAGCTATCCAGCCGAGTTTCTGCAGGCAATTCCTAGGGAGGGACTTAAGTCCCGGGACGTATTTGTCCCAAGAAGAGAAAGGATGACCTAACAACACGACCTAGGCAAACTCCTTTCAACCAAAAAAAGGTCACTATTCTCGCCGGTCTTGAGAACTCAAGAAGGAGGGAGCCGTGACAAAACTGTCACAAGAGTAATGCGTCTGGCAGAAAGCATCTTCCACAAGAACGCTCCATTCGCCACGAAGCAGAAGTCCCAGTTAAAAAATTACCCCTCCCAAGCGTAAGAAACGGCGGGGGGAGTGAAGAAGTCTTTCGACGTGAAATGCATCCACCAAAGAAACGAGCAAAGTTTGGACCGCAGGAAAGGGCAGCAGCTCCTATGTGCCCTTCAAAGCCTCCTGCGTTGCGTCAACCTACGCGAAAGGGTAAACGTGGTATAGTAATTAGGTGTGGGGGGGGGTGTCCAGAAACAGGGGGAAAACCAAAGAACTAGAGCGGCGTTCTGAAGGACAGGGGTCTCTTGGCCCTGTTCTCCTACCGGACCATCAGGTCTCTTGTTGACGCATGGCCTATTTGCTTGCCGGTTCGCCTGAAAAGCAAGAGTAGCGTTTATCTCCTCCTTAGGGAAGGTAGATTGGCGAAGCAGGGATGGAATTTTGGCGCGCAGTGGTCAGAAACAGTGGGGACTTC
>Ga0179591_1216466_pt1 | contig 10390 bp, 11 predicted proteins | sample CZOMad2_1_08_16f_FD_182891 | JGI IMG/M metagenome (GOLD analysis project Ga0179591, IMG submission 182891) | Vadose zone soil fungal communities from Angelo Coast Range Reserve, California, USA - CZOMad2_1_08_16fungal (PacBio error correction) | ecosystem: Environmental > Terrestrial > Soil >...
GGGCCCTGCCAGGATGGAAAAAAAAAAAAAAAGCCTGGATGGGGATCGGGAAACCTGAAGTACGGACTTCAAGGCGAAGAAAAAGGCATCCGAAATCAAAATTCACGGAATCGCGAAACACGCACACGGGAAAAAAAGAGGGGGAAGGGGGGTGTTTTTTTCCACGAAGTGACGGTACGGGTCGACTCAATCCAAACTCTGGCTGAAACACCCGAGAAAAGTGCAACACATCGGGATCGAAAAGGGAACCAGTGCGCCCGCGGCAAGACCACACTTCCCTTCAAGGCCGCGCACAGCAGGGGGGGGAAAAAAAAATCCTCTACAGCGCGGATTCATGACGAATTGGGGGGGGGGAAAACAGAAAGGCATGGTGCTGAAACTAGGGGTGGGGGAAAGGTTCAAGGGGTGATAACCAAAACCAATGGAGAATGCACTTGATGTACCAGCAGCTCAAACCTGAAAAAAAAAAAACCAGGAGTGGGGACAATAGTCAACCATCTCATGAAAGGGGGAGTGGAACCGAACGCGCGCAAAACTCAGGCGCAAAAGAAAAAAAAATCCAGGGAGGGGTGACTCAACTCTCCAAAAAACTTCAGGGGAACAATAATGAGATTAAAACCAAAAAATCAATTTGAAAAAACCGAATAAACAGGGGCGAGAAAAAAAACGCGCTTTTTGTCGAACTGATGGGAAGTTGTGTAGGCACAAGGGGGTCTTAACTTTCAAAACTAAAAGGGGGGGGGAAAGGACGGTGTACCTTCGATCGGGGAAAGCAGAAAGGAGGCAAGAGGTCTTACGCCCGGGGGGAAAAGTAAAAAAAAACAAGATCAAAAAAAAATATCCCAACTACAAATCAAAAAATAAAAAAGGGGCTAATGGGAATGCTTTGGCTACTGGTTTTGGAGGAAAAGGCGGTCAAACGTCCACCAAACAGGGTCCACAGCGTACCAAAAAAGAAGGGGAGGGAAGGCGAGGGAAAGAACTCCCCGTGCACCAGGCATGTTCAGAAACAGAGCGCACAAAATCAAAAAAAGCGGTCTGGCAACTGTCATTATGTCGGGGAAGTGTTAACAAAAAAAAGAAAAGATACGCTAGCCCCTCCCAGGATCTGAGGAAATCACAAAGTCGCCCCTCGTATAAAGACACTTTGGAAAAAAATAAAAGGGAAAGCAGAGCTCATCAAATCGCGTTCAAGCACAAGACCTTGAAAATGGACGTGCGACCCTTGAGCAGCAAGCCCATCTGGTGGGTTTGCGGAAAAAAGGGCGGGGCAGTGAAGAATCATAGTGAGGAACGAACAAAGTGTATTCTGAGTGGGGGAAAACAAGGTGTTCGGGAAAAGTTGGGAACGGGGAGGCCCAAAAAAACCTCATTTCCCCCCCCGTAAAAGGGAGAGTAGAAAAAAAAGCGAAGAGACCGCCGTGCCCCCGTCGGGAACAGATGTTTGGTAGCGTACAGGTTGGGGCGGGTGACACCAGGGACCAAAGCAGGCGTTCCTTAGTTTAAAGTTTGAAAAAAGGGGGGGCTGACAATAAAAACAAGACGACAAGGCCAAGGGGAATGTATTCCGGACAAAACGTTAAAACCAAGGGCAATCCCAAGAACCTTAGGAGGGGGAATCCGTACCGCAATTGGCACACGTGGAGAAGGAAGAACAAGTTGAGGGCAATGCGCAAACAATTGGGCACAAAAAACGTACAGCAAAAATAGAAGACAGGGCCACCTGAACTGTGAAAGAGGAAAAATTGGTTCAGGGTGACGGATCGAAAAACAATACAGCCGGGCGTTTGAGAGATAGGTGGGCACAGCGAATCCAGGTCCGGGGGGGACCGGGGATCTGTGAAAGGCCGCCGTTCAAAGACTAGGAAAAACAGAGGACGCAAAGGGTCTTCGTTTTCGGAAAAACATATGCTTCTGCAGTGCGACTCGGTGGTTTAGACTAACGGAATTGGGGGACCCAAGGGGCCAGTTGATAAATGAACATCGAGATCGATATCTCTAGATCTGCACACGGTAGCGCATGAATGGGATCTGTAGGAATTGCCAAATTGGGAAAAACCAAGACGGTCGACCGATCGAGACTAATCGCCAAAACAACAAAAGAAGACCCTTTTTCGATGGGGAAGTAATCCAAGAATCACCAAAGTCCAGTAAGAGGGAAGCACATTGAATTAATCCCTTAAACAAAAACAAAACCAAGGACGGGGGCGGGGGTCAGGGGACAAAGCAGGTTAGCACACAAATGGGGAAGCTAGAACCCTTGCGCCGCCAGAGGACAACTGACAGAAGGTGGGCACAGTGTCGCGGGCCGAGGGACAACGTGGGTGTCAAGAGAGGAATAATGGGGAACAACTCACTAAAAAGACGCGGAAATTAGCAAACGAACCAAGAATCACAGCAATAAATTAAAGTGTCGGCGGGAAGTGAAAACACCAATTTTCACCCACTACCAGCACGGCGCAATTCCCCTTTAGACCCCTGAACTCATTGAGCAAAAATGTGCCCAAAAGCACTTTTATAACGTGGAAAATTAGTCGTGCGGAGATCAACAGTTACTCGGCCATGTCGCGATCCTCCCGGGCACATGGGAGGAAAACGTTGGGGATGAGGGCTAAGCGGGGGGCGGCATGGTAATAAACTTGACGAAGGGGCAAAAGGGAAAGAAAACAAAATTACGTGGACAAAAACATGTCCCAAAAGCATCGTTAGGAAAAAAACGGGTTGAAAGAGTTTTTCTGGAGGGCTCCTTTGCTAGGGTCAGCTCCACCGTGCACGTAAAACTTAACGACCCTACGTCCATTACCACACGCAGGACCAGAAACGCCCACACTGCTCTAAGAACGTACCATAGTGGGGGTACGTGGCTGCTTGCTCTTCATCCCCCTCGCCTCAATCCGTACCGTGTGGGGGCGGGAAGGTTCGGGACACGAACAAAAACAAAAACTAACATATAAGTCGCCAAGGGGGGAAAAAAACACCAAGCTTACGCATCGCGTATAAAGAGAACCATTCCCCTGGGAAAACAGTCGCTTTCGTAACTCAAAAGGAAGAAAACCAAAAGAACCAAAAAACGCCTGTAACAAGGGACGGAGCTGAAGGGGCTGCAAAACCCAAAAAGGAGTATCTCGGAGGATACAAGCGAGGGTCTGAAAATTTGGCAAAAGCATTCTGCAGGGTCAAAAAAATGAGGCACCGGGGGAGAACCAACGGGCGTCACAGGGAACAAAAACTTTAAAAAAACGGAGAAACAGGGAACCGTCGCTACATCCAAAAAAAAAACGCAATCGCGGAAAATTAGGAAAGTGCGGTAGGCAGATATAACAAAAAACCACACCTCTGAATAAAATACTTGATGGTTGATAAAGTTTTTCACGGAAGGGAGTGGGGTGAAGATCGAAAAGAGACACCACACTCAGAGTATATGTGCGGTTCGACGATGTGGGAAAAACCCGAACTCACAAAAGGTCGGCTGATAGGGGGGGGGAAAGACCAAAAGTATTCGGAGTCAGGGTGATTACACCGTGGCATTCATACACCTCCGAACCTCAAACATTAATTGTTTGCACACCAAGCCCAATTAGTCCCCCCCTGGGGATAAAAACAAAAAAAAAAAAAGGAAAACAGTACAGGAGACGCCGCACAGAAAACTGGAGAGGTCCCAAGGAATCGCGGGCACGCAAAGCGGTAAAAAACAGGTTTCGGGAAGGGGGGAAGGCACAATTTTCTCACAGCTTCCGAGACCGGAGAAGGGGAACAGAACACATTTTCACATAGGTTGGTAAGGGAAAAAACGGGAATCGGGGGCGAAAAAGCCACAGCCAAAGTGTACAGGGTTAACTTGATAGCTGAAAGGGGCACTCCCGAGACCAATTCCACACCTCCGAAAGGAGAAACTCCCAAATCGACGAAACCCGGGGGGGAGGTGTGAGGTGGTTGTGTGAAACCTCGGAAGGTAACGGGTTGAAACCAGCCGGGGGAAAAAAAAAACAGGGGGTGTGTCACAAAGCCGGGAGGCAGAGGTAAGGGGACAAACCGGAGGGGAAGTCCGGGAAGCGTATTGACAAAAGGGGGAATAACATAAATTGGCTGAGTCATATGGTAAATTGGTAACGCCATGAAAAAACAGAGAGCACTACCCACAAAGGAAAGAAATAAAAGAACAGAAAAGTAATGTTTAGACAGGAAACCCGGGAAGGCGTAAATATCAAAACCAAGAGGAAACGAGAGAAACACACACGATGAGAAATTGAAGAGAGAAGATACACGCTGGTTTAAGGCAAGACGAATCTAGCAAAAACGTCCCAAAACGGTGAAATTTAGGAAAGTGCTTGTCAAATGAGGTTGGGAGTAGGGTCGCAAATTGGGAGGGCAAGGCACAGGGGGAAAGAAAAAATCAAAAATATTGAATAACCCCCCAAATTTCAAGCAAAGAAAGGGAAAAAGACGGACCGGGACTACCTGGAGCTTTTGGACGGCCGGCATCGCCCGGGGAAGGGGGGGGAAACGGTGAAAAGAAGCAGGAAGGCAAGAAAAGTGAAATGGGGGGGGGAAAGAAAAACCCACAAAAAACAAAAAAACAGGCCCGTTCGTCGAAGTTGAGCAACAAAACAAAACAAACCAAAAAAAAAAAAAAAGGGGGGGCATGGGGACCTCAAAGCGAAGTCCAACCAGGGAAAGGAGCAGGGACCAAGCAATAAAAAAAGCATGTTGCGATGGAAGGAACATCTGGCAAAAACACCAGCCCAAACTGAAAAAAAAGGGGGCAGCAAAATTCAGAGGGGGGTCCTCGGAGTGGGGGCTTGAAATGGTGACAAAGTTCATAAACAAAGAACCCAAAAAAGTCAGAAAACCAATGGCGGCGCGAGGGGAAAAGAAAAATTTTCAAAAAAAGGAATGCGCGGAAAAGGAGGGGCGACGATTTCCAACAAAAATTTAAAAAGGACAAGCCGGGGTGTGTGGCCACGATAAAAAAAAAAGAAACTTAGGTCAGAAAAGAGCAACACCTTTGGGGTGAACTTTTAAGGGTTTAAAAAAGAAGGGACCCACAGAGGGGAATGGCTTCCGCACGGCAGAAAAAAACGACAAAAATGTGGGTGGACGCGGAGAAACTCGAAACTACGAGAAGAGAGAGCCGAAAACCAGCGGAGACACAAAAAGGGCGAACGAGTGCTGCAACCGGCTGAGCAAAGCGAAACCAGCAATTGGAAGGAAGTAAAGATCACCGGACAGCTAATTTGGGGGGGCACGCAAAAAACTACCAGGACCACACAAACAGTGGCGGACTGCGTGAAAAAAAAAAAGATAAAACTCCGTCAAAATGGTAATCTTGATACCTGGCGGAAAGGAAGGGGGAAAAGTTGAAAGATAAAAGGTCAAGGTGTGAAGGGTGCAGGCCACAACGTCAAAACAGGGGAACCCGGACGCACGAGGACTCAAAGGGAAGCTGAACGGCGGGTCGTATTTAAAACGAAACAAAATTAAAAAATGTGGGGGACCACGAAAAGTTGCAGCATAAAGTAAATGGGGGGGAAGAAAGACAAGTTAACCAGGAAGAACCGAAAGAACGACGTCGAGAACAAAAAAAAAACGAGAGGAAAACGTGTAAAGGAAGCAGGGGACAAAGGGCAGCGTGGGGAAATCTCAGAAACGGAACGCCGGGAGGAAAAGGTTGAAAGAAAAGTACAAGCGGTGCCTGGGGGGAGAAAAAGAAAGGGGAGTAAAGTCGCATCAAAAAAAAAACGCGCAAAGGGTGGTTTGACGGGCAGGCGAAAAGACACACATTAAGAGGGGCACCCGAACCGAAGGGAGAAAAGACCTCCGCTGTCGGCTCAGGGGTGAATCCAAGCTGTTAAAAAAAAAAAAACAGGTGGGAGGACGAAAAAACCTCAACAGCCACCGTGGGGGGTTGGAAGGGGATTGACAACGAATCAAGAATTGGGATGAAGGAAGGGAAAAAAGAAGAAAAGAGGCTCAAACGAGCGCCGGCTGCAGGACGGAAGAGGAAGCCAGGAAAAGGGGTGTTTTTGACCAGGGACAGGAAAAAAAAGCGACTCAGGAACAAAGAAGGGGCCACGGCAAGGAGACAGGAATGCTCAAAAAAATTACCTGGCGAAAGGGCAAGAAGAAGCCCCCAACAAAGAGACAAACTCGGGAATGGGGAGCGGACTGTAAACTTTGCGGGCCTTTGAAAGAACGGCACCGACGGAAAGCTCTGCCACCTGCGGAAAACGAAAGGAAATAAGGGAAAGACATCCTACACCAGTTTGAAACCCGAAACTCGGGCAACACGCAGCAGGGTGCCGGGGAGGGAAGGGCAAACGGCAAAAATGAGTCATGCAAAAAAACGGGCGCGGAGGAAGGCAAAGCAAAAAGGGGTACGACTACTTAAGGAAAAAGGGTATGGAAATCTAGCGGCAAAATCGGCAAACCGGGGGGGAGCCTCAAAGGCCTTCCTACGTGGTGTGGAGGGGGAGGGGGAAAACTTCAAATCCAAACAAGGACAAAAAGGAAAGCCAGCCAAAATGGAAAAAACGGCACAAGCTCTAAATTTCCACGTGCAAAAACCAACTAAAAAAATATAGAAGGATCAAAAGGGCTCGAGAGCAGTAAAGGGGGAAACACAAAAACAATAAACTTTTGGCACTTAAAAAGAAGACGGGATTACAGAAAAAACCGAATCACTTGAAAAGAGAAATGGGGAAAACCCCAAAAGGGGAAGGAGTGGGGGGACGGCACGCACCGTTCCGGGGCAAAGAAAACAATGGGGGGAAAGGAAAGCACTAAGCGGGGACTGCTGTGTTTTCCAAGAACAAAGCCGATCAAAGGAGGGGGGAGGGGGCCGGGCAGAAATAACTCAAAAGGGCTCGCCCCGTAGGGAAAGGGGTTGAAAGGGCCCACCAGAAGTGCACAAGAAAACCCGAAAGGACTAAAGATTGAGACAAAGGGGGACCGGGGGGAAGCGTACCAGCGAAAAAAAAAAAATTGTGAGGGGGGTGGTGGACGTGACCGCAAAGGTCATGAAAAAAACAGAAAAAGCACCAGAATCAAGGAGGTTTTAGGGACCCGGTGAAGATGTCCCGGGGACAAAAAAGAAGCAACTCCCCCGCTCTGAAGGAGGCAGGGTGACACAGAGAAGTGAAAAACATCATCAGGTGGGGAGCTGGGGAAAAAAGTAATAAAAAAAACGAATCCGAAAAACAACGAGACTAATAGTGGTACAGGGAGTGGGACCGGAGCCGGGGCACAAACCACCCCCCACCCCCCCGGAAGAAACAGGTTGTATCATCAAGGGATTTGCGGCCATAACTGAAAAATGCAGCGGAAAGGAAACGGGCGGCTCCCCAGCACGAGTGCGACAATGTTCTCACACGACGGGGTGAAGGTCACGCGCCACCTGCGACGCAGAAGAAAAAAAAGAATAAAACCAGGAAGGTCACCAAACAACGCCGCATCTGCACACAGCAAAAAAAAAATTTTCCGCCAGAAAAATGCCAACTGTAGAGGATGGGCACACGAACTCGGCAGAAGAATTGAAACGGGTCCGCGCGCCATGCACTCAGCCGTGAAAAAAAAAGAAAATTGGGAACTGGAAACAAAAGTCACAAGCAACTGATTGGGGTGGCAAAAAAACAATAACAAAACAGGGTAGAACACTGGGCATAAAGGCAAAAAGGGAGCGGCGCCAGCCCCTAAATGGGTGGAGGAAGGGAAAAAGTAATAAGAAAGAAAAAACGTGGGCAAGGGAACTATGCAAACAGAGCGGAGAAAAAGTAAACTGATATGTCGGAAAAAAGTATCTCTGTCTCCCAACGATGGGAAAGAGAGCAAGGATGCCGAAGGAAAGACGGCAACGCGCCCCGCTTGAACGGTTGATCGTTGCCAGAGGACGGCGCAAGGACATCAAAAAGGAACCATCGGCAATCCAAAATTCAAGGGGGAAAAAAAAAAAAGAACAAAAAACGGCCCCAGGACCACTTCGGCGGTAGAAGGAGGGGGTGGTTGGGTTTTTGGAACAAAGTTCAATCCGGGCGTCGACAACAGCTCGTAGGGAGAAAGGCAAAGGACTGAACATGGCAAAAACAGAAAGGCTCGAGGGGCAGGTAAAGGAAGCCGGCGGTCAAAAAAAACGGACCTAAACAATGGCTACGCCCAGCAAGGGTGTCCAAAAACTCACAAGCGGCATGGGGAATCAGGAGGACGTTTTGGGGCAGATTCGCCCGTGGCACAGGGCTGGGGGGGTTAAAAAAAAGACGAGTCAAAAAAGGAGAGACTACAGACAAAGTCAAACCAGCATGGTGCCCACCAAAGTGCCAAAAAACAGAAAAGGGAGAACGGGCGCGGGGACTTGGGCGCATGGACCCTCAAAAACGGCAAAAGGAGGGAAAATACGAGCGGCAAATTGGACGCTCACAATTGCGTGAGGAAAAAAAAGGGCAGTAAACCAGCTCAAGGGGAAAACGAACGAAAGCCAAATAAAGGGGAGGCACTGTTGTGTGCGGATTCGGGGTTAAAGGGTGTGCACAGACCTTACGGGACCATGAAAAAGGGAAAGTCGGGGTACCGCAAACGAGAGACAGGACCCAAGAGGGGTGAGAAGTGGGCAAAATCGTCACGCCGACAATCAAACAAAAAAAAGAGGCCAAATGCTGGTGAAGGGGCTTATTGTGATGGGGTGGATGGGCAAAACTGCCCCGTGGCGTAACGGAAAAAACAAAAAAGAAAAGTTAGCTTGGGAAAGCGCTTGCGCGCACAGGAAAAAAAACTGGTCTAAGTTAAAAGCGGGGAACAAACTCGGCGTCAGCACGAGGGGGGGTTGGTCATGGGAAAAAAAAAGGAAAATACAGAAGGGCGAGCAAAGAGGAAGTCATTACGGGGGGGAATCACAAAATCTGGGCTGTACAAACAGAAAGAAGTCTGGGGGGAAAAAAAGAACAGAGACGATCAGGGACAGCAATCACCCGCACGACCAAAAAAGGAACCGGTTGGGGGAGGCAAAAACGTGCCAAAGCAGAAATCGGGTTCAAAAGGTCGGGAAAGGGAAAATGTGAGGTCGCAGGGAGGGGAGGGGTTCAAAGGTGACGAGGAGGCTGAATTCCCAACCGTGAAAAATGGTCTTGACGAGAGACATTGAGCCCACGATCCGGTTGAAAAAAGAAAACCAATTGAAGGGGGGAGATAGCCGTTCGGCACACCTGGGGGAAGGGCAAAGGGGTACTTGTGGAGTGTACCGTGGCTCAGGAACTGGCCGGGACCGGCAGACTCGGGACCAAGCGCCATCCAGGGGACGTTCCCTAAAAGGCCAAGGGCTCAAGTCCGGGATTTGGGGAAAAAAAAGGCATCCAGCACCAACCGCCTGCGCATCAACATTGGGGAAGGGGGAGGGCATTGGCAAAGCGACGGTAACGAAACACCGCCCACTCAAACAAGAGGGAACGGAGAAAAAAACGATAAAAGGGTCAGATGGACGCACAACCCTCAAAAAAGGGGGACTTGGGGGAGAAGAGGTGGCGACAAACAACCGTCGGAACGGGCGGGGGGGGGGGAGAACACGTCGGGGGGGAAAAAAAAGGGAAAGATCAGCCCAGGTCCCGAGCAAAGACGGCTACTCGTTTAAAAGAACAGAAAAGAAAAGGAAGAATCTGTATAAGTAAGGGGAAACAATCAGTAGGGGCATAGGCCGGAAAAAGGAGTACCAAACCCAGGCCAACCCCACCAGAATTAAACATATAGCAGCACCTTAAGGCGAACAAGAGAGAATCCAGGTTTCAGGTGAAGGAATCCATCAGGAAACGGGAAGAGGGGGGGGTAAAAACCAATCCTTCCAACCCACGGTTTTAAGGGGAGGGGGTAAAAAAAAGAAACCTAAAGACAAAAAAGGGAGGATCAAAAACGTGTCTTAAAAATTAGACCAGGCCAAGCTCAGCACGAGCAAAAAATGGGATTTTCGCTTGGGGTAAAGGGTCTAAAAGGAGGAACCCGGTGTAATCAGGTTAACAAAAAAAAAAAACACTAAAAAAAGGGGGGAAGTAGTATCAAAAAGGGTAAAGGTAAAATCCAATATACCAAGGAGAACTCGAGAACTGTGGTTAAAAAAGAAATTTCCAGCCTAAAAAAGTAAAACACGTCGTGAGACGGAAAAGCACCGGAATGGGGGAAGGGGAGTACTGGAGTCAAACCGTCAAGGAGACTCAAAGGAAGGGAACAGAAAAATGGGAGGTCTTTTCGGCGGGCGGGGGGTGATACTTGGATTTTGGTACAAAAAAAGGAATGAAAGAACAGGTGATTGCATGATGTCCAAGAAGAGGGGAAAAAGGGGAAAAAACTCAACAGCAAAAACTTCACGAACTCCAACAAACGTTAAGGGGTAAAACACGCCAAGGCCGAGGGCTTT
>Ga0179591_1311681_pt1 | contig 10390 bp, 11 predicted proteins | sample CZOMad2_1_08_16f_FD_182891 | JGI IMG/M metagenome (GOLD analysis project Ga0179591, IMG submission 182891) | Vadose zone soil fungal communities from Angelo Coast Range Reserve, California, USA - CZOMad2_1_08_16fungal (PacBio error correction) | ecosystem: Environmental > Terrestrial > Soil >...
AAGAGGAAGGAATCAAAAAAACATAACGAGTGCAAAAAACGGGTGATCTAAGTGGTGACGAAAAGGGGTTTCAGACCAACGTGTGTCGTCTGTAAAAGAAGGGGCGTTTAAATAAAGGAAGAAAGGGGGGAACCAGTGGCGAGCAAAGGTGTGTGGAAACCGAAAGGCGGGAAAAAGTAATCATTTTGGTAGAACTGGGAAGAATGATTTGGGAATTAAAGAGTTTGGGGAGGGGGCAAGATCGAGCCGTCTGGAAGTCAGAAAATCTTGACTGTAGCAAAAAGTCACACGATCGCACGGCGAAGACCGCACGAAAAAAAACCGCGTGGCCCAAAACAGAAGATTGAAAGGGGGGATTAGTAACCTAAACGTAGGTGAAAAGAGGGGGAGAGCGTCGGGGCTCGAGGGCGTGCGCCGCCGGTAAGACCGGAGTGCACAGCAAAGGGAAAGACGGGAGTCAAAGTCATATTGGGGAGGCCATCTTGGAAAAAAGAAAAGTGACAACGTTATAAATTTCTTTTTGAAGAAACTAACCTGTAACTCGTCCTATGCGAGTGACAAATTGTAATTGAAAGAGGACGATCGAACCGACAGACAGAAAAAACGAAAAGGACGAAAAACGAACTTATAATTTTGCCCAACTAAGGGGAACGGATTGCACGTGCAGAGTGGCGGGGCGGGGAATCACAATTTTGGCCCACGCGAGCGAGCCGATAAAAAGAGCGGCCACCGAATCGAAGAGAGAACAAGCAAGATAAATCGTCTCGGGGATAATTGTTGGAAGAGAGGGCACCGGAGAAAAAAAAAAAAGGGAAGAAAATCGGTGGGGAGTGGCGGAACAAAAAATTATTTGAAGGGGCCCCGGGCTGGAAGAAGAAGGGATACGAAAGGTACAGTGGGGGGTAAAACGTTTTTTGGGTGTGGGGGGCACGTGGTCCGGCGAAGGAGATTTGGGATTTGGACGAAGCGAAACGCTTGATACGCGCGAGAAAAAAACGGGGGGAAGGGGGGAGACCGATGCGAATATTTAGCCATACCTCTTGGAACTATCCTCTGAAGACGGTCTTGAAAACATCAAAAGCCTTCTCAGAGGTACTACATTGGAGGGGGTTGCAGAACGCCGCTTTCAAAAAACGATTAGGCAGGTTGTGCCCGTGGCTTTTTGGGAAGAGAAGGTACTCGCGACACTGGCACGCGATATAAAGAAGTCTGCGGCTAAGAATACCGCCTTGTGGGGGGGACGAGGCAAGCGCCCGGAGTGTTGGCGTCCCCCGCACACATTAAAGAAAAGGGGTAAAGTAAACCTCGGAAGCGCGTTTGGTCGCTTTGAGAACCTGACCGAGAAGCGCGCTTGAAAGGTGCGCAAAACGCCGAGCGGGGAGTTGAGCAATCCACGGAGCAGAGCTAGGACTAATGCGGAGGCAACGCCTTAAAGCAATGATCATCTGGAAAAATGATTTGGAAAAGAAAGGAGGCGACACGGGGCGCAGAGAGAAGGCACGGAACAGCTATCATCAACTAAGGGAAATGAGCCCTCCACGGTTTGCACCAAAATGGAAGCAGCCCGGTTGTGAAAGTCACAGGAGACAAAAAAATTAAGAGACAAGAAAAATCAAACTGGGACATTAAACAGAGAACCCAGGGATGCCGGAAAAATGTTCAAGGGAAGTCGCTGGGAAGAAAAATAAGACGAAGGACAACACTACACACCAGATAAACAGAGATCGACATAAGGAACAAATAAACAAGGTCTGCCTGCCGGAAAAAGGAGGATCGTTCTATGCTCACGACGGGAGGAAAAAAAATAAGCTTGCCTCAACTATGCAATAGATTCAATTGGGAAATTAAGGAGAACCGGAAAACATCTGACTGTTTACCAAAAAAACGGCTAAAGGTCTCCTATTACACTAAAAAGAAAAAGAAAGGACCAGCATAGGCAGAGTAAACCTTTGGATCACTCAAGGATGAAGCGCACTGCCGAACGCTCAGCGACAAGAAGTTCACCTAACTCAAACGTGGGAAATATAGGAAGAGAACTCTTATATACTTAGATCTATTATGAGACGACTTAGACGTTTTGGAATGGCATCTGCAAAAAAGACAACAAGGGAAAAGAGGCAAGAGGAAAAGCTTGAAGTCGTAAGCTCCTGGTGGCAGAGCCATCGAAGGATAATCAAACAAAAATCATCGCCAAAAAAGAGGCATCTGCGTGCAGGAGCAGTCAGGAGGGGGCGGGAGAGCAGAGGGGCCGTTCGGACAAGTTCAAATGGGTGCCGGAAGAGGACAAACCCCACCAAACAACACACACCCCCCCCCCCCCAGTAAGAAGTGCTGCGAGCCATCTGGGAACGTAGAAGAGGGATACTTGATGAAGCCGCGTGTTCCTAAAGAAGGGAAAGTTGTGCCCGGGTGCGAAAGTACTTATTTCTGGAACATCAATTTAAAAAAAGCTGGGAGGCCGATGACCGTGGCTCAGTGACCGCGCAGGGACCATGCATGCGGGTTAAAGGGGGCAGGCCGCCCAACTCTCAATAGGGGGTAGGAATAACGCGGGATACGCGGGAATGTCAGTCAGGTCTTGTATCATTTTGCGTACAATAGACATGAGCAGGTTTCGGCATCCAAAGGGGTGGAGTGTCTACTGTTTCAGGCGCCCCAAAAAAAAATGATGTGCCGGGTAGAAGAGGTGGGGTGGGAAGGAGCTGCGCGTCACAGGTCCTGGTACGATTAACGTGGGCGCAAGAAAAAACGAGGAAATGATCGTGCACGGCTTGGTTGTATGTAAAACGGCAAGGCCACCGTTGGCAGCGCAGACAAAGGGGAATGAAAAAAAAAAAAAAAAGTTTTTCCCTAGAGCAGAAAGGGGAGGCAACGATAGGGAAACAACGCGAATCCAGGGGAGAGGATTACAAGTGAAAGGCGAGGGATGGAAAATCAAAGGGGAGGGGGTTAAAGGGTCTCAATCGCAGAAAACACAAGCTTTGAAAGTTAAGCTACGTCCAGAAAAGGGGGAAGAGGAAATGGGGGACGCCACCACCGACCCTTAGGGGGTCAAAGCGGGGGAGAACTTTAAACTGATCAAGAGCGCATTGGGAAAAGCGGAGAGAAAGCCGTACGTAAAGCAAAGAAAGCGTTATTAGAACCGGCTGGAAAAAATCTGTCCGGAGCGGGAAATGAGTAATCAAATATTAGGAAAAACATGAGTTAGGAGAACAAGAAGGAGGAGGATCGGGGTCATGAGGGGGGAAGGGGCCTAAATTTCGGAAGCGAACCACATTCTGCTAGAATCTAAAATAAAAAGCGGAAATAAATCGACTCAAGAAAACAAAGAAAAAACGTCGCCAAGAAAAGGTGGAACAATCATAAGAACTCTAACACCGACCCGTCAAGTGGACAATCCCGGGTTCGCGTGCGAAGGCAAAAGTAAGGAGGGCAAGCTCGATAGCAAATTTGAGAAAAAAGAAGGGGGAGGCCGTTTGGCGAGAAGACGCGGGGTCATATGTGCAGCGAAAGCGTGGAAAATATCGCTATGCACTGAACGAAAGGTCGAATAAAGGTCAGAAACGACGGGGGGAAAGTAACGCAAGGGCTGGAGATTTCCTTTGCAGAGCCGGTCGCAGGGGGAGAAGAAAAAAACACACAAAAAAATTACTGAAGCTCCTGTTGCGATGGTCGAGGGGGAAAAACCCTGGTGCAAGGAACAGGATCAAAAAGATGGAATCACACATCCAAGGGAACATAAGTCGCTGAGGGAGGGGCGGTATCAAGAAGGAGTACCTCCCCTGCCTAATAAAAGCAGAGAGAACTGGGAAGGGAAAAGCAGGAACATTAGAATTCTACGGTCAGGGGAGAATTAAGGAGATATCAAATCTGTGACTAGGGAAAAACAACTCATGCTTAACATTTTTCTTTTCATATGTTCATGGCCGTGAGACTTGTTAAAAGCTGGGGGCGCGCTCGCCAGAATAAAGGAAGCAGGCATGCGTGAAACGATCGGGGGGGGGGGGGGGGAACCTGAAAATAAGAACCGCATGACTAAATGATTATTAGCCTAGGGGACGACAACCGCTTCCCTCAATGTCCTTTATGATAGTATGGCCTTTAAACAAAAAAGGGTTACCGGAGAATGAAGGGGGGGTTGAAAGAAAAAAAACTACTAACCGAGATGAAACCCTAGAAAAATATCACCTGTGAACTGACATTTGGGGGCAAAAGCAGTTCAAGGAATCACTCAACAACCACACGGGGGGGGGAAGGGGAGATCGGAAGGGACAGAAAAGTGAGGGTGGGAAAAAGGTCTCATCAAAGAAAAAGGGCTTGAACCGGGATACGCCATTGGGTGGCAATCGTTTTCAGCGGGGTGCAAAGCCAGTGGGTTTTTTTCTGGGGGGGGAAAACATCTATTCTAAATATGCGAAATGCACAAGAGGGGAGAGGGGTCGAGAAAAACGTATAACATCGATTTTGAGAATGTCTGAGGCAGTGTAACGTCAATTTTCCAGCATCGGAAGAGGAGGGAGAGATCCCCACCCAGGCGATTCAGAGCGCGATGGGAAAAACACAGGAAGTCGAAAAAGAGCAGATCAACAAGAAGAAAAAAAAGCATGGGCACCTCTGAACAGGGGCTTCAAATCGAAGAAAGAAGTAGTGAAAGAAGAAACGGGCCAAGCAGGATCCCGTGCGATAGGGGGCGAGAAAGGATGAGTGGGGCCGACAAAGGGAGAAAGAAGCGTGGTTCAAGGGCAATGCCGCAAGGGGGATCTTGGGAAGCATTTCCACTTGGAAGAGGAGGGGGCCATGGACGAGGGCGAAGTGCACATGAATGGTAAAGTGAAAGCGTCGAACAACTGAGCAACAAACACAAAAAGAGAAAAAAATTTCCCGCCAGCAACCAAGGCAGGGGCCCACGCCACGACCGGGGCCCTGGGGAGATGAGCACCTGAATAGAAGGGCTGCGAAATCTAAAATTTGGGCCAGCGAGGCGACCAGCGGCCAAAGTATCGTAAATCACGTCGAGGGGGACCATGCAAAAGGGGGAACTAGTCCGCGGAGTTTATAACGCGCAAAGGAAGCGAATAAGCTAAGAAGTCGGGGGGGGAAAAAGCGAAAACGGAAGAGGGATGCAGCCCTGGGTCGGGAATGCCCGATCGATGATACCGAAAAAAAAAAGGCGCCGGGGGGAAGTTGGCGTCGGAGTTTATGGCTTAGGCCGACAGGCTCCTTTTAAATATCAGCATGCGCGGTGGGGGGGACGAAGAAAAACGGGGCGGGCCATAAAAAAGGAAAAGAAAAACCTGGAAAACGAAGAGGAAAATTCCATGTAGTAAGGAACATGAGATTTCATGAAGGCGACGATTCAAAGAGGGGACGGCTTAGACGGATCGCTTGGGGGTAGAGTTCATCAGCTACGCAAGGAAGAGAAAGAGACAAGTGAAAAACTTGTTGGAGACACGGTGGGGCGCCCCTGCACAAATTCCAGCCACCCGGGGGCGGGGACAACACACCTGGAACGAGGGGGTGGAGAACCTAAAAAGGGAAGACCGGTTCCCAAGCAAACCGAAAGCAACGGGTTGTGAAAACGAACGGCCATCCACGCTGGAGAGTGAAATGAGAGGGGGGGGTGTCCGCCAAAGCGCCTGAAAGCCACATACTTGAAAAATCTTGTTGAATCAAGAGGAGATGCCCACTCGCATAAGGGGGGAAAAGTACACAAGAGGAGCGATCATTTGCTGAACTTAACTCCACGGAGTTGCTACAAAACAAAGATAAATCGAGGGAAGGGAAGGAAAGCTCCAACAACATACGGAGAAAAAAAAAACGAGAACGTCTTCTCCATACAGATGGAAAAAAAAGAAATGCAAAACTTCCATATAGCATGGCGCGGCGTGCGCAAAATCCAGAGAAAAGAAGGAAAAAAAAGCATCACAGCCGATCAGGGAGGGAGACCCCTCTGCGTGGGGAGGCCTCGCTAATCATCATGGGGGGAGGAAGGGACTCAGGGGTCCACGCAATAAAAGATAAGCCACCAGCTACAAAAAGGGAGTAGAAGGCGGAAATCGGAAGAATGGAGAAGGAAAGACCGTAAGAATGTACCTATTAAACAAAGAGAACAAAGGAACGCAGCCTGCCTCGGAGGGGAAACCATAGCGACGCAAAGAGGCCAGCTGGCAGAAGCTCCTTCAACTCAGTACCGTCTTTTTCTATGTGAGGAAGGAAAGGCGTGATTATACTTCTAGAGACCATCGAAGATTTGGGTTCAATCGAATTCTGATGCGAAACAACCAAAGGAAGGTGAGAGGGGCAGCAAGGTTGACTGCATAGAGGGGGTTGCCCCAAAATAAGGGAAATAGTCATCATCAACGTCTGGAAAAACAGAAAATCAAAACCGCTTTCGGTCGGAAGCAGACTAAAGCGCCAGGTTACGCGCTGCAGAGGCGGTTCGGTGGTTCAGAAGAGCCTATTGCGGAGGCTAAAGAAACGGCGCTGAAAAGGCTTCGAAATGGGTCCGAGTCGGGGAAGAGGGGGTTGCGGTCTACGCAGGTCAAGTACTTCAGGGTCGCGACATGAAGAGAACGCGCTTATGCCAGATGAAAAACGGCGTGGCTAAAATGTGAGCACTCGAGAAGCAATTCAGCGTTCTGTGATGGTTGAGAAAAAAGAGATCTGTGGGTCAGAGTTGAGATACACGGGTTGCAAGGAGGATCCCTTGGGGGGGGGGCTTCCAGCCGAGACTGAGGGATTATTGCAGTCGGCATCCATTGGGCTGGGAGAAGGGGTTGAATGGAGACCCATATGTCACGTGTCACGAGGAAAAAGGGTGTGGAGTCAGGGGGGGGGAGGGACCCCCCCCACCCAAAAAGCTGCTTCCAAGGCGAGCTTACGTTTCTCAAACTCCTGCTCGTGCGTAAATGATCTGCGAGTAAAAAGGGCGAAGGCATCCAACCGGAATCGCGCCACTGGGGTTTCCAAGGGTGGGATCATTCTGGGCGAAGAAAAAGGGAAAATAGTGTAGGACAAAAAACGCGCTCAACTTCAGAGTCAGGTAACACACAAAACTCTGGAAAGGGGGGAAAAAAAGGTTATGGGTCATGGGGAGAGAAAAAAAAGCGCAGGTTTTGAATGTTGACGTTGAAAAGAAAAAAATGGGGTTTCGCTGGAAGTGGGGAAGGTTGGCCACCCGCCCTTTCTCGAGAAAAAGGCGGGTCGAATGTATGGAATCAAATGGGCGCTCGCGGCATTTAAGGAGAGAGAAAAAAAAGGAGGGAGAAACCAAAGAGTACCCTTGCCATGAAGGGAATTCGAAAGCGGGAAGCAGGAGAAGGAGTCGAAAAAAGCGAAGAGAAGATAGGAACAACTTGGGGATGAATAAGCGAAGCAGATCGTTTCGTGGATAACTAAAGGCGTAAAAAATCTAATAAAGGTACGCTCGTAGGAAGACAGGAAGAAGACCCGCGAAAAAACGGAAAAACAAACACAGGTGCGGAGAATCTTCCTCTCAAGCCCTACCGGGCGCCAATCAAGGGGGAAGGAGGAGGAAAAAAATCGGGAAAATAGCTGTGGAGGAGGATGGAAAAATGTCATCAAAGGACGATGTCCGCGCGCTACAGACATCGGGGGGGGGCGAAGAGCACGAAGCGACGGCGTGCCAGAAAATGTATCGCTTCGATTCCCCACGTTGGCGGAGTTGGAGTGAAGCCTCGCAATCGGACAAAGGGGGTCAACGGACGGAGGAGTGGAAGAATGGACGTCGCTGGGTGGCCCTTCTTCATCGTTAGAGAATTCTAATGGCAAGACAAAAGGTGATAGACCAAACACAGCCATGAGAAAAGGGGGGATCTTCCCAAGAGACGAGAACGATGCATGCCCCAAGATCGTTAACTTGCTGCGCGTACTACATCCAGCTGAAAGAACTGGGCCAGCAGAGGGAGAAAGCCTTCCCGGTGAAAAAAAAGGAAATGTCACCTCAAGGTGACGGGAAGGGGACGTCAGAAAAAGCTTGGACGAAGGTTCCCTCAATGCTTTCACCGCGGTTGGGGGGGCGTCAGTTGCGTATCTTGGGGGCCGACGGGGGGGAAAAAAAAAAAAAGAAAACTAACGCCCAGAATAAGGAAGATATCTGGCTTTAAACAGCAATCGGAGTAACTGAGAAGAGAGGAAAAAATTCTCAAAACTAACCTAAGAAAATTGAGAAAATCCATGGGGCCTTCGAAAGGGACTGCGAATAAATGAAAGGCGCTTTAAACCAAAAGTGGGAAGAAAAAAAGACGATTGGGGAGCGATAAAAAAACGCGACAAGGGGAGAGCAAAGCAATCAAAGGCTGGTGCTTCAAAGAATTATTGGGCGAGCAGTCCCTTCCGAATCTCTCTCACAACAAAGAAAAGATAGGGATCGGAATATTAAAAACCGCCAATACTGTCAGACCAAAAGCAAAGGACTTGAATAAAGCAAATTGGGCAGCGGGGGTCTCGAGCTACAATCAGTGAAAGTCAAGGGAGGGGAAAAGGCGACATCATATTTAGGAGCCTTGAGGAAAAAATATGGTTGGCAAGCACGGCTTAAACATGCATCATTTTTGAGAAATGGCAGAGTGATGGAAGGGAATAGCTGGACGACGATATAAGTAGTCATTTAGGAGGAGGAGCGGCCCTGTAGAAAAAAAGACCACAACGATAGACCTTCGCACGATAAGGGCTGTTAAACTCAGGATGGGAAAAAGAAGATTTTGAAGGGAGTCTGGCACTAGATAACCGAACGGGGAGAAAGTAAAGATTTAAGGCAGGCCTCGTTCTAAAAATTCGGATAGGCGTGGCTCACTTGAATGATTCCGAAAAGGAAGAGGAAAAGAGGCCAAGGGAAGTCAGGGGAGGCGGTGGAAGAAGTTCAACAAGGGGAGAGGCTTTAGGACCCGACGATCAGGGAAACCCAATGAAGTAAAGGGGGGGGGGAGAGTATCGAAAAGATCAGAACCCGGCGACAACGACAAGAGATAAGCAGACACCGCTGTGAATGCCAACGTCCTCGGGTAGCGGTCATAACTCAAAGTGGAGGATGAGACATCAGAAATCACAGGGTTGAGACCGAGCGGAAAAGAAAAAAATCCAGCAAACCGCGATGATCGAAAATTAAGGGGGGGGCCAAGAAAACGAACGGTGATAGGGGGATCAGAAGTCGAAGGAAGGAGGAAAAACGTGGGGGGCTAGCTACAGGGGGGAAAAGAGGGGGCGTGAAAAGGAGGCCCACCTTTCGGGGGGCCTTTGGTTCTATAGAGTGGATCTTTTCCCGACAGGCCACTAAGGGAAGGGGGAACTGACCGACGCAGGGAAAGTTGAAGGGGGCGGCCTCCTGAAGCCAGGCATTTAATCTCAAAGCTTCCCTGCATAAAGGTAAGGTCTCTGGGAAACGCCGGAGATGCGAATTCAAAGTTCGTGAAGGGGGGGCCCGGGAAACTTTTGGTACTCGAAACGGGTTCAAACGCCAATGAACGCGAGAGTAGGAATTCCGCGTGCAAAAAAGAATCGTCACAAAGCCGGGTTTGATAGAAAGTGTGTTGGAGAAACGCACAAATTTCCATAGATACAAGGGGGGGAAAAAAACTTATCATCCAGAAAGCTAGGCTGCACTATTTGAAACGGCCACCTAAAAGGAAAGCCGCTACAACGCCATACGAGGAGGGTGGGGGATACGAAAGACACGAGATGTGGCGCTTGAAATACCGAAGAATTCACCCATTCGAAGAATACACAGTAAAATCTGGGGGAGTTGGTTAATGAAAAGGGGGATAAGGAAAAAGGGCACTCAGAAGAGACAAAGATCCCTCGATGACTCCTGCACGCAATGATTTGAGACAAAAAGGGGACAGCTCCGTTGCGAGACAACTATTATATGGAGACCAAGGGAAAAATCAGGACTGTGGACTAAATTGAAAGTCCCGGAAAATAAAGATAATGAAAAAAATAAGTCCAATGCACATTTCTCGAGGTACGAATGAAAAACAAAGGACAAAAAAGTGTGAATCAGAGAGGAAAAAGAGCCAAGTGCGTCGTGGGTCCAAAATTCAATCCATATGGGAGAAGCTTCCTAATTCTAAACCTTGTTCATGCCTAATGAAAGAAAGCCGATTCCTGGACAGCAAGAAAGTACTGACTCGAAAACGGGACTAAACACCGGCAGAGGAACCACTCTGTTGCAAGAAAGATGGAAAAAACTAAAGAGGAGGCAAGACCAATGGCTAAGAGAAGGAATTGAAACCATTTGAAGAGGGGAAAAAAACTGCAGCGCTGTAGAATGTTGAGGCACAAGCAAAATGGAAGCGGTGTGGCAATGATTTGCCGATCAGGAACCTGATGATACTGAGAGCTTATAAAATCATGGCTGCGTCGTGGGGGGTCC
>Ga0179591_1397596_pt1 | contig 10390 bp, 7 predicted proteins | sample CZOMad2_1_08_16f_FD_182891 | JGI IMG/M metagenome (GOLD analysis project Ga0179591, IMG submission 182891) | Vadose zone soil fungal communities from Angelo Coast Range Reserve, California, USA - CZOMad2_1_08_16fungal (PacBio error correction) | ecosystem: Environmental > Terrestrial > Soil >...
AAAGGAGGGAATACCTTAGGATCTCGAGAAAAGGCAAAAAAAGAAAATCTGAGAAGACAGGCGTTCAATATCATAAGAAGGGTTGTTTTGATAATCATGTTCGAAGGCGGAGGACAACATTCTCAAAAAGGCAAAAAAGCAGCCATTTCCGTTCCTCCCTCGAAACAATGAGGAAAAGATCAAATACGGCATCGGAAAAAGGCGTCCGAGAAGGGGAGAGTAGAAGGAAAAGTCTTCCGTCATTTGGGAAAAAGGAGAATTCCTTCAAAGACGTGATAATTTGAATCAGGAGAGTGGAGAAGGAGCTTAGGGCAAAAGACCTCATTGTAACCCTCGGAAGCGGACAATAAAGAACGACGAGAGAGGTTAAAATAGACCAATCTCGAAAGATCAATTCAATACCTCATACAGGGCACGATGAGATATCCGTGTGAACCATCTTCTGGAAAGCACAACGTGGGGCCAAACTAACACGTAAAGGAAAGAAGAAAGGAACGAGTAGTATTCGGACGGATTTGTCCGGGGGAGAGCTAAAGAATCCGGAAGCTGAAAGGAATGAAGGGGGGGAAAAAAGGTCATAAATCGAATGGTCTACGAATAACCAAGGAAACGCAAGGGAAGAAAGGAAGGCGGGAGGACAGAGAAGTCGAAGAGAATCATCTTCTTCGACTTGGAGTCTTTCAGATCTTAATCAACCGGAAATTAAAGCGCAAAACTTCCAAAGATGGGGGGAAATGAAGGGCACTGTCCGGCTCCTTAAGGAAATGCTGCGGATAAAGAGGGAAAGAGGAAAAAAAAAAAAAAGGCCTTGCAAAGAGAAGGGGGAGCCCATCGGCTGAGAGAAATTTCTCTGTTCAAAGAAAGAGTCCTTTTTGGGGACCCCTCTCAAGTCCTAAGTGCCCTGGAAGAAATCAAAAAGGAAGAGAATACCGATGCCGAGGAGCAACGAAAAAAGAGGAAGAGTCTAACAAAAAAGAAGTCAGGAGGGAGGAAAACTGGAAAAAAAAAAGCGTATAGCTAGGGGGCTTGTTTTCAAGAGGAGGCTTGGCGGCCATCGGAATCGAAAAGTGAGGAAATTCATGTTTTACTATCGAAAATGGCAACGCAAATGTTAGGAGAAGGCCGCGAAAGAAAGAATAAAAAGGTAAGGTTGATCATGAGTCACTGAGTATACGGTGGCCTGTAAAACGGAGGAGACTTAAGGCAAGAAAACAAGATAGCATAGTCTAGAAGGTGAAAAAAAAAAGAAAGGCATCGTGAAGGAGAGCTCTTAGGAGCGGTTTCGCGGCTGGCCACTTGAAGTCTAGCGGATCAGAGTTTAAGGTTTACTCAGAAAAGTTGATACATAGGAACAACATGTGAGAAGGGTAAAGAGGAATGGAAGGGCAACGACTTCAAAGACTTTTGTGCAGACTAGTGTGCGGCTAACGACATCCTGAAAATAACATCATGATTGTCCTTCCTAGAGCTAGAAGGGAGAGAGTACGGGGGAGGGAAAGGGATAACAAAAGAATAACCAGGAATTGAAGAACGCTCCTCATCGTTCTCAAGAAAAATGGTTGCAGAAAAAAAGGACTCCTGAAGAAGAGGGGAAGGGAAGGAAAGGAAAAATAATGGATCATGTAAATTATGCCACCCGGCGCGGTAGAGCATAACGAGGAGTGAACTTCCGGAAAAAACAACAGCCCAGTCCGGAATTGTCAAGGGGAAAAAGGTGAGGGAAAGGTCGGGGGGGAAAAATTAGAAGGAAAACGGCAGTAGACGTAGCCCTGGATAGGGAAGGGCGTAACAATGGCAATTTTGGGGAATAAACAGCATTACGGCATTCGTCGGCAGGTGAGAAGACAATGAGGATAGGGATCAGACGCAGAAGTACCTGTTCCGAAGTGCCAGGGAGCCGACGATCAAAATATGTAAGACACGTTAGAAAGTCGACCGACCAGAGGCGTGGAGATCGAGATAAAAAGAAGTTTCCCTGGAAGAGCCGGGGGCCGCAGACCTGGCGGTACGGGGAGGAGGCTTTCGTCACAGCGACTTCCACACAGGGAGAAGGGAGCAGGCCAGGAGGAAGGGGACAAAAAAGGGAAAAAAGAAGGTTTTTAAGGCGGTAAATAAAGAGAAAGATGGAAAAACAAAACGGAAAAGAAAGCCGGCTAGGGGGACGCAGGAGAGGGAAGCCAGAAGAGGGGAAAAAAGAAAAATCGAAAAAAAAGCCCCGTACTCTTTATAAACGCCGAGCACCGCTCAGGAGCTGCGAAAAGGTGAAACGATGACCGGGCTTTTGTCGATTGAAAGGAAGGAAGTAAAAAGAAAGAAACCTTGACAGGTAGGGAAAGCGACATCGAGAAACGTAGGTCAAGAGTTGGCAGAAGGCTGCCGGTACAACGAGACGGCAACGGAAAAAAAAGCAGAATGTCAACGTCAGAGGTGTAGGAGAGAAAAATGAGCGCGGGAAAAATCCAGAAAAGAGAGAGAGGGCTTACGAGGAATAGTTTCATTCCGTCAAGTATCAAATCAATGACGGAAAGGGCTCATAGAGAAAATCGCGCAAAGGGGGGGGAAAAACTAAGGTTGGACGCCGTAAAAGAAAGAAAAAGGAAAGAAAAAAGTGTCCCCCCTTGGGTCCGGGAATGAGGATAAAGCAATCAAAGAAGAGATGTTGCGTCATGGGGCAAAAGGGAGAAAACTCAAATGTCAGAAGGCGAAGGGAGAATTCGTCGCTCGGAGCCGAAGAAGGGGGTCACTCGAGGGGGGGAAAGAAAAACGGGGAAAGACCAGAAAAAGAATTTAAGAAGGATTTTTAAAAAAAGAGAACGTCGGCCGGCAAAAGAGGAATCGGGGAATACAGTGCTGTAGGTCAGGGCAAGGGGAAACCAGCCTTGCAAAAGCGACTGCAAAAGAAAGAAAAAATCCTCGAAAGAAAAAAAGAAAAATGGGCGGGCCGTTGCGATTGATGTAATTCGGTCGAGATGAGCAAGCCTGAAAGGAGATGAAAATCGAAAGATACCCCCGTCGGAGTGCAGGGAGAAGGAAAGGATCGCCTTGAATAACGGGGATGAATAAAAAAATGCCCAATGACAGAGGTGATATAGCGAGTGGAAATTCGAGCACAGGAAAGGAAAATGGTCGTCAGAAAAGCTAGGCAAAAAAGCCATGGGGGAAAAAACGCATTGAAAATATCTCGGGAAAAGGGCCGCAGTAGGTTAAGTAGTTCGACAAAAAGCCGAAAACGAAAAAACGAGGGCATAATACTCAACTTCGCAGACACCGAACAGGAAACATTGTATAGACGCTAAAAAAAAGTCTAAAGGACAGTAGGGAAGAAAAACTTTGAATTCGGAATCATTGGCAGAAAGAAAGGAAGGATTTCGGTTTGCGCCAGTTCAGCAAAAAGGGAGCTACGGAAAGGCAGAAACAAACCGGATCTGGCAGGGGGTCGTAATTGTGTCAGGGAAAAGTAAAAAGAGTACGGAGGGGAAAAAAGAGAGTCTCAAGAGTCAAACAAAACTCGGTGTAGAGAAAGAACAAAAAGTGGATGACAGGAAGAAAAAGTAAAGAGCTGATAAAAAAAAAAAAACAAGCTTAATAGCGGACGTTTGCTTCCGAAAAAGAAGATCTGTTCTCAGGACGCCGTCGGGAAGGAACTCCCAGGAACTGTAAAGGAGATCAAAGAAAGGGGGGCGAGGGAGGCCGTAACGAAAATTGTCTTCTCAAAGACAAATGCCTATATGGTAAGCTGAAGGAAAAAAAGAGGATTTTAAAAAATATATAATATCTCATTCATAGGGGAGGATACTAAAAAAAAAGAGAAGCTGCTAAAAGGGAAGTGGGGAACAGGGGGGAAAGGATATTCTCCCGGATGAGTCTTTCTTCATAAGTTATTGCAGCCCGATCTACGGAGGGTCGGAGTAGGCATTCCTCTGATTAACCGGGAGGGAAGGAGTACTAAACAGATTAAAACAAAAAGGAAAGAAGAAAGCAACTTTGAATAGTAACTAGGCAATCGGGTCGGCAATGGAGAGCTTGAGGAAGAGTTCTCGGGGGTGGAGGGAAAAGAAGGAAAGGAGGTGAAGGGGAAAGGTTTCTACCACTTACTACCAGCCATAATCCGTTGGAGGACAGGGGGGAGGGAGCTCCGCTTCACCTTGACGCACTCGACGAGGAAAGGGGGATGCCTGCAAAGGGAGCTGCAAGGGGGGGACTGCGTCTAAGGCGGACTTTGGCGGATAACGATAGTCGTCCAGAAGGTTTCCGGCTCGGGAAGGAGTGCCTGAGGAAAAAAAAACCTTAGGGAGGGTAGAACAAACTAAGGAATCTGGAGGAGCCCGCGGCACTGCAAACTTTCAGGCTATCAGAACTAAGGGGGAACTGACGAAATTCTTGCGGTAAAGTCCCCCAAAATATCAAAGGAAAAACCAAAAAATCGGAACCACAATAAAAAAAATTGTGATCAGGCGTTCTATGCGAGAGAAGCGGCAAAAAAAAGCAGAAACGGCAAGAGTGTCTGAGATTGAGCTGCGGTCGGATAACACGGGGGCATCGATAAGAAAGGGAACTCAGGAGAGGGGGGAGACTCTAGAAAAGGACCCTATGAAACGTCGCCGAAACTTTATCTCGAGGGGGCTGAGATACACAAGGTGGAGGGGTCCTGCTACGGCTATGGAGAGACAAAAGGTGGAAAAAAAAGAAAAAAAAACAAAAGGAGGAAAGGGATAATCTGATTCCTACGTCTCGAAAAAAATCACGCTGCAAATAACTCTACAAAAGAGAGAGACTGCCGAACGAAAAGCGCATATTGGGGAGCATCTCCGAAAAAAGAACCATCGCAGGAAGTGAAGGTCAGCCCCACTCCAGAACAAAGGCCTATCTCCGAAGAAAGACATACCTGAACAGAAAACGGGATAAAGATGACTCAAAGCCGAAGAAAGAGACCTCAATAAGCGAAGCGGAGTGCTAAAAGATAAGGAAGTTCCTACGGTATGGATGGGGAAGACGAGCTCCGGAAAAGAGGATTATGAAAAGAAATTAACCTTCCGCTCTAACAAGGGGATGGGGTCCGCAAAGTGATGAATCAATGAAAACTAAACGGGGGAAAAAGGAAAGCCGCCGAATAAAAACGCCCTGAAAAGGAAAGGACTAATAAGAAGGGAATGAGAGAAAAGAAAGGGAGCGCGAATCTAAACAACGAAAATTTCATCGCTCGGGAGTCAACTGAGCTCGAAGGATGAAATTCAAAAAGGAGAATACGTTACGGACCTCCCTGAAGGTGACAAAATCCCAAGTGCTAAGTAGTTACAGGGTCGAAGGGCAAAAATTCGGCATAAGGTGCCCCAAAAAGGGATCGAAAATGTGATCACCTAAGAATCTTCTACCATAATGTCAAGAGAAAAGAAATTGAAAGGTGGAACGAAAAAGAGAAAGAAAACGTGAGTTCTGCAAGAAGAGGGTCTCTAGGGGACCCACTAGTAATAAGAAATAAATTAAAGTAACAGGCCGGCCGCACCGTAACCTTAAGAAAGGTCTGCCAATCAGGCTATGGAAAGGAAAAATGCGGGAGAAAAAAGCGGACAGGGGAATTGCCGTGAGGGTTCTGATTCGAAAACCATATTGTCGAAATCGCAAAACTAAAGGGGGGGGTCAATCCGCACCTTATGCACCACGGAGAACACCAGGGAAAAAAATGGGAAAAAAGAAAGGAGAACTTGTCTGGAGAGAAATTTGAATAGGCATAATTAGCTGCTACGCCGGGGGAAGCGTTCTGGTCACAGGATTCCAGAGAAAGAAAGCAAAAGAGAAAAAGAAAATGGGGGGGGAAGGAGGGTTGAGGCAGGCTAAAAACACGTTAATTAAAGGGGAACTAGGAGATTATTCCGCATCAGCTGTCAAATCATCGGGATGGAGGGATGAAAGGGAAGGCCCAACCGAAAGGTGAAGTGACCAGGCAATTATTTCTAGGAATGAAAAAGCAAATCAAGCTATAAATGAAACAACATATCCTCCTTCGATCCGGGAAAAAAAGACAATAAAAAAAGAGGAACTGGGAGATATCATCACCATGAATCAAATCCCCCCTGAAAAAGACCGTCATCGCCGTTAAAGAATGAAGAAAAAAAACCGACAGCCTCGTGAAGGGGGAATCGAAAAGGCAGGAAGAGGAGTGCAAGAGAGAAAAACTAAACGGTGCGAGGTGTGGCCCTTCACGAAGCTCCTCCGCTTCCAAGGGGCACAGGCAAAGAAGATCTCAAAAGATCGATGAAGGGATAAGGTTGCAGCGACGAGCAGGGAGAAGCTCGTAAAAAGGTCAAATACCCTTAAAGAAGGATGCCGCCAAGCCCCAGCGCTTTGAAAAAGGGAGCGGCGACGAGTAAAGAAAGAAGGGTCGCGTCTCCTCGAAAATCGTCATAGGAAGGGTAAGACTTGCATACAAAGGCAAGAAGGGGGGGGGAAAACTGATCGACTTCATGCGGCAATCTTTAGCCATATACAAACGGCCAAAGGCGCCGAAAAGTGGTGAGATCACGCTCTCCTGACTGGGGAAGCGTATTAAGTCCTAAAGAAAGAGGACCATAAAAAAGGACGACCGCGCATAAAAGCGCTGCCTATGAGATCGGGGACCCCACGCCTCAGAAATAGTTAACCGCAGCCAACGGTCGTTGTACAGATCGGAAAAGACTAATCGGAGCGACGATGCCATGGGGGAGAATCTCGCGGCAAATGGAAGTTTAAAGAGGAAAAGTTGATACGAACCTAGGGAAAAAGTAAAAATCGAAAGGAGGTCAGCTCCGGCTGAGAAGTCGGGGCCAAAAAGAAAATCCAGCAAATTCTCCATCGTCACTGTTCGGCTAAGGAATAGGGATAAAGATGTGAAGAAGGATGGAATTTACCGTCTAAAAACCATTATCGTCCGCGGGGGTTCATAATAGGACAAGTAACCCGGAAGAGATAAGGAAAATGAGTTTTTGGCCGACAAATATGTGTCCGAAAGGAGGGGGTCAAAGATCGAAACAGGGAAAAAGACCCTGATCGGGAAGGGATATAATCGGTGGTTGGAAGGAACGACTCCGGTGCCGTGAGAGGATGAGAATGAATGGGCAATCGGAGAAATGAGGGCGATGCCGTTCTCTTTGTGGAAGTGAGCTATCAGGAGAAGGGGAACTTAAACCCAGCCGCAGATGGGAAAAAGTCGAAGACCGGAAAGTGAACACAACGGTCTTCTATTCTTCTTGAGCCGAGTCGCCAGAGTAGCGTCTTTCAGGAGGGGGTGAAACAAAAGTGCGATTGTCTCCAGAATCGCCAGCGAAAGGAAGAAGAAAAAAAAAAAAAAGAAAGGAAGGAAAAAAAGAGAGAATAGGAATCAAGGGAGCAATTCCGCAGGGGACGACAATTGGGTCACGACAAAGGAGAAAAGAAAGCCGCTAGACTGATGGCACACGCGTCCAGAGCGAAAGGGGTTTTTGCTATCCGGGGAGTTCTAGGGATAACCGTCCATCAGCCGAATCTCACGAAACTTTCGCGGGGGAGAACGCGGATGAAAATAGAAAGAAAAAGAAGGCAGAGACAGGAAATCCAAGTGAGAAAATCTATTGGCCATCCTTCTTCTCTGAGGGAGGGGCACAAGGAAGTCATTGTGCGCACACAAAAGGGCGAGATCTGACAAAACCACTTGAAAAAGATCATGGCAGAAAAGAAGAGGAAGGGGGCGGAAACGAAGAAAGAAACCGTCCGCTTCCAAAGAAAACGACAGACTATCGAGAGAACGTGACGAATAGTATCGGTGGAGAAGCTCTACTATCCTTACGGCAATATTCATGAGGAAAAAATCGAGGAAAAAAGGTGTGAAAGCGTGCTCACGCACAGGGTTTATCGCACACTGGGGGAAAAGTGACATGGAGGAATCCGGGACTCGGGGGTGTGTTGCTTATTGGAAAATTAGAAATAACAGAATCGTGGAGGGAAGGATTGAAAGGGGGAAAAGGGGAGGAAATACTCGGATCGATCGGCTTCACCGGAATGTCACATCAAGGAAGCGTCTCTCTACATAAGGTCGTAAGAAATAAGGAATCAAGGGGACAGGATGGAACACTGAAGGGTGCGGCGTGGGGGGGGCTAGTCCAAGTTCCGAAGTGCATAGCTAGAGGGAGGAGAGTAGACCTTCGGATATTCAAAAAAAGAACAGTCGGGGTCAAGAAAAACCAGGCCGTTGTTATTGGCCGAAGGCCGTCCTCGGCCAGGGATCGATGGCGTGCTTGAGAGGTCCAATCTGCCGTAGAATCTCTTCAATAGGGGGACGCTGCCGGGGGGCTTACGACTGAAAAGGAGACGACATCCATTAGAGAAGCTCTTCGGGGAGTTTCCAAATCGCTTGGGGGATGACCTAGAAAAACAGAGGGTAATGTTACACTAATCCGCGGCTGAAGGGACGACGATCTGGTGGGTAGTCTTAGCTTGGGATGGCCGCGGGGGCAGCGGGTACTTGCCAGAAAATTAGGGAGCCGGTTGCTTGTCGGCCCCAAGAGAGGACTACCGGCGGTCTGGTAGGGCCAAGAGGCGATTCTTTCTGGGATTTGGGGGTTGGGGGGGGAAGAGAGGCCGGAGCGGTCGGTTTTTGGGTTGCTGGGCGATAATGAGGTGAATAGGGATCAAGTTTGTGCCGACAATGAGTTTCTGAAAAAAAACCGGAAGGAAGGTCGGCCATCCGGGTCGTCGAAGGAAATACTGAGCTGATGAACTGACGCACGCAGACATCTTTCGAGGGGAAGACGGGCAAATCACGGTTGGGGCTGGAATGTCAGATCCGGCGCGGGGGGAAACGAATAGAGGGGGGCAATGACCAAGTTCTGAAAAGAAAAGTTGCCGACGGCCCTTAAGCACGCTGGGTGTCGTGCGGCAGTGCCGTAGCCGGAGCAAGCCATCTTGGGGTCTAGACAGCCAACGTCGGGCCGCGGGGGCGTCAGGAGGAAGAGGGGGGGGGGACTCGCGGGAAAGTAGCGGCCCGGATAAAAAGGTGCGGATCTGGAGAGTAGAAGAACAAGATGCCGCCAGAGTTGCCCAGGAGAAAGTAATCCGCCTGACTTTTGGGTAGTAGGGGGACGACTTGAACCGTCACAAGCGGGACGATCTCACACCTCTTATTTGGGGACGAAAACGAAGTTTTTTTGGGACGGTTTGGCTGACGGGAGGGGGAAAGAGACCGGCTCGTGAGGTCAATCAAGGGAACGCCAGAAAAAAAGGTTGAGAGGAAGCAGCCCTCGGGATAGTCGGACTCGAGACGGAAGATGAGATTTACCTGGAAAGTTGGGATATCGGAGAAGGACGCAGAAATCCGTCTTGTCAAGAATTTTTGGCGTGGGGCGTGAGGGGAGGAGAGCGTGAGCAAGAGGTAGGGTACTGTCAACAGCAAGGTTTCTAGAGTAAGAATAAGGTCGGCTGGCGTCGCATGTCAACAGCGGACCGCTCGGGGGGGGAAGACGCTGACTCTTGGGGATAGGGTTTATTGTTATCGCGCATTTTTCGGAAGGGGGGGTCAGGGGGGTCTTGTTCCGGTCTGTGTCTCCATAGGAGGAGGCTGCTTGGTGGTGGGAAAACATTGCGGGAAAGTGAAGCCGTCTGTGGAACCTGAGGCTTTTGGGAGGGAAGCGGCTTAACGGCCTGGAAGGATGTGGGAAAGGGTAAGTGTTAAAAAAGGCCGGCTAAGTGCGGTTGTCGTTGCCGGCATCATCAATGCATCGCTATCCGGAAAACGGGGGAGAAGGGGGGAGCGGAATAAGGCTGGTGAGCGTAGTTCCGGGAAGAGATTATCAACTCTCTCATGAAGACTGCCGGCAAGGATACACAGGAAAATTCGTGGCAAATTCATATTAAAGAGCCTTTCTGAGCAGGGGAAAAGGGGCCGGAAAAACGGTCCGGCTATATTTCTCGAATTTCGATAAGCAATAATGGGAGAAACATAACGCTAAAAAACACCATCGTCCTCTTTCCTTTCTAAAGAGAGGGCCTAACCGGAGGTGGGATTCGATCTATCGAACTCACAGATAACGCGCCTTCACCAAAATATAACATCTAGGGAAGATAAAAAGCAAAAAGACTAAAAGGGGTAATGCGCAAGGTTCAGGGCAAAAACCGTTATTTGGGCGTGTGACAGTGGAGGGAGCAGAAAACGGAACAGAGAGGGCTGGGTCGTAGGGTGTTCAGGGGGCGAAAGAATCCCGCAGAACTAGTACTCATATCAAACATTAGTATATTCTGAGGGGTGGAAACGACATCAGCGGAACGGAATGCAGGGGCTTCCCGGCTCGGAGGCTGCAGGCCCTGATAATCAAGCATCGGAATAAGATTCGCAGGGGAGAGGAGGGCAGTCCGAAATGTGGTCTGCGGAAAAGGGGGGATAGGG
>Ga0179591_1442715_pt1 | contig 10390 bp, 9 predicted proteins | sample CZOMad2_1_08_16f_FD_182891 | JGI IMG/M metagenome (GOLD analysis project Ga0179591, IMG submission 182891) | Vadose zone soil fungal communities from Angelo Coast Range Reserve, California, USA - CZOMad2_1_08_16fungal (PacBio error correction) | ecosystem: Environmental > Terrestrial > Soil >...
CCTCCTTCATTGTGAATCTTCATTATCTCTCTGCATCTCGTCCTCCTCTTGTACCCTATGAATAATCTACAGAAATTCTGATGCTGGCATATTACAATATTGCATATGCTGGAGATTCTGAGCGTCTTATGCAGCTTTGCAAGCTTGAATAGCCATGATGGCCCGACCATTCGCGACTCAGGAGGCAATGTATCACAGAAGAGTGGCTTATGTCTCTGACATTTCCGTAAGTATATATTTGAGGCGCTGCCCAGGACTTTTTGGAAGGTTCAATCCCTCCCTAGTTGAATCCAACATATCCATTTGTTTTGTCATTACCTCTCGGTTAAAACGAGAGAAGGACATGGGGGTAATGATTATTGGGCTGGTAACCTGGTATCAAGGGAATCGTACTTAGCGTCCAGATTGCCTTAGCCTATCATCTAGACTGAAAGCATTTGTTTGAAACAGAGAACGTGTTTTAGAAATCACTGTTTGTCCAGGGGGTGTTTGGGATTAATGTCCAATTCCTCATAGTTGTTACGCTAATGTTCTCCTCTCCTACGTCATATATCGTGAGTCCTCCTTCTAAAGGGTCTTGCAGCAATCGGATCTTCCTTTGTAAATAGGAGGTTGGAAGTGGGTTAAGTCAGCGGGAGCTTGCCTTGTACGTGTTAGGTGCTGAGAGAATTGAGACCTGCATATTGTCTTTTCCCTTTTAATCTGATCTGGAGCAGCGTAGATATCCTCTAGATTTGGTTAGGTTTGAGATCTTTTCACTTATAAGGGTTCTTATTTCTCGGGGAAATTAGCCCAGTACCCTGCACGTATGCAGTTTCGGGGGAATTACACCATGTAGAAGATGTGGACTTCTTTTTTTGCCAGAGGCATGGCTTGCTGTGGGCTATAAGAAAGTGGTGGTTTAATTTTTATAGGTATGGTAAGAGCACGATAGTAACATTTCCACACGGGACGCCTTTTCAATAATTGATTTAGTGTGAGAATACAATATGTGAAATTGGCCAAAATATTTGTGAGATAGAGGACCCCGAAACACCGAGGGTCATTTAAGGGGCTAAAACCTGAAGCATTTAGTGCCCTGGTTCCGCCCCCTAATCCACGTGCACTCACTTGCCACATCTCAAGGATTAGAGCAATAACAGCTCTCCCTGGCTTGGGAGCCCTAGGAGCTCTAAATTTTGGTTATGAAGCGCGAGAAACGGCTAAGTTACAAATGGTAACTAGTTTTGCTACAACAATGGTGTGAAAGGTGGGTAAGCCGACAAAGTAGTCTTGTGACGTTCCATCTGCGGGCACGAAGTGGCCGCAAAGAAAGGTAGTGATGACCACTTTCCAAGACTCAGGCTACCAGCTGAATTGGATGATGATTTGTCACATCACGGTTTGTGACGGTTTTGAGTCTCCAAAATGTAGATTGCCCTGATTATTGGGCTCGTGGGGATTAGACTACGTGAAAATCAGTATCTAAACCCGACTAATCCCTGTGTCACCACTTAGCACAGCTCAAGGATTAGGCAATACGCAGCTCTCCCCAGGCTCAGGACCCGAGGAGCTCTAAATTTGTATGAAGCGTAAGAAAAGGGCTTATAAGCTAAATGAGATGAAGGTAAGAAGGGAAGGTTTGTTTTGTTTTGTAAATATATAGTCCCGTGGTTTGTTTGTTGGTTCGAGAAGAAATTAGTGAATATGATGTTGTGAACAAGTGAAGTACAAATGAGATGGAAGTGTTGACTTCAGTTGGTGAAGATGCTGTGGGTCATAGTGCGACGTCCGAGAAAGGATGACTTCATGCACACTACAGGATTCCTTTCGATGTAGCGTTCACACACTGTAGAAGACCCAGCACCTGCGCCTTTGATACGTTGAGGCAAGCACCAGCTTCTTCTTGCCATAGCCATAGCAACCACCAGTCGCATTGATTTCCTGCTATATGGGGCCAAAATAATGGGAGAGATGGTTCATGAACCATAGCCACAGGCGGGATAGTCCCGTCAGCTATTAGCCAAGGCTGTGGGTGAAAAGAGACGCCGCATCTTCGGTATTCGATGTATTGCCCCATAATCGGTAAGTAGCCGGTGCACTCGATATTTTGCACACACAACTTTTATTTCATTCAAAAACTAGTGTCGGCTTTATGTGTCGGAAGCCAAAAGGTACGTGGTCCAATGTCAAATCAATGGAGAAAAAACGCATTGTCACTTTTTTTGAGTCAGGGAGGACTAATTTTTGTTTGGCCAGTAATTTCACCAAGGCGAAGGAGGCCTGTGAAGCCTGTGTTCAGCTGATCATTAACAATAAACATCATGGTCAGTCGACGATGCAGATTTCCAACGAGACTGTTTTTTGCACGAAGTTCGCAACAGTAGTGGGGATTGCGAGTTGTTTGTGAGCCCCATATTGTTTTGGCTCCCCGCCAACAGTCAAGTACAAGTGTGGAGGTGCGTTTTTTTTCGAACATCTGGGAAGAACCCAAGTGTGGTTTACATCCTCCATACAGTACGAGTCGATTGATTGGGATTGATGTGAAAACTGTGGAATGTGTGTAGTAACTCAAGTTTTGTGGTGTAGGTTCAACAGGAGTCCCGTGCATTTTGCAAAAGGTCAAGTAAAGTTCATCAGCATTACTTTTCTGTATCATTAGAGCCGTGAGTGCTGCCCGGAGTGCTGCACCGCCGTGGGGATAAAATTTAAAATCCAACGCCACCACTCCTCTTCACTGATAGAAGAATCAAAATGTATTTTTTATTTCCTAAAATCTGAATCCGGATAGAATCCTCCGACACGGCAATGGTGTACCAGCTTTGAATCAACCTCGAATGAAGGATGTCGATCCGATCTTCTACATCATTCAAGTTCATCGCTTCACGCAAATCCGCTGCTTTCGTTTAACTCTACAGAATTGGTTTGGTAAAAATAAAATCTTGCCTTGTGCATTCGGTTGTGACCGCTTCTTGCCTGCGCGGTGTAAGAAACGGCTACCCCTTTCGGGCTACCCACTTGAATAATAGTCTCTACAGGGCGGAAAACGACACCCAAGTCCAAACTCTAGTGGCACCCCCACCGTTTCAATTTTCTTCATGCAGCGATCTCCACCCAATTACTCAACTCTGCACTGATTGATCCATGATTCCATGTCCAGGCACCGGAAAGTTCTGGAGCTTTATCCAATAACTTTTTGAATACCATATTTCGAAAGACCTTGTATTGTAAAGATCAAAGTATTTTTCCATGATAATAATCGGATAACTTTTTTCAAGAAGCACTTATCCCAAGTGCCTGACCATGGTAAACGTTTCCACTTCATCTGGGAAAACAGAAATGATACTCAATCTTCTTCTCATATCCGCGGCGTGTGATTTGATAATTTCTTTTTATTCTCAAATATCCCAAAGCAAAACCTGCATCGACTGCTCCTTTTGCCGATGGTCGCGGATATACCCCAGATTTTCAAAACAGGGCAATGGTTTTCAACAATCGTGACAAAGCAAGTTCCTGAGTACACCAACCCCGCTTAGAACCCATCAACTCGTTGCCATTCATCTACCCCAGTGGATTTCAGCTCTTTAAAAAAGAGGTAATAATGTGTTTGATCGAGGAGCAAATGCAAACTTTCAGGTGTGTATCAGAATTCAGAGGCTTCTCAGTTGCCTTTGTTTTTTCTTTGAACGAAGAAATCCCCCACTGTTTTCGACTCCTACCCTCCATGATGACCTCGGCCTTCAAACGGCTTCTTCTTTCGCAGAAGATCGATTTCTTTTCACCCAGCGCATCGGATAGGTGTAATCCAAATAGACGGATTGTTTTGAGTTTTCTTTTGCTAGCTCCAACATGATAGAACAACTCGAAATGTTTTACCACTCTTCCGTAGTTGCCATTCAACTAGACCGTGAGTCCCTGTCGTAACTTTCCTCCATGCCGCCAATTGAAAAGGCAAAGGGATTCCACCCGTTGGTAAGCAACCACGCAAGACCCTTTTTTTATATCTGGGGAGGGCCATTTTTCTTACTTCAGAGATTCAAAGAAAACATTTTTAACACGTCAGCTTGTTTAGATTTCTCAAAGACTTAGTGAATTCCGTTTTTAATTCAAGAGCCCAATGGAGGAAGTAATTTTAGTTGATCAGCAGATAATGCCATCGGCACGAGGAAAAATTGAAGCACCTCGCAAGGGGATTATTAACCTCGGGCCTTTCATGGTTTTTTTTTAACTCAAAGGGTGAAATCCGTTGTCAAAAGAGAGCCAGGTCAAAATACCATATCGGCGGCTATGACGAATGCTGTTGCAGTCACCGTCTATCCGTGAGTCAATGAAGTGCCACTCAAGAAATTGAAACAAGAAATGGGCATTGAACTAAAACCTGAATATTCCTACAAATTTATTTAATCTGTATTACCCTTGATCACGGACTACATTGGAACACGAATGTGATTATTTATTCAGGGGCTTGATGGTAAACCTACAATCACGACCTGAAGTTGAATACTGAAATTTCTTTCACCTGACCACTGCGCAAGATGGAAGTGCGATCCTCAAAATTATCCTATGGGGTCAAATTGATTTTAGATCAACCAGTCAATTGGGAAAGAATTAGATGAAACATGGTATTTATTACCCACTCAGATGACACAATCTGAATTCCTAACGAAGCGCCATTGCTATACCTGTGCGAAGTAAGGTCTGTTCTGATAATTAAGAGTGATCTTTGAGTTGTGTTCCGTAGATCACCCTTTACACGCCAATAGCTAAAACATACATCGCATCGCTCAGTCGGTCATAACGTGAATACTTGCAGAGCAACATAAGGTGGAAGGTTCCCTGATCACCAAGCAATTTGTTTCGGAATTTATAAGCAATTTGATGTAGCCAACATGTCCTGTTCCTAAATGGGAAATGCATTTCCGTAATTAGATTTCTCACATTACGTGCAGTTTTGACGAGCCATGTGCAGTATTATCAGTGCCAGTAACGTTAATGCAGTTTGTTCCATAGTTATAGTAGAATAGCACGATACAAACTTCAAGGCAGTGCCCTTCTCTTTATTAAGCGGGGCATCATAATAAATACATCGAGCGCAAAATAATTTCAAGATGTTGGTTAATCGTTATCTTTCGTGACCGGATCGCAGTAAATGGAACATCGCGTTTTTGAGTTAAAATCCTCCGGCCAGTGTTTTCCAATGTTCAGACCCGTTCTTTCTTCCAAATAGCTTCCTCCTGTTTCCAGGTCCAAGCTTTTCGCATTCATGTAATCAGTTTTTAGATCAAGAAGTAATTTTGACCTGGAACGTAGGAAGCTATTAGGAAGAACGGTCTTTTTAACATTGGCGGAGGATTTTACATTCAAAATAACGCGATGTTCCTTACGCGATCCTGTAACGAAAGTACGATCCCAAATCTGAAATTATTTGCGCTCGATTATTTATATGCACCGCTTAATAAAGATAAGGGACTGCCTTAATTTTGTATTCGTGCTATTCTCATTATACTATGGAACAAATTCATTAAAGTTATGCTGATACTCCTGCCAATGGCTCGTCCCAAAACTGCTACGTCATTTGAGAAATCTAATTACGGAAATGCATTTCCCTATTTTAGGACAGGAAATGTTGGCTACATTCCAAACTGCGTATAATTCAGAAACAAATTGCTTGGTGATCAGGAACCTTCCAACCTTATTGATCTGCAGTATTTACGTTATGACCCGCTGAGCGATGCGATGTATTTTTTCGATATGGCGTGATGGTTGATCTACGAAAAACTCCAAGATCACTCTTAATTTCAGAACCACCTTACTCGCACCGTATGCAATGGACATTAGTCAGATTCAAGATTGGCTGATTGGTCATACCATACCCATGTTCATTTTATTCTTTCCCAAGTGGAACCTGGTGATCTAAAATCATTTTAACCAATGGTATAATTTTGAGGATTCGCACTTACATCTTGCGCAGCTGTCAGGGAAATAAATTTCCATTCTCAACTTCAGTGCGTTTGTAATTGTAGTTTACCATCGAAGACACCCGCTGAATACCTAATCACATTCGTGTTCACTTAGCCGTGCTCAGGTATACGATAAATAAATTGTAGGCTATTCAGGTTTTGATCAATGCCCATCTCTTGTTTTCAATTTCTTTGAGTGGCCACTTCCCAGTTGACTCTCGCGCGGGTGACTGCACCACGCATTCGTCCATAAGCCCGCCGCTATGGTATTTGACTTGGCTCTCTTTTGAGAAGATTCACCCTTTGCGTAAAATAACCACTGAAAAGTCCCGATGTAATAATCCCTTGCGATGGCTTTCAATTTTTTCCATCGTGCCGATGCATTATCATCTTGATCAACTAAATGACGTCCTCCATGGAGCTCTTGAATTAACCGTATTCACGAAATTCTGTTTTTTTTTTGCGAATATAAACAAGCTGAACGATAAAAATGTTTTGCTTTGGATTCTCTGAAGTAAGAAAAATCCCTCCCTAAGAATAAAAAAAAGGTCTGCGTGTTTGCTCCAACGGGTGGACTCCTTTGCTTTCAATTGGAGGCTGGGAAAGTTACGACCAGGACTCAACGGTCCTAGTGAATGCACCTACCGGAAGTGGGTAAAACATGTTCGCTGCTTGTTCCTATTCTGTTGGAAGGCTTAGCAAAAGAAAACTCAAAACAACTTCAGTCTTTTGGATTACACCTATCCGTGCGCTGGAAAAGAAATCGATTATTTCTGCGAAAGAAGCCGTTGAAGCCTCGTCATCTGAGGGGAGGGTGCTAAGTGGGGATTCTTCGTTCACGATAAAACAAGGCAACTTGAGAAGCCATCCTGAATTTCTGATTACCACACCTGAAGTTTGCATTTACACTCCTCGCTCAAAAAAATTTAATACCTCTTATTTTAAAGAGCTGAAATCCGTGTTGGTAGATGAATTGGCACGAGTTGATGGGTTCTAAGCGGGTGTACTCATGAACTTGCTTGTCACATTGAAAACCATTGCCCCCTTGTTTGAAAATCTGGGGTATCTCCGCGACCATCGGCACATGGAGCGTCGATGCAGGTTGTGCTTGGGTATTTTGAATAAAAGAAAATTAAAATCATCCGCCGCGGATATTTAGAAGAAGCTTGAGATCATTTCTGTTCCCCGATGAAGTGGAACGTTTACATGGTCAGGCCACTTGGGAATAGTGCGTCTTGAAAAGTTATCCGATGATTCTTCATGGAACATTACTTGATCTTTCCAATACAAGGTCTTTCCGAAATCTGGTTCAAAAGTATTGGATAACGCTCCAAACTTCCGGTGCCATTGCCATGCATCATGGTCAATCAGTGCAGAGCTGCGTAATTTGGGTGGAAGATCGCTGCATAAGGAAATGAAAGCGGGTGGGTGTGCAATCGAGTTGGGACTTGGGTGCGATTTCCGTACCGCATGTCAGAGACTATTATTCAAGTGGGTAGCCCGAAAGGGGTAGCCCTTTCTTACCACGCGCAGGCAGAAGCGGTCCACCAACCGAATGCCCAAGCAAGATTTATTTTTTACCACATTCTTTTAAGTTGAACCGAAGCACGCTTTGCGTGAAGCGATGAACTGAAGATTGTTATAAGATCGGATTCCGTACGCCCCCCCCCACCGGTGTTCCATTCGATGTGTTGATTCAATATCTTTACCATGCCGTGTCGGATGGATTGTATCCGGATCAGATTTTAAGGAAATAAAATACATTTGCTATTCCTTCTACTAGTGAGAGAGTGCCGTTGATTTTAAATTTTATCACCACCGCGGTGCGCACTCACGGCTATCATGAGTAGCAAAATTATTTCGATGACTCTTACTTGACCTTTTGCAAAATGCACGGACTCCCTGTGAACCTACACCACAAACTCTGAGTTACTACCCCACATGCCAAAGTTTCACATCAATCCCATCCATCGACTTCGTACCTGTCTGAGGTCGTAACCAACTTGAGCATTCTTCCCGAGTTCGACAACCGCACTCACACTTGTTCACTTGCACGTTGGCAGGAGCCAACAATATTGGGGCTCACCAACAACCGCAAATCCCCACTCACGTTTGGCGAACCTCGCCAGTCTCGATGGATCTGCATCGTCGACTGACCATGATGATTTATGTTTCAATGGCTCAGCTGAACACAGGCTTCAAGGCCTCCTTCGCTTGTGAAATTACTGGCCAGAACAAAATTAGTCTCCATGACTCCAAAAAAGTGCACACATGCGTTTCTCCTTTATTTGACATTGACACAGTTCCTCTTTTTGGCTTCCGGCCATCAGCCGACACTGTTTTTTGAAGGAATAAAATGGTTGTGTGGACAAAATATCGCGTGCCCCGATCATCTAACCGATTATGGTGCAATACATCTAATCACGATATGCTCCTTCTCTTTCACCCACAGCTTTGGCTAATAGCTGACCGGGACTATCCCGCTGTGCTTATTGTTCATGAACCATCTCTCCCACTCAATTTTGGCCCCCATATGCAGGCAATCAATGTCTGAGCCTGGTGGTGCTAGGCTATGGCGAACTGGTGCTGTGCCTCAACGTATCAAAGGTCGCAGGTTGCTGTTCTTCGACCGTGTTTGAACGCTACATCTGAAAGAAGCTGTAGTGTCTGCAGGCACTCATCCTTTCTCGGACTCGCACTATGACACCACAGCATCCGTCACCAACTGAAGGTTTCAACACTTCCATCCATTTGTACTTCACTTGTTATCACATCATATTCACTCATCTTCTTCTCGACCCAACAAACAAACCACGACTTATATATTTAACAAAACACAAAAAACCTTCCCTTCTTCCTTCTCTCCATTTTAGCCTTATGCCTTTTTCTTCTCTTCATACAAAATTTATAGCTCCTCTGGCTCCTGAGGCCGTGACGCTTATTGCCTAATCCCTTGAGCTGTGGCTAAGTGAGTGCACAGGATTAGTCCTGGTTTCTATTACTTTATTTTCCACTATCTAATCCCCCACTATCCCAAAACTCAGGCCATCTCCCTTTTGGAGACATCAAGACCCTCCAACAACGTTGGCTGACAATCATCATCCCATTCATCTGGTAGCCTGAGTCTTGGAAAGGGGTCTAACTCCTTTCTTGCGGCCACTTCGTCCCGCCAGATAACAGTCCACTGACTACTTTTTCGGCTTACCCACCTTCCTCCACCCTGTAGCACCTGTTACATTTTTACTTGCCTTTTCTCGCGCATTCATCAAATTTAGAGGCTCCTCGGGCTCCCAACCAGGAGCTGCTTATTGTCCTAATCCCTTGACCTGTGGCAAGTGATTGCACTGGGATTAGGGGGCGGACCAGGGCACTAAAATGTTTCAGCCCCTTAAATGACCCCTCGGTTTTCGGGTCCTCATATCTTCACAAATATTTTGTCAATTTCACCTAGGTTATTTCTCACACTAATCATTTTTTTTTTTTTTATTTGAAAATGTCGGTCACGACGGTGGCAATGTTTCTATCGTGCCTCTTCCCTACCTATCACAAATAAACACACTTTCCTATACACACAGCCACCATGCACTCTGGCAAACAGAAGTCCACAATCTTCTACATGGTTGTCATTCCCCTGAAACTGCATAACTGTGCATTATGGCCTAATTTCCCCGAGACATAAGAACCCTTATAACTTGAAAGATCTTCAACTCTAACCAAAATCTAGGTATCTCGCTGCCCAGATTCATTATTAAAAAGGAAATACCAATATTGCAGGTCTCCAACTTCTCCTCACACCTAACCACCGCTACAAGGCAAGCTCCCGCTGCCCTTCACTCACTTCCACCTCTTTTACAAAGGACGTCCTCTTGCTGCAGACCCTTTAAAGGAGACTCAAGATATATGAAGTAGATAGGAAACTATTATCAGTACTCAACTATTGGAGGACTGGACTTTAATCAACAAACTCCCCTGGACAAACGTGATTTCTGAAAACAAGTTTCTCGTTTCAAACGATTGCTTTCAGTCTAGATGATAGGCCTCGGCCATCTGGACGCTAAAGTCACTTCCCTTGATACCAGGTTCCAAGCCAATATCATTACCCCCATGTCCTTCCTCTCCTGTTAACCGAGAGGTAATTGACAAACCAATTGATAGGTGGGATTCACTAGGGGTGATTGAACCGTCCAAAAGTCCCTGGGCAGCGGCCTACATATATACTTTAACTGGGAAATGTCAGAGACCATAAGCCACTCTCTGTGATACATTGCCTCCTAGCTCTGGACATGGTGGGCCATCTGGCTTATTCATGCTTCAAAGCTGCATAAGACGCTCATCATCTCCAGCAATCATGCAAATAGTGTAATATCCAGCCATCAGAATTTTCTGTAAATTATCAGACGGTCAAGAGAGGGCTCGAGATCAGAGATATAATGAAGATCACCATGCGGAGG
>Ga0179591_1445751_pt1 | contig 10390 bp, 15 predicted proteins | sample CZOMad2_1_08_16f_FD_182891 | JGI IMG/M metagenome (GOLD analysis project Ga0179591, IMG submission 182891) | Vadose zone soil fungal communities from Angelo Coast Range Reserve, California, USA - CZOMad2_1_08_16fungal (PacBio error correction) | ecosystem: Environmental > Terrestrial > Soil >...
CTTAGAAAAAAGAACCGAAAGAAGAAATAAGGGGAATCAACGACGACTGGCCATAAAAGAGGGGCCTGTTGCCCAGGCTACGTGACGGCCAACTCGAGGGAAAAAAATTAAAGCTGCAAAGAGGCCCCTCCTAAGGACGAAACCGAGGTCCCAAGGGGAAAATCCTGTCAAAGAGACAGAGGACGCCAGTTCAGGGCAGGGGGGGGGGGACGGTTTTTCGAAAACTCAGCGTTCGGCGGTGAAAAACGCCGATCATCCGAAATGTCGCCGAAAAAAAAGGCGGCAGAGAAAAAGAACTTTCTCCATGAATGAATGCTGGCGAGGAGGTCCCTAGGCCAAGCAGGGATGCTCCAGACGAAAGGAGGGGGGAGTCGGAAAAGGTTCCGCCGCAATGGGAAGGATCAACTAAAGGGCGGGAATGTCACAAAGGGGGGGAAAAGAGAAAGGGAGGACGCTGTTAGGGTCCTGAGAGAAGATCTTCCTTTGGAGCGTCGAATGTCCCAGAGGTTAAAAAGAGAGGGGGGAGGGGGGAACCAAAGTTGGCAATTGAAAGCTTTCCTAAAGAAAAGGGTTCTGGAGGGAAAGAAAAGACCACATTAAAAAATAAAGGGAAACTGCGGCAAAATCGGTACCGACTTTGCAGGGAGGGCGAAAGCCATGGCACAAATCAACAAAAAATCCTCCAGCAAGAGGGAAGAGCCTTTGGACCAGTGGACCGCGAAAGGGACGGGGAGCCTGAGGTCCCCAGGGGGGATACTTTCGTGAAACAACGCTACGGGCGTTCCAGGAAAAAACCATAAACCCACCACGGCCGAACCTTACTCCTGGAGAAAAACCGAAGCCCTCAGAGAGGTGCGAGCAAAGAAAAGGGGAGGGGAGGTCCGACGCTCCGGGGGAAGGGGAGCAAGAAGGCCTGGCTCTCCTCTGTCAGCCAGACGGGGGTGGGGGGGGGAAAAACCTCACCAGGGGGGGGGGACCTACTCCGGTAATAGACATCTGGGGGAAAAACCATTTCCGGAACGGGAGGGGGAAAGGTCAGACCGATAAGTGCGCTGCTGAAAATTTCTTAAAAGGAAATGCTGATGGGTGGGGGGGGGCTACCTTACAGAGATGGTCGTCGTTTAGGTGAAGAAGAAGAAGAAAAAGTCGACTGGGGTTCTCCAAAAGGCAAACGCTTAACCGGGGGACAAAACACAAAGGGGGGGGGGGGACCTTCTGCCAAGGAATTCCCGGCGGGGGAGTGTTCACGGGAGAAGGGGAAGGGACAAAACAGGGCGGGCTAGGGGGGCAAGTTGGTGAGGAAAACTCTTCGCAACTGAGAAGAAAAGACCACTGTTTCGTCGGCGGGAAGCGATCTGGCGGAAGAAAAGAAGAAACGCCGGGGGGACGGTTTTTTCGGCCGCAAAAAACCCCCACTGCTTTGCTGGGGAAAAGTTAGTTTTGGGGAGAAACCGAGGGGGGGTCACAAGGGGCTTGTCCGAAGAAGGGCAAAAAAAAAAGCCTGATGGGAAGGAGCCAAAAAATAGGGAGGGGAAAACCCTCGGCCTGGGAAGGGTTCTTTCTGCTAGAAAGAAAAATCGTGGGAAACAAAATGCCAAGGACCTTTTCTTCGAAGTTTCGCAACTACTAGAAAAAACGTGGAGCAACCCTCGACAATTCCACCCCCACCCTACCATGACTCTCTGAGTCACGGAAAAGAAAAATCCCTCTGGGAACTCGCACTGGAAAAAAAAGAGGGGAAGAGGAGAGACAATTTGCGAAAGAAAAAGGTAGTCTGTGTAGGTGTGCGGGGAAGGGTCGAAGAAAAACCTGGCAACCCGGAGATAAGCTTTAATCGGGTCAAAAAGAAAAGAAAAATTGAAGAAAGGAAGAGAGCTAATCAAGGTGACCCTCAGCCCTAGGCTTGCGACGCTGGACTTCGCTTAGGGGAAAACATCCAGAAAGATGCCACCGGTTATGGAGAGAAGAAGGCTGGAAGCTCATACTTTCACAAATTCCTGCTATGGAAGGTGGCCCAGGGGAGGGAGGAACTCCTCAAAGGAATGATCAATCCCCTCTTAGGAAGGAGGACGTGCAATGAGGGCCTTCTATTCAGGCGTGTCTAGGGGGAAGACTAGGGGGTGGAACCCCTTTGAGGACCCCTCAACTTCAACCTTTTGGAAGGAAGATTTCCCTTAAAAGGGGATCGATTCCTTGGATAAACAAATCCTTGGAGCGTACGTAAGCCCTAACAGAAGAAAGTAAGGAGGGGGGAGCAATCCTTCTGGGGGAGGAAGTATTACAGAGAACCGTATTATCCAGGAGAAGGTGAAACTAGTTTTTCCAGAAAAAGAAGATTTACCGGATATCCCTCTTCCCTAATGTAGATAGATCAGGGGAGATGGTCCAAGAGATTCAGCCTTTCAATCCCTTGGGGAAGGTTAACTTCGAGGAAAAAAAGGGGGTATGGGAGGGAAAGGCCTCTCTGGGTGGATGAAGGTGTATCGGAAAAGAACCCACAGAGACCCCTCCTGATACCGGGAGGGGGAGGGGGTAAGAGGGGCTCTGGGGAGGCAAGGAAAAGTCTTCCCCGGATCACGGGCAAATTATGGCCGGAAAGAACCGCTGGGAAGGCACCGCCAAAAAGACAGGGGGGGGGGGAGCAGGGGGGGCAACTGTGGAGGACCCTGCTCGGGCCTCAGAAAAAAAGGGGGAAAGGCCTTGAAAAGAGGCCTATGGTAGGGAAAGTGCTTCGTCCCAAGGGTATGCCTATCAGGGGGGAAGACCTTTGCGGGGGAAAAAAAAAAAACTTTTTGGGAGGAAAGGCCGACTTTGTCAAGAGGTACAGGGGTATATACCTCGGAGAAAGTCCGCCCGGCCTAGAAGAACTGTCCCTGCGACGGGGGCGAGGGGAAAAAATTCGTCCTAAAAGGGGAATGAAAGGTCCCACCGAAGGGGGAAGAAAGGAAAAAAGCCATCAGAAGGAGGCCCCCCTTAAATCGCCAAGGCCGAAAACCGGAGTCCTCCCTCAGGGGGGAAAAGACAGAGGCCTAGCTAGAGGAGATCCTCCTAATCAAATCTCTTTAGAATACCAGAAAAGCCGAGATTTCTAGGCCGAGTTGAAAACCCTGAGGCGACAGGAGACCTTCGCAAACACCACCTCCCCAAAAACGTAAAAACGCTCCTCCAGAAAGGGACGGGAAGTCCACCTCAAAAAAGAGGCAGCACCTAAATCCGGAAGAGGAACTAAGGGGGCTCTATAATCCAGTAAAGCACATACTACAACAGGCTAACAATCCACAGGACCGGATGGGGGGGAACAGTCTAGAGAAGAAAAAAGGGAGGCTAGAGCACTATTCTCAGGGAGACACGTTTGCAAGCCTCGAGGACAAATTGGGGAAACAGGAAGCAGGAGCTTTTCCCCGGGAGTACGGCAAGGAAAAGGGGGAGGCAGGGTTCTTTTTGGAAACACCCCCCTACTCACAAAAGCAAATTCCCTGGGAGAGAGAAATGTCAAGAAAAAGAAGAAAAGAGAAATAAGTTTTTCCACCAGGGAGCCTTGGAGGGGGGTACAGTCTTCCCTTGGATAACAAAATCCCTCGCTGGAAGGACCCCTCGCCGCCGGAAACTGAGGACGTTCAGCAAAAAAACCGGGGGAAAGCTCATCTAAAGGGGAGGAGTTTTCATGTAAAAATCTCCAAGGAAGAAATTAGAACTTGGGGAGGGGGGGGGGGGATAATGAAGAAGACTTCATCCACAAGAGAACGAAGACTTTCTGACAAGATGCAACACCCAGAGGGGAACGGGCAAAAGGGGTTTTCCTGGGGAAGGACTCAAACAAAACAGCAAGAGAGGAGTCCTGGGGGGTCAACATAAAGCCCCATCACGAAAAAAGAAAGGTGCGTGGTGAAACTACGGCCAAGAACAGGGGACCGGGGAACTTCCCGAAGAAATGGTGAGGAGAAAAACGGAAGAAAAACACCAAAGGCTCCCAAGGAGCAAGAATGTTGCTAAAAAAGAATCTTCATCTATCAGGGCAAGTTCCTACCATTTGTCCGAAGAGAGGGTGAAAATACATCTCTCTCAGGGGCCCGGGGGGGGGGGGGGGGGGGGGGGATTAAAATGGTCGCGGTCAAGGGGAGAAATAATCGTTCAAGTTATTCTATATCTGGTCTAGCCAAATGGGGATGAAGCAAAAGGAGGATTGGAGTACACCTCATAACTTTGACGGTGCTAGGGAGGAAGACGAGATGGGGTTGGGAAAGGGGGAGGAGTGAAGGGAGTCTCAGCAACAACAAGCAACGGGAAAAATACCGGACTGGGTCAGCGGGGGCCAATACTCCAAAAAAGAAGGTGGGGATGAGCAAAAGAAATAAGCGCCCTGGCGGGAAAACAAAGAAACAGGAAAGGGATGGGGGTTTTGCTACGAAGGGGAGGGTCCCGAACGTCCGGGAAGACGGGGAGTACCGAGAAAGGAATTCAGACACAGGAAAGGAAAATACTGGACGGACGGTTTCTCAGGGGGGAGAAAGTCCTGCTCTCATCGGGAAAAGCACGGACAGAGAGTATTGCTGCAGGAAAGAAAAGCAGAGGAGCGAGGGAGGGGGGGGCATGGGGGGGGGGGGACCACATTTTCCTCAAGAGGCAAGGGAAAAAAAGGGGTTGAAAGAAAAATTAACCCTGGGTTAGAAGGGAAGCTCTGGGGGGGCCGGGACTAAGATGAGGGAGGGGCGAATTCTTTGGGGGGGATGGAAAGGGTTTGGAACTCCCCCTTAGGAAAAGTCTTGGGGACGGTGGGGAAATTCCATTAACGGGAGGAGGGCCTTCCGGGGGGTCGTTATTCAAAAGAAGGAGGGTTCGAGAGGTCCATTCGTCGGGATGGGCCGTGCAGGGAGGGAAAGAAGCATTCCCTACGTTTGGAAAAAGAGGAAAAGTGTCAAAGGGAGGGGAAGTTAGGCACAGGAGAAAAGTCCCTTAAGAAAAAAGGGTCTATCACCTGCATGGGGGGGGGGGCCTCTGGAAGAAGCCCTGGGGGGGAAGTTACCTTAGAGGAGTCTAGAACCCTTCTCCTTTGCAAGAAGGGAAGGCTCCTCGACGGCATGAAGGACGTACTTCCCATTAGACCCTGGCAGTTGAGGGTCCTAAGAACCTTGGGGTGTAGTAAATATGAGTCAAAGGGATCTCGATGAAAAGGGACCTATTTCGGCCATTGGAAGGCATGGGAAGAGGGAAGTCCACGTCTCGAGGGGGGAGGGCAATGGAAGGAAAACCAGGGGGGGAGGTTTGGGGGGAAGAGTTCTCTAAGCGTGGGACCTTTCACCTCTGGAAAAAAAACATCCGCCTGATAGGGGGATCCAGCTCTTTCTCTGATAGATAATAGGGGTCGAGGGAGGTTGCAAGGAGAAGGGAGTATCCTTTTTCCCTTTGGTGAAAGTGAGAGGTTTCAATGGGAATCGCGAGAGGGGGACTAATCTATGGAAGACCCTGGCGGGGACGTTTTCGGAAAAGGGGTGACCCTAGTTTGGACAGGGGGGGCTCTCCAAGAGGGAACTAAGAGGGGGGGGGAAACTAGAGAGGGATTCTCTGGACCAAACTTATCGGTGAGGGGTTAGATGGAAAGGTTAGGGAATCGAAAAAAGTCACGGATTCTCGAAGAAAGTCAAGAGGAAGGGACACTGAGTATACCGGGGCAAATCTGAGTTATCTTTTTGGGGAAGAATGATCTATCAGGGCAAGGAAAACGTTACAGCTGGGAGGAAAAGAGCTTTTTCTTCAAGGAGGTTGACAGCTTCTTATCCTTTAGGAGAGGGTGTTGGAGGGGGGGAATCTCAAAGAAAAAAACCTCCATTCCTTGGGAGAAGACATCATAAATTCCTCTTGTAACGGAGGGTTTTGGATAAGAAATTCTAGAAAGAAACTCATGACCCTCAAAAACCTCCCATCAGGTTGTCCTTGTTGGAAAAAGAGGGATAAAAAGGAGTTCCCGGGAAAACCTACGGGTCCTTTTATAGCCATCTTCCATCCAAGAATTAGGAGGGGGGGGGGAGATGGGGGACAAGGGAATCAAGGGCACATTTTAATCTTTCAAAGAAGAGGGAAACCTACAGGCCTTTTATTTTTCAAGAGAGAAGGGGGTGGGGGTCCATAACAAAAGATTCCTTGTTCTCCCAAAAAGGAAAAGAAGGGGAGGACAGGAGAAAATTCTTCCCCTCATCCGGAAGGTGGGCTAAAATACCATCAGGAAAAGCCCTTCCTATGGAAAGTAAACAGGCATTCTTCCACTTTAAAGGAAGAAACGTCATCCTCAGAAAAGGGAACTTCCATTCCAATGGAGCTTCCTGGGAAGGGGAAGGAAGACGAAGGGATGAAGGAAATTTCCTTTAAAACGCTCACCAAAGGACGCAGGGAGGCAGGTGGAAAAAGAACAGAGAGACCAAAGAGAAGCCCTGCCGGGAAAACCAGAGCCTCTGACTAAGGAATAAAATCAAAAAATTTCAAAAAAAAAAGAAGGAAGAAGAAGGGCAGAGAGAGACGTAAACTAGCCGAAAAGGAGGCTTAAAAGGAGCTTCCACCTAGGAAAAAAGAAGACCGCCGCAGAGGGGAAGGAAACCAGAGAAGAAGTTCCTTCACAGTTAGAAGTGGTCCCCTCTGGAAGAGGTGGAAGGATGGGGGAGGAGAACCAGCGTCATCAGGTGGAAAAAAGCACTAACCAGAGGCATGGCGGATAAAGAGGAAGGGGCCTATTTGGAGAAGCGTTCGGAGAAGGGAAGACGAACTCCGGCTTAGGGAGGGCTGGTGGGGAAGGATCCGCACTCTTCTTCCTAAAAAAAAGAAGGAGAAGAAGTATTGGAGGGAATGCTATCTCTAAACAGAAAAGAGAAAGAACTGCTAAGGAGGGGGTTGAAAAAAGAAAAGGAACTGGGAGAAGAACCCTTCCAGGGACACCTTCCTCTAACAAGGTAGATGATGAACCTGACATGAAACGAAAACCGGGGGAAAAAAGGTTTTTACTCCAAAAACCTCAGACTCCGTGGACCAGGAGGTTGCAATGAGGGGGAAATGCTTGCAAAAAAAGAAAGAGGAAGAAAAATATAACTAACCCCACCATAAGAACAAGAATCAGTCATCATCTCCCTCCGGAGAGGAAGAATCTTGACCGAAAGGGGGGGGAACATGGCATCCGGGGAGAAGGGAAGACGTCCATGCCCTTGTTATTATCTACCCAAAAAGGTACTTCTAATCAGCAAAGGACCCGGCCCCCGAGGGGCAAAGGGGAAAAGCATCTCGGAGGGGGAGAAGACATTCTTCCTTAGAAGAACGACATGGAATTGTTTCTCGGGGGGGGGGAGGCCGTAGCTGAATGAAGGGGGAAGGCCTCAAAGGGAAGCGACAATTCATTTTCAAAATGGGACTGCGGAAAATGCTTGTTCTCTGGCGGAGGGGGACCATGGTGAGAGAGGAGAAATCAAGGATTGTTTTTAAAAAAGGAATCCAGAGGGGGGGGGCTTGAAGAAGCAAAAGAGGAAGAAAAGTCCCCATCAGGGGGAAAAACATGTTCAGCCGGAGAAAACAAGACAGACTCGTCAGTAAAGATCCCTGGAAGGGAGGAAGGGAAAAACACAAAAGTTGGGGGGGGCCAGGAGGGGGCGCTTCCTCAAGGAAAAAAAGTATTATTTGCGCACGAGAGGGCCAACCAGGAAAGAAGAAAAACGTCAACTAGAGAACGGGGAACGAAAAGGAAACTCGTCCTTTTACAGCAAGAAGACCCTGACAAGAAGGTTTTTCTACCTCAGAAAGGGAGGGAAAGAGGGTTCCAGCGACTGGGGGGCCCGGGAAGTCTTCCGGGAAAGGGAAAAGATCGGAAGAGGGAAAAAGACCCTTCCCACCCGTTAGGAGGGAAGAACTCTTATCTGGAGGAGGAGGTGGGTCTTGCCAAAAAAGGAGGACAGGAGTTTCTAATAACGCTCCGAGGAGGTCGACGAAAAAAAAAAGATAACTGGTCTCGTGTATGACTTGAAAACGGAAGGTCCACGATAAAGGGGGTCCATCGAAAAGAAAGTTCTATTGAGGATGGTGCTTAATTTATACGATGATCAACAACAAAAGAGGGGGAATTAGGAATAAAAAAAAGAAAGGGAACCCACGCAAAAAACAGAAAATTGCCAGAGAGGGGCTTTCCAAGTCCCTCAAAAGGGAGACAGAACCTTGAACATCAAGGGGGGCATCTCCCAGACATGAAAAAGTCCTCAGGGAAGAAAAAAAAGTTTTCTGTTGCAAGAAAAAGGGGACTGAATGTCCACGCTCACCGAAGAGAAAGGTAGGCCCAGGGGGGGGAGAGAAGGAGTGGAACTCCTAAAAGACTCCTCCTAAATCATCAAAAGAAAGTCTCCTAGAAGGAGAAAAGAACTGAAGGAGAGAAACTTCGAGGGGATTTTTTCCTTGAGGGAGGATGTGCCTCTTCCTCTTAAAGGGCCTGTGACGGCGGAGGTTTCTGAATGGGGTTTTCCTCTCGGTTAAGAAAATCTTAAGTTGGGAAGCAGGGGAAAGAGAAGGCCCATCCTTTTGAATACTTAAAAAGTTGGGGTTAGGGGGGAGCCGGAAGAAAAAGAGTGTTTACCCTCATTAGAATGAAAAATTTTGGAATTTCCGCGGGGGGGAAGGCTTTTCCAAAAACTATTATTCCTAAAGGGAAAATGGGTAGGAAAAACTTATTCGAAGAAAAGTCAAATAGGAGATTCACCAGAAAGGATCACGAAGAGAGGGGGAAACTCCTAAAAAGGCCTTGACGCAGATTTCCTCGAGAGAGAAGAATTCCCGGGGATGCTAAGGGACCGCTAAAACGGAAGGGCAGCAGAAAATCCAAAGGAATCCCTTGTCTTGGAAACAGGAAAAGGACTCTCATGGGTGTCTCTCGAGGTGAAGTCTCCTGAAACCAAGAGGGAATGCGAAAATGAAGTAACGCGGCGACATCCCCCCCCAGGGGGTGTGTGTACTCACAAAAGGCCGGCAATTACTACTAAAGGAGGAGAAAAGCTCATTTCCTTCCGAAGGGATTGTCAAGGAAACCCTAGGTCCGCTGTCAGAGATAAAAAGCCAGGAGGAGGGGGTGTTTTTCTGGGGAGGTTTCGTAGGGGGGAGGCCACCTAAAGGAGAAGCTAAACAGGGGGAGTGTCCTGGACGGTGTTCTGAAAAAAAGAACTGCTGGAGGGAGGCCATAACATGAGGGAAAAGGCAGGGTCCCGGGGAGTAACTTTCTTGGAGGGAGGGTTCAAGAGGGCACTGGGGCGGACCAAGGTGGCTTCTGGGAAAATTCTCCTCTACCGGGGGAAGGGGGACCAACTAGGAAGTACGGGGGGCAAAATCTTCCTTCCTGAAAAGCCGGGGGGGGGGGGGGGGGATCGGTTTCTCCTCCGAAGGCTGGGTGAGGGGGAGTCTGGGGGGGACAAGGGTCGCGACGGCAAGCACAGGACCCGAGGAAGAGCCTTCGGGGGAAGAGACAACGGGGGGTCGGGGAGCTGACCATTTGGTACCTTGGGGTTGGGGCCCTTATTGGGTTGTGAGGGACCATCACTGGTCAGGCAGGGGGGGAATTCAAACACTAGGGGGAGAATTTTTTCTCCAAAAAGACCCCATAAAGAAACAAGAGAGCCTCGGAGAGGATCGAAGGCATCCCGGAATGGAACTGTGGGCAAAAAAATTGATTTTCGGTAATAAATTGGAGCTCGGTGGAAGAGGGGTGTTTTGGACCGCAATCCCCTTGGAAGACCGGACCGGAGAGACCCGAAGGGGGTAAACTATCAATGGAACAGGGGGACCTGCTTCCCTAAAAGAATCTGGGGTCTCACGGAGGTGGGTTAAACCTTCCCCGTTCAGAGCAGAGGGGGGGTCTGAAGGACCTTCTTCCGTGAGGAGGGGTTAGGAAGGAACATTCCCTTAAAGTCGGTCAGAAGTGGAGGGGGGGGGGGGCCGCAACTTAACTACAGAATCATTCATGGCCGATTAGGAAGGGACCGTGTCCTGGAGCAAGTAAAGTGTGTCGAAGAGGGGATTAACATTATCTTCTTCCTAAAGAAGGCGGGGGGACCTTTGAGGGGACGGAATCGGTACAGGATCCCCCCGGAGGGGTCCCTACCAGCTGAAATGTAGAGAAAAAGGGTAGACGATCCCGGGAGGGACTGCGTAAAAAAGAGGCCGGAAGCCCTTTCTGTGGGGAGAAAAAGTCCTTGGTTTGTCTTGGACACTATCCAAAAAGATGAAAGAAAAGGCCGCCGGTGTTGCCCGCGCCCATCAAAAAGAGCTTGGAGTCTTCTCCGGGGACGCGCTTATGAAAAGCGTCCTGAGAGGGGGGGAAGAATCGGAACGGAAGCAAGGAGGACCCCTTGTTCAAGTTGTTAGAAACAAGCCGAAGAAG
>Ga0179591_1224783_pt1 | contig 10389 bp, 8 predicted proteins | sample CZOMad2_1_08_16f_FD_182891 | JGI IMG/M metagenome (GOLD analysis project Ga0179591, IMG submission 182891) | Vadose zone soil fungal communities from Angelo Coast Range Reserve, California, USA - CZOMad2_1_08_16fungal (PacBio error correction) | ecosystem: Environmental > Terrestrial > Soil >...
AGAAAGCAAGGTAAGAAAACAGTTTCTCCACGAGGGTCCGTTGCTTCTCGAAAAGTTACCTACTTGTTTACCCTCATCTACCCACGTATCTTATAAAGTTTAGTATACTTAAAAGCGCTCCAAGCAGGAAAGGGAATGACAGGGCCAAAAATATCCACATGGCTTCCAGCGTCGAATAATGACAAGAAGGGGACAGGACTCTCCGTGCAGCACTTCATCGCTCTCTCGGCGGAATGCCTTAACAGGAGAAGGAACGGCCATTACTGTCGCCCTGGAAGTCTTGTCCATCATCGGTTTCAGCTCGAAAGACACATCCTTTCCGGTCGCTGGCAGGAAATAAAATCCTAAAACAGGAAGGGTGTGCATGAGAGGGGGGGGATGATATCAGAGGCTTCTAACGACTACGGCCCCGAGGAGACAAGAGGCACCAGGTGGGGAACACAACAGAGAAGTTCAGCGTCTCAAGCGTGATAGCAACCTCAGGCCCAGGCTGCGGAAGCTCACATTAGTGGCCCGGATGATTAGGGGGGGAGAAACCGACTAAAATCTTGACGTAGGGGGAAAGTCGTAGAGTACTACTGAAGCTAAAAGGTCCTGCGCGGCTGGGAATATAAGTTACCGCATCAATGACCTCAAGCTGCGAGACGGAGGAGAGGTAGCAACGAACTCCTCGCTAATGTTGGGGGTGGTGGGGTAGAGCTGATGGTGAACTATACTGGCGGCCGGATGCTCCCCTGCGGACGACGATCCTGCAGGTATGAAAAACGAGACACTAACTAAGACGCGGGGGTCTCTCTCAGGTGGTGCGCTAAGCTGCGCACGGTGGAAAGTCTTAATAGGACAGGGAAGGGGGAAAGAGGGGGTCCGGTGAAATACAAAGAGACTCTCCCTGTGGACGAAAAAAATTTCTACTCCTTATAACCTCACCTAATTAATGAGGTGAAGCCAGGAAGAGAAAAGCTACAAGAATGCGAAGTTGAACTGAAAGGCTCAGGAGACAGCCTAGAAAAAGCGCTGACTTCTGAAAAGATTCTAGTTCAAAAAGGGAGAGTGAATCATCATGCTGACTGTCCACCTGGCCGGCGAAGATCTTCCACATTAAGCAAAAAGACTTCTGAAAAAGAAAGGGTACATACTGAAAGGTCGGGCGACCTTCCTAAGAGTGCTTCCCCGCGGGTCCCGCGTTCAAAAACTCGACAAAGTCACAAGGGCACGCTGACGGGTCGGGGGGGGGACAACTGGAGGGTGCTCTTCTTACGGCAAGCAGAACGGTCCCGTGGGGCATAGAAAAGGGAAAGGGGAGAGTAGGCGAGGTCGGGAAAGGATGACTTCGGGGGAAAGTGAACTCTGACAATCAAGGGAACTACAGAAATGCTCGAGTGGTGGTCGTTCACAAAGGTCCGATGCCGACCAAAGGGAAGGGAGGGCTTTTTAAGACCGATCCCAAGGACATGAAAAAGAAAAATGCCGCACCGTCGTCCTCTAGGGGAGGAGTTTTCAAACGGTCCCTTTAGACGCACGTTCAACGCGCTGATCTGCAATAGGACAGAGAAGAGCCAAGATGAGCTTAGTGTCAACCAAGGAAATCTAAAAGAATCCTTCCCCGGCTTCCCCGACTTCTCAAGGGGGGGGGGAAGGAAGCATGGATACGACCATATAAAAGATCAAATTCTATATCCCTGTTCAACCAGGAAGTTCTACGCCAATAAGGGAAAAGGAGAAAGGAGAATCACTCTACACGCCGTTGAAATCCCGTCGCACATGGGGGGTGATTAGTAGAACGCTAAGCATTACGAAAATATAAGCTTCAGAACAAGTACAAGGTGGCTCTACGAACGCTAAACAGAAAGCGCCAGCTAGTACCTACGAAAAGGACGAGAAAGCAGAGCTCGGAAAACGCGATCTATCGAGAGCGGATCCCGCCACGAAGTGGTCAAACGCAGTTGGAGATTTGGGGGAATCGAAACAAAAGCCCCCGGCTCATGGCGTTACCACTACTTCGGGAAAGGCTGCTAACAGAGAGGAAAGGCCTAAATTCAAAACGGTTCAAAAAATTATCTAGGAAAAAAATCCATCAGGCGCATCATAAAAAACAAAAAACAGGATGGGAAAGAGCGAGAGAGGAGCCTGCTGGGTGGTTACCACACCGTTTTAGGGGAAAAACAGATGCGCCTCTGGTAGCAGAAACGGAAGGCTTGCACTGACTTAGGGGGGGTCACTCAGCGCCGGTTGACTTTAGGAAGAAACAAGGCCAGCTCGGAAAAAGTGCGTTTGTCGATTCGAGGAGATAAGAAAGGAAATCTCGGGGGGAAAGGATGGATGCACCCGACTCGATGTTCACAACCCAGAGAGGATCTGGGAAGGGGTAGGGGGGCGGGAGGGGAATAGAAAACTGGAAGTGGGGACTTAAAAACTGAAGGTATCCCGAGGAGCGGTCGACTCCTGGCACAAAGGGGGAAACTCTTCTGAAAGGGATTCGAGGGAATGAATAGAAACATGGGGGGGGGGAGTCTCTAAGTGAGGAGTCAAGGCAGGCTTTTAAAAGATCGCGTAATTGGCTCGGCGTTCGGGTAAAAGGAAACAGATGCAAAAACGGGAGAACTTAGGGAACCGATAGGAGGTCAAACAGGGAAGTTAGCATTGGTTGACTACCCCGCCCGAGGCAAGCGAGAGTATACAATCGAGCCGACTTTCAGAGAGGGGGGAAATCTGGCGACCATAACGGGAAACTTAGAGCGAGATAACGTGCGGAATTCATGCCAGGAAGAAGGAGGCAGGGGTGGTCTTAGTTAGGGGAACAGAGGAAACGTATTCGTCGGCATCTTCCAGTACTTGACCACAAACACGTTACTCTCCAGATTGGGAGGAGGAACAGAGGAGCAGTTCCTGCGCCGAGTGGGAAACTCAGAAGGTTCGGCAGAAAAATCCGTAGGAAAACGTCCCGAGCCCCAGCAATATTTCGTTAGGGCTAAGGTTATAAAAAACGCCGTTGCCGCCACTTCTGTCCCGTTTTCCGAGACGAGGCCACTAAGGGGGGAACGACCAGAGAAAAGTGGGGAATCGAGATAATACTCATGTCATCACGGGGGCGGGGGAAGGGAGGTTAACCTTCAGGGTCCATAATTCTGGTGGCGTACGCTGTGATATACAGGGAAGACGCCGTCCAGGGGACTCTCATCGCAGAGGGGGATTAACTTAGCAGGTGGAAAAGATAACAGAGGGAACCAGAGCGTCTTCTGCCGCCGTCGGAACTCTCAAGTAAGTTCGGGATAGAGGAGGTCATCCTGGATTTTTGGGGGCAGGCAAAGCCCATCCTTCTGTTGATTATCCATGGTCCCAGGTTGTAAGCTGAAGCCTTCAGATGACGGCTTATAGTCCTAGAACAGTCTGGTGTTCCGATCAACCGCAGGTTTGCGCAGCAGGCTTCGGGGAACCAAGTCGGCGAGAAAAGAGACTTGCTTGGCGCAGACGCGGGGGGAAGGGCTGGAGAAGGAAACTACAGAAACGCCATCATATTTCACATCGCGAAGCACACAAGGCGAGAGGGGGGAGTTCTGTTGAGAGGCCGAGATAGTCTCTATGATTCCTCGAGATGGCGGTATTGGGCAGATTATTAAGTATAATGACAATAGGTTAAGAGAGGGAAGGATTTACCTGCATTCCAGAAGCTTTGGTGAGCCCTTTAACGATTTAGGGTAGAAGGAGACCAGTCTCGCACGTCTCATTGAGAAGAAAAACTTGCTAGCTAACGGGATTAGTCTTCGACTAGGGGCGTTCTTCACCAAAGTAAGGGTGGAAAGCACACCAGGATCTAATGGGGGTCGCTGAAATCTTATGGTCTTGGCTATTTAATAAAAGGAATTGACCTTCATGCTCGAACTAACTAATTTCACTAAACCCGGAATTAGGCCGACCTTAGTCTGAAATCGGCCTTCTCGCATAATTGGGGTGTCCTGTAAGAAAAGATCAGGAAATGGGCAAGTCATCTGAACTGGAATATTTTACTCAAACTGGTATAAATGAGTGCCTCCTAAGTAGTTCTAGATTGTAGGAACGGGGCACTATTAATGAAGAGAGTCGTAATGGAGAAGAACACAGAGAGGGCTAAGGGGTTTTCAAGATTGGAGGGGGAGGGGGGTACTAATCGTGAACTTCTTTCTAGGGGCATCGTCCAGAATAGAAATAAGGCTCTCTTCTGGTATTATGAAGTTTATGAAAAGGGAGGGGGACGGTGTAGAGGCGCCACCCAACTTCTATGTAGCATCTTTTATCACTACTTTCGCTAAATCCAAACAACACGAGGAAGGGATGTAGGAAAGGATATAGTAAGACCTTGTGATAAACTGTCAGAAGGAGGGCAGTGTGAGTTCTCACACCGTTCAACTTGTTCCGACCGGACGATCTCCAAAGGATAGGGAATTGAATGGGTCGTAGAGGGGAGGACTTCGAAGAGACAAAGATTCACCGTCTGCCATATAGTCCAATGGGAGGAACACTATGATCCTACTGGGGTTCAAACTCATTGAAGGTAAGACTACTTCCTCACGGAGAGCTCGATCGGCTTCCTCCTTTCTACCGGGCGAAAAGTAACAAAGAGTGACTTCCTTCTGAAGGGGGGAAGGAGTGGATTTCAGCGGAGGTTCCACGGATCGCCGCAAAAATCGTCTACGAGTGGCCAAGGTGGCCCCCACAAAATCGACTACGTCGGAGAAGAATGGGGGGGGGGGGGGGGGTTGTCTCATCTCGACAGAAGGACTTCTACTGGACAGCCGGAAAAGAAAGGGGACGAGTATAATATGTTGTAGGAAAACAAATATCACGTGCTCCCGCTCGCGAGCTCAGAAAAAAAAGCGAGAAAGGTTGGCAGAGAATGAAACGGACGACGGGGCACGATAAAAACACCACAGCGTGAACGGCTTAAACAGCTTCGTAGGAAGGGACGGGAAAGACGGACGCGTCTTCCGATGGTCGTACGACTCATCCGCAAGACCCCATTTCGAGGAAAAAAGAATAGGAGGCCTGGGAGAATATGAACCCTTGGGAAAAACCTGAGAGTAGGTTTTCTGAGAGATGGTTTCACTATCTGTCGTCCGCTGGAGAGCCGGCGAACTCCGTGCTGATAGAAAGAAGAGAGGGGCGACTGGAAGAAGACACGGCAGATAAGACTGCGCAAGTTCCAAGGGGGAGGGGTTGGGAATCTGAAAACACTTCATTTCAAATTTTCTAGAAGCCCAAGCTCCCAGTTTAACAGAAAAGAAATCTTCCAACTGGATAAATAACGAATTCATTGAAAAAGAAGGAGGGGGAGTTAAAAAAAAAATCAATAAGAAGCAAAGCCTCAAGCTCAATTGGGATTGACGGGCCGCGACCTCCGACGAGCAGCGAGGAAAAAGGAAGAAGATAAGTGCCGTCTCGAGGAGATGAAATAGGGGGGTCAAAAGGGAAGGGGGTGAAAATGAATCAGACCAGGTACTCTCACCGCGAAGAGAGGGGGAAAAAAAATCAGTTAGGAGTACCTTCGTCGCATGGTTCTTCCGAGGGCGCAGGGGGGAACCAATGAGATTTGAGGTCCGGGTCACGAGCTTTCACCAATGGCATCTCGACGGCTGCCTTCTTCTCTTCACAGGAAAGAAAAAACGCCTGCCAGGTTGGGGAAGTGGCTGCACTGCATCAGTCAGGGGGAAATGCGACAGTCAGGAGGGAGTGCCACAAGGTTACTAGGTATGGCCAAGGAACTGTCTTAACAAGCTACGCATCAAAGAGGGAGCGAACTTTGGTTCTTGCAATTACTCCTATGCCTACGAATAACTGGCTGGGAAGAAAAGAAGATCAAAATTCCTAAGAAGGGAAGGATGGGCGATTAATTCCCGAAATCAAGTCGCATCTCGATCGTGTTTATACTGCTTGGTCTCCGCGGGTCACTCTCAATATAGGAGAACGAGGAAACTGAGTGAAAGGCCACTACGACTCATAGGTATTGGAAAAGAGGCGAAAATCTTACCTCTCCTCCTCGGGATGGGACCCCGCAAGGGGGGGTAAAACATGTCAGATCTAAAAAACAGCTCTACATTCGATAGCCCGGAAAAAGATTTAAGTTCTAACGCCATGCCTGCATCAATTCGATCATAATAACCCGTGAGAAAGGGAATCTGAAATAAATCGGGCTATCGACAGGAAGTCTAGCATCAAGGACTCGAAAAAAGGGGGGACAATTTGGAAAGCTTCATACCGCATCGCTCCTAATGAGAGAAAAAGATAATAAGAAGCAGAGAAGCGCTCAGGACAATAGAATAGTCGTATCAGGGAGGGACTAGAGGATGCACACGCAAAGGCGAAGATAATGTCTGGGCACTTGGTCGACACAAACGACCCTCTCATGAGGGAAAAACAGGCAATAATTCAAAAATGAGAAAAAGAAAGACTATTCAAGGGGTCCACAACAAGGTTTTCATACTCCCCCAGCCTCCGCGCAATATCTCTCCAACAACAAGGAGGGGGGGAGAATTTGCTCCATGGGCGGGGGGGTAAGAAGAGCAACGGGGGTGTTGGTACCTTTTGGCCTAGAATTCTTCTAAGAGGAGGTAGAAGGAAGCAACGGGGAGTAGTGGTGGTAAGCAATGGGCGCATGTTAAAGGGGGGGAGGGAAGCAAACGAACCTCCCCTAGGCTAACGTGGCATGCGACTCTCGATCTCGAAAAGAATGTGAAGATCAGAATTGCCGCACGCGTCTGGAGTGCGATACTCTGGGAATGAAAGGTATTCGGGAGAGGTATAACACACTTGTCAGTTCAGGACTCATTATCAGAGAGGAAAATAGCAAAGACATTAAGCAACTAGCTGCCACGGCTTGATCTGGGGGTCTACGGGATCATGAGCAGCGGCGAATCTTCGTCTTTACGAATTCGAATTGCTAGCTGGGGTAAGATCAAACGGGGGGGGGGGAAAGCCAGGGGGATGAGGTGGACACAATACCGCAATTGTGAATCCAGGAGAAGAGGAGTGAACTGTCTGTAGCAGAACGGAATCCCGCGGGACAGAGTGGAAAAAACCGGGGAGAAAAAAGTACAGGGAACAGGGAGTTAAGGGACTGGTCTTAAGGTTACATTGGAAAAGTCATGGCTTGAGCCTTGGGGGGGGGGATCTTAGGAAGGAAACAGACGAACGTCGTCGCTCGTGCCGTACGGGAACTAAAACCACGTCAGAGAGAAAGCGTTTGTCAGCTGTCAGCCGGAAATTGCAAACGACGAAAAGAAGGGGGAGGTCGTCAAAATAGCCGTAGGCCGGTCCCTATCCCAACATGTAAAAGAGTTATGATTGCAAGGAGGGGGGATAAGAGAAAGAAACATGGGAAGACTTCGGGATAGGGGGGGGAAAGGGTTTACCTCGTCAGGCATGCCTAGCAGGACAACCTAAAGGAGAAAAAAAGACTCTAGAAGAAGTGAGAAAAGTTCAAGTGTCGGTCAACATTCTTTGTAAGTCTGCGTACTCGTTTAACCTGCAAGGGACAAAAAAATCTCCGAGGCGGCAGTCCAATTAACTGTTTACGATCAGAGGGATCGCTCTCGATTCAGGCGAGAAGTAGGGAGGTCGCTTGTCGTCCTCATGAACTGCGGCGCGAGGCTTGCTTTCTTGCGGGTGTGAACCGCGGGGCTGCAAACGGTTAGGGTATACGGGGGTAAAAATATACAGGGGGGACGCCCGGCGAGCTTGCGGGTTCTAACATTCTGAAGAAGAAGTGAGTCCGGATGAAAAAGCCTTTGTTCCAAAACCGGAGGGAGGCTCGAAAAAAAAATGAGACGATCGGTACCGCTCTTCTTTTCGCGCGCAGCCACGGCTGGACCGATTCTGGACGTATCTCCATGAAGGCCGCAAAGCGTTAACATCATCCTACTCACCCCCATTAGACGGCTTCAGGGAGACCTCGATCTTCGAGAGGTTTGACTCGATCCTGGGTCAGTTCATTCTCTTTTGTCGGATAGACCATCGGCCGCGCATGCCGTTAGCTTGCATCCTCGAAAAAGTGAGAATGTAAAAATTTATGTGTGGAATGGGGGCGCCAAGAGTGCAAAAAAAGACATGTTATATGCCACCGGCGCCCTTGGAGGAATCTAGAATATCTGCGCTTCGCAGGGGGTGAGATGGGTGTTCACAAAGTAAGATTTTCCGTACCGGGCTTGCCTTTATGAGAATCGAGGCAATGAGACGCGAACGAGGACTAACCATCTTAGGATCATTATTCTGGGAGGAACTACGTCCCCATTCGCGCAAAATGGATGTGTACCTGCTATCGGAAAGAGGAAAGCGTGGAAAAGGCAGGCGAGAAAAATGGAAAGAATTTTGCAGAGGACTTTGTTATAAGAGTGACTCCTATATCTGTAAAGTTCGCCAGATTATCGCGGAAGGACATACTCATGAAACAACCGATATGTAAAAGCCCCTTTGGAAAGACGAGTTTTATAGGGGCCGAGACTGTGGGAAAACGGCTTGGCAGAGTTATAGCGCTCGACCACGTCGTAAGAGATAAACGGCTGAGGGGATATGCGGCCTTTCGGACCATTCGGTTTACGTTTTAGGGAGAAGACAACCATGTCGATTGCGTTAAATAAAAACCAGTTATTAGAGAAAAAAAAAAACAGTATTATTAGTAAAGGAAAAGGAAGGGGAAGCACCTTGTTCTCAACTTTAAAGAATAGCAGGTGTCGGGCTCCGCACCCTTCCAGAGCCGAATAAAAAACAGAGAAGGAAGGCAAGTTGAAACTCTAAAGGACTACTCTCCAATCGGGTCACCTTCTGAGAAAAGAGGAAAAATCAGTGCTTCCCCAGAGCTGACTACGCGTTTTCCATGAAGAGGTAAAGAAGCGAAAATTGCCGTTAGAGCGCCTCGCTGGACTCGCCTTTCTAAAAGGGGAAGTACACCTCGTTCCAGTCTGCGCTTACGTCTTCAAGAGGGTAAAAAACACACATCACTTTCGTGCGAGCTGGCCGAGTTCACTAGACGAACTTCATGCGCAAGTTACATGGGGGGGGGGGGGTAGGGAAGACGTCAGACTATAGAAGGACTTCTACGGGACATCAGAGAGAAGAGTGACGGAAATAAAAAAAAAAGAGAGACTGGGTTTTCGAAACCCGCGACATCACAAAGTGCAGCTCTCCCCTGCTGAGACTCCGACCAGAGAGTGAAGAAGGGAGAAAATAGGCAAAGAGGAGCTCTCGAACACACCTACATCGGTTCCGCATGATTAAACCTCTCTAAGGCAGCCTCTGCCTGCTCGGACGAGTAGCCAAAAAAAACCGAAAGAAAAGGCGATGACTCAGAGAGAAGAGGGGGGAAGTCTGAACTCACTCCGCTCGCAGGGGTCCGAGGGTTCACGAGCAGGGCTGCCGTGCGTGTGTCGCCGCTACTCTTACTAGGGGGGACCAAAAACGTAAACTCTACAAAGGGGTGGGATCTAACTTAGCACTTGGGAAAAAACTGTAGGGGGAATCATGATAAAAGTACTCTTCATAATGTTCTAGACCAATCCTCCCTTGTAAGGAAAAAAAAAGGCGAGCGTCCCTACTTGGTAAACTACACTTCTAAAGAGTAGGTTAGATGACACAAAGAAGAGAATCTAGAATGCTCAGAGGAAGGAAGGTCCTGAAGGAGCCTGCTACCAGGAGGAGAAGCCTCTCTGCGGTGTCCCATGATCGTCAAACTTCCTATCCTATTAGAAAGGAAGAAATGGCGAATGGATCCTCCACGAGTAGGCCAAAAAAAGACGGTCGCCAAAGAATTAACGAAATCGGGACCTGCGTAGGGAAAGGAGATTGAAATGCGTTCTTCTGACTAGAAGCGTTACAATGGCAAGGATGCAGGGGGAGATCAAACTTCTTTCAGAAACTAACATGACGGAAAGAGAAACGTACTTTTGCCTGTGGTCGGCCTGCTAATACGCGAGGCGGCGGGTTCGGTCACAGTACGGCAGGGAGGAAATGGCTTACATAGAATCCTCCAATATTATAGAAAGTTTTTTGAAAAAAAGTCCAGTCGTGTCCTCGGAATACGGCGCCCGTTGGCTGGTTCAAGATCCCGAGGAAGAAGGAAGGGAGGGCAAGTCACAATGGCTTCATTCAGGAAAGAGGGTAAACTTTCCTTGGAGCCGTGAAGGGGAAAAGAGCTACCAGTAGGAGTATATCTTAAAACCGAGATCGACCGCGGCCTTCTCTAGGAGGTCAACAATTCTCCAGAGGACACGCTGATTTCCCAGAAGTCTACAATTTTGAAGGAGGGGCAGGTCGAAAACCCAAAAAGACGAGAATCAGACACAAGGTTCAACAGGTCTCCATTTCAAACAGCCCTTCTAAAGATCAAGGTCATCTACGGGGGAGAAGGAAATAGACGGGTCGTTG
>Ga0179591_1304484_pt1 | contig 10389 bp, 14 predicted proteins | sample CZOMad2_1_08_16f_FD_182891 | JGI IMG/M metagenome (GOLD analysis project Ga0179591, IMG submission 182891) | Vadose zone soil fungal communities from Angelo Coast Range Reserve, California, USA - CZOMad2_1_08_16fungal (PacBio error correction) | ecosystem: Environmental > Terrestrial > Soil >...
AAATTTCCTGAAATGGGGTAAAGAGAAGTGGCGTAACCTGCGTCGCTTGCAGGGGGGTTTAGGGAAAAAAAAACATCGCGACCGGGGTCCCTCTCTCCTTGGGGGAAGTCAGGGGGGGGAAGATCGCCTCTCCGGTCCTCTTTTGAAGATGTGTTTGCAGGGGGGAGGCATGACCGTGGTTGGACCTTCCGGGACTTTTTTTGTATATGGGGGGAGGGGAAAAGTACACAGCGGGGGAAAAAAGCCTCCAAAACAACAAAAAAAAAAAACCACCCCCCCAAAAAAAAAAAAACCCTCTCAGAGGAGGCTTGGGGGGGGGGGGGGGGGAATCATCCTCCCTGGGGGTCACTAGCATCCCCATATCCTATAGAGTGTTCAACTCGATGGGATCAAGGGGGGGAAAAATTTATTACTTCCCTCCTGGAAAGGGACTGAAGCAGCTCCGTCATTGAAAAAAAAAAATTCCATACCGTACGGAGGGAAGGTTCACTGGGAAAAACCTCTTCTTAAGCAGAAAAGGTGTTTGCGTCCCGCATCGCAAATCCAAAAGGTTTCAGGGAATCGTCCATCTGCTAAGGGAAATGGTCTATTACCCTGGGAGAGGTTTGGGCGGGAAAAAGAGTGTACGTGCTCGTCGGCGAAAGATCCCAAGAAAAAGACTCTTTCTACAGAGGAAAGCATTTCCGTTCACAAGAAGACCAATGTGTTCTACTCCGAAAGGGGAGAGGGAGGAGGAGGGGTGGTCGCATTCATCTGGCAGTGGCCGCGGCTGTACGGAGAAGCAGTCAGCCTAGGCTTCTTTATCAAAAAAAAGGGAAGGAGGTTTACTGCAGGCGCAAGGGGGGGAGGCGCCCCGGCTTCAAGATGTGGGAAGAGGATGCGTGACAAGCTGTAGGAAAGGTTTGGTTGTGCTTTCCGGCTGGGGAGGGGGGGAGAGGGGGTTAGTGAAAGCAGGAAAAAAGAGGATCACTGCCTTTAGGGGCTGTCCTGGGGGTTGGGGGGGTCTTCTTTCCCAAACGCCTCATTCTCCCCCTATTACCAAAAAAAAAGGGGGGATCGATAAAGAAGGGGGGGAAAAAAATGGTTCGGCTCCCTCTTGTAATCAGTGGTTAACTGAATCATTGGGAAAGGCCCCCTCTTCATCGGGGGGAAAAAAGCTTTACTTGTCGCTGCTTGGGGAGGGGGGAGAGGGTTCGGTTAAGGGAAAAGGATGGCCTCGTCTGCTGGTGGTATTTCGAGGGCCGGGGGAAACAACTGGGTCTGGGTGTTCCGGAGAATGGCTTATCCACTGTCCGTGTGGGCTCGAAAAAAAGGAGGAAAGGGTTTCCTTTGGCTGGGCTGGGGGAAAAAAGGTTGATCATCGTTCCCAAGCAGGAACCTTGGAGATAAAAAAAAGGGTAATCTGCGTTGGGCGGAAAGCGTTTCTTCCCCCTGTAGGGTAGATCATCGGGGGGGAAAAAGGGGAGCCGTTGCTTGGCCGGGTGGGATCGTGGAACCGGTTGTTGGAAGGGGAGCGGTTCTGCTTTTCGGAGGCTTATTTTTGTCGACGGGGAAGGCTCGGCGAGAAAAGTGGAACCTTCCTGAAGGAATTTCTAAGGGCGCCGTCCGCTTCCCTTGTCGGGGAGGGGACCATCAAGGGAAGAAAACTGACGGGTCGACGGGAGATGCTGTGGGGAGTTGGTCACTCTGGGTACGTGATCTGTCGGATCAGACCAGGGGGGGGTGGCTGCTGGAAAGTCAAGAAAAAAGGGGGGAGCTGTGGACGTCTTGCCTCATCTGGAGACGGAATCGAGAAAGCCAATGGGCGCTGGGGGGGGAAGGAAAAACCGTTCCTTGTACTCTTTGTAAAAGACCGGGAGGAAAGTCGTGCGGCCTAATGGGGGACTCCCTTAAGGGCTGTACTTAGGGGGGGAGGGTTCTAACGCTGTTGGTCGCGAAGGGCTTCTTTGCCACTTCGGCGGAAAAATCGTGTTTTCTACCATGGGGGGATAAAGTCAACCTTTTTGGAGAAAAAAAAAACAATCCCATCTTCATCAATTTCTGAAGGATCTATGTATCCTTTTCAAAGAAGGGTTCCGCCGAGGAGGGCGGGTTGGGGGGGTTCTCTTGTGCGGGAGGTGGGCTTCTTCTCCAGCCTATTGGGGGTATTTTAAGGAAAAAAAGTTCGTGACCTCTTGGGGGGGGGTCACCACTTTGTGGGGGAAGGAGCTGATCAGCAGGGGGGAGGGGTTTTTTCTTCTGACAAATGTTGAGAGGGTGGGGGTGGGTGGTGCTGACCTAAAAAACATTCTCGCCCTTGGCAGCTGGGCTACTCCGCCGGATGGTGGGCCGGCTGGTGTACGGATCGGGAAAAAAAGGAAAAAAAGCGCCGCCGCGACATCTGGAGACAGTCTAGTTGGGGTTCGCAAAGGGAAAAAAGGGCAATGTGGGTTGGGGGAAAGAAAAAAGTGTGGGAGAAGCTTGGCGCGGCAGAGAGTAGTGAAAGGTCGGTGGGCGCGGCCCAGGGGAGAAGCGCCTCGGTTGGGGGGGGCCGCACGGAAGTTTAGCCCTTCTCGGGGAAAGAAAAGAGCACGCCGGTCAAACAGCCGTGGGTCGAAGAAGAGGAAGGAAGGGGAAATTCAGTGATGCGGTGGCGCCAAAAAAGAACAACAACATTATGATGAGGAAAGGGGGGGAAAGGCGCCAAAAATCAAGGGAGGACCGACGACGACTGCTTCGAAAGCCGGGGTCACAGAGCGAACGTGAAGTTCGAGAAGTTCGTAGAACGCGCAACTCTCCGGAAGGGGAGGAATTCTCTGGGTAAAGAGGCAAGGGAAAGACACCTACTCGCTTGCTAAAGGGGCCAGGTCGAGACCCTCGACGTCCATCTTAGAAGGCGAACCCCCATTGGAAGGGGGGGGGTTTTCTCCAATGTGGTAAGGTAAAGCTAACCCCCCTGTCGGAACTAAAACGAAGGGGAGGGGCGATTGTGCGGCCGGGGGGGGCCATCTCCGCAACGACTGTACAAAAAAAGACTCAGATACACGGAAGGAAATCCTTCCAGATAAGAAGCTTAAAGGTCTGGGGGAAAGGGGGGGAGGTAAGCAACCACCCACCCCAAGAAAAGCACCCCTCTTATAAAGGGAGGGAGAAAAGCCCTATTATCATCGGAGAAAAAACACATTGGTAACCCACGATCAATAGGGAAAAAAAAAGGGCCGAACATCGGGACGACTATACCGGGGAAAGCTCCTGCTTTATCCGCAAAAAAAACGAGGGAAAAACCCCTGCCTTCCAGTAGGCGAGTCACAGGGGGGCACTCCCCGGCGGTCCCTCCCCGCCAGGAATGGAAAAGGAGACCTATGGGATTAGGGGAGGAGCCCATCACCCTGGTGAATTCGGTAAAGAGACGACGTGACGACAGCCCGAAGAAAAACTCCTAGAAAGGAAAAAAGCTTTCGCAATCCAAAAGAAAAGGGGGTCGCCGGTTCAGCTTCACCCAACCAGGGAAAACACCACCAAAAAACAGCACGGCGAGGGTCAAGAAAGCGCAAGAAAGAGGGCGCATGCGCACCGGGGGAAAGAAGTCCTCCAGACATAGCAAAGAAAAAGCCGCCCCCAGCGCTGACGGGAGAAAAGACGGAATCGAGACAAAACCTCCCAACAGAAGAGACAACCAAAAGGAAGAAAGTGTGTCTTAAAATGATGGAAGGGGGGACAAGTTCAGCGGTGGAAATTGTCGGCGTAGACAAATGGAGAATGCGGAGCCAAGGAAAACGTACACATGGAGGTCGAAAAGAACGCCATCCATACCCGCATACACTTGCACAACGGGAAATCGTCGCGGTCGGCCGCGCATCAAGCACTTCTCCCAGTTTGAAGGAAAAAGAAAAAAAAGGGGCCAAAAAAAAAAAAAAAAAGAAAAAAAAAAAAGAAACAGTGCGCACTATGAAGCGACCACAGCCCGATACCAAGAGGATTCTCCAGATTTTCTGTTGGGAGGCTGGGGGGAAAAGGAATCACCAGCAAAAAAAAAAAACAGGCCCATGACCACGGCGCCGGCAGTCGAGGTGAGCACCAAAATCAGCGAAAAAAAATACCCATTGGGTGCGTCCACGAGGCTCCCGCCAACAGGATAAGGAAAAAACCAGCAGCGGATCGTCAATCCTGAAAAAGCGAACTCCACTCAAGCAAGAGAAATCTCCCCGATGACGATGGAAATAACATGCTCCGGGAACAGGACTTTTCCACGATGAAGAGCACCCCCGGGCTGGCAAGGAGGGAACAACTGGTGGGGAAATGGTGGGGATTGACAAACTTTTCGAAGAAAAGCTCGGCCCCTCGCCGTAAGGAGAAAAAGTCCAGTTATCGAGAAGGAAGAAAGGCTCCGCGCAACAATTCTGAAAGAGGTAAAACGCCTCAATACAGGGGCCAATCTTCCATAGGAGGGCAGGGAATCCGTTTAGCAACTCAAAAAAGGGGACGTCCACAGCATTGCGTTCCGTGAAGGAAAGGTCAATCGCTGACTGATCCTGCACAAGGAGGATCAAACCCCCACCTGCCAGATGAGGAAAGAACTGGAGGGAAGGATATAACACCATTTTAAGTGAACGGAGCTCGAACTTGTCGGAAAAACTATTCGTACAAGGGGGAAACCGCGCAAGGAAAGAAAAAAATGTAGGTCGAAGAACGCTTCGCCTTCGAAAAAGGATCTGGAGCGGAAAAGGACAAGCACCTCGGCGAAGGGGCTTTTACTCACCACGTGGAGGACGGGGAGTTTACAGTAAAATCAGTTCGGTCAAATCAAGTGGAAAAAAGATGCTTCAGTCTTTGACGGGGCGGCTTCTGGCAGAAAGGGGGGGGTCCAGAGACCAGCAAAAAGGGGGGAAAGGGACAATATCGTATAGTTAAAAAAGAACCAGGCGGACTGATCTGACGACTGTAATCTAAAAAAAAGTTTTTACCGGAGGGGGAAGGAAAAACAATCCATATCCCCCACAAACTCTGAAAAATGCCTTGAAGCAATGGCACGATCCACACCCAGTAAAAGGAATCTATCATACCAAAAAAAAAACCTGAGGAAAAGCCTTTCTGCGGAATGGCAAACCAAAAAAGAAGGCAAATACTGCCAGCTCCTGAGGTGGCCTACCCTTTCCAGAAAAAATTGCGGAGAAGAAGAAAAACAACAACAAAAGGATGATGAGAAAAGAGAGCGGGAAAAGGTCGTAAGAAGGAGGGAAGTATGGGCCAGGGGTTGGGATGCCCCACAACATCGCGAGGGGCTGGACCCTCCTCGGGGAGGGGGGAATGCTCTTTGGGAAAGAACCCGTCGAGGAGGGCTAACTGGGTGTGATCGTGCATTGCTGATCGGGAAAAAAGGGAAAGTTTTGGTAAAGTAAAAAGAGTTCTTGTGGATAGGGGACCGTAAGCGGGGGGGGGGAACAATGCGCTCGCGCGACGGGTGTGATATCATCCTTCCCGTTGGAAGAAGGGGAATTGTCTCAGAGAAAGGGATTGTACCGGGAGTCATAAAAGTATGACGGCCCGCTGCCAGGTTTGTCAAGTCAAAGGGAAAGAATCCGGCAGGAAAAAAAAAGATGTGGCAAAGCAAATGTGAAGGAGGGAACCTCTTTAAACGGAAAAGACGCTTTTGTTTCTTCCCTCTAGAGGGGGGGGGGGGGGGGGGGGGGGGGATTCAATTGCAAAAACGAAAAAGGGGTGGCTTTGTTAGATAGACCGTCCTCGGGGGATATTACCTGTTCCCGGATTCTACCTCCTGGGAGGGTCGAAAGGGGAGATTTTCATCCATGCACCTTGACGAAGGGACATTAAACCTACCAGAAGTGCCGTTCACCTCTCCGAAGGGTTTCTATCCGCTGCATCTCTGCAGGGGGGGGGAGGAGTCATGCTGGCGTGGGGGGGAAGAGCTGTACTGCTCGTTGCGGAAGAAGGCATGGCCGGTATCCAAGGAAGAAAAGGTGGAAGGAAGTACTCTTGTGGGGAGTCATCCTCCATCTGGCATATTGGGGGGGCTGGAAAGGAGTTCCACGCTGACGAAGGAAAGGGAGATTGTGTTGGCTTTCCACCCGGAGGGTGAGCAAAAGGAAAACTGGACTTATTTCAGGAACTCTTTTTTCTCGGCGGTTGTAAGGAAAAAAGGGGGGGGGTTCGGAAAGAGGAAGAAGTACACGCTTCTAAGACCCCAAAAGGGACAATGCCGCCGGGGTGCTCCCTGGAACTGGTCTTTTTGTATTTCCCAGGGGAAAAAAAAAAAAAAAAAAAAAAGAAAAAAACAAAAAAAAAAAAAAAAAAAAAAGAAAACCCAACAAAAAAAAAAAAAAAAAAAAAAAAAAGGGGACCCCCTCTTCATCTGGGCGAGAGACTGTCCGGAAATGGATGAAAGGACTGGGGTCCGTTAGATAAAAAGACTGCTGGTGGGACGTATTTTTTTGGCGCGTCAGGGGGAGAAAAAGGTTCTCGGGGGACAGCTGATGATCTGGCATGGGCGCGACGAAAAGTGTCTGGGACTGGGAAGGGATGATTGGTGATCAGCGAGGTTGAATTCGCAACAACCAGAAAGGATGGAGATCATTCCTTCCCTGGTTCGAAGAACGGGGAAAAAGTTGCAGGACCTGGCGACGCTGTGGAGAGGGGGGCGCCGTTCTTTATTCCTGGGTGGACAAGAGGGGGGGGGAGCGTCTGCCCAAGTTGGGGCAGGGGAGAGGGAGGTTCTGCTTGTCGGGGAATTGGGGGTTGAGACCTAAAAGAGTAGGAGCTCCCCATTGTACCGTCCGGAGACAGGGGGGGGGGGGGGGGTTCTACTCCTATCAAGGGGGAAGGACCAACTCTGCCCAAGGAAGGAAGAGAAAAAAGTTCTGCGGCCCATCAGGACTGGTTAGTGGAAAAGGGGACGCGCTGTGGGAGTTTTGTCAAGAAAAAGAGATTTACTTGATTCGTCAAAGGGAGGGGGGGTCGCCGTCAGGAACAGCGGGCAAGAGGGAGAGGGGGACTTCTGTCCTCATCTGGAAAGCGGGTCCAATCTCGGAGGGGGTCTTGACCCTAGCCGTGCTTGGGGGAGGGTGGGGTATCTTTGGCCTTCTTATCTGCAGGAAGAGGGGGGGGAAAAACCTTCTATCACCGGGAGGGAAGGAGGGATGATACGCTGTGGTCCTCTAAGCGGTTCTTCTAAAAGCCTGTCGTACGTCGTCGTGGAAAAAACTTCACCGGTTGATGGGAGAAAAATAAAATCCAAGACTGAGAAACTGCTATCAAACCAAAAGGTCAGGGGAAGGGGGGGTGTGGGGGGGGTGGAAAAAAAAGAGCAAGGGCTTTCGAAATGGGAAAAAGAAACGATACGCCGGGACTGCTTTGTGGACAGGGTTTGCTGTGGATCTGCTCCGAAACGGTTGGTTAGGGGAAGTCTTCCAGCAGGGAAAGAAAGGTGTGCGCCGATATCGGGGGCGGGTGTAAAAAATGATCATCCTGGGCTGGTGAGAAAAATAAGCGTTTTTGCTCGAGGGGGGGGTTGTCTTGAAAGGGAAACTAGCATTCTCGCCAGACGAGGGTAATTAGGGGATCTTGCTGGCCGGTCTGGGGGGGAAGGAGATGGCCCTTTCTCTTTGGAAAGAGGAAGGAAAAACGTCCTGCCGCGAACAGGGGGGGGAGGAGATGGTCCACAAAAACCGGTAACATGGCGCAAAAAGGGGGGTTTCGACGCTCAGCTGACCTTTATGAAAGAGCTTTCGAGAAGGAGAGGTAGTTCCCTCGGCAAAAAAGAAGGGGGTGCTTCGTCCATTTCTAGAAGAAGTGGGGGTTCGCTGAAAAAGGGGTAGCCCTTCTCGAAAGGGAGGCCGGTCGCCGCCTTTCATCTGTTAAAAGGAAGGCACTTTGTAGGGCGAAGGGAGGAATGAATTCAGTTATTCGGTATCAACTCACAAACAACGGGGAGGACCTGATGGCGCCACCGTATCAATTTGAGTAGAAAAGCTTCTACACGTGCAGGAAAGTTTTCCAGAAAGGCCCCTGCGGACCGGGAGAACACAAAAGACCCACCCTGGCCTCGGTAAAAAGCTCCCACCGCCGCGAGAAACTAGAGTCGCGCCCAGAAAAAACACACGTCCTTGTCCTAGGAGAAACCCCCCTTTCCCCCCAGGGGGGGGGTTATGCTAAAGAAACCCACTACGACGGTGGGAGAAAAGAACACGATGTCGCGGCCTGCAAATCGAATATAACGAAAAAAAAAAAAAGTAACCCAGCCCTGGGGGGGGCCCCGCCTATCCCACTTCCGGGAAGAAAGAATCTTCTCTGCAGGGAAAAGAGAAGGAGCGGAGGAATTTCAGCACAACAAAACCCGAGGACGCGAGCCCCCTCTTATCGAAAACCTATTATCATCTCTCAAAAGTGGGGAAAAAAGGTTCTTCGACACAAAGAAAGATGGGAACTACGATCACCTCTCCCAAACACTTAGCGAAAAGCCGCCAGCTCCAAAAAGGGGGCCGTTCCCTTCGATCGAAGGGGGGAGGCCCGGGGGAAAAAGGGACAGGGACGTGTCCATTATCCGCTCCTAAAAGGTTGGGGCCCGATTGGATTTTGCAAAATTCACCCGGGGTTACCTCAAAGGGGAGGGGGGAAAATACTACGTACTACAGCAAGGGAACAGAGGAAAGGTCGCATCCCTACTAATTACAAGGAGTCACCCCTTCCTTCCATCCCTGAGCAGTGAAAAAAAAAAACTGCCTTAGGAAACAATCGGGGAAAAAGAAGAACCATCTGCCTATATCGAGGGGCGGGAATGGGCACTCTTCCACACATCTCATCTGGAAAACCCACCATGGTCGGAGGGAAGGGGGGAGGTACGATCCCTTCCAAAAATAGAAAAAAAAAACTAACATCTCTCCACCACTTACGAGGGAGGGGGGGGGAGGAATTATGGGGACCAAGGGATAGACTAATGGTGCATAGAAGTGGGTAGAGGAAGGAATACACGTCTACGTCCTGGCAAAAGGAAAAACGTAACACATTTATTCGAAAAAAAAGAAGGGAGGGAGAACTTTCACGGAAAAAAAGGGACAGAACCTTCCTAACAACATGGATTTGGAAAAAACCGGACTCAATCACTGCTCCAAAAAAGGATCCATTACCAGCTTCTCAGAAAAAGAAGGGGATAAGGAGAAGAACCCCAAGCCATATACCCACAATAAAGCTGAAAGGGGGGCTAAGTACAAAATCTCTTATCAACCATCAAGAAAAAAGAACCCTCCCAAAAGGAGAAGAAAAACAGGACCTTTTATCCGAAAAAAAGAGCAATACCCGGTTTTGGAAAACGGCGAAGTCCAACAAAAAAGCATGTCTCCACACCAAGCAAAAATCGCGGGGAAAGGGAAACTTGTATGACCCCAACCCGCAAGAAAAGGAGAGATCTCCAAAGGGAGGGAGGGCCTTTTCCCAGGAGTACCCCCGAAGTAGACCAAGGTATCACCCCTGAGAGAGGTAACTTAGCGACGCGTGTGAAGAACTACAAACCAAGAAACCACAATAGGGAAAGAAGCATCCCGACGAAAAATCCATTGAGAAAATGTCACTCCCTCTCCAATGGGAAAGGAATCCCACCACTCAGGCGGGAAGGGGTCATACATCTTTGGGAGCCAATAAAGGACTATAAGGGAATCAAAAAAAAAAGAAAGAAAACGGCGAAGGCAAGGAAAAAACAGAATTTCGGTCCGGTGTGCCTTCAAGCGCTGAAAACCGATCCGTACAGCGTCTGCAGAGAAAAACAAAGGGGGGACTTCCTATCATGCAGCGGGGGGGAACCATTTCCGGAAAGGTAACTTCAAAAAAAGGGTCGGTCGAAGGGAAACCTTTATGATCCAGCAGAAAGAGGGGGGAATCTTTACACATGGGGGTCAAAAGGAAGAAGAGTCTCCTTCTACCATAGCACAGCTGAGGAGAAGGGGGGAACGCTGAACCAGAAATTTCCCTCCCAGCGGGAGGGGGGCCTCCCCCAAAGGGGGGAGCGACTCAGCGTTTCCCGGAATGGGTCAAAAAAAAAAAAAAACAAAAACGGCCTCATTTTCGGGAAAGGACTGGTGACCTTCCTTAGAAGGGGGATTTTGGACGAAAGGGCGGAGGCGGGCCTTCATACAGCTCAAAGCGGAAAAAGAGGAGAGATGTACCCGCCCAAAAAGAGGGCTTCTTATCTCAGAGCGGCTGAGCGAAGAGGGAAGGGACCGCTTTGGGAAGGCAATTCAACACAGAAGAGGAGCCCTGACTGTCCAAAAAAGGAACATATCATCACTTTCACTATTCGGGAGGGGGGAAAATATCCTGGGGGGGAAAGAAGGGAAAAAGCCCCATTAGCTATCACCGGGGAACAAAACCCCCAAAGAAAGAGAAGCGGTTACGACAATGGAA
>Ga0179591_1347001_pt1 | contig 10389 bp, 7 predicted proteins | sample CZOMad2_1_08_16f_FD_182891 | JGI IMG/M metagenome (GOLD analysis project Ga0179591, IMG submission 182891) | Vadose zone soil fungal communities from Angelo Coast Range Reserve, California, USA - CZOMad2_1_08_16fungal (PacBio error correction) | ecosystem: Environmental > Terrestrial > Soil >...
AGATCCAAAAGGCAGTCAGGATACCCAAACTTGCAGGGATGGACTTAGTGAGGCGCCAAAAAAAGGCAATCCGGAGGTTCTTACTATGTAGATCGGAACTACGGATCCGGAAGTCCGGAGACAAAACTACAGAAATCGGAGGGAGATGCGTGGGGTCACCTGAACGGGGTCAAGGAATTACTCTAGGCTGGACATAGCAGCTGTCATGGCGGGAAAAAAAAATCCTAGGGAGACAGGTTTAAATGGGTCCAATTAAAGGGGGGTCGCGGTTTGCGGCAAAGAACGGCTGTTTTTATCGAGTGTCAAGACTGGAAGAAACTTTCCCCTGGACAACGTACCAGACCTCCCACAAAACACCTTGTCGAGGAAAAGGGGGGGGATTGCAAATGTGGAGGGAAGGTCGAGGGGAGGAAAAACCCGATGTGGAATACCTTGGACAGGGTAAAATACCAATAGGAGAAAATGGAGTGGATAAAGCATTCCCCCCGAAGGGGGAATAACTGGTGAAAGATGGGATTCTCCCAGACGAAGGTAACTTACACAGAACACCATACACTGCCGAGGTGCGGGGGATGGACATGTCCACTGATAGCCCGGGGATAAAGTGGGTTCGGAAGGGCCGCCCCGGTTACTTCACGAAAGTCCAGAAAAGGTGTTTGGGTGTAGGGAATAATTCACGGGCATAGAAACTTGTGCAGGTCAAAAACGGCCTTCAAAAGGAGGGAGGCGCCGTGCCGATAGGGTTATTGAAAAGTAGTGCATGGGGAGGGGAAAAAGGTCGCCGACTCCCGACAGAAAGGTGAATCGAATAAACCTTCGAAGCAACTCGGCTAGAGCAGGAAGATCTGCAGGGCCAAAAGGAATTAATAAGTCGTTTTGATGTGTCACGCTCAGGCATCAGCTGCCACCTGAGTAAACGCGTGCATTCACACACAGGAAAGGGGAGGCTAAAATTTAACTGAAGAGAAGAATTAATAGAACGTGGCCGATACGTTTAGCCGATGGCGGATTAGCGTCAGCTTAGGCCTTAATAACCTTGTACAAGGTTCAGAAGGCCCGATAAAATTCGGAAAAGGAGGGCCTTTCTCGGTCTAAAAGATCTAGAAGAAGCTACCTGCCGCTACCCGAAGAGACCGCCGCGGGAGGTAATAAGAGGGGTGAGGTTTGATCTGGAGGAACCGTCTGTCGCTGAAAGGTTAAAACCATCGAAAGGATGAACAAGGGGACTTCCAGAAGGGCTGGACCCTTAAAACGGTGGACATCGTCTGGCTTGAGAGACCAACATAGCAGCCAATTTGGAATCATTTTGGCTGGGGAAGGGAAAGAGGAGCAGCGTTCAAATAAACGCGAGTCTGAGGAAGACGTATAAGCGAAATGTTGGGGAAAAAGGTCTTGCGGGGCGAAAGAACGAATTCACCTGACTGGAGAATAAAAGCCGCTCCCACTTTTCAAAGGGGGGGGGGTCGTACCAAACTTCGCAGGGGGCGAAACGTGTCAGGAAGCGGATGGTTCCAAACGGACTCAATGGGATAACTTGGGTCGTTCGTCATGCGGGCGAGCGCGAAGTCAAAGTCAGTCCCGGGAAAGAGAAGAGGAGATTTCAAAGAGGGTAGCAAAAAAGTCCTGAATGTGGCTGCTCCTGAGACGGCGGACAAAAGCGAGAATCTCTCCACGAGACTTCATGAAAAGGGGAACAGACACGGGATCAGTGTCATTTTTGATTCAAGGGGTCACCTCACCAAAGAAGTCAGAAGGAAGGGCAGAGGAAAGTCGGAGGGGACAACAAACTTTTCAGCTGGAAAGTGTCAGAGGGAAAACTGTTTGAAGATTTGGGGGAGCCGGTAATTCCGACAAGGATCGGGGTCCAACACAAGATCTTAAAATGATCGGCTTGGAACACAACGGGGAAAGAACTGCATGGGGAGAAAAACCGAGTGTGGCTTTCGAAATTTCCGGAGGGAGGTCTGTGGGTGGCATCATACTCGGACGTGGTGGAAAACAGTTAAATTGCCAGTACTTAAGTTAACCAACGAGGAAAAATTTTGAGGAAGGGAGGGGGGGTCTATATCTTCACGAATGGCTGGGGCGCAGAAAAAAACTTCAGTCTCAGAAGGACAGATGAGCGACTGGAGCAGAACTTTGCAAGCGCCAGGCATTTGAAGAGGGTTGGGATGCCGGGGGGGGGGCTTTAACCGGGCAACAAGGGAAAGTCAACAAGGATTTGGGAAAAAACGCCGCCAAAAAAGAACAGCCGGGGGAATAAGAGGTAAGATAAGGGATTGGCGGGAGAACAGGGGACAACCGCCGCCAGTTGGAAAGAAACAACGAAGGTAACAAGCGCCCACACGCGAGGGGGAAGGAAGCAAGGCCTTTCCACAGACAAGACGAACAGGGAATTAGAAAGGAGATCGGGGCCGAATTTAGTCTAGTTGATAACGCCTTCGAATGCGGCAAGGAGGCATGTCAAAGGGAGAGGGGGGTTTGATGTTCTTCAGGAGGGGGGGGGGGGGGGGGGGGGGGGGGGGGGGGGGGGGGGGGGGGGGGGGGGGGGGGGGGGGGGGGGGGGGGGGGGGGGGGGGGGGGGGGGGGGGGGGGGGGGGGGGGGGGGGGGGGGGGGGGGGGGGGGGGGGGGGGGGGGGGGGGGGCCAACAAGCTCCATTAAGCAGGGGGAAGGGCCGTCTCCGAGAGTGGCTGGAAGAAATTCATGAAATCATTGAGGGAAAAAGAAAAAGGAGCGAAGTAAGACATCGAGGGGCTGACCAGGAAGGAAGTGATAAGAGTGTAAATGGGGGGGGGGGAGACTGCTGGACAAAGCAAAGAATCAGACGCTCGATTGAAAGATTCAACCTCCAGAAAGGAAGGAGGGCCCTGACGAAAGGAACTGGTCTACTAGAAAAGAGAGGAATAAAAGAGAAGAAAAAAACGCGTCGCGGAAAGAGGATGGTTTGATTGGAGTCAGATCAAAAAGGGAGGGAAAGGAAGGTCTGGGGTACAGAAGGGGATCGCTATAAGAGGAAGAGGAAAAATCGGCTTGGGGGGGAATGAATCAAGGAATAGGGAACCCCCTCCGTGGACGCGAAGCATGTGTCTTGATTAAAGGGGGGGAGATCTATCGTTGTTAAGAGAAGTAAGCAGGAAGAGTGTCAGACAGGGCTGACACGCTAGTACTCACATGATCAAAACAATGACCGTTGGGGGGGGGGGGGTCTGTTTGGAGGTAAACGCGGAACGTGGAGTCACTGGGAACGGTAGGAAGGGGAAAAAGTTTGGAAAAGTCAGGAAAGCGATTTGGATTTGGTGTGAGAATTAGGCCTCTCGATCTCCCGGAAGGAGAGAGAAACAAAACGTGGGAGGAGGAAGAGAAGGGAGAAGGGAGGATCTAATGTGTCTGGGGAGGACGCAGAAAAAGGGGGGAGAGCCCCATCTTCGTAGGAACGCGATGGATTTAAAGGCACTTTAATGGAAACTTACCAGCAGGGGGCAAAACACGCGACCGGGTAAAATCCACAGACAACGATCATTGTTTGTGTAAGTTGCGATCTATGGTCGGGCATTTGGGGGGGGGAGAAATCTCAGAGGAAGAGAAAAAAAGTACAAATCCTCGGCAATAAGACGAAAGTAATGAAAAAAGATCTTAAGACACCGGCGGGCTGAGCCGAGGTCCCGGCATCGACCAAGCCGGGATTGAAAATCAGGGGGAGGGGGAGAAAGATGCAAAAAAGAGAAGTAGACAACTACCAATCCTTAGACCGAGTCGAGAAAAACGAACATAATTAGAGAGACCGTCACAGGAACGCGGGCCTACGAGATCAACTAGTCTACCATTAAGAAGAGGAACATAACCAACAACTTCTTGATTTAAAGGACGAGGGTACCCAGAGGGAGTGTTGTGAAGGGCCCAGGTTTCTTATTCTCGAGTAACTCGAGAAATCAACACCTGGAAGGAATTAGTCTAACATCGAGGCTTGTTCACCCCGTCTCGATGGGGGGAGGGTGAAAAAAATTACAGGCTTTCAGGAGGGGAAGGATTCCAGTCAAAGGAGATCGAGGGGGACGGCGAAAGGGGCACCGGGAGTGGTCTTAGTAATTTCCCATTGGGGATCTGCCACGAAAGAATACACAAGAGAAGTAAAAGAACTCAGACGCGGTGCCAAATAAGTAATGTGAACTAAACCTCCTCTCTGATAGGGAAGGGGGTCGAAAAAAGAATAATAATCAAAAAAATCTTAAAGTTATTGCCTTGGACGTGGTCGCCTAAAAGACTAGGGGAGGAACTTCAACTCGATGATTGGACAACAATTTAATGAAAAGAGAAGGGGGGCACCTTTCTGCCGAATAGAAGAGACTACTCAAAACCGTACAAGGATAACTTGGGGACGTTGCTGGGGAAAAAGCTTAATGAAGGGGTAACGTTCGTAGGGGAAGGCTCACGACAACGCCAAAACCAGAGAAAAATCAACTATGTAAAGGGTCCAAAATCAAAGGGAGGCAAATAGCTACAGACATGGAGAAGGATAAGCGGATTTAGCGGCGCAAAATAACTGGGGCGACCGCACAACTTCCTTAACACCCAGGAAAAGGTTAAAAAACAGTCTTAAACATACATGTGAATTAAATGGGTATGGGAAACATCAAATCGATAGGGAAGGTCAAACCAGAAACACTCAACAATCGCTCAAAGGAGACATAAACCTCCGAAGGGGGCGGGACTACAAGGAGGGGCACTTTATGTGGCAAAGCATGAAGACAGGTTCAGAAAACGGCGGGTGGGGAACCCTGAACTATGCCGGTACATGACCATGAACTAAACAAAATGTTTCCAAGGAAAAACGTACGAAAAAGGGGAAAGGGTTGGGGGAACCTCACTTGTGACTAGAAACCGCGATATGAGAAGACTGAAACATAACAAAAGAAATTTTGGGGTTACGACCTGAAAGCCATCCACCAACCAAGAGGGAGTCAACTTTTGCAAGGGAGGCTCTTTCGAGGGCGCGCTGCTCTCAGTGGCGAAGAGCACATGATAAGGGGAAAAACTTCCAGCTCCAGCAGCCAGTGTTCTCGAACGGTTCGTCAAAAGAGGACAGGTATAAGCCAAGGATGGGTTTCTGACTTAAAGGAAGCGGAACGCAAACCATCGAGACGAGAGAGAGAGGCAAAGAAAAGAAGAGGGGTGTGATCGGGTAACCAGTCGTAGCAATCTTTACCGACTAATGGATAGGGAGGAAAGGGCTATCAAGGGGATTATCGATCGGGGGGAACCGTTGAATCACACTTTATATAAAAAAGGCGTACTCATAAGCGTCGGAAGTCAACTGAGACTATTTAACGAATGGCCCGATGGGGCACTACACACAAGAAAAGGCAATCCGAGAAAATACGAAAGGGGATGCGCTGTGTCGATGCAATTGCAAAAAAAAGCGTTGCGAAAGGTCCACGGGAAGTCGGCTGCGCTAAATGGTTGTGGACAGCAAGCGACCAGACGTGAAGCTATCGGGAAAAGCAAAGGCTGCGGACTTGATGGGAAAAATGGACCTCGGCGTCTCGGAACGGTAGTCAAAAGTACGGCGTGATTTCTGGAAAATTTCATACCGGGGAGGTATTCGAAGATAGGGGAAGGAGGTACACTTTAAGGTCAGGGGCCAGTGGAAAGAGCGGCCGCAATACAGCATCTTACATCTGGGAAAAAAAATTCCGGATTCCGACTTATGACAAGTTAGTAACAAGAGCGTTTAACCGGACCGAACTGGTTCCGCTGTCCGCTGAATATAGAAACTTTCGAACACTCACACCTAAGTGGACTGACGAAAACGGGAGGAGAATGGTACTCCTGGGACTGCGGACAAGGCAGTAAGAGCGAGGTCTTCTCAATAGCGATTTACAAGAGGATCACACGACGGCATTTGCTCAAACCGTGGCCCAACGCCAGGGGTCAACTAAACGTGCAATCCACCGCCTCTGCGGCGAAAAGGCTGCAGGAGAAGCTTTGCAGAAGTGGACACGCAAAGGAAAAACAAGGATGCAACCGGGACAGTAACGGAGCTGGCCAACAAAATTGCACTTTTGACGGCGCGCCTACAGGGGAAAAAAAGAGTTCTTACCCGGCATACCACCTGGAGGATCGAAACGAAAAAGGGGCCTATTAAGGGGAAGGGGTTAACTAGGGTATACGGGCGTGGATGAGGGGACTTCGGACTATAAGGAAAAAGTCACTTTGCAGGAATGTACAGAGGTATCATGACGCGCAATATTGTGCGGGATAGGGGGGAACAGTGATAACTACTGTTTTAAAAGAACAAATGAAGGGTCGGGACATCTTGGTCACCCGTCGACGAAGAGGCAAACGTTTATTTCATCTCTTGCAACTCACGAGGAATGGGAAAACGAAAGGGAAGCAATCAATAAACTCGTTGGTTCAAGAGAACTTGTTGGTGGTGCTGGGGGGGGGGGCCAGCAGGGAGCGGGGCGCTCAAAGTAATCGTGAGAAACCTGTAACAGCCATTAAAAGGTGACTCCGAACCTCGAGGACCCAGGGAGGGAACAGAAACTTATCAAGCAAGGGAAGGGTTGAGTCGAAATGAAGAAGTCCTTAGCGGAAGGGACCGCATTCGAAAGGGGGACGCAGACGTCAGATCAAACCTCAAGGGAATAGGGGGGGGTTGGCCCGTTGATTGGTAGCCGAGTCAGGGTGAAGTTCGACCTTCAAATATCCATATCAAAAATGGGGGGGAGTTAAGGGGACCGCGGGGAGGCGCGCGCTCCACGATAAGCGACAAAGGAAAAGGGCAGGCTTTGTAATCGGAGGAGTGTGGGGGACGACAAACTCTCACAACTGGGGGGGAAAAGAGGGTAAAGAATATAAAAAAAAAAGCATTAGACTACACAACGCCTGACATTCATGGGGAGAGTCGTGAATTAAGGCGCCGTCAAATCCGGGAGACAGTAGAAGAAGTTAGTCGAGGCCACGAGACGAGGCAAAATTCCCTTCGTAAAAACTAAACGGGAAAAGCGAGGCTCTTGCTTGAGGGAAAAGGACGAGAACAGGCTAATGAGACTCTGGCAAGTTCCCATCAGGGATCGGGGGAAACTACAAAAGCATCCAGGGGACGCGGGGGATCCGTTTTCGTCGCAGGGAGGTAAAGGTGCGCTAAGAAACGCGGGGTGGTGACTTGATAAGTAATAACTGGAACACGTTAAAGAGCAACTCTCAAAGAAGGAACCAAAAAAAATTTCGAGGAAAAACGAGGGGTAGGAAATTGTTCAGGTCTGGATCTCCGGGGCTGAGTTTGGGTCAAAAGCCAGATTGAAACCAGTCCCGGAGTTGAGTCGACGGCAAAGAAGGGAGGAAAAAAAAGGGATTTTTGAAACGAGCACTGGAAGAAAATTCTTGAAAATATGTATCAAGTTGGAAAGGAGGTTTAAGACCCGCCTCTATGAAGGGAAGGAAATGAAAAATAACTCCGCCACCACTGGCCGCGGTAGTTCAAGAAAGTCAAGGGAACGAGGGGCAACGTGGGGAAATCCGGTATTCCAAGAAAACTCAGCCCGAATTCATGGGAGGGGAAAGGAAAGGGAAAGTGTTTGTTACTGTCCCGAGGAATGGCACTTAGGAATTGGTAAGGTGGGCGGTGGGCTAACGCCTTCAAATCTGGTCTAGAGAAACATCGGTGCGAAACCTCAGCGTGGTGAAGGGGAAATGTGTTGTGCAAAGGGGGGGGACAGGGGCGCCCAACAGTTACGACCAGAGCATAGGGGAAACCTTTCAAATCAGGAGAGGTCGAATATTCCTACTTTTAAGAAAAATAAGGGATTCACAAAAACGGCGTTTGATTACAAGGAGAGTATATAAGGCCAGCAAGGCTTGTCGTGTCAGGAACTGCCAACCTTGGAAGGGGCACCGTAACTGAATAAGGGGAAGGAGAGAAAACAGCGGTGAAAGCCGAGTATCAGGAAGGGTATGCGTCTCAGGCGTTATGATGAAACACGGAGGTCAGACGGGAATATACTGCGGAAAAAACTGAAAGAGGGAGAGTTCGACCAGCAGGAGGACATAAAACAAACTGAAAAGCAAAGGACCGCTCACACGCCGGAGGGAGATCGATCAGAGGGGGTCAGGAAGCTGTTGTAGGCGATCGCGATTAAGGATGTCGCAGCAGGGGGCCACCTCGAAAGGACCAGTGCCTTCAAGCAGAGATGCCCTGGGAAAATCGAACAGAAGAGTCGGCCATCCGCGAAGTCCACGCCGCCGTAGGGGCAAGGGGGGATGGGATCGCTAAAAGAATCTGGTCAAAGAAGGATCTACGTCCGGACCTGCAGAGGAAGGGACGTTGATACCGGTGTTATGAAAAACCTGGGGGGGGCTTGCACGCTCTACACTCGAAAACAAGAAAAACACGTTCGGCGGAAAAACTTGGATCCTGGAAAATGGGGGCACAACTAGCAGTCCCTCGGTGAGGGGGAAGAGAACGCGGCAAAAGGGATTATGGTGGAGGGAGTACCGAGTGAAACCACCACCCAAAGCCCGGGAATCCGTATCTTAATTTCACGGGGAGATGTTACACTGGATGCCGAATAATTGAATCAAGGGAGGTGCCTCCAGGAGAAGGAGGACGAAAACCGAACAGGGAAGAAAAAAATTGGGGACGCAGGTTGTTGTGGGGGAGGGCATGAGGGGAGGACCTCCAACCGACATCATGGTAAAAATGAAAACTCGCGTGTCGACGAACGGGGTTCAAGAAAGCAATAGGGGCAAGATTAAATGCCGGTTTGCTCCCGTAGAAATGGTGGGGTGGAACCGGTAATGTATGCTGCATACGGGAAAGGTTTAAAAAAACAGGGATATGTGAACGAGGGGACTCTCTGGACACAAACGGGGGGGGGAAAGTCCCGCATCGGTATTCGAAAAAAAGAGGGGCGTTTCAGGGGCAGAGCAGATTCTGGGGAGGGAAAACGCTTTGTGACAGGGGAGCATTTCCAAAGTAAAAAAAGGGAACAACGGGAGCCTAGAAGCATTGTTGGGAACTTTTTCGGTCGCAGGATATTTCAGCTAGTCGGAAGCGACCATAGGCCTTCGAAGGGCGTTGAATGGAGTGGGAGACAATCCCTTGGCCCTCTTGTGGGGTTGGTACTTGATATTTTTGGGTTTGTGTGGTGTGTTTCCATGGATTTGGGTTAGTAGAGATTGGGGATGGGTTGATGGAAGATCTCAGTGGGGCGGGTTCGGGGTTGGGTGAGGGAGAGTGGGGGGTTTGGTGAGTGAGGCCGGAATTATACGCCAAGGGGAACCGGGAAAAGCTTTTGCTGTGGCCGGGGTGCGTGGTCAGAAAACCATCGAAAGTCACAAGGACTTGTGGGGGGGGAAAAAAAACGACGTACAAAGTCTACTCCGTAGGGGCTCGGAGGAGGGCCTCTAGAGAGGGCAGCAGGCCAACATAAGAGAAAGTTTGAAACAAAGAGGGAGGGGGAAAAACCGTTAAGAACCTCGAGGGAGATCAAAGCGGAAGGGCAACCCAACCAAGAAAGAGCAGCTTTGTATGGGGGAGCTTCTTAGTAGCGGAGATCCTGGCGAGGAGTCTTTCACCTGGACTCCAAAAAGCCGGGAAAAGGCCTGTCGCGGGGACCTATCCTAAAAGCGGTGGGGGGGTATTTCTGAAGGCGCTGGCGGCTAAAAAAGGGTTAAAGCTCAGCAGAGAACCGGAGCCTTCGAACTATCAAAGGGCAACGGACAGCAGATCCGGCAAATCTTGAAAGGGTAAAACAGCAAAAGCGCTGCCCGGGAATCACGAGTTAGCTTACGAAACTGACAGTTTAGATTAAGGGGGGGGGGGGGGGGGGGGGCGAGAATAATCAGAAAAGTAAGAGCATCAGACCGGAGATGTAAAAAGAGATATCCCTCCAGAAGAAAAACGCAGGAGGAGGGTCGCAGCTGGGGGGACTGGTGCGAAGGAAGAGAGGGGCCTCCACCGGGCGACGTTAGAAAGACTTTCTTTGTTTTAGGGAAAAAATTGAGGAGAGGCAGGTATGGTAGAGCTCAGTCTTGGGGGAACTCAAGAGGAGGACCCAGCGGAAGACCCATCGGCTTGGGTCCCGGAGAACTTTACGGGCCCAAAAGAAGGGGGACAGCATGGTGTCTTTCCTGATGTATTTAAAAGGAGTCTAGGTTCAACGGGGAAGACTTATATGGGAAATGGGAGGGACTCGCCCATCGTCTTAGGGATCCACACAATGAAAACGGGTTTGGGGGGCAGAAGGGTTCTCACGGGGCGGGTGAAAGGTACTGTTCCAGTCTTAGTGTACAGTTAACAAAAGGAAAAAAAACCCTTCTGAAGGAAGAACGAGAGGTGGAGGGTTTTCTCGCCGAACGAAAAAAAAAAACATTAGATAGATCGAGTG
>Ga0179591_1200295_pt1 | contig 10388 bp, 12 predicted proteins | sample CZOMad2_1_08_16f_FD_182891 | JGI IMG/M metagenome (GOLD analysis project Ga0179591, IMG submission 182891) | Vadose zone soil fungal communities from Angelo Coast Range Reserve, California, USA - CZOMad2_1_08_16fungal (PacBio error correction) | ecosystem: Environmental > Terrestrial > Soil >...
TCCTTGATCAACCACTTGGCGCTTCCGCGCCTGGTAGAGGAAAGAAAACGTTTCAACCTCAGTCAGAAGGTCATTGAAAAAATTCAAAAGGAGAGAAGGAACGGTTGTGGTTCATGAAAACCGAAAGGAGGAAAAGAAATTCTTGCGCCAGAAAGGGAAACATAGCCCCCGAGGGCTCAGCGCAAAAGCATCAAGAAAAAACACTTCACCTCAGCAGTGGCCACCAGCGTATATAATCTGATGTTAAGTGAAAGAAAAAACTTTCCCAAACCACAGGAACGGCGTGATCGAAAACAAAGGAAAAACACCCGATGTCCCTTGAAGGAAAATGGGAAAAAAGGTTGGAACTTCGAACTCTTGGGCCCCAGGGGTAGGTTATGGAGCGCTTGGAAGAAATAACTCTCAACAATCATCGGCTTGCAACACTAAGGAAACCCAGGCACGGACGGTCCACGGAAGGAAGATGGAAAGAGCTCCGAACCACTCAGGAAGAAGGAAAATACAAGAATCAAAGGAAGAAAAGTCCTCAATAAAGCCATAAAAAGTGACCCTTGCACAAGTTCTGGAGGGCTCAGCTCAAAGAGAAATAAACACAGCAAAATCTTAAAGATACCCTCCCAAGCGTACTCCTTCTTTTTTTCAACTTCTGCCCCCATTAAAATCAAATCCTTCGCCCAAATCGTATGGGAAGGATCAATAGAAGCACCACAAGTTCCTCTCTGCGGAAGACGGGTAACAATCAACGCAGTCAATTGAGGGGGAGGAAAAGGGGGGTTTCGCTACCAGTTGGAACCAAAGAGATCAACCCCCCCCCGCTAATGTGTGTGCCATAAGCCCTATCACGACAAAGTTCCCTCAGGAGCGGGAAGGGAACCCCAAGATTTCCAAACATCCAAACAAGACTAAGCAGACCAGATGGGCTTCAAAAGTTCTTAGGAGGAAGTAAGAACCACGAAGAATGATGATTGGGCAGTGGTTTTCCATCGTTAAAGGGCAAGTTACTAAAAGGGGAAGGGGCAAAAAGACGGATAGGCTATTTGGGTCTCATCCGACCCAGGGTCAAGAATGGGGATGGCCCGCACGAAAGGGGGGAAAAGATGTGGGTAGGAAATCTCTCCAAATGGTAAGGCAGCCAGCATTGAAGGTAAAGCGACAAGGAAAGACATCCAACAGGAGCAACTCGAATATAAAGGAAAGACTGGAAGCGGACTTTGTCAAGCTCCCTACGAAGATGGAAAGACGAGACAATCAAAACCAAAAAAGAGGACCCAAGAGAAATACTCGCCAAGCAAACAGAAAAAACACAAAAAACAAAAAAACCAACACCTCTAAAAAACAAAACCAACCTTCAACAAAAAAAACCCCTACAGAACCCGCAAGAAAAAAACACTTCCAAACCTTTATGGACAGCTTCTCCTTTGAGAATCTTCGCAAATTCCCGAAGGGATCCAAGGGGAGTATCTGCTGTACAAGAGAAAAAATTCGGCTTCAGGAAGGAGGCCACTAGGTCAACGAAACCAAAAATCCAAAATTTTAGAAGAAGACTGTCCTAAGGAATCATGCAATGGTGCGAAAAGAAGAAGGTGGTCGTAGAAAACCAATCCAAGGAGGGTGCACAAGCCGTACCCCTTCGAAAATGGAAAAAAATACAGGGGGGTAAACGAGCAAAAGGAAAAAAACAGAAGTGGCATGCAAACTCCGAACAAAAAATAGGAAAATCACTGGCGTCGAGAGATTGGTGGCAAACTTCTTTTTATGGAGGCACTACTCACACGCGTGCAATACGAGTAGATTTAAGGGGGGGAAGCGAGCCGTTAGTTTCAGAAGAGAGGGCAGCTGTGAGTGCGTCTTGAAGAAAGAGTTGGGCATATAGAGTAAAAGACACCTCTCCCCGAGCCAAGATAGGACGACATCAGGCAAGAACAGAGGGAGGAGCAGAAAGTGAGGGGGAAGTGAAGTGCAATAGCCTATCATGGGGAGTGGTACGGTCATAGGGGCGAAAAGCACTTAACGAAGGGGCGAGGGCAAAGTTAAGGTTGGGCTGGTTGGCACTAAAAAAAAAAAGAAGGGGACCAGGGGAAAGAACCAGACCGTTGCAAAAAGAGACCCTTCCGATCCATAAAACAATCGGGGAAAGGTCCGGACGACGGCGACATGGGAGAGGAGAAGGCCGCCATACTTTGCAGAACGACAATGCGACTCAAGCCATAAATAGAAAAAGGAAAAAAAGCCCTCCGGACCTAAGCGAGTGTGCTGCAAAAGAGTCATAAACGATTTAAAAAAAGAAGATCTCGAAAGACGAAAAGAAAAGGGGGCTTTCTCGCACCTAATTAAGAGAAAGAGTCAGCAAAATACACGGAGAAGAAAAACACCCCCCGTTGGGGTGCAGGCTATGCTAGAACGGGCCAGGAACGGGCGTCCTGAGGAAAACTGATCTACATGCACAATGGGGGAATAATGAAAACGGATGAAGGGGGGCTATGTAAATACAGACATTTGACATCAGAGAAGGAAGTGTCCAGGCCTGGTGGGAGGAGGGGCCTTTATTACAGGAGAAAAGAGGGAGATAGAGAAGGTAACGTCATCAACTGGGAAGAAAATCTAAGACGGTAAGGGAAGGGAGAAAAGGAAAAGATATAAGCAAACGGGAGTCTTCGACGAGATCTGACGTAACTAAAAAATTGACAAAGGTTGACTCGCCTTCGGTCTAAATATCATCTAGCCTAGAGAAAAAGGGAGAAAAAGGTCACAATAGAAAATAAACTTTGGGAGTCTAAAGGGGGGAATAAACGACACCCAGATCCTTGCGTAAAGGAGTGACTGAAACCCGGGCAGAAAGATCTTTGAACCGTCGGGAAGTTGATGAGACGGCGTCCTGAAGAGAAGAAAGAAAATGAGTGAACGAGCAGTCAAATTTCGGATGGAGGTGAAAACCTCCGCTAAGGGGGAAAACTTTTGTGACAGGAAGAAGCAGCAGAGAGGCTCATCCGGGCCACTGCAAAGGAAAGACAAAAAAGACTATGGGTTACTTTTTAAGAGCAAAACCCGATGGCTCCTGGATCGGAAGAGATTGCCGGCCACCAGGTCGCAATTTGGAGGTGACGCCACATACTGTGCATATAGAGAAAAATACAAGGGAGACTGACCGACCACTCCTGGCGAAAGAAATACTTAGCATTGCGGATCGTAGGAGGGGGAAAAAAAGTAGTGGTCATGATCCAGGGAGCAAGAGAGCTGCGTTATTGACTAAGAAGGGAATCAGTTTCTCAGGAGGGAGGGCGAATTTATGCCTGTCTCCAGGGGGAAGGGAAAAAACGCGGGCAGCTTGATTGGTGGGGGAAACACTACTTGTCTACCAGGGGTTCTCACGTACCCGGAAAAAAACCAAGAAGGAGCGTTGGGGAAAAACAGGGAGATAAGTGCTGGGGAAAATAGGTGCTTCGCTTACTTCTGCTACGAGAACCATCAACAAAAAATCCAACCAGCGGGAACAAAAAAAAACATGGGTCACAGCCCACAAACCGAAAAAACGAAAAAAGAAAAACGAGCTACAAACAGCCGTCAGAAGCTGATGTCGTTATGCAAGGCCAAGAAAACTCAGAAACAGGCGTCGAGGAAAAATGTTGATACTCGTAGCCATGAACAGTTAAGAAAACGTATAACATATCGCAAAAGGACAAGAAGGGGGAAGGAAGCTGCGAAAAAAAAAAGAACCGACATGGCTCGACCCAGAGGTAAGGGGACCACATGGGAGTAAGAAAGAAATTCAACGGAGCTCAGAAAAAAAGGTACCAAGAGAAGACTCCTGCCAATAATAGGGAAAAAAAAGGTTGCAGACGGCAAAAGAGAAGGACCCGTGTTACCTAAAAAAAAAGATCTTAGGGGCCTCGATCAAAAATAAGAAAAAACTCCTTACCGAGGAACGTAAAAGGGGAGCTGATACTTTTAAAGGCCTGAAAAAACTCTGGGCAGGACCGGATTCAACTCTGTCGATCGACTGCTGCAAGGGATGATCATGCTTAAGAAGAAAAAAAAAAGCTGTCGAGACGAGTGAAGGGTGGGAAAAGGGGTGCAAGGGATAAAGTCATCGCAGTGTTGGAAAAAAGGGAAAGGGGGTGTGACCACTGTTGAAAAAAAAAGGGGGACTCGCTTTTGAGAAGAATGTGCGAGGTGAAAAAAAGGAAAGCAGAAGTGCAGCGAAAGACCTCTGCGCTAAACAGCAAAAAGGAGGAAAAGGTTGGTTTTTCCTGCTGAAAAGGGGGGGGGGGCCGTTTTGGACTTAAAAAATAACAACCATGGTGTAAGGAAGAAACAGTGTCGTGGTTCAATCAAAGAGAAAAAAAAAGCTTCATTTGGGAAGAACTTCAACGGTTTCCATCCCAACGAAAACATCAGCGACGAGCAACCTGCTGAAAGAAGCCACAAAAAGACGAAAAAGAAAGGCTACAAAACGCCGGCGACACGAGAAGGGACATCATGGTCTGATAGCGAAAAGACCAGGATGGAAAGGGGGGAAGGCGGAAGATGGGGGGCCTGCTGGGGGAAGCCAGTCTGTGGCTGGAAAGCCACCCAAGGAACAAGTTGGCTGGCCCGGAAAATAAGTTGAGGGGATACGGAAATAACTTCGTGTGGGATCTTGTCAAAACTACATCGGCGTGTGCGTCGAAGGAAGGGCCCTGATGGAGCCGGGGTATCGGAAATGGACGAAATGAAGCTCGCTGCCAACTTAACAAAGAAAGAAAAAAAAGAAGGATGAGGGTAAAAACTCATCCGTGAAAGGAAAGGAAGACAAAAATCAGTGGAACAGCCACCGATGAACAAAGAAAAAGACATCAGTTTTACAAAGAAGGAAAAGCCTAGTATTCAAGAAAAAAAAGGGCGACTTCTCCAAAAGCAATAGGCTCTCGAAGGGAAGATCGAATCAAGGGCGGGGGAGGGGTGAGGGAAAAGGAAAAAAAAGCCCGAAAAGAAAAAAGGAAGAAGATACAGTAGTTAAAAAAAATCAAAAATCCTCCGCCGGTTCGGCAGACGGAGGCGAAACTTCCAAGTCGGGAAAGAAGCGTATCGCAGTCAAAGGGGCGCCGTACTGAAGAAAACATTAGCGAAAAAATCCAGAAAAAGATGACAAAGGGGCGCCTTCTGTAAAGTTAGAAAAAAAAGGAAAATTCCTTGCCAGAAGTTTAAGGAAGGCAACAGTGTGACATCCGGTTGAAAAGAGACGCCAAGAAAGGGATCGAAAAACAAAAGATTCGGGCAAATGCACGGTCGGCGAAAAGGGTGTCTTGTCCGGCAATCCTCCAGCGGTTCCAAAAAAAGAAAAAAAAAAGATCGTTTCGAGCGAAGGGGGACGCTGGAAATGGAAGACAGCGGGGCAGCAACGCGTCTTGTCAAACAAAGGGGGAGGTGGAACAGGGAGAACTGGCTAAAAGCGGGAGAAAATTGGCGGTAGGAAAGAAGACACCGGCCGCAAACTAGAGCCTGCATCTCAAAAAAAGAGTTCACTACCAAAAAAGAAATGTGGTTGATCGAAAGAAAGCAAAACTGGAAAAGGTTCGGGTAGGGACCAGGAAGGGGCATGCCGGAGTGGACGTAAAAAGAACAAGACAGTGAATTGTCTAAGGACAAAAAACCAGTACCACCGACCGTCCTAGGCAAGAAAGGGAATATACCAAACTCTCGGTGGTCAAAAAAAAAAAAAAAGGCCGGCGATTCCAATGACACACCTTGTCAAGGGAAGGAAGTGTCGCCAGCACGTAATGGGGGGGGAGAGAAAAAAATTCTCTCGGCCACGAAAGAAACCAAAAGCAGAAAAAGAAGAACGATAAAAAAAAAAGCCCCTCGCTCACGAAAATCACGGAGCGAAGACATAAAGCTAAATCCCGTATTGCAAGGGGGAAACTTTAATACAATCAAAATCCAAAGGAAATAACACTCGCTCGAAGCCTGAAGGGTGAGAGATGTCAACGGAAAGGGGAAAGAGTAAGTTTAAAAAAAAGAAGGGGGGAATAGGCACAGCCCCTTAATGAATTTTTCAGGGCAAAAAACATCGGGCCGAGTGGAGGTTTGAAGAAACAAAATGCATGGCCGCACATGAAGAAGGAAATACAGAAACCGGGAAGGATTTAGAAGAATGCCAGACGCCGGACGGCATGAAAAGAAAAGGAACGTACGGCCCAGAGAAAGTGGGAGGAAGAAAAAACTCCATCAAGCTTTTTAAAAAGGGGCAACCTGCGAAACGGGGGAGCTCCATGCAGAAAGGGGAAGCCACTGCTTGAAGATGGGTGGACTAAGGATTCGTCCGCAGGCTTCCAAAAAAGGATGCCAAACAATTGAGGGAGGGGGGTAGTGCTTCAGTTGTTGCAGAACAGGGATTTTTTTCAATCGTGCTCAAAAACAATCTGAACGTAAAATTTGGAGAAAAAGGAAAAAGGAGGGGTCAAGAAAACAACAGACAGTGAGGGAAGAGGCAAGAGGAGGAGCCGAACCGTAACGGACGATAAAACAACGTTACCAGTGAAAAAAAAAGACAGTGCCCTTGTCAGAGTTCAAAAGAGAAACCTCAGCTCGAGGGGGACAACAAAAGAAATTGAGCGGGGAGGGAACTTGTAGTACTCGTTTTGGAAGGGATCTTTGGCTCATAAAATCGGTGGATCAGCGGCAATGCAAGTTTGAAGGAGGGGACGCCCAAAAAGGGGTGGGGTGGATATCTGGGGGGGGAGAAAACCACCAAAGTATCTAACAACAGATCCTACCCCAGTTGGTGTAACCGAGAAAAAAGGACGGGCAGAGAGTATGTGTGGGATGGACAAGTCTAAAAAGGGGGCCAGCCATAAACTGTCTCAGGCGGCAGCAGCACGGCAGACCACAAAGACAGACGAAAGGCGGTGAGATCGTGAAGTATGGGAGGGAAGATCTTCAATCCCGTGAGAAGTCGTTCCTCAAAAAATGGAGGAGCCAGGGGATCGGATAGAAAACCCTTGGGAGAGGGCCCGGTAGTGGTCAGGGGAAAAGAGGGAAGGAGTGGATCGGAGCGAAAAAATCGAACTTAACTGACAGGTTCCGTGCCGGGGGGAAGTAAAGGGAATCCATGAGGGAGAGTGAGGTCGGACAACCATAACTGGAGAAACATTGTACTGCAAATTTCAAAAAAAAGGGGATTTCCCCACGGTCCAGGGAGTTGACCATACGAATGAAGAAAAGGGGGGGAACATCACTCAGGAGCGACATTATGTGTTTTGGGGGGGGAAAAGGGCGGCGGACCGGGGGGGAACATCCTAGATTAAAAGGGAACAAACCTGCGAGGAGGGAGGAAGGGAGATTGGCCGTAAAAAACGAATTTGTGGGGGGAAAACCTTCGCCCGCCCAAGAAGGCATACTTCAGGTTCTCAATTGAAAAAGGAAACAAACGTCGGAGAAAGGACTATACCTTTGGAAAATTTTGGATGGAATGGAAGAAAAAAAGAAAGGCGCACTGGTTTTTAATACAAAAAAAAAACCTTAACCTATACCAGGAGCGGAAAAAAGAGGGTTGGTAATAAGGCCGAAAGCGAGAAAAACAAAAAAAAGAGGGAAAGAAGAGAGGGACTGGGACTAAACACAAACGGCGCTTCAAACGCTAACGGAAATAGGGAAGCCGGGAAACATCCAGTTCGCTTGAAAAGGGAAAGGGATACCGGAAGCAAAAGTTTTCAAGAAAGCGCAATGACGTTGTGAGTTTACAGGTACAACCGAGAACTAAATTCTGAACTTGGGGAGAGGGGAAAGGCCCCCGGAACAGAGAAAGAATACTTTCCGACATAAAAAAGCAAAGGTAAGCCGGCCTACTCGAAGGGGAGGGAAAAAAGAGGACTATCAAGATCTGATCTACGGAAAAGGAAAGCACAAAGGGGAAAAAAAACATCAGCCGCTGCCCAGGGGCTAACGTCCGCAGAGTGAGTCAGAACAGGGAACAAGTTGGAAAAAGGGTAAAGAAAAAAATCTTGTACAAAATTGGGAAAAAGGGTCGACCTAACTCCGCATAAAGAACAAACTTCCCCTTCCTGTACCCAAAGGACGAAGGGAAAAAGGAAGGATGTGCTCGCTCAAAAAACGAAAGACGACTGCGAAAATAAGCAAAAAGAAAACGTCAAATCGATCCAAAATTTTCCAGGGAGGAAGGGTTGAGGCAAACCGTCTCACTGGATAAAAGCCGCGCAAGGATTTCCGATCCCGACACAAAGCGAGCTGGGGAGGGAAGGCTGCGACGCCAAAAACCCTCCTCAAAAAACGGCGAAAGCTTAGAATAAAAAACACCAAAGTTAAAAAAACCAAAGCACGACTGAGGGGAAATCAAAATACGTTCCACCGGGTAGCTTTAAAGGAAAGGTGTGGTGAATAGAAGAAAAATAAGAGCAACCACCACCAAAATGGTGGGCCATAAACCCATAAAACTAGAAAAGCAGGGGGACCTCCTGATCTAGAGGTGGGGGGGGGGGGACAAAACTGGACAGCAAGCTTAAGGAGAAGAAAACAGAGATCGGGAAAAAGCCAATGGGAATTCAAGAGACTATAAATTCCACGAAAAGAGGGGACTTTGTGGCAATACGGGGCTCATGGCAGCTGGAAAAGGCGCCACGGCAATGGGGGAAGCTCCTCTGTTGCTATCGAGGATCGCATCCAACAAAAGGAGAACTACCATGCCACAACGAAAAAGGGGACAAAGTCGAGGGGTAAATCTGCAAAAATTGGACGGTGAAAGCAGCAGGGCGCTTCGCGAGAAAGAAACATCCCGATAAAAAGAGAAGCAGAAAGAACGACGGACTCGGGAAAGGAGGAAGAGGGGGCAGCGACCACAGAAGACTACGAGTCTACTCAGAAGGAAAAGGAAGGGGATACTCCTATTCGAGACGGTTTCCTGCCTCGGGCATTGAAGAAGAACAAAGCGCCAACCAGCAAGGGAACGCGTACTGACTCCACGGTTCGCAGGATAGGCCTCGACGAGGGGAGAGGAAATGACATGATAAATGAGTGGCACAAACGCACACAAAAGAAAACAGATCTCTAGCTACGGGTCCATTTACTACGTCCATGAGGGGAGGAAATGAGCATGGTAGGACTAAGAAGGGACCCCGCCCTAGGAAGAATTCTCCCAGGAAAAGAAACCATAAGGCTGGCAACTAACGAAACAGAACTCAACACCATTGGGGAAAAAAAGGAAAAGGAAAGGGAAAAAAAGAGTCCGACCAAGAGCAACCGGCGAAAAAGGGAAAGGGAAAAAGCAATATTGATGAATGGACAAGAAACGGTACATCACACGTCTTTCAATAAAAGGGGAAGGGGGAAGACGAGACGTGATGTCTGACTCGAAGGGGGAACCTTTTGGTGGTGAAGGGAAGCTTTTTCATGATAGGCGAAGAGGAACGCCACGAGAATCCAGGAAACTTGCAAAGGGTCGGAGGAACCAGGGGGGAGGAAAGGGGAATCCGGCCTTACTTGGGACCTCCGAACTCCTATCGCAAAGGTGTGGGGGGACTGTCCAAGGCAGAAGACAGATTGAGGTAAATGGAAGGTTGCGAACAAGGGAAGGAGTGGCACACTCACATCAAATTTTACCGTGGACACTGACCAAGGTTCCCTGTCGTCTTCCTGGCGAAAAAAAAAAAAATGCTGGTTAGGCCGGGAAAAAGGCTGCAGGTCTTTGGAGAGACAATTCTCCTACTTGTTCAGAAAAAATGTAACGAAAATCCCGCATTATAAAAAAAGGACAACACTACACTCGCGGACACGTAGCGTGGGAGGGGAACTCAGAAAAAAGGGCGCGGGACCATAGGAAAAGACGTGAGGGAGTACGAAAGCGGGGGAGCTTTCTGACGCAACTATTGATAAGGGGACTTCTCCAAAGAATTCATTCCTATGAAGAAGACGGGGGGAGGGGGTTCGGAGCGAAAAATGAGTCAACCGGACGAAAAAGAAAAGGGCTCGAGAAAACTAGGAACTTCCTTCGAAGGTTACACAGGCGAAGGGGAAAGCAAAAGGTTTAGTAGGGACAAGGTCCCACGATGAGGAGGAAGTACGCTCACCTTTCTGGGAAACAAAAGTCAGATTAAACAAAAACCATCTCTTCGAGACGATCGAAGAAAAGGAGTTTACAACTTTTGAAGAGCCTTCATCAAATCAAAAAAAGAAAGAATTCATCTACCCCAATGAGGAAAGGGTTGCACTTACGCCTAAAGGGAGTGGAGGAGGGGGGACAAGTGACAAATGGAGAAGTAAACAGCAGTGCGGCTATGGGAGAAAAAGAAAAAGACTGGTGAACTTCGGCTGGCCGGGAAATAAGACGTTGCGTCAACGGTAGAAAGTCGAACTCACCTTCAAAAAGAAAAAAAAAGGGGAAGGGGGTCAGAGAAGGT
>Ga0179591_1363497_pt1 | contig 10388 bp, 13 predicted proteins | sample CZOMad2_1_08_16f_FD_182891 | JGI IMG/M metagenome (GOLD analysis project Ga0179591, IMG submission 182891) | Vadose zone soil fungal communities from Angelo Coast Range Reserve, California, USA - CZOMad2_1_08_16fungal (PacBio error correction) | ecosystem: Environmental > Terrestrial > Soil >...
GCGTACATTTATAGACTGATGGTTGGGGGGTGTGCCCTCCGGATGGGACCCAAGGCACCTTAACGGAAAGGAGCAGGTTCTGTCGAGAGCTTGGACACGTCTGGTGCGAGATACCCGAAGGGGGGGCAGGTTAGACACCCGCTGGCTACCTGGTTCAAAAAGTCTCACAGATTGGCTTCAACCGCCCACAGTCCGGGGAGGGGGTGTGGCGGGCGCATTGTTTTAGGAGAGTGGGGGCCCCCAAAGGAATAAAGGTCCAATCAAAATGGCCTAGGCAGGTAAATTTTGGGAAAGCGCTGGTTGCCATTGCGTTGACTGGCTTGAAAAATAAAGGGTGATCGTCCGTTTGCCACACGGGGGGATTAAGCTCGCTGTATTCGTCCTTGGCTAGGGAGGGGGGGGGACGAATTTACCGGACCAGAGCAGGGGAAGAGGACGGCAGAATGCTTCTCAGAACCTGGGGGGAAAAAAAGAAGGGGTGTCTTCGTCAACAAGGCTTAAGTGTGAAGAGGAAGTCGGGGTGGGAGGAAGGGGAAAGGGTATTCTTATCGACGGACGGTATAAAGGGAGACATTTCCTTTTTCCTCAAGAAGGAGGAATGGGCCGTAAGAACTATTGTGACGGGAATTGGGGATCGGTGGGAATCGTCAGCGCGGGGATATATAAAAATAATTGGACTAATCCGGGGGGGAGGAAACATCGTTTTGTGCCGCGGCGGGAGGACTAGGGTCTGAAGAAGCTTAGATGAATGTCCCGCGAGCAAGGGGGACGAGGGGACCTCAGTGAAATGAAGACCAAATGAACTTGCCTCCCCACTATTTATGGGTACTGGGGCCCTGATAAAAGGATGGGGAGGGGTGGAAATCGACGTATGCGTGGTCGAGGAAGCGTTCCAACTGGCACGAGTCAAAAAAGGCAGAAACCCAAACCATGGACGCTGAATTCAGAGGCCGTTACGGATAAAGGAGGGAAGACCAGTAGGAAGGGACGCAGCCAGAAGTAAATATGTAAACAAGCCGAAAAAGCAATTCAAGAGCTGGTGCTTCTAACAAATCCGGCGGATCATTCAATAAGGTCAAAAAAAAAAAAAAAAAAAAAAAAGAAAGGGGGAAAAAAAAAAAAAAAAAAAAACTCAAACGTATTGAAATGGAAGAAATTCAGGGAATCAACCAAGAGAAACCACTTGGATAGATGGAGGGCTTTTTTTTCAACGCTCTGGGGCTGTATCTCGACAAACGGAGTGAAGAAAAGATAGAGATAAACACCGAGGAACAAAAGCACAAGAGCATCAATCTAAATCGTCAGGGGAATTTGAAATAACATTCAAGACGTGTTTGAAGCGTAACGGGAGGTACAAGTCCGTAAAGGGGAAAACACGGGATTCCGTTTCGAGCCACTAAGAATGACATCGAAGGAGATGATGAGCACTTTTCGGGAAGAGACACCGAGATCGGCGGCGAACGAAGTTTCCCCGAAGAAGTCGAAAGGGAAGGTGACGCGGAAAAGTGGGGACCGCGTTTCCGGGAGGAAATACATTGTAGAAAAACTGGGAAAGACGTTAATTTCACGGCTCGGAGGAAAGACCAAGGTCGTGGCCGAGATCAGGACAAGGTCTGAAGATGAAAGGTATACCGTGGGGGGAATGCGGAGGGGGGGAGGCTCAGTCTTAAAGGCGTACGAACGGAAAAGTGAAATTTAGGGGAAGCAAGTGGCAGCAGGGGGCTAAAAGAGCGCGAAACAGAGGAAAACTCTTGGAGAAATGCTCCCGAGGTTTATGAGCATCAAATCCGCCCAGCAGAAACTATCAAATATGAAAAACAAAATGGATGCGAAAGGAAGAATAACTACCAAGGAAGACGTAGAAAAAAAACGAGAAGAACAAGGAAAATACCACGCAAAGGCCAACGAGGCGTGGAACTAAAAGGCCAGGGTAAAATTAAAAGTGTCTGCAAGGCTATCAACCCGCCATGGGACTTCAAAAGTTTAGAAAGACCCACAACTCCGGAAGAAATCCAAGAGCAGCGGGAGGAAAAGGGCGCAGTCATAAAAACTGAAGGGTTTGGAAACAAGAGCACATGATCAAAACAGGAATGCAGCCAAGCCCGACCGGTAGTGAAATATGGGGACGCGATTGTGGGTTGAGGGATGGCAAAGAAAGAGACGACACAAACGAAAACCGCCGCACAAGGGGCCGGTTGGCTTTGTAAAGTCCGGTAGCACGAAGGAAGTGAAGCGGAAGGGTGCTAAAGCAAAACTCGGCTCGGGATCGCCTGGACCCATAGGGAGCCCTCTCCATCCGGCGAGACATGAAAATCCAGAGGGGGGCTCGGGGGAAACAGGCGCGCAAAAGACAGCCGTCTATAAAACCACCAAAAAGGGAACGAACTGGAGGCAGCCTGGTGTTGAGAAAATAAGGACGCGAAAAGCGCGGCAAGAAGGGGGGACCGAATTCCCCGGAGGTTTGGAGGAAACTCGTTTGGAAAAAGGAACACAAATGAGTAAATGTGATTTGTTTGGGGGGTAGATTGCGATCCTAACGACTGAGTCCATTGGAATCGCCCAGAGGAAGAACGGAAAAAAAGATCTGGTCCAGAAAACGGGGGCGGCCAATGTATTTAAAGGAAGGGGGGTGTGTCAAGAGAAAGAGCCGCTAGCGGTAGAAATGCAAATCTACAGTAGCTGTTGATTGCCTCAGTGGGGTGGGAAGTTGGGGGCCATTTTAGGGGGTCATCCTTGGCACACAAAAAACAGGGGACGGCTTGCGGTAAAAAGAAAAAAAGACCAAGAATCGAAAAAACAAAAGTTTTAGCCTAAGCTTCAACCAGAACGGCTAGGGTTAGTGGCACCCCACGGTCCCTCCATCTTGACGGGATTGCGAAACAGAAGAGCATGCCTATTGGAAAGAACAGACCGGGCCCGTACCAAAGAAAGTAAAATAAGGGGAGTTTGGCGATCACTATCGCGCAAACAGGGTTTCTAGGAAAGGTCGGGACCCCTCCCGTTGTCCTTCAACTATTTTAAAGAATTGGTAGAGGGGGCTTGAAGAAATGGGGAAGTGTTCAATGAGGCCGAAAAACTAACCTCCGAAAAATGAAACCCTGTCATTCAGGCTGGGGAAAACAGGTGAGATGGGAATCGTCAAATTCGTTCAAGGCAATCTCGTCTCCGCTGAGGGACACAATTTGTTACCGTCATTCGAGGGAGTGACCCCGATAAACGAACAGACAACATTGCTGAGGGGACAGAGGTGAGTACCAGAAGTACGGAAAATCGAAGGGGACGAATAAAACTGGTCGAAAAAAAAAAAGTCAAAGTGTAGTCGATCCAACTACTAAAGGAAAGACGAAAAAAAAACAAAAAAACGGATTAGAGGTAAAAGAGAGAGGGCTGAGTGGTAATTATCTCTACAAGAGATGAAGGCGCGGAGATTATAACGATTACGGCGGATTCTGGTTTAGGACCTCAGCTCTTAGGGAGTGATCGGGTTACAAAAAATCATGTGAACCTGACAGAAATGGCGACTTTGCCGTTAAAAATTGGGACGGACAGGTTGGAGGAACCTAGAGACAAGTCGGCAGGGGGGGGAATCTAAGACGGGGCTGGGTGAGGAAATGAAGGGGTTTTTTCTATTTTGCGGGAGGGAGTTGACTCAAGACGTTTTCAAAAAACAGATTCAGGCAACAAGTCACACAGCCACGGACGGGTGAAGATCGCGGCGGTTCAGGGCAAGCATCTACAAGTTTGCAGAGGGGGGCCGGCAACCCGAAGGAAGGGGAAGGGTTAAACTACGTGGGATTTGGTACGAAAAAAAGTCGTTTCGGTCGTAAGAAATTAAGGCAACGAGGGACGCAAAACTAAAATTCCGCAGATGGAAGCTGAGGGGGGGGAGCAATCGGAAGCAACAAGACAACAGGTTTGGAAGGTCGTGGAGTAAGGCAGTTTAATCTTGGCGTTCTGCTTTGTCCTTGTCGTTAGATCCAGAAAAAGGGGGGACGCAAAGACCGCAAAGGAAGGAAAAAAACAACGGAGGTGCAAAAGGCTCACTCGATGTTTTCACAAAAATCGGGCGGGGCATGGTCTTAACCATCAAAAGGGGAAATGAATTGGAACTAAAACATGCTTCTTGAATGGAGAAAAAAAAGGACCGTGTTTAAGTGGCTGAAGGGGTAAGAGTTGGCGGGAGCCACTGCTCTTCGCGGGGGAAAAAAGGGCTCGCGCAAGCGAAAAATCGAAAATCCTCAAGCGCACGAGCATGGGGGGGTTAAGGAATCCTCTGAACGAGTTTTCGTCCTTCAATATGGAATTAAAGAGGAACCAGTTTTGCAGAGAGGGGGGGAAAGGTCTGCGACGCGCGGAGATTATGGGTCTCAAAAAAAAAGGGGAGACTGGGCAGGCATCGCAATGGTTGCTAAAGAAATTTTTTGGGGTGCGCCGGGATGTGAAAAGGCGACCAGTAGCAAAGAACATCATCAGGAAGAGAAAAAGATGATGTAGATTGTAAAAACAGGCGAAGGTTAGAAAAAAAGGTTGCTTACTCCCTAACACCTTTGTAGAGGAGCAATGGACATGGAGTGACCAAAAAAAAAGGGAAGAATGTTTGTTGCGAAAGGTTCGATCAGTTGGAATGGAATCGATTCCAATCAACAAAGAGCGGGGACTACATGAGAGGGGGGAAACCGGGCTGGGGGAGGGCATTTTCGGGATTGGAGGTAATATGAAAGGAAGCGGGGGGGGCCAAAACTGGGAAGTTTGGGAATGAACGAAAAAACGTTATGAGGCTGGCGGATGAGGAGTTTTTTTAAGGGGGGAAGGGACCAGGGGGAGGAATAGCCTGGACCTCTCTACAGAACCGTGCGACATGGTTTAAGGAAGGGTCAACCTCGTTGGCCTTTGGGACTACGCCTTCTTTGGGGGGGTGAACTTAGGGGGAAAGGGGTATAGAAGGCTTTATTAGTACCAGGGAAGGGTCCGAGTTTCGATTTCGGCAATCAAGAGGTTGTTCAAAGATGGGCTCTGTTTCCTCAGTAAAAAAGCAAAGATATTGATCGCGAGAAAAACGGAGAGGTGGAGAAAGGGGGACGCCATGTCCGCGGCAGGTTGGCTGGAGAAGGGAAAAAATTTGAAACTGCTTAAACGAGGTGCCCCTGTTCACGGGGATATCAAAGAAGGATACCGGCAGAAAAAAGAATGAACTTACAAGGGCAACGATGGGAATTAATTCTTCAAGAAATCATTCGTCGGCCACCGTATGAGGGGGGTATAGGAAAACTGAGAAAAAGATTCACTGGTTCCAAGACCATCTAGAGGGTGGATAAACAAATCCATGGGAAAACTAGTACAACACTCAAGGCAAACGGCTAAAGGGAAGGATTAAGTGGAATCTCAGATCAAATGCTCATCAGGCATCGGGGATCGAAAGGGGTGTAATAGCCTTCAGGGAAAGTGAGGAGTGAGTGCGTACTCGGAAGTTGGGGAACGATAATTGTAAATAGGAAATTAAAAAATAAAACCTTCGTAGGGGAAAAAGAGGAAGGGCCATTTAGTAGAGGAAAAAAGACCAAAGGGGGAGGGGATTTGAGGGAGCGTTCTTTGGTAGCACTCGGGGGAGAGGTGGGAGCATCTCTCAAAAACAGGGGAGAGGGAAATCCCAACGAGCACCGAACAAAGCGGGAGAAAAAAAGCAGCGAGAAGAAAGATAGAAAGTGGGGAGGGGAGAAAAGGGACCACCAAAAATGTTCAATACGATGTTGTACAGGGAAAAGGGAAAGGAATTGGACGTAAAGACACTGGGGGGGGGGGGAGAAGGAAAAGAGTAAGAAGACCAGAGCTAAAAAAAGGGGTAGCGAAAAACGATTGGGACTTTCGCTGCGAAATAAACTGGATTTTTCGAAGCAAAGGAGCCAAAGGGTAAGCGAGGTGGGGGAAAGGGGGGGACGAGGGATCCGGGGGGAAAGAGGAAATGTTGTGAAAGTTTGTCCTCAGCTAAGCAAAGGTGTTCGTAATCAGGAGAAGGGGCACATTAAAAAGAATTGAGTGGCACGCAGAAAAGTAAGTGGGAATGCGACGGTCGATGCTGGCCAATTAGCTCCAGGAAGGGGAAGGAATTGTAGTGTTCCGCGGGAAGGGGAAAGGAGAAAATCGGCAAACAGCCGAGGAACACAAAGCTGGAGGCACTTGGCACAAGGGGGGAGAGGAAAGGATCGCGGTGAGAAAGGATCAAAGGGAGTGTGCTGGGGACAAAAAGCACATAGGAAAAAAGAGGGAGTAAGCGAAAGAAGTAAGGAAAAAAGTGGCCGGGGCACGTGATAATCTTCACGTCGAATAAATAATCCACCTCATTAAGATCCTACAAAGAGAAAATCGAAAAGGCCAGGCGTGAAAAGGAAACCGGGAACAGGTGTTCTTATAGCGCATTTCTTCAAGCTATAGTAAAAAAAACAGAGGTTCACTCTTCAAACACCAACGCCGCAAAAAAAAGGCTAAACAAATCGATCGCTGTTCAGGAAAAAAATTTTTTGGGGAAAAGGGGAGAGGATCCCCAGTAAAAAAGAAAAGAACAAAAGAAAAATTACATATACGGTAAAAAGGGTTATTGGGAAGAAGGGGAAGGACCAGAAACCGAACAACAAGAAAAGAGCCCCACAAAAGGAAGGGTCCAAAATTTTCGGGGGGGGTCAAAGGGGTGTCGGAGACAAAAAAAGGGTCCTGAGCACGAAAGTCAATTAGCCAGCGCGGTACAGAAAAACCCCAGTCTTTAGCTCAGGAGCCTTGACCCAGAGAAGGGTCTAGAAGAAGAAAAGATAGGAAGAAAAGGGAAAAGGAAGAGTGGACTAATGGATCAGGGAAATCCACCGTGCACAAACCCAGAGGTCTGGAAAAATTGGGGAGAAGACGAAAAAGGAAGGCCAGATTTCGGGTAAAAAAAAGATCTAAGCGAAAAAAGAAATATCAACAGCAGGACGAATCCTTATCCAGAGGTTCAATGGAGAGGAAAACGTTCTAAGAGGAGCCTGAGGAAAGTGGCTCGATGAGTTGGGGGGGAATGAGGGGCTTCGAAGACACTTGAAAAAGAGAATTCAGAAGGATAAAAACCCAGAACGATAAAAAAAAAAGATCTTGGAGGAAAAAGCAAGAAACACGACGCATAAAAGGAGCCAGAGAGGTGAAGGGCAGGGATCGAACCAAAAGAATCGTGATGCTAAAAAAAGTGTAGGGAGAAAATCCTTGAGGGTGGGGAGAATGGTTGGTTGTAGTGGGCATGGAGGGGTGGGCAGGAAACTTTGCGGTCACGAAAAAAAACCGGGGGCACTTGGAAGAAAAAAAAAGCAAACGCAAAGATCGGCCTGACAAAAATGGAGGGACAAAAAAGAAAAAAAACTGCGGGAACGCTGCCTACAAAACCGCTGGTAGGTGAGATAGAAAAGAAAAAAAAGCCGCCAGCGTGGCGACTCAGGAAAGGTGTGAGTAGAATCAAGAAAATTGGAGATCCGAAAAGCGACTTCGACACGGCCCGGAAAAATGGATGAAGTTGGGGGAAGAAAAAAGACGCGGGTGGAGAACGACAATAAACGGAAAAAAAGGAACTGCTGGTAATGAGGAGAAGTCCTAAAAAGGGGGGAACTTGAAAAGGGAAGTGAAAATTGTTGGAAGCTTGTAAAGGCGGGTTAGTGACTCCAACCGTATTGCCACACAAATAAAACCAAAAGAGAAAATTCACTTAAGGGTCCAAGGGGAGAGAGTCACCCTGACGAGGGATGCAGGGGAGGAATCGCGAGAGAGGCTCCTTCAAAAGGGTTACGTGGAAAATTCGAACAGACATGGGAAGGAAACCCCGCCTGTCTTGAAGTAGAAGGAGAATGTTCTCCGAGAAAAAATGAAAAGGGATCAGTCGCGTATACGGCAGCGTGAGCCTTCACAAAAAAAAGGAGGGTCTAGGGAAAAAAAGAAACAATGAGAGAGACAAAAAAAAAAAGAAGGGAGGGAACAGAGAAGAGAGGGTAGGAGGGGAGGTATCTACAACTGGAGCTCGGAAGGAGTAAGAGGACGATTGGTACGCGACGGGATGGGGGCAAAAACGTAAGAAGCGGGAAGAGAGATTTTGACGAGAAGGGCAGGTTAAAAAGCCTCGAATAACCTGCGAGGGTTGACTAGGAAGGGGGGACATTGGGGACACGGAGATCGGGGATTGAAAGATAAGGAAAGGGGAGATTCGAGGACCTTGCTGGCAGGGAATCATCACAGTAGGGGGGGGGGGTCGTTTTATTGGAGGAAAAAAAAAAGGTAAAGAATTTCAAGGAGAAGAAAAAAAAAAAAAACAAAAAGAGAGAAACCAGCAGGAAATTAGGTGAAGGGGGGAAACAACTTAAAGTTCAGCCACTTCAGCAAGAAAGAGAGGGGGAGGGGTCCCCAAACTAAGAGGGGACTTAAAAAGAAGGTGAAAAAGTTGGACCGGAAAAAGGCATTGGTCGACCACAACGTCTCATAGGACTTAAAGGGGGAAACGGAAGATTCAGAAATGCGGAAAAAAGGGGACAACAATATAGAAAAGAAGACGAGGGGAAAGGAAGCACAGGGTTTCTGGGAGGGAAGTTGGTCCTGTGCTAGTTGGAAAGGAGTCAGGCTTGGAGGGGAGAAAGAAATTAAAGGGGGGCAAGACCGCAAATCGGAAAGGGGGAAAAAATTCAAAAGAAACAACCAGGACAACTAAAGAGAATCCTCGTGTTCGCGGAAAAAGAATAGGTCTCGTAAAAACACCTGGGGAAGAAAGAGGGGAATGCTCGAGAAGGAGGAAAGTTAAAGGAGGAAAATCTGGTTTGGGGGGGAAAAAGAGGAAGTGGCAAAGGAGTTGGCATACAAGGGGACTTAACTGCAGAAAGATGTAAGGATCGTGAAAACGCAACCTCTACCTAAATCAGAGGGTGGGGAAGTTTGGGGGTTATAAAGAAGAGGAAAAGGCGTGGCTGAAATCAGGTCAACTTCGAAACGTTATTGACACTGTAGGATATTTTCGCGGAAAGGAGGGGGGGATCAAAAAAAAATCAGAGAAAATCCGTTTGTCAGGGAAGGGAAATTACTGCGGAGGGGGGGGGGGGGGGGGACCGCGGGGTCCACCCGGCGAACACTTAGACGGACTCAGACGGTATCTATCGGGGGGCGGCGGGATAACAAAAAGAGTCTCAAAGTGCGGGAAGAAGAGACCGAAGGGTTGAGGAGAAAACCGCCATCTCTGGGGGAGACAACTTTGAGAGGAGTCTCAACGAAATTGGCTGCAATGAAAAGAAAAACGTGACACGATTTGGAAAAAAAAGGGGGTTAGAGGTTTGGGGAGGGAGCGGGGGGAAGGAAAGAAGGATTACCAAGAAAAAAGCGGAAACAGTCATAGTCTGTTTGTTAAAGAGGGAGGAGGTAGCATTGGTTGCGGGGAAGGGCTGTCGATGACAAGTGTGGAGTCCGGCCAAACCTTTGGGAAAGGGTTGAAGAGGGGAACATCGCGTGTATGTCGGGATAGGGGGGGCTTATCGGGGGGAGGGGGGGGAATAGAAGGAGTACAAGGGATTCATTTTCAGACCTGGGGTAGATATCAGAAAAATTTTGTGGAAGAATTGGTCCGGAGGGAAAAAAGGTTCGGGGCTATAATTGTGTGGGGAATGGGGGGAGCTACTTAGGGTGTATTCGTCGAAGAAGATCTTATAAATTGTCTTGAAGGGGTAAGGGTTCCTAAAGAAGAAGGGGAGGACGTATATTGGTGGAAAGAATAAGTGAGAGGCAGAAGTGCAAAAAGACAGCGGGGGATATTGTCAACTGGGGGAGAATCCTCGGGCGAAAAAAGTTAAAAAAAAAAAGGGTTAGGAGGATTGGGTCTAGAGAGGGAGCAAAGAAAACTTCGGAAAAGAAAAATTAAAAACAGGTCGAAAAGTGGAAAAGAACGTAAGGAAAAGGCTTACCTCGGGGAGAGATGCTTCAAAAAAGGTCAAAAGGATTCGGCGCAACGACGGAGAGGGAGGGTGTTGATGACTGATCGGTCAACGTTCACTAGGAAGAAAAGAAGAGCGGGTGCCATCCACAAGGAAAATTTACTCGACGAAGGGACAAGACAAGGAAGGTAACAAACTGTAGTGGGGGAGTGGGGTAATCGCAAATGGCAAACGATACGTCAAAAGAGGGGAAAAAAAAGAAAAACGGAGGTGTTCATCAAGAAGACTATGGGAAAAAGGGTGGTTCTAAATGAAAGATTGGGAGTTAGGAGAATGGTAAAAAAAAAAAAAGCATTAACTTCCGAAGAGAAATCAGGGGGGGGGAAAAAACGAGGGAAAACCAATTCCAAAGAGGGGGAAAAAGTGAGAAGGTGAAGACGCGTGCTTTTTGTGGAGACTCTTTTCTAGTGCTTT
>Ga0179591_1476534_pt1 | contig 10388 bp, 12 predicted proteins | sample CZOMad2_1_08_16f_FD_182891 | JGI IMG/M metagenome (GOLD analysis project Ga0179591, IMG submission 182891) | Vadose zone soil fungal communities from Angelo Coast Range Reserve, California, USA - CZOMad2_1_08_16fungal (PacBio error correction) | ecosystem: Environmental > Terrestrial > Soil >...
GGTACATGAATTGCGCGCTTGGTCGGAAGCACGCCAGACCTCCAAGCATGAAACGGAATCCTGGCATCTCCGTCACGATTCGCATCTTTGACGCGCTCGACGGCGTTCCCCAAAGGTGCGGTGTTCGTTGCGGCGCGCACGAAATCGCCTGATGGACGCTGTGGTTCGCTAACCTGGGGGCCTGCAGGTCATCAACCCTGACTCTCGTTCGAAACAAACACGACCGCCGCCGCCGTTTGCAACATGGAACAGGTCGTTGCGGACCGTATCGCTATGAGCCCCACGCACGGACGGCTCCCGCCGCTCACCCCGCGAATCTGCAGATCGACGACGTCGGCCTGAGTTTTGTCGCTCCCAGGAGGTGCGGTTTCGCTTCCGACTGAACGGTCCGCGACCGCAGGCGTCATTACCGGCAGCCGCCGTCAAAGCGTTCTAACAGCTATCTCGCCCCGGCACGTACCCGGTTCAGGGTGATCGCCCAGCAACAACGACGGGAAATTCTGGAATGATCAAGGCCACATCGCTCGAAATCGTCATCGCGCCCGCCTGTATTCAAACTCGCGCCTTCGTCGTGTGACAATCATCGGAAGCGCGCTGAATCCTGTGCTTCGCGTACCCGGACTTCGATGCGGCCGGTGGCACGCGCTCTCACCGCGCGCTTCGATGAAACCTTAACGACGGACGCGGAGGCGCTCGAATTCTTGCACGACACTCTGCTGCAGACGTTGTCCAGGGCCCTAAGATGGTCGCCGATACCGCACTGGTCGACCCGACGACGCCGGCCGGCCCTGGTACGCGCTTGAAGCATGTCGACAATGGATCGGACATGCAAGCGAGGAAGGACGCCTCGGCGGTGGAACTCGTTTGCGCACAGCGACAAACCGAAGGCAACTAACGAGTTGTCGGAGGCGTTTGGCGCGCGAAATCGAAGACGGCGCCGGCAGAGCGCCATCGGCGCTTCAATAGCATCACCCGTCATTCCAGGGAGATGCAATCCAGTCGTCCCCGAGAGGTCTATACCGAATCGGCTACGAGCGATTCGCCTGCCTACACGCACTCACACGCACCCCCGCGAGTCGCGCTCGGCTACTGGGCGTGGATCTCACGCTGCGCGTGGCGGACGACGGGATTCGGATTGAGCCGCCACACCGTCGAGCGTGGACGGAAGGCACTTCGGCCCTGCCTGGAATGCCGAACGCGCATCCCGAAATCGGCGCCTCGTTATCCGTGACCATCACTCCTGGCGCTGGCACGGCGGTTGTCGTGACTGGTGCCCGTCCGCGCCATCTTTCGCAGGACGTCGTCGAGTTCCGCGTTGTCGGGACGCTTCTGTCATGTTCCTCTGGACCGAGGAGACGGCGTAGGTCCCTTTGATCACCGGGGTTATGGATGCGGTTAGATTATGTGATCTAAATGGCCGGTTTTAACTGTGTCAGAGAGCGTGTCACATATTCTTTCGAAAGCCTGGGGCCCACCGTCATTTACGGTACACGTCGGACGCATATTATCGATGTGCGGAACTCGTTGAATCGCAAACTGCGTTGGTGTGAATTTGCTATTCTTCAGCACGCGCGGTGGAGTTCAATTTCCAATCGTGCTCCTTCATCCGCCTCCGCTCGCGTCTGACCCCACGCGAGCTAGGCGAGATGTCCTCGCCGTAGCGGCTTCGCCGCGTAGGCGACAACCAACTCGGACATCTCTCGTTCGAATGAATCAATAGCTTACCGTGAGGCGGCGAACGCTTCAACGTCAAAACTGTGACGTGAATGGTGACGTACGCGTTCGGCACCTCCACTAATCGCGTCGATTTTGGCTCCCGTTGCCGTTCCCCGCCTCGGGTATTACCCCCTCGCTGGACGTCCAGCTCGCGAGAGTCGATCGACTGTCAACGCGGGTCGCGAGAAATCGCACTCGGCCACTCCTGAAACGCCCAACGGCCGCCACCGATCGCTTTCCTTCCTCGCCGTTCAGTTCAGACCGATGATCACCGGTCCGATGACGACCTCTCGTCGAAATTTCCGCGAGATAGTTCCGACGCGCGAGAACAATCGCGCGCGGGTCGCGGCGCGCGAATTCCGGCATCGTTCACGAACATCTCCGCGGTTTACCGAGGGTGTCGTGCGGGGTCCGATACCCCCTCGCGCCCGATTTCGAATCCAGTGGCGTCTGAACGTCCGGCGCGCCTCCTCATCACGTCTCGCGGATCATTCCAGGCTAGTCCGACATCGCGCCCTCCTTCGGCCGCACTAGACCGGCGGCCACAGGTAAAACGGATTTGGGCTCTGGCGCGATGGCGTGTCGCGACGTGATTCGATCTCAGATCGCCAGCGTCCTGCGTGGTCGTGGCGGGGCGTTGGCGGCGGACTAGTGGCGGCGCCTCGGGTTGCTCCTCCTTCAACCGACGCGGTGTCAATAGCAGCCGACCATTGCGAGCTACTCTGAAGGGTCTTAATAGCGCGGGTTCTTTTATCGCGACAAGCCCGTTCGCGGCTGGTGTCGGAGCTTTGGCGAAGATTCCTCGCATATCCTGGCGGGCCTTGAATCGGTACGATCCGGCTCCGATTAAGCCCTGTCGCGAGACCCGCTGGCTTGATACGGCCGTACTTTTCCCGCACCGCGTCGCGAGCCGCTGGTGTGAATTTGCGTTGACGTCATCTCCCCATCGATTTCAGAAAACAGCACTCCAACCACCGAGCCCTTCCAACTCGTAATCGTCGACCCGCTCCGAGCGCAAAACCGCGTACTTCTTGGGTGAAGGATCGCACGCGACGGCCACCTCTTGCCCGCCGTTTTCCGGTCCTAGCCGATGCTTTCCGAAAAGACGTCAGCAGAAACCGCTCGATCGCGGACCTCGAACGCGCGGCTCTTCCATCTGTGTCCACGCCGCTCCGACTCGAGCGCGATGCCGGCATTCTTTCGCCCGCCTCGCTTAAATCGTCCGACGCTGCCCGGGGTCGAGATAGACAAGCGCCACGCGAGGCCCGTCTTGCGGTCGCGGTCCCTGCTTCCAGTCGTCCGGTTCAAACCAGCTGGCTCTTGCCCGCGCGCAGCATCATCCCCCCACGCCCACACACCCTTTCCTCTTCCCACCCGCTCGTTCGATCGCGAAAGGGCCGAGCGCCCTCGTAATAGTTGCTCTTTCTGCCGAATCTCGACTGTCACGGTGGGCCGAGGCGGCCGAATCTGCACAGCGTCTTTCTTGTCGCCACGATTGCCTCCTTTGCTTCGTCTTGGTCTTCATCCGCAGACTAACGGGCTTTCACCTGGATCTTTCAAGCGCGAACCGTGCGAAATGAATCTGCTGGGACGGACGAGCCTGGCGCAGCCGCTTCAATCCGTTCGAGCGCTCGCCTCGCAGTATCGCGAGCGCTCGTGGGCATGGTGCCAGCTTTTCAGAGTGGTCAGTCGTCCGTAGCTCCAAACGCGATGGCTTCCCTTCATTGCCTGGAATCCGTCTAATTGCCCCCCATCTATCTGCCCGGGGCCGTACGGTCGAACACGCTGGCGCTTCGTTTGATGCTCGCCATGATCGTCCTCGCCACTCGAAGGCGCTTTTCCATTCTGGCGCGTGGCCGAAAAAGCGGGAGATGCCTTCACGACCGCCGTGAGTGGCTCTCCCGCCTCTCCCAGTCAACACCCTCCCGGTGCCGAAAGGGCGAATCGCATCTTCTTCGGTCGCGGCTATCATCGTCCTTGTCGTCGTCGTCGTCGGCTTTCAACGCATGCCCGCGGACAAAGGGGGCATAAAGCACTGACTCTCTTTGAGAGCGACCGTCGCTGGATTTCGTGAGCCGCCGTCGCGGCATGAAGTTCGAGCACAACAAAAAACCTTTCGCGAGAACAGGCACGGCGGGTATGGCGCGTGAATCGAGGGACCCCGGCAATGCGCGTCCGGGGAGGAAAGCTGTAGCCGACGATGAAGAATCGCCTATGCTTGCACTCGTGTGTCCAACAAACCTCGCGGCATCAAGCCCAACGCTCACGGTCGTTGTCGACTCAAACGGGCCGCGTTGTCGGCTTTGGGGTCGGACAACACGGAGTGGCAACTACCCTGACGGGACGGTCCGGACTGAAACCCGATTTGTTTTTCGAATCTTGATCCAAAACTGGCGAGATGATAGTTTGATGCCGACATAGGTTCGCGTGGCACAGCAATGCCCTCAAGCTGCAGCAAAAATAAAACTCATAGCGCTTGATGCCGATCCGCCCCGTGACATCCGTCTCGAGGGCAATTTTGGCGACTAGAGAAAATTCTTAAGCACGCCCGGTGTCCACCGCCTCAACAAAGCACTTTTTGATTTGGGATGAACCGCGAACAACTCACGGGCAAAGGCTTTTTCTTTTCTTGTGGGATGAACCGTCAACATGAGTTATGGCCCAAACCCCGCATCTGGATTAGCGCCGCAGAAATTGTTATCAGTGGGACAAAAAGTGATTGCCGACGTCCTGGTTTGCTGACGGCGAAAGAGCTCTAACGCGCGACAATCCAAGCGATTGTCGAGCGCAGAAAAATCCAATCAAGTTGATCCCACATAAGAGCTCGTTGAATCATCAGGACGCGGTCCCCGTCGGTTTAAACTCCCGGTCGACTGCATCCCGCACACTACTTTCAGCGCTGCGCATTGCACTAAGCGACGAGCCGTGTGGCTTGGGAAGGGATTGGTGCTGCGTGGAAGCATCGCGCGGTCGGTGGTCGCATCGCGGTCTATCTTTTCAACGCACCGAGGACCGTGTGGTTAAGCGCGCGTTGTTGGCTATGCGAAGAAGCAGGAAAGCTGATCACCAAAAGCCGCTGTTCCCAGCCGCGAATAAATTATTAATAATCCATGCGGCTCGCATGCCAGTGCGTGTCTATAAAAAGTTGAACCCGGAATTTTTATATCAGTTGCTTTGACCTATCAGCCGCTCTTGCTCGCGCAGCGGTCTTCTTGGGTGGCTGGTGTGCTATGCTCACCGTTTATTATACGCAGCTTTTTTTTGGGAAGGCACGCTCCACCGCTTCTCGAGCGAGCGCCGGCGCCAGGTACGTGATCTTCAGTGGCCGCAACTGGAGCGATTTGGAGGCACAGTACTCACGTCAAGCAGTCACTGAGCCTTACGGGCGTCAAATCGCTTGGTTTTGTCACTCCTTCCAACCTCAGTAAAACAACTCTAGCCAACGCTACAAGCCCGCTCACTGGTCGTTTGCGTCAATCCGATCCCGACCGGTGGACGCTACTCAATAATTCGGATTAAATAGAGATAGATGAATGCGCGGTTTATGCACTCTTGCGTATGGTGGCATTTGTGGCCATCATCATCCGCGCTCGTTGTCGTTGGGCGACCTCTACTTTCTCCAATTATCAGGGCAAGGCGTATGCTGCGCGCGCGGACGCGCAGTTTTTGGCACCCGCGACACCAACTCTGACCGACCCCCGCGACTCAAATATATTTTTCTGACAAAGACTGCACCATATATGGCCCGCGACTCTTTTAAAGATGGATTCAAGCGGGCTTCATCCAACCAATTGACCACGCCGAGGCGCTCTACCAACAATCAATCCACTTCGTGCCGGTGTCCGCATTACGATTTATAGCCAAAGCACCAAGTCGGGCACGCAGTATCAAATTATTGGACTACATCTCGACCCGGCGGTGGGGGCCGGAGATCGCGACCAAACAACTCCACCGTCTTGTCTTGGCCGAAGATCGTTGGCGCGGTAGCCGGCGACTGCCGCGCGGCTCAAGAAATTGGTTTTGTCGCATACAACGAGACACACACCAAGACGGTCGCTACGGACTCGATCGGCAGTATCAGTCGATACTCGCGCCGTGGTCACGACGATTTATGATTTCAAAACTTTGTTGGGCACTGTTTGGCATGTGAAGGGAGTACCCAAGGTGCCCAACAAACATTGATATGCACCACTAATCTAGCCCGTCGGTGCAGGAGGCGGAGTTAGAGAACGCACACTCGCGACTAGAGAGCAGTGGCACCCACAACTCGCGGCGGGATTATTACATAATCCGCAAAACGGCGAGATTTATGCGATGGCATTGTCGCCGACGTTTGATCTCAACACTTTGGCACGAACCAACCCGCTTCGGTTTGCTAACAACCGCATGGTCCAAATGTGTCGAGATGGGTTCGATTCTCAAACCCTTGACCCATGGTCGGCGGGTATAGACTCGGGGACTATTACCGCGACGACGACCTACAACGACAAACCGGATGCTCACGGTTGATACCAAAAAAAAATCTGCAACTTCGACCGCAAAGCTCGTGGCGTAACCGATGCAACAAGTTTGAGTCAGGTCAGCTCAACGTCGGGCGCGTCGTTTTATCCGTACCCAAATGGGCCCGACCGTTATGCGCGTTATTTTAAATCATTATGACCTTGGCAAAGCAAACGGGTATCGATTTGCCGTCCTAACAAGCCGGGCTGCTCAGTAACTTTGACCTCAAATCGCACGGTCGAGTTTTTGATACGGTCGTTGTTCAAGGTATCGCGCTACGGGCCCGCCGAAACGGTGCCTCGCGCTTGCCACTCTCGCCCATGGCGTAAATTAAGTAACGCCCCATCTCGTCAAAAAAATCTATTCACTATGATTCGGGATCCCCAACGATTTTCCGGTCCAGGCCTCCCCGTGCAATGTTCAAACCATAGACCGCCATCACCGGACCAATCTCACGACGGTTGTTGATAAGGCGTTACTAAGGTATGAGCTTTCCTGACTACAGTGTCCGCTGCCAAGACAGGCACCGCGCAGATTCCCAAAATCCCGCGGCGGCGGGCTATTATCCCGACCGCTATCTGCACAGTTAATTTTGGGGGGGGGGTACTTCCCGTCGCAAGAACCCTCTGAAGAGATGGCCTTGCTGCTCGCGGACAGGGGCCATGAGTCCCATGGCTATATGTGATGGCGGGGCTTCAGGAATGACCTACGTCACAAGAAGGCCGTCCTGGAACGAATTGACCGGTAAATGCGCGCTATCCCCCCGAGTCGCAGTACGCAGCATCCATCGTCCGTTGCGCTCCCGACAACGGCCTTAGGTCCCCCAACATTGCGGGAAGAACGCGGAGACCGTCGGATAATGTGCATCGCCCTCTGCAGCAACGGTGTATGTCGCCTGGCATACATAACTCCAGGATGCAGTGAATGACCTCGTCGCCGGATAGCCCCAGAGCGAAGCCCCGAGTAATCTGCTGCTTCTCCTTGTCGACCAATCTTCATGAAACCTTTCGTCTCGCCTTTCTCGAATGCGCGGCCTCACGTCCTTCCATGCCATGTCTCGAGCAGCGCCGTCCGCCGTTTTGGGGCGCAAACCTCCCGCTCGGTTCAATGCCGGCGCGGCCGAGTCGGCGTCCGTGTACAGCGCGTAAGCAGTAATGCGATCGCCTTACGCGACTCGGTGTCGTTGTCGAGAAGGTTCGCGCGCGACAATCTCGAAATCGTTTCCAGTTGTGTGATAAGGCTAGCCTTTCGTTGCAATCGCCTAATGCCCAGATGCCGGGGCATTGGTGCGCAGCTGGTCGTCCATTCGATGTACCCTCGGACATCGGTGGCCACGCCTGCCTTGTCGGAGACCTATATCATCGTGTTCGGCCGCGTCCGTCGCGAGCAGAGGTGAAACCGATGATCGGCGCCTCTCCCGCCCTCATTCTCTATGTGCCGGCGGATTTCGTTGGCCGTGTGTTTGCCCACCAGCGACCACCTTGCGTTGACCGAACGTCGTTTTTCGTCCTTGAGGATTTCGGCACGGCGCGTGAAAACATCCTCGTCCTCGCGGGCGTCAGATGCGGCCCAAGCTCGATGACCGTGACCTCGCTTCCAAAGCGGCGATACCCCGGGCGCAATTCGAACCCACAGAGCTCCCGCCGACACGATGAGGGCGGCGGCACGAAATCCACGTCCATCATGGAGCTTTTGGTGAGGTAAGAGACTTGACGAGCCCCGGATCGGCGGTATCAGCTGCCCTGCCGCCCACATTGATGAAAATGTTATCAGCGGTGGAGCCTCATCACCGACTGCACGGCGCTTCGGCCCGACGAAGTGGCCGTGACCTTCCAGTACCGTAAAACCTTTCAGCCTGCTTCCCGATCGCCTCGAACGCTCGACCCCCCGGCGCGACGGGAGTGAACGCGTCTTTTCCGCCCTTCCGCCTTCATATCACCCCGCACCCGAACCCTACTCGCCGATGGTCACGCCATAGTCGGCGGCGCGACTTGTGGCGAGGTACGGCCGCATAGCCGCTCGATCAAATCTGGTCGGGGTGCAAGCCGGTGTTGACGACTTACCCGCCGAAAACCTTTCGTTCGAGGACAGCAACCTTCCAGTCCGCGGGCCACCAGCCGCCGCGCCAAGCGGCCCAGCCTGTCCGTGTCCGATGATGATCGCGGCATACCCCCAAGCGACCTCTCGTTTCTCATCGGCCGGTCAACACCGAGCAGGGATGCCGGCGTCCGCGGCCAAACGAGTCGACGCGGCACATCACGATTCGGCCAGCTCAAATCCTGGCGGTCCCGGTTTACCACTTCAGACGCGAGTGGCCTCAACGCCGGGGTTCGAGCAAATGTGCCATCGACAACACGGCCGCACGTTGTGCTGACGCGCGCTAATGGGCCCGGCGGGCATGTGCCACGCTCGCTTCCCCCAACCCCACACGTAATGCAGAAAACAAAAAGAAATCCACACACGTCGACGAAATGCCAATACCAGGCCGGCGACTTCAAAACCGAGAATCATTGGGGGCGTAAGTGTCCGAGATACGCGCGGAAGCAAGGCAGACGAGATCAGAAGGCGAGCCGATGATCCACATGCTCGCCGGTGGAATCCGGTGGCCATAAAAATGTGGCCGCCGTAGACGTTGCCGCTGAACAAATTGACCCAGCGTGGCTGTACTCGTAGGCCTGAACGCAGGTGAATGCCAATCCAAGCGCGATCGTGAGATCAAACCCCACTTGAGCCCTTGGCCGGTTCGTTCTCCAGAAGCTGGGGCGTGAGGCAAGTCACCGTCGTCCGGAGTGATCATGATTAGGGTGTGCCAGAGGCGGTGCCAGGGTCGAACACCTCGATGCCCTTTGGCGGCCATACTCCGCCGAACAGCTGTCTTCGCGCGTGATCTGTGGGCAACGTCGGCCGGAACAGCGCGCTGTTGAAATAGTCCAACCACGCCACGAAGAACATCACCGTCGAGGGGCGAATGAACAGAATCAGCGTAGCGGGGGAGAATCTGACACGCGGTTTGATAACCCTCATAGGTGCTTCACGGGCGACGTCCGGTCCACCACCCGATCATCGGGTAGGCGATCCGAACCGCCGACGCCGAGATATAGGCACGCCGCGAACTGTTGGTGCATCCAGTGGATGTCCGCCTAACGCCGTCCACAAAGCCGACCCGGCGGCCTACCGCAGCCAAGGGCTTGGCGCGACAGATGTATCCCCCCATGGTGCGGCCTTGGCTTGAAGCTTCTGCCATCTTGATCTTCTCCTGTCCGCGGCGAGCCGCTTACGGCTCTCGTTTCCTTTCGCTGTTTCAGCTTCGTCCCGCCGCAAGTCTGCACCGTTGGCGCTCCTCGCACCGGCTCAGGTTTGCGGCCGATACCTGTATAGTAGAGCGTTAGGGTAATCGAGACATCCTGCTCCAAATCCTTCTCCGATGTCCGTGGCTACGAAGAAGACCACCGCCGATACTGCGTGTTCACACCGGCTCTGAGCCGCTGATCGTAAAGCAGAAACAGTTGATGCGTCGAGATCCGCGGCGGCGGTGGTCGGCGAGACGTTGTAAGGTCAACCCCCACCGTCTCGCGCGCCGTTCGTTGACGACGCGATAGTTGAAACGTCCACCACCCCACCACCTCGCCGACTTTTGACCTCGACTGAAGTCTGCTGCTCCGGCCTCGAACGCCAGGGACGGCCTCCGGCGACGTTGGCCATCGAACGCACACCTTGACCTTCGGTCCCAGACCTCATTCCGGGGCGGCGGTTGGCGACCTGAAGTCGTGCCGCCGAAGCCGGTCGTTCGACAGAACCATTGTAGAGCGGCACAGCCGCGTATGCGGCGCCGACCATTCGCCGCGGCGAAACCCCCATGCGCCCACGACGCTAATAACATCACGTCGAGCTTTGCCGAGGAACCCTCTGAGATACCATGGCAATTAACAACGGCCGGTCATACGGCAGGTCCTTTCACGAGCGTGCAACCACATAAAACATTAATGAACCAGCGCGCCAAGCTCGAGCGCAAATCGCGATCGACCTCGCCGCCGTTTACGCTTCTGGTTCCTCGCTGAGAAACGATTCTCTTTGGCTTCTCCTCCATGTGTCATCACCCGCAGCGTCTCGCGTTCCTAACCCACCCCGCGCGTCGATCAGCAGCAACCGCAAACAGGATGAATATATAGAGA
>Ga0179591_1532901_pt1 | contig 10388 bp, 15 predicted proteins | sample CZOMad2_1_08_16f_FD_182891 | JGI IMG/M metagenome (GOLD analysis project Ga0179591, IMG submission 182891) | Vadose zone soil fungal communities from Angelo Coast Range Reserve, California, USA - CZOMad2_1_08_16fungal (PacBio error correction) | ecosystem: Environmental > Terrestrial > Soil >...
CGCTCGCCGGGTGCTCGTCCAGCGCGGCGGGGGGCGGCGGGCGACCACCCGGCCTCGGCCCGCGCCAGTCCAGCTCGCGCTGCGCCCCGACGATCATCGGTAGAAGTGCGCGGTGTTGCTCCCGGCCGGCCAGCACCCTCGTTTCGCTGCTGGGCGTGATGCCGACGCGGTGAGTGCTCGTTCGCTGAGCGTTTCCGCGTTCACGGTGAGCACGCCCCCCGAGCTCGACTCCGGCAGCATCGCCAGCAACCTCGGCAGGCACCTGCAGCAGGCTCGACTGGCGACCGGCAACCGGACCGCTCCACGAGCTCGCGCTGGAACAGGGCGAGAAGCCGCATCAGCAGCACGTCGTCACCGGGCGCGCACGCCCAGCTCCACCAGCCGGTTGCCCGCCGCCGCGACCCTCGCCGAGCAGCCCCGCGGCCCCCCCGCTCCACACCAGTGTCGTCTCGTCGCCGGGGAGGTTCTCGAACGCCACCCGGGTAAAGCCGTAGCTGCGGGCGTGCCGAGGTCACCCGGCGGCGGGGCAACGTGTTGGCCACATGACCACGCCGACGTCCATACACGTCACGCGGCACGCGCTGGCAGCAGGCTCCTCCATTCGACTCCGAAATCGACGCAGTCCGACTCGGTTTCGACGCACAGCGACGCAGTCCGGCTCATCCGTAGCTCGGCGCGTGGTTTCGCCGCAGCAGCCCGCGCAGACCGCCGCGATCGCGCAGCCCCGCCGATGACGTAGAGCGAGACCTCCCTGGTCGTGCCGGGCGCGGTGATCAGCGGCGGTGGCCCGATCGCCGCCGGCCGCCCCCGATATCGCGCTGCACCACCGGTAGGCGACGAGTGCGCCGGTGTAGTGCGGACCCGGTGGGGAAGTGCTCGGTGTAAGCGGCCCGTGCAGCGAGCAGTCGCCGAGTGCCCGACTCGAGCCCGATCGCCAGCGCCACCCAGATTCAGCACCTTCGGTGTCGTATCGCCAGCCAGAAAAAGAACGGGAACGCGTACAGGCGCCAGTACACCGCGGAGACAGGTACACCGGCCGCCGGCCGATCCGGCGTACAGGATCGCCGAAGCCCGGCATGTGATGAACTCGGGCGGGCGCCAGCGAGATCACCCCGGTCCTCGCCCCGCTCCTCGGCAGGTGCAGCACGCCTGGTCACGTAGACCGCCGAGTACACGGTGAACAGGTAGTTACGCGATGTTCGGGCCGGTTTGGATGAAGGTGAGCAGCACCGTGGGCCGGGGCGACGTGCGGAACAGCTCCACCAGCGGCACCCTGGCCGCCCCGCCTCCGCGCCCTCCATCCGCTGGAACAGCGGCGTCTCGACTCAGCCCTAAGCGCAACGTACACCCCGACCGCCAGCGCACCCGCGCTCCACCGGAACGTCACCCGCCAGCCCCACGCGAAAAACTGCGCGTCCGGGCAGGCGCCGAGACGCGCCCACACCCCGATGCCAGCAGCGCCCCGCCGTCAACCCCATCTTCATCCGACCCGTAGCGGCCGCGCTGGCCCGCCGGCCGTTCTCGAACCGCGACCAGCGCCGCGCCGCCACTCGCCGCCGGCGCGACAAAACCCTGCACCCATCGCAGCAGGTCAAGCATGACCGGCGTCCCCACAGGCCGATCTGGGCCTCGCCGGGCATCACCCCCACCAGGAACGTGCTGTACGCCCATCAAGCACCAAGTGATAATCATCATTGCGCTGCGTACGAGCCGTTCGCCGAGTGCCGAATATCACCCCTCCGACCGGGGCGCACAGGAACGCCACCTGCGAAACGTCCGCCAGTGAGACGAGCGTGCCGCCCGTCGGCCCCATCTCCTGAGAACAACCGGGGAACACCAGCGCCGCGACCGCTGCCTAGAGGAAGTAGTCGATACCACTTTCCCGCGACTTGCCGACGAAGCCGGCCGACTGCGGCTCGGCGCCACGGCGGTCAGCGCGGCGGGGCTGGCGACCTTCCGCGCTCGCGATGCTTTCCATGGCTCCGCCCTTCGGCAAACGAGGCGCCTCGGCAGCCTGCGAACTCTCCTGCATGGCAGGCTGCATGCATCTTGTGGCGCGTTACTAACTCGCGGACCGCGCGGCTGTCAGGTCACCTAAAGTTTGCCGAACTCACTGGCCTGATTGCGGGATTCTAGTCGCTCTGCGCTACAGACTCTGTGTCCGGGTGGCCGCGCGAGCATCTATGGGTCGTGCCGAATTAAGCATGGGCCGTGGATTCGGCCGGGCACTATTGCTGCATGCGGGCCTTGCTAGCTCCGAACCGGCGTGGAGAACTCACGATCGTGCCGAACCGTACGCCGAACGTTCTACAACATTGCGTGTGGAGCACAACGCATCGGTGTCGTCGCGCTCCCCTGGAGGAGACCCTCGCGTCAGCGACCCTCAGATGTTTCTTGTCTGCAACGTGCTCAACGGCAACAGCAAACTCACGTAACTCATTGCACTGCTTCGGTCGCTTTCCAGCTAACTCTGATTGGCCTATATGCCCAGCCGATTATTGCGGTCATGCCACCTAGCCCGCCCATCGCTTGCACACATGGTTTCGTGAAAACACCGCAAGGCGACCAGCGCGCATTCACTGACCAGCAGCCACACCGCCGGCAGCTGGCCGAGCGTGAGGATTGCGATCGCAGCGGCGTCAGGAAACACGTCACGAATAACGCTGGCTGGTGTTCGCCATGCCGAGCGCGTGCCTGCGCTGCGGGGCCGCGGCGATGGTGCCAGTTCGGTATAGGCTACGCCGTGCCAGGCAGAGATCTGACGCCGGCCACACCAGCACGACAATCAACAGCGTCCCCATTGCGGGACTCGATACTGGGCTACTGGCCGGCCAGCGTCACCACTGCGGCCAGGCGCGAAGCGAATTTTCGCTGGCGATGGTGCTCAAAGCGCAGGAATTCGCGCCGGTTGCGTTGCGGTCGTCCAGCGGGCGCTCCATACGCGCATGATCATGCGCCGCATGCCGCGTCGCCATGGCGGGTGGTGAGACGCCGATGCCGGCGTGGGCTGAAGTCATGCAGGAACACGGCCGCCAACGAACAGATCGAACCTGCGGCGCGCACGGAGGCCGATCGCGGCGACGATGCGCCACAGCTGGCGGTCCTTCAATGTCGCCCGACGTTGCTGGCTGGTGTGTTGCATGTGCTTTATCTTCACGCTTGCATCCGGTTTCGTACAAGCCATAGCCAGGTAAAAAACCGCGTCACTGCACATAACAAGGCAAGCACGCCGTACACCGAATCAAACATCCGAATGGGCAGCCAGCGCCGGACATAACAGGCGCCGATGGGCTCCGCCCGCGGCACCGCAGTCTGGCGATGCTCATCTCCATGCCGCGCTCGCCTCGCCGAACCAGGTCATCACCGCGCGGCCGCGGTAAGCCGTTGACGGCTGCCGCCGAGGGTCAGGCCTACCAGCATCAAGCCAGTCGGCCCGCAACGGCAAGGCCGGCAACATGGCCTGGTCCGGACCACAAACAACGCCATCCAGGCCCCCAGCGCCAATGGCGGTGGATCCAGCCCGACAACAGCAAGCACCGGGGGGCGGTCCGCCCCAGCGTCGGGTCAGCAAGCCCCATGGGCAGTTTCGCATTAAACGATGCCCGATACCATCAGACCCGCCACCAGTCCCAGTTCCTCGGTGTATCGAGGTGGTAACCGAGCGTATCCAGACGCGGTTGTCGAATGCCGCTGAGGGCGGCTGAAACAGCTGGCGTGGCGGCAACGCCTACCCCACACCCCTTCTCGCGATGGCGGCGTCATTGATGCTTGCAAGTCAAAGCGGTTGGACAAAACGGCGGGTGGACGACATCTGATTCTCCTGTAGCGATATGCTCTGGTATCTGTGCTTGATTAACGCTTGCAAGCGGTATCGCTTTGCGCGATACTTTGATATCAGATAGTTTCGAACAAACAGTTTTGAAAAACTGAGATGGTTGTCATGCGACCAATCAGTTTTTGACCTCGACGTGCTGCGGTACATTTCACCACCCGGTAATCGACCATCGCAGCTACCCAAGGCGGCCCGACCGCCGGGTCGCTCTACATCGCGGTGAGTCGCCCATCTGAAGAAACTGGAGGAGCAGCTCGCGCGCCGATTTTCCGTAAAGCCGGGCGCGCCCTGGCGTTGCCGCGGCCGGCGAGATCTTGCTGGGTTACGCGCGCCGCTGCTCGATCTCAACGACGAAACCGCCAGCGCAGTGCGCGGCGTCGAGCTGGAAGTCGAGTGAAGCTGTGGCTGCAGGAAGATTTCGGCGAAGCGCTGCTGGCGGCGTGCCTGGACGTTTCAATGCGCGCCATCCGAAAGTGCGGGTTAAGTCTGCGTTTTCGCGCAGCACGGACCTGCGCGAGCGCGTGACGCGGGCCGCCTCGACCTGGCTTTTGCTGTTGGAAAGCGGTACACCGCGCTTAACGCGCAACGGTGGCCGACCTGCCATTGTGCTGGATCGGAACCGGCGCATGATTCGCCGCAAGTGCAGCCGGCGCGCCCTTAGCGCTTGGTTTGCTGGATGCGCCTTGCATGCGCGCGATATTCGCTTCGAATGCGCTGGCGCCGCCGGCCATTGCCTGGCGCCTGCGTTCACCAGCGCCAGCCTGGCCGCGTCTGTGGCGGCCCTCGGCTGCGGGGCTGGGGAACTGACGGTGCTCACAAAAGAGGAAGAAAAGGCCGCCGATCGGCCTGCCCGCCAGCTTGCGCACATCGAACCGCAAGCGGGCCGGCGTTGCCTGCGCTGCCAGCAGATCGGCTTGTCCTGTATCGTGCACAAACTCGCGCTCAAACATGGCGGGACGCGGCGGTGAACGGCTGGAAGAAATACTTGCTGCAGGCGTGCACGAAACCATCCGCAGGAAATCGCGGCAGCGTGACTTGTTTTTATGTTGGCTGAGTGAGGATCGCGTTCGAATTCTGATCGATGCCGAGCTGCGCTTTCGGCCAGCCCACCCTTTCATGCGTGACCCTGGCCAGCGCGCGACGACGGTGAAGTGAACGGCGAGCCAATCCCGCCGCGCATAACGGCGCGCAATCGCTTCACGCCTAGCGGACCGGCAGGTGATGGCTGCGCTCGGTCCATCCAGGCATTGCCGCGCCAGTCCTGGCGCGTCGCTTGATCGCTGCGACATTCGACGCCGATAGCGGCGAACCAGGCGCTCTTGGCCGCCGCGGACAATTCATTCCAAACTTGCTTGTCCCTCGCCCTTGAATCGCGCGCGCACGGACTTGCGCTTTGCCCGCTGCTGCTACGACACCTGGCCCGGACAGCTGGGAGTGGCGGTGACTCAGGCACTGCAGCAGCGCCAATTGATTGTGGCGGCGCGGACAGCTTTGAATTGTCCGGCCGGCAGCGCCTGGTTCGCCGCTTCGCGGCGATGTCGCCGCCTCAAGCCGAGCGCCACTGACTGGCGCGGGCATCCTGGACTGGACCGGTCGACAGCCATCACCTGCCGTCCGCTCTTCGTGCAGCTGCTGCGCGCGTTATGCGCGGCGGGATGGCTGCGCCGTTCACCGTCGTCGCGCCGCTGTCCCAGGTCACCCTTACAGGGTGGGCTGGCCTTAATCGCAGCTCGGCATCTATCAGAATCCGAACCGCGCTCATCACCGCAACATAACACCGTCACGCTGCCGCGATCCTGCGGTGGTTTCGTGCACGCCTGCAGCAGTATTGTCTTCCAGCCGTTTCACCGCCGGTCCCCGCCATCTTTTGAAGCGCGAGTTTGTCACGATACAGGGACAAGCCGATCTGCGGCAGCGCAGGCAAGCCGGCCGCTTGCGTTGATGATCCAAGCTGGCGGGCAGGCCGATCGGCGGGCGCACCTCAGTCCCAGCCCCGCACCGAGGCCGCCCACAGCGCGGCCATGCTTGGCGCTGGTGAACGCATGGCTCCAGGCATGCCGGCGGCCGTCCCAGCGAATTCGAAGCGATATCGCGCAGCATGCAAGGCGGCATCCAGCAATACATCGGCAATGGCGCGCCGGCCTGCACCTTGCGGCCATCCTGCGCCGTTCCGATCATCACATGGCAGGTCGGCCACCCCGTTGCGCGTTTCACGCCGGTGTACCCCGCTTTCCCACAGCAAAGCCATGTCGATGCGGCCCAGCGGTCACGCGCTTCCGCAGGTCCGTGCTGGCGCGCACGCAGACTTCACCGCACTTTCCGGTGGGCGCGCAGAAACGTCCCCACGTCCGCCGCAGCGCTTCGCCGAAATCTTCTGCAGCCCCAGCTTCACCTCGCGTCCAGCTCGACGCCGCGCACTGCGCCTGGCGGTTTCGTCGTGAGATCGAGCAGGCGGTCGCGCGTAACCCAAGCAATATCTCGCCGCCGCGGTCACGCCAGGCGCGCCCGCTTTACGGAAAATCGGCGGCGCCGGCCTGCTCCTCCGTTTCTTCCTGGCCTCACCGCAGAGTGACGACCCAGCGGTCGCGCCTTGGCCGTAGCTGCGATGTTCGATCCGGTGGTGAGGTACGCAGCACGTCGAGGTCAAAACTGATTTGTCGCATGACAACCATCCCGTTTTTTTCAAAACTGTTCGTTCGAAACTATCTATATTCAAAAGTATCGCGCAAAGCGATACTCGCCAAGCGCTAAATCAGCACAGATACCAGCGCATATCGCTACAGGAGAATCAAATGTCGTCACCCGCCGTTGTCACCGCTGCAAGCCATCAATGACCGCCGCCATCGCTGGAAGGTGCTGGGTGTAGCGTTGCCGCCAACGCAGCTTTTCAGCCCCTTCAGCGCATTCCGACAACCGCCGTCCTTATACGCTCGTGTTACCCCCTCGATAAGCGGAACTGGACTGGTGCTGGGCTGATGTGGTCTCGTCATCGTTTAAGCGACTGCCCTGGGGCTTGCTGACCGACCGCTGGGGCGACCGCCCGGTGCTGTTGTCGGTCCTGGTAACCACCGCCATGGCGCTGGCTTGAATGCGTTGGGGTTTGTTTTGCCCCGGCCCAGGCCATGTTGCCCGGCCTGCCGTTGCTGGCCGCTGGCTTGCTGCTGGTCGCCTGCTCGGCGGCATCGTCAACGGCTCCAGCGGCCGCGGGTGATGACCTGGTTCGGCGAAAGGCGAGCGCGGCATGGCGATGAGCATCCGCCAGACTGGCTGTGTGCCTCTGGGGCGGCGCCATCGGCGCCCTGTTCCCTGCCGCGCTGGCTGCCCATTTCGGATTTGCTTCGGTGTACGGCGTGCTTGCCTTGTTCTGTGCATGACGCTGTTTTTTTACCGGCCTATGGCTGTACGAACCGGCTGCAGCGTTGCAGATAAAGCACATGCCATACACACCAGCCAGCAACGGGGTCGGCGCCATTGAAGGACGCGCCAGCTGTGGCGCATCGGCGCCGCGATCGGCCCTCCCTGTGCGCGCCGCAGTGTTTCGATCTTGTTCTTTGCGCCCGTGTTCCTGATGACTTCAGCCACTCCGGATCGCCGTCGTCAGCCACCGCCATGGCGACCGCTGCAAATGCGTCGCCATGATCATGCGCTTATGGAAGGCGGAAGAGAGGAGACCGCTGGACCGACCGCACGCGCAACCGGCGCGAATTCCTGCGCTCTGCACCATCGCCAGCTCCCCGCCTTCGCTGCCCTGCCGCATTGGTGGACGCTGGCCGTCCAGTCGCCAGTATCGGTCCCGCCAATGGGACGCTGCTGATTGTCGTGCTGGTGCTGGCCGTCGTCAGCATCTCTGCCTGGCACGGCGTCGCCTATACCGAACTGTCTACCATCGCCGCGCCCGCAGCGCAGGCACCGCGCTCGGCTGGCGAACACCACGTATGCGGACGTGTTTCCCTGCTCCGCTTGCGATCCGCGCAACATCCTCACGCTCCGGCAAGCCGGCCGGCGGTTGTGGCTGCTGGGCAGTGCATGCGCGCTGGTCGCCTGCGTTTTTTCCGAAACCTGTGGCAAGCGATGGCGGCTAGCGTGGCCTGCCGCAATAATCGCTGTGCATATGCCAATCAGTCCGTTACTGAAAGTCTATCCGAAGCAGTCACTGATTTACGTGAGTTTGCTGTTGCCCGTTGAGCACGTTTGTCAAGAACCATCTGAGTCGCTGACGCAGAGGTTCTCCTTCCAGGGGAGCCGCTACGACGCCGATGCGTTTGTGCTCCACCGCAAGTAAACGGTTCGGCGTAGGTTCTGCCTCGTCGGGAGGTTCTTCTCCACGCCGTGTTCGGCATCTAGACCGCCGCATTCAGCAATAGTGCCCGGCCGGACTCCACGCCCCTGCCAATCCGCACGACCCATAGATGCTCGAGCGGCCACCCGACACAGAGTCTGTAGCGCAGGCGCATAGAATCCGCAATCATGCCATTGAGTTCGGCAACTTCTGTGACCTTGACAGCCGCGCGTCCGCTGGAGTTTAGCTAACTCGCCACACTGCCCTGCTGCAAGCTCCGCATGCAAGATTTCGCAGGCTCCGGGCGCCTCGTTGCCGAAGGGGCGGAGCCAATGCACGCATCGCTGGACGCGGCGGAGGTCGCCAGTCCCCGCCGCGCTGACCGGCCCCCCGTGGCGCGCCGCCGTCGCCGGCTTCCGTCGGCACGTCGCTGGAGTGGTACGACTACTTCCATCTACGGAGCGTCGCGGCGCTGGTGTCCCCCTGTTGTTCTTCAGCGAGCTGGGGCCCGACGGCCGGCACTCTCGTCTCACTGGCGACTTCCGGTGGCGTTTCCTGCTGCCCCGGTCGGCGGGGTGATCTTCGGGCCTTCTCGACCGCTCGGCCGCAAGCGCATGCTGATCATCCTTGGTGCTGATGGGCGTCAGCACTTCTCCGGTGGGGTGCTGCCCGGCGAGGGCCCCCAGATCGGCCTGTGGCGCCGGTCCTGCTGATCCTGCTGCGCATGGTGCAGGGTGTCGCGCTCCGGCGGCAGTGGGGCGGCGCGGCGCTGGTCGCGTTCGAGAACGCGCCGCGGCCAGCGGGCCGCTACGGCGTCGGCATGCAGAGGCTGCCGGCGGGGCAGCTGCTGGCCTCGGGGCTGCTGTGCGCGTTCTCGCGCTGCCCGACGCGCAGTTCTTCGCGTGGGGCTGGCGGTGCCGTTCCTGTGAGCGCGGTGCTGCTGGGGTCGGGTTATGTCGCTTCGGGCTGTCGAACGCCGTGTTCTCAGCGGATGGAGGGCGCGGCGGGGCGGCCGGGGTGCCGCTGGTGGAGCTGTTCCGCACGGCGGCCGGCCCACGGTGCTGCTCACCTTCATCAAACCGGCCCGAACTCGCGTACTACCTGTTCACCGTTTACTCGGCGGTCTACGTGGGACGCAGCGTGCTGCACCTGCCAGGAGCTGGGCGCTGACCGGGGTGCTCATCGCGGCGCCGCCGAGTTCATCACCATGCCGGCTTCGCGAGGCTTTCTCGACCGATCGGCCGTCGGCACGGTGTACCTTTTCCGCGTGTTCCTGGGGCGCTGTACGCGTTCCCCGTTGCTTCTGGCTGGCCGATACGCACAGAAGGTGCTGATCTGGGTGCGCTGGCGATCGGCTCGGCATCGGGCACTCGGCGTCCTGCTCGCTGCACGGCCTCTGTACACCGAGCACTTCCCCACCCGGTCCGCTACACCGGCCTGCCTCGTTCGCCTACCAGGTGTGCAGCGCGAATCTCGGGGCGCCGGCGGCGATCGTGCCACCGCGCTGATCACCGCTACCGGCACGACAGGGCGGTCTCGCTCTACGTCATGGCGGCTGCCGCGATCTCGGCGGTCTGGCGCTCTGCGCTGCGGCAGAACCACCGCGCCGAGCTGACGGACTGAGCCGGACTGCGTCCCGCTGTGCGTCGAACCGATTCCGGACTGCGTCGATTTCGAGTCGGATATGGAGGATCCTTTGCTGGCCAGCGCGTGCCCGGGTGACGGTCTGGACTCGGCGGGTCATGTTTGGCCAACACGTTGCCCCCCGCCCGCCGGTGACCTCGGCAACTCCCGCAGCTACGGCTACCCGGTGCGTTCGAGACCTGCCCCTGCGCCGAGACGACCCTGTGGTGGAGCGGGAGGCCGCGGGGCTGCTCGCGAGGTCGCGGCGGCGGGCAACCGGCTGGTTGGAGCTGGGCGTGCGCGCGGTGACGACTTGCTGCGGCTTCCTCGCCTGTTTCCAGCGCGAGCTCGTGGAGCGGATCCCGTGCCGGTCTCCACGTCGACCTGCTGCAGTGCCGCAGGTGCTGGCGAGCTGCCGGAGTCGAGCTCGGTGTGCTTTCTCACCTGAACGCGGCAACGCTCAGCGACGAGCAACCTCACAGCCGTCCGCATCACCGCCCAGCAGCGCAAACGCGTGGTGCTGGCCGGCTGGTAGCACCCGCGCCCTTCCTACCCTATGATCGTCGGGCGCCGTCGCGAGCTGGACGTGGCGCGGGCCGATGCCGAGGTGGTCGCCGCCGCCACGCGCCGCGCTGGCCGAGCACCCGGCGATCG
>Ga0179591_1266998_pt1 | contig 10387 bp, 7 predicted proteins | sample CZOMad2_1_08_16f_FD_182891 | JGI IMG/M metagenome (GOLD analysis project Ga0179591, IMG submission 182891) | Vadose zone soil fungal communities from Angelo Coast Range Reserve, California, USA - CZOMad2_1_08_16fungal (PacBio error correction) | ecosystem: Environmental > Terrestrial > Soil >...
ACTCCGAAAGAAACCTATCATCTGCCCGCACGTGGTCTCAAAAATGGTGACAAGAAAGAGGAACCCAAATAAACACTACGTATACTAGGTAATAGGAGAACCAAGAACGTCTAACATCCTTTGGTCAACGGGAATGGAACTGGAATAATGCCACTCCGGAGATTCGGTAAAGGACTGTGAAAAGAGGAAGGGAGGATCAAAAAAAATAACAGAAGTCCTATCATGAAATTAGAAGGGGAAAAGGAGACTTTTTCAGACTCTACACACCTCGACCAAGCGACGAACTACAAAAGAACTGAAGTGAGAAAGAACTCCCAAAGCCTCCTAGGCCTTTCATCAAGAAAAATCTAAACGGAGAGAGACCTTAACCCCTCGAGCATGAAGAAAGAAGGTACGCTTCTTTTTATTTGACTTGTGCGAGTAAAAAAGAAGAAAGAAGCTATCTAAAAAAAAACTAACCCTCCTCCCTATTGGAGTCTCAAGTTCTTCAGGACTATTGGAAAGAAGTATTCTGAACGATAAACCGACTAGATACACGTGAATAGGCCGAAAGTCTACTGGGGTAGAGAAAAGGTGGATGGGGAAAAAAGACGGACAGGTCCCAGGAGGGAGGTTCCAAAAGCGAAATCTCTCAAAATTTCTGAAAGGCATAGTCGTAACAGGATCGACTTTAGGTCATTGCGAATTGAGTTAAGACTCCTCAGGACCGAAAAACTATATCGTACCAGGACCCTTCGCATAAAAAGGGCAAACGAAACTACCTTTCTGAAAATCGAGGGTGACGGAGCAAGGGGAACTAAGGTCCTTGAAAGGTCGCCCAGGGCGGCGGGAAAAAAGTGGGCCCGCGAATTCATATCGGAATACAGTGTGTTTTCCGGGAAAAACGAAGACTGGAGGACTGCAAACTTCTAGGGAACAAATGCACGAATGTAAACGGACTGAGAGCAAGTAAGCGAAGATGTCTCTGGAGAGCATTCAGATAAGTGTGGTGGGGGCACCGGAGAGTTGGGAAAATAAACTGAAAGAATCGGAGTGGACCTAAAAAGTTCTAAACAGCTAGCTCGAATTCGCGAAGAGATGCTGAATGTACTCTTCTTCGAGCGAGTAGATTTATAAATTTGTCGTAGGTAGCGAGCGAAACTCAAGCCTCAATTGTCAAAAGGCAAGGAGAACTAAGAAAGGAAGAATAAACTTACGGATACCGATTCGGAATAGTGGTACAGTGGGGGCGTACAGCGATAACAAAATGTCAGTTCAGACCAGAATATGCTATCCGACCAAGAGTCAAAAAAACAAAGCATCGAATGGGGTAAGGTTCTCTTAACACTACTCAGGGGGGACAGACACTTCCTCCGATCCTGGGAAAAGACGGAGGATAAAAAAATTAAAATTCGCTGAGGGGGCGCGCTCAATTCACTAAAGTGAGGGTTGTGAACAACCTCCTCACAAGCCATACCTAACAAGACAGGGGTGAAACAGGACTACCAGGGGGAGGCAAGCAGAAACGGAACGGGGATTGGGGGGTCATCGGGGGGTCGTGAAGAGACACACATATCAGAGAATAAGGCAACTAGTCGGAGAGGAGAAGCGCAGGCAAAACTCACATGCGTCGGTGAGCTTAGAAAACTGGTAGGAATAGAGAAGTAGCGTTTGGGGGGCGTCCCATCCGAGGAAAGCTGGTTGTCTAGATAGATGAGGGAAGCTCCGGTAGTAACTAAAAGAGGGGCAGCCGGATGAAGAAAGGAACCAAAATGATGCATGGATTTGCCAGAAACAGAGACTTTGAAACGGTGATGGAAGCCCAATGATCTGTTGTAGTGGGTAGTATAACTGGTTAAAACAGAAGGTGGGGTACCCGGCATCATCCAGATGCTAGGGGAAGACAACTGAATTCGGCACTTTGGATCAAAGAGCTAGACCGCCATAACTCTCCTTGTTGGGGTCGATAGTAAAGGGAAGGGGGTGACTGAGGAAAGATAAGGAGAAACTTGTTCAATGGAGTCCAACCTACCAATCCAGTGGCGTGGTGGGGGTCTCCACAAGAGAGCAACTATCGGAATACAGCGATGGGGAGTCGCGACAACTAATTCAACCGTCGAGGCACACACTTGGGCGAGGCAATGAGATAAGTAGAGGTATGGGATATTTTCAGCAACTTTTCTCTGGACAAAACGGGGGGGAAAGGGTAAAAAAAAAGGGGATCTCTTTACCCAGACGCTAAAGAAGGGAGAGACTCTCTTTCCAGCGCGCAAGCGTCGAGCGATCTGAAAAGGGGCGAATGGGACCGAATTTCAGAAAGGGAAACAAACTCGTTGGGGGGACTTGCAGATACGGTTGTCGAGAAAACACTAAAAAGAAAGGGATTTTTGAAAAAGAAATCCATAAAACAAGGGGGAGAGGTTTGACGTTTCAAGCCTATAAAGGGAAGACAATCGAAGAAAAAAGGGCTCAGGTCTTTTCTTACATCAGGGGGAGAAAAAAAAAGCAGTAAGGGGGGGCTTACTCTTCATACTCGTCGTCGAGGGAAAGAACATAAGGATGGGGGACAGAGAAATCCTCATAACAACCGACACAAAGAGATTGAAAAAAGCTCACGGAGACTGGTTATGAAAATCTTCAAGATAGTTGGGGTCGATCAAACTTCTCGCCAGGACTCTCTCAGAAGAAAAAAGAAATAGAAAAAAATCAGGCACGGTACTAACAAGAAGAGATGGCTCGGTCCTACCATGAGGTCGAGAGGTAGAAAAGGGAGACTTGTTTTCTGCCTAAATACTCGATCTAAGCTGGAAAGAGAAACGGCTTATGATTTTTTGATTCAAACGAAAACTATCAGTAAACCCCTAATCGGGATTGGAGTGTGGGAGATGGGGCGTCATGAAGTACAAAAAGGGGGAGTCTGGGGCCTGGCGCGGATGGGGGAAACAAACATCACTTGCGAACCGTGCCGGGGGGAATGGCTGAAAAAATCAGGAGGCAGCTGGTCGGGTAAGGGCAATACGGTGGATTTCAAACCTGGTTAAGGGGGGGGAGACGCACTTGAAAACAAAGACGGGTCGTGTGGGAAGCGAGAAGGAACTTCGGTGGTTGGGCTCCAGGGGAAGGAGTGTTGGCGGGGCTATTCTTGGGGAAGGTACCGTCAAGGGGGTGCTCGCTGTCGCAAAAAAAATAGAAAAAGAAGTGCTAGCGGCTGAAGGGGAAGAAGCACGAGTCCTAAAGGGGAAAGATGGGCGCGAGCCGGATTAAAGGCTCAGAAGTGTCGAGGGTTAAATGAAGGGGAGGCGAAAGACGACTCCTAGAAACGAAAAAGGTTCGTAGGCGAGGTCCAGGCCTCTTCTTCGAGGTACTCGGAGGGGCAAAACCTTGGAGTAGTTCTTCAACCAAAACTGAAGCAACGCGGGGAACGGGGGAAAAAAAGCAGTCATAGTCAAGAGAATGAGAGGATCCTTGAGAGGTAAAGGAGAAGACGTCAGAGGACCTGGTGCAGAGGAATCGCCCGTGCGGCGAACAACTGGGAGCAGGGTGAAAGTACACCAACTGGAGGAACGCTATCGGAGGTGTCTCTGAAAACCGGAGCAGGAACCAGGACGCCTGGGGGAAAAAAAGAAGGCGCTCGCTCCCGTCCTAGCATACGGGGGGGGGCCAAAGGTTGCTCCAAGTTAGAGTGATAGACGACTTTGAAAAGGTGAGGGGACGAATCTCTTAGGGAATCGGAAACTCGTCACGGGGGCAGAAAAGAGATCCGGAACATCCGCAAGAAAAGCGAAATTAAAGTATAAGTACAGGTAAACTCCGGTCTCAAACCGCGAGATCCGTTAGCTGTGGGCCGGGCAGGCCTTTAATGAGTTGTTCGGAAACTTCATAAACTGTGCGCAGTACCCCAATTACTGATGCCGAAATGAACGAACAGCGGAGTTCAGAAGGGGTTGGGAGGGCGTTATTGAGACTGAGCTCCCTCAGTCATCTCCTTCCCGAAGCATGGGAGGCGGGCGTAGTGGAAAGAGATAGGTGTCCTCGCGCACAATTCCTAAAAGTGCATGAGCTGAACTGGAGTGTTGAGGATAGAGCGAGCGGTGGGGGGAAACTCTCCCTGTTATGGAGTGTAGGAAGAGCAGGACGGGGGTGCCCTTGGATAGCGTGGGGAAAACGGAGTAGTTGGCTCTGTTCAGAGGAGGGAATTTTGGTCGGGATTTGGTTCTCAGGGGGCAACGGACAGCTGTGCACCATGATTCTAAATGGCGCCACAGTGCTTTCTCGGAAGGGGGGTGTGGGAGGGTGCTGTGCGACGGGACTAGCGATGCATCAGCCACCTGTGTGACTCTATTGAGAGAGAACGCAAGGAGGATAGTTGTCTCCCAAAATCAACCTACAAGGCAAGGGGGGGAGGTGGGGGAAAGCTCTGGACTCTGCTCTTCTAGGTAGATCGAGACTTCATCTATTGGTGGAGGGGGGGGAGGCGTCAAATGCCTTCCGCGAGCACGACGAATTAGTTATTATGGTCCAGGTCTCAGGAATCCGTTGACTGCATCTAATTTGTTCTATCGTAAGGCTGAAATGTGTGCTTGGAGCATCAAGTCTAGAGAAACGGAGTCCTGCTGTCATAACTATTAGGAAGGAAAATCTGTTGGGTCAAAAAGTAGGGGCCGTAAACAGGGAATATCGGAAATGGGGGGCAGCGGAAAACCACAGGAGAACCATAATAGCACAAAAGTGGGACAGGAATCAGAGGCGCACTAGTTTGGACGGGGAGGAGGAGGTAGCTCTAAAAAAAAAGGCTGCCGAACGGCACTACATAGCATATCTGCTCTTTGTGGATCCAAGAAGCCGAAAATCGCTCATCGGGACTCGAGAGGGGGGTGAACACTCAAATTCTTGACGTTTGAGGGAGGGGGGGGAAACAATAACGAAGATTTTTATGAAAAAAACTACTGGTATCACCATCAAAACTGACGGAGGGAAAAAAATATTCTACGCAAAAGAGTAAAAAGAGGGTGGAAGTATGGTTTCTCTGTTCAAAAGGAAGCAAATCATCCCATAAGAAATAAAAGCTAACACAAAGAGGGGACAAAAGAGAGACATCTACGCCAACACAAAAAGGAGATGATAATAGTGAGTGCCTGTAAATGGTAGGATGGACTCAGATAAGATGCCTCCCAATAAATTGTGAAACAAAACAAAAAGTAATGTTCAACGGCTTCTACTATCTACGATGTACATACTTTTTGTAGGAGAGAAGGAAGATCACAAACTACTGTTCGTGAAAGAAAAGGCACTAACGGAACTCGAGATTCACCTTCAGGAGAATGATTGCTAGGAGGGGAGATGTCTAGCCACCATCGCGAGAGGTCCGTAGAGGACGGGGTATCTAAGAAGCAAAGGTTATATTCCCTCCTAGAAGCTTAGGAAAGACTGATCAAGGTAGAAAAATTCCCACATTACTCTGTCTGGGGGTTCGCCTGAGGGGGAGGAAAGGGAGCAAAAAAGGGACGAGATCCATCACCTGTACAATGCACCCACAACTAAGGAGGAAAGAAAAGAAATTAGGGAGTCTAAGGGACGCTAAAAAAAAGGGGATATTTACACAAATACAGATCGAGGCAGGAAGAGAAAAACACTAAATACTTACTGAACTCGCATAAAAACAGAAAGGTGGTTCATAATGACATGAAGAATAAGCACCCCTCCCAAAAAGGCTAACGCGTACCGATCAAATGCTAAAAGAGGAGGGGGGAAAAAGACAACAAAAAGGGTCTGAGTATGATGTCTACTATATATCTTAAGCAAAGAAGGGCCGAAAAAAAACTTTCAAAGGGTGAAAAAGCTCCTGAGGAAAAACACAACATAAAAATCGCAAACAGAGTGACGAACGTCACAACCATTACGCGGCAGACTTTGCTGCAATGATACTAGGGGGGTAGTCCGGGGAACGGGTTTACACGCCCATAGAATAAAAGACAAAAAACAAAAAGTCCACAAGCGCTTATAAAGAAACGACAAGACAAAACTTTCCACGGAACTTCTCCAGAAACAAGGCACTGGGGGACTTCCTCAGAAACCAATAAAATAGAATATAAGGAACGTAACGCTCGAATGTCTACAACGATTCCTATTTAGTGACCAGGGATCGGTGGCTATAGGTAAACCTAACGATCAAACCCAGAAAGCCAGCTTTGAGCTCCTTAGTAAAAAAAAGTAGTTCTACGAAAGACGTCCTACGATAACACGGGGGCAATCTAGGAGGGGGGACTCGAGGGAGTCCAACTGCGCTGGGGGTGGTAATTTATTTTAAACTTACGCCGCAGTACTCACTAGGAGGTGCCTAAAAAAGAATGAGATCTACCGGTCTTTTCGGTACCGAGGAAGTGTGCGAGGGAAAAGGGCTTTCGAAGGGTTAAGATTACCATGCGATGCCGTTCCTCGAAAAAAAGGCAAAGGGATTCCTCACCGTTTAAGAAGTTCGAACTAGACCCTAAATAACATTCTGCAGAGATAATGAAGAAGTATCGGACTGTATAAAGACTGTCCTGGAATATACAAAGGCTATGTTAGAGAAAGAAGAGCGCAGTTGCAAGTACTGTTCAAGAGCTGATTGGGGGTAATAAACAATAGACGTTCTTCTCCCCAAGTATTAAAACCCTCCCGTGACACGAATGGAGTGTACTCGAGCATCTCCGAAGTAAAATGGGAGGGTAGCTAGGCAATCTAGATATCAAAGACCTGTGGGTTTCCCACCTTCTCCTGCAAACATCAGCCTAAGAAAGCGAAGGAAAAAAAAAGGACCGAGGGGGGTCAGCCGAAACTGCGATGATACCAAGAAGGGAAATTGACAGTGACGCGTTAATGAATAATCATCTTGCTGGGATCACTTCGGGCGGAGAGAAAAATGGGCGGACTCGGGAGCCGGGGTAGGGCTATAGTATCGACGTAAACGACGTCTGAAATTTAAGAAACAAGGAGGAGTAAACTGTCGGTAGATGCTACAGAAAACCGTGAGAAAGACCGACAATCTGAAACGAACAGAAGGCCGGTCGACAACCAACATCCGGGTGTAGGGCGAGACACTACGCTGGAATTGCTCGGGCAAAATTGTCAACGAACCGGGGGACTCTTAGAATGACCAAGAAAGTCGGAGAGTTTATCGTCACTGGTCTCTCACTTGGTTTGTTGAACTAAAAACAGGGGGGGGCCTGGGGCGGGGTGTGGGGTGGGGGGGAGAACAGAAATAAACAACTCTTTTTTACTTGTCGACACCCTCTAACCAGAGAACGTAAAGGCAAGTGGTGTAATTTCGTTAGTCAGTGAAAGAGAAACACGAGTAGCGAGAAGGGTGTACGATTCGAAGCGAGCTCGTGAGATTTCACAAACCAAGGCATTAAAGAGGGGGGGAGGGATTTGTCGTACATCAGCGCCGCGGTTGGAAAAAAATTAGGCTGCGGGGGGGTTGTTGAAAAAAAGAAAATGCGGTCGCAAGCCGGAAAAAGGGAAAAAAATTAACCGCTAAGCAATGAAAGCATGGGGGGGCCTTGCAGAACGTTGAAGGGGGAAATCCTCAGAAACTCGAGGGGTGGGTGTTTATCAATATTTGAAAGGGGATGGGGCAATGAGGGGGGAAGAAGATAGCTGCATCGTCCGCCCCGAATGTATAAAGCCTTGGTGTACCTAAGGATCATAGACCTGGGGGGGGAAAAAAGAGTTTTGGGCAATTGGACGGGTAGGTACTTATATGACAAGAGCCACTGGGAAAGAATCCAGAAACAAAGAAGGGAGGAATGGTGGGCTAAGAAACACCACTAATAGCCTGAATCGAAACTACGCAGCCTTTGGAGTAGGATGAAAAATCTCAAAATTCTTCTGCAGAGGATCGCTGACTTGAAGCAGAGGGGTCCCCGGAAGTCGAGCACGGTATAAGTAGGTGAAAAGGTGCATCTAAGTCAGAGACACAACCCAAAAGAAGGGAGAGGGGGGAACAAAGAAGAAGGAGCTGAAGATGGTCATAATCTCAACACTCCGAGCAAGGAAAAGGCAAATTCAGCGCGGGGGAAAGAGAAATGACTGGGTGGCCGGTAACGTTGTAAGCTAGAAACTTGGAGGGATGAAGATAGGTCATATATTGTCGCCACCACACTACGGGGTGAAGAGGGTCACGCAAAGGAACGGGGTCGATGTGAAGAAGAAGACGTAATATCACGTCTCTCGCTCAAAAAAGGGGAGGGAGGTCGGGGGATGAGAGCGAGCTGGGGAGAACCACGCATGCCAGGACATGTGGACGTATATCATCTCGAGCCTCGTCAAAACCCATCCAGAGGGAAAAGATCGAGATACACACATGATGAGTGTTCTTAAAAATAAAAAGAAAGGGCAAAACTCTTCAAATTCATCGGGGGGGGGGGATAAGCCGGAGAGAATATGAAACAATGAGTACTCGCTCTAGGGGGAACTCGAAAAACAAAAAAAATTGTCAAAGATTTTTCTCTAAACACCAGAAATCTCTGACTTATTCCGGAAAAAAAAATGAGAAAATGCGTAAGGAAAGCCAAAGGTAAATGGGGTAGATCAGCAGAAGTGAAGAGCGGGGACGGGCTCGGGGGAAAGAGTGTTTTTTCCCTCACCACAAATCACAGAAGTGAGGACTGGGGGAGAGGGGGTAGTACCGTCAACAAACGGGAGGGCGTCGCTTTCACGAAGGCGGGGGCTTCAAAAAAAGGCTTAGGCTACAAAGAGCGATGGAGAGGAGCACGAGGAAAAAAAGATTTGTCACAAAAAAGTTCTCTTGGCGAACGCATGGATGCAAAACAAGCCGGTCGTGTCAAAAGCAGGTTTAAACAGAAGGGTCGTGGGGTTGCTGCCAGGCATCATGGTGGTGCTGGTAGGTACTTTGCGGAAAATATCAGGTGGTGCTGGGGCTTCTCCAAAGAATCAAAGATAGGTTAAAGGGGCTTGAATTAAGAGGGGACAAGTGAGGAGGGAAAAGGTACCTCTCGTAGCAGCCCCGTGAGTCACTCGTCTTCAGGCCGCAAAGACTTAGTCAGTGAGAAGGTCCCGTCCGCGGGGAATACTTAAAAAGGTCCTTAGGAACTTTAGGGAGAGAAAAAAGATCTTTCGGAAAAATTAGAATGGACGCCCAGAGTTTCCAGCCTTTAAAACCCTTTACTATGGAGAGCGAAGCTGATACGAACTCTCTCTGTAACTTCGATAAAATTAAAAGAAAAAGATCTTTCAGGAGGCTATCCGGGAGTCTACAAATCTGGGTGGGCTCAGGTGTTAAAGGGAAACCAACTGGCGATAGAGTAAGTTATTAAAATCTCTGATAGAAGAGGTGGTATACGAAAAACTACGGGGGAGGGCGACCGGACCTGAGTACTAAAACTTGCGCGTTCGAGTTGGATAGATTTCAAAACAATGGCTTAATCATACGCTGAAGCACTAAAGACGCCGACAGCTGAACTGGGAAAAGCCTTCACATAAAGATCCTTTGGAACGAACGGGGCCCAAAGGAAGAATCGACCTGCGCTCGTCTCCGTCTATTTTAAAACGAGAAGGGTGCCGGAGGCGGACGTATCATAAGCACTTTTCTCCTGAAAAACTCATTAGTCTAGAGGCCTAGAAAGGAGAAGACGTCTCCGTGTTGGGGAGATAAGTTCGCGTCTCCACTACACTCAAACCTTTCGGAGGGGGGGGAGTGTCAGTGAGGAGCCTAGTTTCCTCGCGAAAAATAAACAAATTGCCTGAAGAGAAAACGTTGAGCATGAAAACTCTTGTAAGGGAAGGCGAGGGGGACACAGGGTGGTCTCGGGGACAGATAGGGGACTGGGTTAAGGGCGATAGGGCAAAAAAAATTCGTGGGGGGAGATGGGGTAGCATTACTTTAGTTTCTTTCGTGGGGACGAAAACGGGCTACCAATCAGGTACAAAAGAGTCTGACTTCACAGAAGCAAGTAGGGAAATGTTTGTGGTGGGGGGAAGAAGGGTGAGGATCTCTTCGGAGAGACAAGAGTTAACCTAAGCGGACTAAAAGAAAAGGAAGTTCGAAGAGAGGGCGCACAGGAAAAGCAGAATTTCATGGGGTTCAATTCTCGGGATACTCTCTGGGTACCTGGAGACAGGGCAATCGTGTTGAGGTACTGGGACTAACAGAGAGTCCAACTTAGAACCACAAGAGGGAGGTGGGAATGCGAGGGCTCGTTCGGCGGGGGAAGAATCAGGGTTAGAGGGAGAGCATAAGGTTGTGGGTGAGCACATCCTTGGTAGGGAGAGGAAAAAAAAAAAGAAAAAAAGCTTCGGAAAGAGGTGGAAACTGAACCATGAAGGGTAGTCGGGGGAAGGTAAAAGGGGAGGGTGCATCTCCTGTCCTAGGGTTAAAAAAAAAAAACGCAGCCAGACGAACACGCTA
>Ga0179591_1311824_pt1 | contig 10387 bp, 9 predicted proteins | sample CZOMad2_1_08_16f_FD_182891 | JGI IMG/M metagenome (GOLD analysis project Ga0179591, IMG submission 182891) | Vadose zone soil fungal communities from Angelo Coast Range Reserve, California, USA - CZOMad2_1_08_16fungal (PacBio error correction) | ecosystem: Environmental > Terrestrial > Soil >...
GGGTGGGACATTCGAAAGGGGAGGGGCAGTTCTCTTTGTTTGAAAAAAGAACTTCTCCAAAAGGGGGGAAAGGCGACGGACAGTAAACGTCAAAAGATCGATTTGGATTCTCAGATATCCGGGGACGAACGCACGAAGACCCCCCAAAGCCGTTGAAGAGGTTGCTGAGAAAGGAAAAAAAATAAAGAAAACCGACGGGGCCAGCAGCGAAGGGGGGTCCATCTGGGGGGCGGCATGACCGCATAAGGGGGTCGGCTTCGCGGTCTGGCAAGTGTGCGTGGGAAAACGAGAGTGTGCCGATTTCGGTCGCATGGGTCTCGGAAGCGTTAAGCGTTCTAGCAAGAAAATTGAGGGCTGATACCGGCCTCGAACAGGAAGGGCAGAAAAAACTTAGGAAGCGGGAAGCGTGTAACTTTCGGCAGCAAATATGGAGACCAGGTCTATCTGCCGCATCGACCAATTGACCCACGAAAATAAACGGTATCACGAGACTGGAGAAACAGTCCAAATTTATTGCGGGGGATTGCATCAGGGGAGGCCACGTCTCTAAACGGCGCAGTGGGCATCCAGGGAAAGAAAGCGAAGACTACCTTAAGGGAGTGGAGGGGGGCAAAAAGGGGGCCTGCGACGAAGAGTCACAAGAGAGCCATGGATCGATTTTGAAGCTCACGGTCACAAGCCAAGTTGGAGGACGCAAATGCCTCAGGAAAGCGGGGGGCCGCGGGGGACGTCGGCGATGTGTTTCCGCAAACGAGAAAAAAACTGCTTGGGGCAAAAAACAAACGGAAGGGAAAAAAAAAAAAGGTAGAGCCCCACTGGGATCATCGCTGCCAAACAGAGTGAAGGGGCTGGATTAGGTCCTTTTCGCACCAGTTCTGAAATCAAGTAAAAGGAAAAGGGGAGGGATCGAGAGGGCCTGACGGACATGCGCTTAGGTGAGGAAAAACAACACTGTCCCGGCCGAAACGGAACGACGAACCCCATTGAAGAAATTGGAGAAAGGGCCAAAAGAAAGTGAAAAGATGTCGAACAAGAAAAAAGGATTGGGGGTATTCAAGCTTAGGGGGAGGCGCGCAGAAAGCGCCGCATCGACTGAAAGAAAAGTTTCCAAAACAGGGAAAGGAGGACGGTATCGAGGCATCGGAAAAAATAAGAAAAGAAAAGAAGGAATGACATCAAAAAACAAAGGAAAGAAAGTACTCATCCGTTATCTAGTCAAACTTGAAAGGGATCCGGCAAACTCAAGGAATCGACAGTGTCATCAGGTCCCGACTGCGTTTCATCGACGCAGGGAAGTCTATGGAAAAAAAGGTCGGCTGTGGTACTGTTCTGGCAACCTCAAAAGAAAGAAAAAAAAACGACTATTTCGTATCAAAGAGACGGATCCGGGATTCGCTCACATGACGAGAACAGGGGAGTAGGTAGCACAACCCATACAGAAAATTCAGCGCCGGCAAAAGGAAAACCAGCAGGAGAATCAGGGAACAATTGGCCTTATGAAGGTAAGAAGAAAAACTCGTCGATATTGAGGGAGGGACACGTGGAGGGAGAACCGCCTCGCGATCAAAAAATGGAAAAAGGGGTGGGAAATACCAGGCAGCGCCGTGAAAATCAAAAAGAAAGCAGATTTGCCGAGGAGCCCGTCAAGAAAAAAAGACATATCTTACGAAAGGATCCCTCAAAATCAGGGAAATCTTAAAAAAAGAGGGAATCGGTTGAATAAAGACGAGGTCGAGATACTCCTGAAAATCAAGTTCAAATAGACCACCGATTTAAGGATTGAAGTGGAAGAGGAAACTCCTTCTCAATCGTCTCTCCGCGGGTAGTGAACTCATAATTAAAAAAATCTTGGTTAGATGCGACCTCCAAACTGAAAAAAGCCCTTGGCCACTCGCATCGAGCAGGGTCAAGGGTCAGGGTCGCAAAAAAAACTAAAGCATCTTGCGAGGCAAAATCAGAACGAAAAAACGTGGACACCAGAAATTATCAGCCTAAGCTAGCAGAAACAAATAAGGGAGGTCTGGGACAATGCCAACCAAACTGAACCTTTAAAGCGCCTCTCTCACACAACCGGATGAGGAGGGAGATTCCGAAAGAAATGGCGCATGGCAAACGGGGAATGGGGGGTGGTGCTGCTAGCTACAAGAGAGAGCTAAGGAGAATGCTGGGTCGTCATGGAAGTTGAATGAGCCCTCTCGCAGGGGGGTCAGGGGAGACTATGGAGAGATGGAAGGCTTGCGAGGGCTAGGACCTAAAACGCCAGTTGGGCGACAGAAAGAGGCAGGTATGCTTTGCTACCTACGAGAAGAAAACGAGGCGTGACGAGACGCTGCCAGGGATCCGGAGACATGAATCTGTTGTTCGAGAAAAAGGGGTTCAAGGTTGCTAAGGGCAACAGCGTCTTTGACAAGGAAAAGAAAATTCGGAAAGATTTGCAGGAGACAGAAGAAGCTAATGAAGATGGAGGGAGCATCGAGCAATGGTCAGAGTGAAAGGCATAAAAACGCGAAAACTGGCTCGTGAGAGGCGGCAAGAAATAAATTATGGAGAAAAGGGAAACGCAAAAAATATCGACGAAAGTCTGTAAAAGTCGACCCTAAGGCCATTTGACACCAGGGAGGGAAGAACTGGGGAGCAGGGGGAAAAAGAGGTGACTGACTTGGACTCTGCTTTTCAAACGGGACGACAGACCTGACAGGAAAAAAAAAGACGACGGACGGATCCGATTTCTCCAATAAAAAACGCCTTTACAGATAATGTAAGGCTAGGTGACAACCAAAAAACACCGAAAATGTCTAAACTCAAAAAAGGCTGGAGACCGCGGGACTGGAGCGACCAGAGCGCGTGATGACACTGAAATCAAAAGAGGGGGGCCGGATCTTTAAGGTTTGAAGAGCAGCTGAAAGAGCGAAGAATGTTGGTGCGGAAGCAGCTGCTAGGGGGATGAGAGTCTGAAAGGGGGGCAAAAACGATGAAAGTCTACAAGAAAGAAAAACAGAATCAGTTTGGAAAGTTATGGTGAAACGCCAAGGTCGGCGCACTCGAAATCAGGGAAGACCATGAGCGGGTAGCAATCCGTAACGTAGTGGGGACAAGGCGAAGGGAGGGGTCATGGGGTGGGAAAACGTCGTTTAGTGAAGGAATTGCGTTAGAACGAAAGCAGCGCATTCGGGGATTGGGCACAGAATCAAAGAGAAGTGACCGGGTAGGGGGGGAACATCACTGCCGCACTCCGTCAACTTCTTAACAGGGGGACCCTGAATAGGTCCTGCACGCGCGCTTAAAAAGGGGGGGGGGGGAGAGGGCAAGCATCTTGTTTCAGAAGGGACTTCAGCAGCGTTGAAGCACGTGACCACAAAAGAGATCGCAGAACAACGAACCCGAAGCGCCCAAACGCTTTGACGGAAGAGGAGGACGGGCCAAATCTGCGGCGACGTGTAAAGCGAAGAGCAAAATCGAGCGCAGATCACTCTAAAAAAAAAGGGGGGGGGGAGATATCAGCGGCCAGGAGGGTGAAACAATTCCTCAGAGCGGAGGAGGGCCGATGATGACGAGGATAAAGCTTTCCTCGAGCCGGGACACAAGGGACGCGGGACAAAAGCACTACCTATCTAATATAAAACCGAGGAAGCGGAAACACACCAGCGGGAAATGGGGCGAACCTCATCGTCCACCGAAAGGGAAAAAAGCAGGAAGACCAACCGCCAGCAGAAAAAAAAAATAAAAGGGAATGCCAGCAGTTAGATGAAGATCATAATCGATCGGAGGCGTATCGCGGCAGGATAGCTACGTACCGAATGCGCGCCAAAAGGAAAGGGAGAAGGGAAGCACAAATTTCAAAGCGACCGGCATGCCGGTAAGGACGAGAAGGGTCCGGAATTGAAGGTTGCTCAGGAAGGGAAGTGGTCTTAGATCGTATGTTTGGGGTGGACAAAACAAACCTCCGCTGAACAAAAGGGGTGTGCAAAGCCACTTCTCCTGGGAGGGGGGAGGGAAGCTTTAGCAAAGAGGGAGAGATGATACTGCGTCGGTTGGAGAAGTGAGGGAAAGTTAAAAAACGATCGCCGAATGACAAAAACCACTGAGCAACAAAAAACTGGGAAACGAGATAGATAGGGGGACGAGAACGGTAGGCGCGTTTCGTGTGTGGTTCAAATAAAAAAGAGTGAGGCCGCCGGACAGTAACGCATAAAACTAAACCAAAGGCTTTACAAGGACCTAGAACAGCGCATCGTCTCAAGGGCACTTCTGAAAGGCAAGAGGAGGTCTCAGAAGAAAAAACGATCTAATAGGCAGAATAGGGGGGGGCCCACGCATCGTCAAACGGAATAAGGTCATGAAAGAAGAACCAAAGCAGCGGGTTCTCACATCGGTGTGGCAAAGCCAAAGGCGCGCATCATTCGGCTCAAGAAGCCGGCAAAGACGGATAGCCGAGCCTGAGTGCGAAAAAGGAAACTAAAGATGGAGAATCTACCGGAAGTAAAAAAAAAAACGAGGAAGGGGGGAGGCAAGCCTGCCCCTGCGAGGCAGGGAGCCGGAAGCGACCCATTGCCAGGGTGGCACACGGCAGTCTCTCGGTCTAAGCGCATCCAAGGAAGGAAAAGTGCGGGGCCAAAGGGAGCAATGTTGAGGAAGCGCATACCAAAACAAGGCTGCTAGAAGGTAAGACGAGGAGACTTGAAAAAAAAAATGGCCTCGACTCACAATCGTGAGTGCGTTTGACGCGGTCTAAACAAACAAGATTGTGAGGGGGAGCCAAAAAAGGCCCTCTCTAAATCAGGGCTAAGGTCGGGTTCAAGCATCGGCGAGGAAAAAGGAGCAGATGGGTGCCAGACCAAGCCAAAAAATGAACAAGAAGAAGCAATACAAAAAAGGAAAAAAGCGAAAACTGAAAAATGAGGGAGAAAATAAAGAAGTGAAGTGGGCCTTTTGGGGAACCAAAGCGAGAGCGGAAAGTGCCTTACCATAGAGGAATGCTTACGACTAACCTCGAAAAGGTAATCACTTAAAAAAAGACAACAAAAAAACAGTGGGATAACCTTTTCACAAGCAGCACCGGCAACGGGAAAAAAAGTGCGGGTTCTAACAAAAAAGCGCTTGCCAGGGAAAACAAGGGAAGTCTCTCATAGGGGTCTCCTCTGGGAAGAACATTTGCCGGAACCAGGGTTAGTTTCGACTGGTACAGACAACTGCAAAAACGCCTCAAGAAAAAAGGAAAAAGAAAATAGCCGTCACATCGGAAAAAAGGTCCGAAAGGGATCTCGTCAAACGTAAAACCGCAGCCTCCCAAAACCTTCGCGGTAAGTAAAAAAAACGAACGCGCAGGTTACCAAAAAAGGAGGAAAAAGAAGAACCCGCGGGGGAAAATCAAATTCTAGGAGCCATTTGGCTTGGCTGGGGGTGCTGGAAAAAAAAGGTTCAAAAAAGCAATTTAACCGACTAAAGTCTACTCAAGACAGCAAAGAGAGTCCGGGACTGCAAAAACGCTCACTGAGATACTGGCAGATTATGCGGGCCCGCGTTGCAAAAGACAGCTCGGTAACAGACCGGAAAAGATCTTCAAAACGGTATTACAAGGAAGAGTAAGGAAAACGCGACAAAGAGGGGAAAGCAGACATCACGATAGGGAGCGTCAGTGGACTAAAAATAGCCCCGAGGGAACAGAAAAGTGTCCCGCCAGTCAGTCCCCGGAAAAATGGCAAGAATCAGATGAAGAAACGGGTCATAAGTTCTTGGGTCAAACTCAAACCAGGAGGGAAGAACAAAGTCCGTCGATTTCCAAGATAAAGACGTCCAAAGAACGAATGAAAATGAGCCGAAAAATACAGAGTCAAACCAAAAATACAGCTTGCGATATACCGACGCCAGGGGGCCCGGCCGGTAAAAAGCGGGTAGTTGCCATAATGGGGAAAAGCAGTTTAAGAGTAGACGGACCAAAATTGAAAGAAAGAATCCTCCCGGCCACTCGCCGAGAGGTTATAGTCTTGAAAAGTCGTCAGAAAAAAAAAACAATTAACCGATCCTGAAGAAATCTCAATTAGGGAAATCCAACCGTCGGAGACAATCAATGTAGGGAGACAGGTAGCAGCAACACAAGACAAGTTCTGCTTTGCCATCGCGGCCAAGGCGCGAAGTTTGGAAAAGGAATTCAAAGGGAGGAAGACGAAAAAAAAAAACTTCGGGAGAGTATCGCATTTCCGGGGGAAACCAGTAAAACTGGGCGCGATGGAAAGAAGAACGGGTGACGGTTTTTTGAAATGCTCGAACGATCAAAGAGAACGATAGCGGGTTCGTTAAGGTGGGAAGCCTTGCTCTTTACGAAAAAAGTCAATTGAGAACACGAGAAAAGACAAATGGGGAAATTCTCTAGGCTAGGTTCAAAGGAAAAAGGAGGGCTTCAAGACAGGTTGGCGGTTTTCAAACCAATGAGTAGGCAAGTGACCAAACGAATGGTAAGGCTGAAGTTCTAGGCATGGATAAGGAACCGTGGACTGCGGGGGTTCGGCTCATGGGGTCTTGCTTTGGTGGGGAGAAACTGTCCGAAAAGAGAAAAGGTCAAGAAGAAACTTAAAGGAGTAGCAATCCAGGGGGCTTCTAAAAAAGAAGGTATAAAGGTCACGCGATAAGAAAGTCGGGTGCCAGGGCATTACAAGCTGCGGATGGCTCGCGGGCAAGATGAACGCGAGGAGGTTCCTGAAAAAACTTGGAAGCCAAAGCGAAAGGTCTGGCTCCATTCTTTGTCGAGTGGAAGGAAGAATACCGATCAGGACAGAATGGGTCTCGGTGCAAAAAGAGGTGACGAAATGGGAAGCGTTGAAAGCAACAGACTCCTAAATTTCGCTGCGACTAGGGACGATCCGAGGGACTGCAAAACAGAAGGTCTTGGGGAAGAAAGAAAGGAAGACGGTGGAATTCGAGAAAAAAAAAAGAAAAGAAACACAGCCGCTGGCCGGGAATAGAAGCCTGGAAACGGAAGGGCGCGGGAATGATAAAAAAACGCTCGTACAAAACTTCGCGCGGGAAACTTAAAAAAGGAAGGCAGGGATCGGTCAAGGGAAGAATCAAAAAAGGCACTATTTGTTCGGCGGAGTGTAGAGGGGGGCGAAACTTCATAAGGAACTATGACCTACTATACGTAATGAAAAAAAAAACCTGAAAGGTTTGGCACTGTTGGTAAATGCGGGAAATTTTCTGGGCACCGGCTAGTGAAGAAAAGGGGAAAGATCTTGGGGGGTGAAAAAGAAACCCCAGAAAGGTTACAAGATGTAAAAGAACCGGACGGTCGCAGCTTTCAAATGGGTCGTCGGAAGCGGAGGCTCCGTAGCAGGAAAGCCAGAGTCTGGGATCGCCGAGTCTCGGGCTTAAAATGGGTTAGGAAGACTCAGAGAAAAAAGGCCAGCCTTAGTTTTAAAAGGAAAAAACATCCATAGGTGCTCAAAGCGCGAGGGCCCGGTTGTCTAGGAATCGGCAAGGTTGGAAAATGTTTTGCGTCCTTTGGTAAAAAGAAGCGTACTCGGGGGGTGCGCCACAGAAGCGAGACGTAACAGAACCCGAGCGAGCCCCCCCGCTGAAGAAAAAAAAACTTGAAAAGAAACGCAATCTAGGCTGCCGTTGTCAGAAATGGTGGGCAATCAAGCAAAAAAAATCACTCGATTGGAGAACAGGCGGGGACCGACATTCCTCAGCCTTCCGTCGCGGGATGACCGTGCACTGCAAAATCCTAGAAACAAATAAAGGAAAAAGAGGCAAAAAACAATAAACTGCGGGGGGCTGAAAAGGAATTCTGAACGCATGCTCCACCCGCACCGCAAGTGAACAATGGTCGCCATAGTACCTGCAAAAAAGGTCCCTGAAGCAATGACAGACCATGCCGCAACACTCGGGCAGGCGAAATGCCAAACGATTATCAACAAGGATGCGGCTACGGTTATCTGCGAAACAGGATCGTACGGAGAGGGGGGAAGGGGTGGGAAAAAAAAAAAGAAAGAGGAAAGGGGACTCGCGCACAACGGATGGGAGACCGGCCGATGCCGCGACGCCGTGCGGACCGTGGCGCAAAAGAAAACTTCTGAAAGAAGAATTGAGGTGCGAGAAACTCTCAACCTAAAGGCCCAAAAGGGAAGGAAACTAAACGAGCTGCGCAGAATCTTGTTAGGGAGCCTGGCGGCAGGAGTGATGCCGTTACGTCTCGGCAAAGGCGTATAAAAGTCGGGGGGGAAAGTTGAGGAAGGCAACACCACGAAAAACGCCTTTAAAAAAAAAAAACCAAAAAAAAGAAAAAACAGGGATGAAAAGAGAAGAGATAGTGTTTACTGACCCGGCGTATCGTGGTTTTTTTCACAAAAAAAAGAAATCCAATGAAGAGTGGGGAAAAACCGGGAAGATAAAATCTAAAGCACAAAGGGAAAAAGGATCAAAAATAAAATAAGCAACTTGCACTGCTGACCAAAGAAGGAGGCGAGTTTCACACTACCGATCTTCCGAGACGGGCTACCGGAACGCGTCGGAAACCACGTCCCTCTGAAGAACGCGAGATGAAAAATCAAGAACCAAGAGAATTGACACAGCGCGGTGCGCGACAGCCTAGAGAGGGCGCAACTTCGGTACTCGCCTCTAACATAAGAACGAGCGGCGATCGCGAAGAAGGTCTGACACTTCCCTCTAATGAATGTCATCTAAGAAAATCTAAGGGAAATTGCCGGGGGGTCTGCAAGAGCCTGCCCCAAAAAGACAAGACAGGTCGAATCAGACTCGACCATGACCACTCAAAGGGGGGGGGGACCGTAAAGAACTTGGGTCATAAGCTCTATGGGGAGAAAAAAAAGCGGGGTATTTCTGTGCCTAAAAAGTGGAGAACAGCTCGAGGAAAAGTCTGCGTGAAGAAAATTTCATCAAGAAAGCTAAAAAAGGGGGGGCCATCAAAGGGGAGAAAGTTTCAACGTGAAAACGCTTCTAGAGGAGTGGAGGCTCGATTGAAGGAAGCGGTATACAAAGAGCTCTCCCTCTTAAAGGAAGGAGAGCGGAAAAAGAAAGGTCAAATGGAAAGTCTCCGAGGTAAAACAGATTCAACTCCTGCTGTTGTTCAAAAGCCAAACAAAGAGGCAAAAAGACACCAATACAATCTTGAAAAACTAGAGAAAACTCAAGGGGCGTGCATTGGGATGCCGGAAAACGATAACCGTAAGACTGGGCCTATTTCCGGGTACCAATACAAAAGAGCAGACTGGCGTTCTAACAAAATTTCCCGCCGAGCAAATGAAGAACTTAAAAAGAAAACCCCTGGAAACAAAGAGGGAAAAGTCCGAAATCAAAAAAACGGTTAAACGGAAGGGGAAAACGAACAAACGAGAAAAGGTCGGGAATTGTGTCAATGCGCGCCGAGGGGAAGCAAAGAACAAGGCCAAAACTGATCCAGGTGGTGATTTTCACACTGACGGTCGAGGTCAAGGAGGGAAAGTCCCAAAAGCGCCGAAAACCCAATCCACCGCCTTACAAAGAATAAAAAAATTAAGCGATATCTCATCAGGGTCGGAAAATCCGCCGATCCGGACGCCCTGCTCTTTGCAAACGCAAAGAAGCTTGGACCGATCTACCCAAATTTAATCCCGAACAGCCGTGAAAAAACTTAGGAGGAAAAAGAGCTGATGTTCACGGAAAAGCACTTCAAAAGCAAAGGCCGACGAGGGGATTCCTCAAAGAAGACTAATCGGATAAAACGTACGAACACTGAGACAGGATAATGAGGGGCCATCTTGGGGCAAAAGCAGCGACAATCAAAAAAGGGCCAGCAACAGAAACCAAAAGGCGTCCATCAATCAGGTCCCATTGAAATTATAGTGAAACCAAAATGAAGCCAGACAGTCGATGGGAAAAGTGACCATTCCCGCGAAAGCCGATGCAAAGGACGAGCCAGGCAAAGAATGAGGCAAATCGATCAGAATTGAGACGATGGCAAAACGGAAAAAAAGGGGAAAGGCGTCTGAAAAAATCCAGTAGAGACTCCGACGGGGAACGAACGATGCCTTGAATAGGACGAAGGCAACGACTTGAAAAAATGAGCATAAAAAACTAAAATCAAGAAGGAGACGGGGGACAGATCGATCGAACTCAGGAGCTCAGAGTGAAACGCATGAATTGTCCAAACTTTGTGGGAGATCATCGCCAAAGTCGTTGTAGGGGAACAAGAGAGGGGGAAAAAACTGGAAAAAGGGGTAGGCGGGAGCAGGGTCAAATAGGGTCAATTGCAAAGCAAAGTCGGAGAAGAAGAAAGATAAATCTCCCAGGAGAAAAGGCACGAGGGAAAAAGGACGAACCAGCATGGAGAGGGGTTTTCGGACGTAGAGCAAAACGTGGGTGCCATCGCTCCAACTCCTGGGACGGATGCAGG
>Ga0179591_1366467_pt1 | contig 10387 bp, 12 predicted proteins | sample CZOMad2_1_08_16f_FD_182891 | JGI IMG/M metagenome (GOLD analysis project Ga0179591, IMG submission 182891) | Vadose zone soil fungal communities from Angelo Coast Range Reserve, California, USA - CZOMad2_1_08_16fungal (PacBio error correction) | ecosystem: Environmental > Terrestrial > Soil >...
CGACTTTTCATTCAGTGAAAAATACGCGAGGAGGCGCTATATACGTTCTTGGGGGGAAATCAGTAACAAACCACTGAGAAATCAAGCGGCATAATTTAAAAGAAGGGGACCCGGTCTATGGGGAAGAAAGGGATATTTGTATAGGGTTTAGGCAGAAAAATTTCTATTTCGCTACTTTGGAAGGAGTCAGTCATGTGGGGGTTCGGCAAACATCGGACGACAAAGACAGGGAATCAGAGCTGGACTAAAGAAGTAGTTAAAACAACGGAACAGTCTGCGCAACCACGAACATGGATGGAAACTTGGGTTGTCCCCAGTCGGCCCCTAGGCTATGGGGTCAGGACAAGGACGGATTGAAGAGGATTTTCCGATTAGAATCTGAAGAAGGGGAGTGTGGGGTCATGAAAAGGTCAATTAGAACAAGCAAGATAAAACACGATCACGGGCGGGGAACCGCCCCCCCAGCCCTTTGGGAATGGACAGGACATAATCGGACTTGCGCAGGGGGGGTTCGGGGGGGTGGGAGGTCACCGGGTGATGAAACCTTCCGGGGGCGAGAAAGGTTTTCGGCCCCGTGGACTCAATTGTTTTGTGGTTGACACTTTGTTTTGAACAGGGGGAGAAGCCAAAGATTTCGAAGGCCCCTAAAAGGGGCTTGGGAGAGCAAAGAGACTCCGATTTGGTGAGGGATCAGGCTCAAGGCAAGCGAGAAGGTTTGGGAAGTATGATTGGCAACAGGCTTGGAGGGAGGGAATGGAGGACCAGGACGGAAGCATTGAGTAGGTGGAACAAGGCAGTGCGTCAGGGGGTTTTTCAAAGGGGGGACGCGATAAGTTTGGTGATGAGGGGGGGTCGGGTCTGGTTTTAACTATTGGCCCGGGGAATTAGAGTTTGGAAGTGGGTGAAAAAGCTCTGGAAACACGCTTCCATTAGGTTATATGCTGGCACATGGAGGGGGAATCCAAAAGGTCTGGGAAAAACGGACTCATGCTTGCTAAGCAGAAAAAACGTCGGGGACAAAAAGTCCTCTGTTCTAGGATTATTCACCGGGGGGGGAATGTGGGAAGTGGGAGGCGTTTGCTACACAAATGAACGCACCTCAAATAGAGGGTGAAGAGAAGGCGAGGGGGGGGGCAGTTTTTGTTGGAAAAAAGGTACGCCTGGGGCGAAGGAGGGAAAAAAAAGGAGGTGTACTGTCTTGTTGGGGAGCATTCACACTACTGGGAATGGGGGAACGAAATAAACCAGGGGAGGGTGCAAGTTTTTGTGGGCGTGAGGCTAACTTAGGCACGGGGGAGGGCTCTCAAAAAAATGGGGCGAGGGGATTTAACTCGACGGCCGCAAAAAAAAACGGTGGCTCCACCGACGGGTAAACAGAGTTAAAATATTCCTTTCGGCTAATGGGCGTTTAATAAGGTGACGCAGAAGTCTGGGGGGGGGGGGGGTGCAACAATTACAATGGCGCACCCGTATGTTTCCCAAAGGAGGAACAAGGGGGCTTCTCAGGGGATCAGCACACGTCGGGACCTATCAATCATCCGCGTGTGTTTTGGAATTCACACAATTACGGCAAGGGTCACCTAACCTGGGGTCAGAAGCGCACCGGGATGAAGGGGATCTGTGTCGGAAGAGAGCTAGAAAAAGAGGTCAAAAGAAAGAGACAATGAGTCAATGAAAAAGCTGGGGGGGAAGGTGTCAGATGGTTGAAGGCCGTCTTTTTTCAGGTGGATTAAGGAGGGGGAGTGGGGGCATGCTGTACGAATAGCCAAAACCACGAAACTTGGAATGGAATTGGGGGGGGGAAGAAGTATCTTGAAGCCCTCTGAAGGTCACTACTGAGGGGGGAGGGGGTCGAAAAGAATGTTCCGGGCAGTCAACCCAGGAAAGGGGCGACACCGTAATCTTCAGAATATCTGTCAAGCCCAAATACCATGGCAAAGAGGGAAAGAAATGACGGGGTTCGAGAAATAATGGCAGAAAGGCGCTTCCGGGGGGGGCGGACTCTGGGGGTATGTTTGTAAGCCACTATAGTATGAGACAAACAACAAACGAAGAGGGTAGAATTATATCGTTCTGGGAGAAACCAAACAGACGAGAAGAAGGCAATAAAGACGCTCCCCGGGGGGTCATCGGGTCATAAGTCTTCAGCACGCGAGGAGACCCGATAAGCAGTACTAAAGGCGAGGTTTGCCCTCGCGGACATCATGAAAAGAAATCTATCTTAGGCCTGAGCGGAGGGACATGGGGCAAGAGGTGACGGGTAAAATAAAGTAGAAGAGGGGGCTTGGGTGTTGAATCGAAAAAAAACCGTGGCAGGGGGCACAAGCAGAACGAAAATACTCACCCGGCGTAAAGGGGAACTAAACGCCATCAACACGGGAAAAACTGAAACCCATCGTTTGTCCTGGCGTTTGAAGACTGTCGAAAAAGATAATTGTTGAATCGATCAAGGGGGGTACTTACAGAAAGCAGATAATGGGATACTCAATAAGGGGATTGATTAAGCTCAACAATTCTCGAAGGGGGCTGAAGAAGAAACCGGGGGGAGATAAATTCACAGAAAAAACGAGAGTAAAAGGAACCGCCCAACGAAGAAGCATGGACTCAATGGGGCCGGGATGGATCCAGGAACAAACCCGGCGGAACGGGGCACAATGTTGATTGAAAAGAAACACATCCGACGAAAGGGAGGAAGGGAGGAACTAGGGGGGGGGGGTAGGGTTTGGAGGCCGGTGCCAGAAGAGACCGCATAATCACAAGGCCTCCTGCGGTAATTCTACTCCCAGAAAAAGAGAAGAATAAGTGACTACTTTGAGACTTCTCCAACAGCAGGGGTTTCGTTGAGCGAAAACAACTGTCCCCAAGTGAATGCTCGAACCCTCCAACGAAACAAAAGCAAGCGAATGGTCCGCCAAAAGGTTTCACCAAACTGATTCCCGAGGAGAGACGGGTCCCAAAAACAAAAAAAGAGCTTGTGGGGGAAAAAAAAAACGGTCAAAAAATGATTGCGATTAAAAGAAAAAAGAAAGCCTAACGGGGCAAATCAAGACCAGAAAGGGGTCAAAAAAGAAAAAGTGTGGGGGGGGGAGGGGTGGTGGGAGGGGTGGAGGGAGGGTGAATGGGGTAGAGGGGTGGGGGATGATCAGGGGAAGGGTGGGGGGGGGGAATGTGGGGGGGGGGAGCGGCGGGAGAGAGGGGGGGGGGGGATTGGGGGGGGCACGGGGGTGGGTGGGGGTGTGTGGGGATGTGGGGGGGGGGTAAGGGGTAGTGGGGGGGGGTTGGGGTAGGGGGGGGGTGTGGGGTGGGGGGGGCAGGGGCGGGGGTGTGATTTGATGGGGGGTTTTGTTGGTGTGGGTTGGGGATGCGAGGGGGGGGGTCTGTGATGGGATCGGAAGTGAGTGAAGGGAGGTGGGGGGGGGGGAGAAGGTAGAGGAGGGGAGGGAATGGGAGGGGGTTGGGGGGGGGTGGACTGGGGGGGTCATAAAAGCTGTTTGACACGGGCTCTAAAATTCTTGGGTCCCCCGAAATAGGCCATCAACAGTATAAACTTCTACTCTGAAAGTCGAACTAAGGAGAAAATCCGTCAATTCATAATCAAGAACCTTTCAAGACAGTCATAATGCGATGGGAGAAACAGAAAAATAACAAAAGAAAGGGGAAACCCTCGACTACCTGGACCCATGATTCACGAGAGAAAAGTTGATGGTCAGGCGGGTGAAAAGCAGGACGCCCCCCCCATGAGAAAGGAAACAGACCGCAAACTAAGAGTCCACTGGGGAAGATAGTTCCACTCGAGCCCAAACCATCTAGCGGTGTTGTCCTCCACAATGCAAAACACGGGGTCAAATATGAAAGATGATCCCGAACACCGCAAAAAAAAAACAACATTTGACACTTCTAAGAAGGTTCGCCCTTCCAATCAAAGGGGTGGGGAAAGAAGTAGGCAGCACCGAAAAATCGGAAAGTGGGAAAGAGAATGAATCCACAATCTCTGTCAAGGGCAAGGAGTGAACAAAAAGTATTTTTGGAGGGAGGTGGGGGAGGATTAGATGAAGTACAGGAGGGGACGGCTTCCAAAGTCGCATGAGGGGTAAACCTCATTGAGCCAAGCACGACTATCACGTCCAAAGAAAGGGAATTGGATGAACAGGGGGCAATCCCTAGAAGATTCTTTTTGGGGATTGGGTTTGGGAAAAGCGAGGTATATGTTGTTACAAGAAAATTTGTATTCGACTGAAGATGTCAGAAAAAAAAAAAAAGTGGGTTCGACTATGGGGGGGGGTTTCAGAATTACATCAGACCCATGTGAAAAAAGTAAGATTTTGGGGGTGCCCTAAACGGAGAAAGTCCGGACGCAAGAGGGCGTGGCCACCAGGGGGAAGAGGGGGGTGTAACATGAAGCGCAACAGGTGGGGCGGGGGTTGTACTGGGCCAAGAACGGCGACTGAAAGCCTGGGAGCAAAAAAAACCTGGGTATTGGTTTTTGGGGGCCAGGGGGGAATGGGGCAACGTGAATGAAAAAAAACAAACGGAGGCGGAGGAAAAAAGGGAGGATCCGTTTCCATCGCACTGGGAAAAAAAACGCCCGAGGGGCAGGCCGGTATCCCTTGGAAAGGGGGGGGGGGGCACGAAGTAAAACAACCTCCACCACGAACGCAAACAACGAACCGCGTGTGGGACCCGATTCGGAAGACTTCTTTTGCTCAGTGGAGGTCACAAAGGGAAAGGGAGTTCACTGAACGGGCTGGAATAGTCCTTCAAGTAAACCAGCACGAACTGAACGTGGTAAAACCCCCCGGTCTTACGGGAAACAATACCACGAGGGACCGCCCGAAAAAAGCCTGGATCAAGTGGCCCCATTTTGAGTAAAAAGGAAATACAGGGGCATGGCAAAGGTCGCGGGGCGGCACAGAGTCCTTGAGGGTTACAAATAAGGTACGACGCCTCCCGCAAAAAGAGAAATGGGGTCCCCAGAAATCTCCCAACGGTCTTACAGACCTCACGCGTGAACACGGACGAGGCGTGGGAAAAAAGTCCACGGGCACAGCTCAACTTTAGTGCGCGTGGAGGTAGGCTTGTTCTAACGGACTGGTTCAAAGACCGAGAAAAGGGTGTGCTGGGTCGATCGTTTGGACTGCAATGTGGTTGGGGTCGGGTAAAGGCGTACAAAGAGGTCATCGGAACGACCCTACGAATGTTAGCGAAACGATGCGACGAGGCGTTTTGGGAGAGGGAAAATCCGCAAGAAATGTGAAAGCGGCGGTCGGAGCCTCAGTTGGGGAAATGCCCTGAGGGGGAAGGGTGACCAGTGTAGGGATATTTTTTCAAATTGGCGGCAAAAACTACTTTTCAAGTACCAGTAGATGGTATTTGGAACGCATGGGTCAGGGCCTATGGGGGACTGACTGGTTCTGTGGAAAAATTCAAGTTGTTCTTAGATTTTGAGGCTTTGGCACACCACACGGAAAAAAAGGGAGAAGGAATCCATGAGCGTTTGGGAAGACGACGGATACGTCATGGTTATATGGGGAGTTCACAGGGAAGCCCGATAAGGGTCACGCAACCAGGGGGTCTGCTTAGGTAAGGCGTGGACATCACCAGGAAACAATGGTAAAGCAGTGGGGGGTGCAGGGCGATTCTGTGAAGGGCGATCAAATCCGAGCGGGGGGGAAAAAAAGTGTGGGGGGGAAAGGATGCTCGGCAGGTGGGGGGGGAACTGGTCAAACTGGGGGGATGGCAGGAGCATGCTGTCCAGGTTCAAGGAGAAGGGGAAAGGGTTTGGGTGCGCATGAAATAAATTTGGAACAAAAAAGGGGGGAGCGAAATGAAAATGCTACCAGGGTACTAGAGGGCAGGGCGGCTAAACTAGAGGGAGGGGGAGATAAAAAAATAGGGTAGAGATCAGCGCGTGGATTAAACAGACGCTCGCAAGGGCGACCGCCGCAAAAAGGTTGTTCGTTGCCAAAAAAGCTGAAAGCAAAGGGGCCGGAAGGGGGGAACGTTCCTAAAAAAAAAAGTTGGACCTCGACACATGGGGGGTCAAGGATATCAGGGGAGCCCTGACCGGGACCTGCAAATTTCTGCCTTGGGTCTTCTCGCTGAAATTTGCCGGGAGGTTAAACTCAAGAAAGGTGTCTGGGAACTACAATTACCTAGAGGCGAGAAACACGTCTTTGCCTGTAATCACAACGCTTCGGCGAAAGTTGAAACAAAAAACCATTATTCAAAGGAAAAAAGATATCTAAAAAAGATTCTGACAAGAGTTAAAACGCCTTGGGGGCATGTGGGGCGCGGACTTTATGGCGGGGGCGTTGTCTATTGAGAAGGGGTGGGGTTGAAAAGGGGTGACCTTCCTGGAACAAGCTAAAACCGGAGGCCGAAACAAAAGAAAGACTTTATTGGTGCTTTGCACTAAGATCGTGGTCAAGCCACTCACAAACGGTTTGGTGTCCAAGCGGAACGGTCGGGGGACTATGATTTGGGGATGTAACGGGGAAAAACAGCTTGGAATTTCTCAGCGTATCAAGATAGAGGTCGCTAAGAAAAAGCCCTCGATGGAAAAGAAAGCGCGCCGAGAAAATGAAGGGGGAAAACATGAATCGGGGCGCGGGATGGGTTCTACTATTATAGAGAAAAAAAAAAAGAAGCACCAAAAAAAACGGATAAAGGGAAAAGAGAGAGTTATCGTCCCGGAAGACCACAAGAAGAAAAAAGAAACTAAAAGGATGCAATTCAGCCGCCGTTATGATTCATATATGTAGCAGTGCGATTGGGAGGAATACTAAGAGAAATTATGCCGGGGGGGACTACTCTAATGACATAGACCAATCGTCGCTGAAAAACATTTGCAAATAGTCGCAATAGACTAAAAAGCGTCCAACCGGTTGGTTTGTGAAAGGATCCCTTTTCTTCACACCAAAAAAAGTAAAAATGCTCAAACCCGGTCAGAAAACAGCCCCATCAACCATAACGACAAAACCAGGGGCCAACCAGCGTTTCTTATCGTTGGGGAAGGAGGGGGGATATAAGTTTTGAATCATGGTTGGGGGAATCTGACCGAAGAACATATAACAGAAGGGCTCAAGAGGTGGAGGGAGCCTATGACTCTTAAAGGAGGAGAAACATCCAGTTAATAAGGAAGCGAGAAAAGCCGACGTCATACGAGAAGCAATTTAATAGTAGAGGGCGCTATAATCAGCAACAAGAACTCGAGAGCAAGTGTGAGGGAAAAAGAAAACCCAATCCAACTAATTCCGTAGGCCCTCCTGTGGGGGTTCGTCGGTCGACAGAGAGCCCAGGGCTATAAGAAAAAAACCAATCTGGGTCATACTCCCAGGATCGAAGCTAAATCCAAAGCCGACCAGCTTGACACCTCAAAAAAAAACAATCAGGACAATTTTTCGCGAGCGCCCACATTGAAATGCTCCACACGGCCCAGAAAACAAAAGTGGAAAGAGCCGTCAGAAAGTCCCCGCCAAAGCGTTGAAAATTCCGGGGAAAACGGAGCAGGACTCGCGGGGTGGAGCAGGGGTCAATGGATTTGCACTAAAAAAAAATCGAAAGGCCAAAGGGACCATAGCACAACACGGTCCAAGAAACGAATTCAAAAGGGCCCCGAAAACATCATGTTTAACCGAAGAAGGGCGTGCCCTGAAAGAGGGGGGGGCAAAATCAGAAGAAAGGGGGAAAAAATCACAGTCGGGTAAATTTCCCGGCGACCAAAGAACAGTCAAAGTTGGCATCACGAACAGGGGTCAGGATCAGTCAAACGCCGACGAAAGAACCAAAACGGAGCAGAAAAGACCTCGGGGAAATAAAAACGTAACTCCTCAAAGATAAAGGTGCTCGGAGTTCGCAGAAAACGAAAAAGGGAACTGAAACGCCCTCTTCAAAAAAAAAGTCACGCGCCTCCGGGTCCACTGTTCCCCGGGGAAGCCTGCCTCTCCTCCAGAGCTCTCACCACAAAAAAAAAAAAAAACCGTCACCGCTGGGGTCAAAAAGGACCAATAAAAGAAAGAATGGTCTGGAAGGGAAAAGCTGACGTCGCCGATAACCACCGAAAAAAAAAAAAAACAGGACAGGTAAGAAGAAATCTCGGGGGGGGCACTTGGGAATCAAGGGTTGAAGACAGAAGCCGGCCTACAGCGCAAGGTTCAGGCTAAAGAGGTCAAAGGTGCGGAGTGTGCAAGAGGAAAATCCAGAAAGTGGGGGAGATTCGTGGGAAGCATTTAGAGAACACGCGAGTGTAAAAAAAAAAAGTGGAAAAAGAGGAAGTCAGTTGCCGGGCGACTGCCTGGTCTTCAAAAGCTCCATGGACGTAGGAAGTAACGGGAAGAAGGGGTCCGAGACAAAGGGGAAAAGGGGGAAAAATGGGGTTTGGCCAGATGGTGGATAGGAACTTCGTTGAGGGGTAACTGATTGTTGACCGACTAATTTAAAAAAAGCATTGGGGGAATCAGAGAAAAGTGCGCGAGAAATCGAGGTGGAGGGGAAGTTGTTGATCAGGGAAAAAGGGGAACAAAGACGTCGCACTGGTGACGCAGCGGCCGAGGGTTCACCAAGAAAAAGGGGGGGGGGTTAATGGGCCGCCCTGATAGCTTGTGAGGACTGCAGGGTGAAAAAAAAAAGTCTCTCAAGGCGGCCGTCGCCACTGTGTCCGTGAGAAAAGGGGGCACATCCCAGGACTAATTCACAAAAACAACCACGGATTCGAGGAGTCACGGGGGAAAAGTCCACACTCACGTTGAAAAACAACTACTGCTCGCAAGCGCGATCCGACCGGGTCTTGGGGGAACAGTACAACAGACCACCAATGCCTAAGGACAAACACGTAGTTTGCTCACGGAGGCAATGCGCCGGCGAGAGGGTTGTATAGTTTTTAGGCTCAAAGAAAGAAAAATGGTAGGGTCCCGCAGAAACGGGGATGGAGGGGAGGAAAGGGGGGGAGCACATAAAATCGACAATCGGGGGAAGGTCCCTCACGGCGAAGATGAGTTAAACCTATCATCAAATTCTGGGCCAAAAACAGAGAGAAGACGGGGGGGGTTTTGGAAAAGGGAACGCACTAAAAAAGGATATGAACATTACAGGATAGCAGTCGTCATGAGGGGGAAAGTGAATCAAACTCTGGGGAATCGCGCAACGGTTTAACGAAGGGAGTGGGAAAAAAGCATTACTTACGATAGTCCTGAGTCCACCCCGGGAGTGGGATGGTGAAATGATGTTGGGATATTCCTGGGAGTCGAAGTCAAAGGTTTGAAAAAAAAAACGCCTGAGGGGGGGGCACTGGCACGTCAGAAAAAAAAAAAGGGGGACACAAACTCTGTCATAAAGGTTTGGTCTTTCTTCAAAAGTGTGGACTGTCAATTTGTTTTTTCGGTATCAGGAAGAATATAGGAAAATATAAACCCCCGATACGTGAGTGGGGGGAAAGTTGCAACATGCGAGTTGGTTGGTGTGGGGGGAGAGGATCATTCATTCACCGAAGGGGGTTAAAAAAAACGCTCCCGGCAGTGATTGTGACTGGGCATGGGCGTGAGGGCAAAGCGGGGGGGGGGACAAGGAGGGCAGCGAAGAAAGATTGCACGTGAAACTTCGAGATGGTATGCGGGGTTTCACAACAGGTTCCCGCAGACTCGTATGGGTGATTCTTCGGCGTCGGTGGGAAGGGATGGGCCGGGATATGCAAGGGGGGGGCGGAGGGTGTTGAAAAGAAGGAAAATCTACAAAGGGAAAATCGTCGGGGGGAGAGCACAACGGGGGGAAAAAAATTAAGGAGAAAGGTGCAACGGCAAACCAAGTCTGCCAGGGGGAATATCGCGGGAAGGACTCAGGGTCTATGAATAGTTGTGCCTGTCACGAGGGAACTGTTTGCAGGTTCGCCAGCCCACCGGAAGGAGCAAAAAGAAAATGTTGACGCAAGAACGGGACGGAATTGGGGGGGGAGTTCAGGGGCCCCTGTTAAAGAGTCCCGGCAGACTGGGCGGGGGGGGAGGAGGTGCAGGGCCTGTCATTACGGGGGGACAAGGCGTGGCCGAGCAAGAACCTGAGGGCCGGGTTTAACCTAAGCGGCTAAAGTTCCGTCAGTACGAGTCCGCGCACAAAATTCGCGTTAGGTCCTTCTCAAAATCGGGAGGGGAACAGGACCGTACCAAAAACCGTTTGGTCCATGCACAAAGAAAAAAAAAAGAAACTCGCAGAGGAGGGGGAAAACCAGTTCATCAATTTCTCGCAAAAACGTGGTCCGGGGGAAGAGGGTCGGCTTAAAAAGGCACATGCTCAATAGGGATTCTCGTCTGAGGGTTCATCGCAAAAAGAAAGGTAAAAAATTAACATATCCAGACAGGGGTGTGTTCAAGGCACAGAAATGGGTAAGGCCCGTCCCAAC
>Ga0179591_1282143_pt1 | contig 10386 bp, 8 predicted proteins | sample CZOMad2_1_08_16f_FD_182891 | JGI IMG/M metagenome (GOLD analysis project Ga0179591, IMG submission 182891) | Vadose zone soil fungal communities from Angelo Coast Range Reserve, California, USA - CZOMad2_1_08_16fungal (PacBio error correction) | ecosystem: Environmental > Terrestrial > Soil >...
GGGTGGACGCCTGGAGAGGAAGGAACTTTTTCGATCAACAGATACACGTGGGTGGTGGGGGGGGTTGGGGGGGGAGAAAAGCGTGGGAGAACTGGCCGGGAAGGGATACTTGAAGATAGAGGGAAAGATTTACGGTTCCCCGGCCAGAAGGGCCCGAGGGAGCAAAACGTAGTCACCACCCCCGAGATGGGAAGCGAGGCCCTTGATGAATCTGCTAGAAGCGGCGGGACCCACGGGGAGGGGGGAGTAAGGGACGCTTCCAAAATGTCGGTAGTCCGGTTGACTGGGGGATAGGAATAAGGTTGCTGAGTTCTTTTAAAGGGAGGGGGGAATTAACGCAAACGGGAGGTGGCCAGAGGAAAAACATACGATTAGGGAACTCGGACTGAAGGGGGACTGGGACTTGGGTGTGTCGTCTTGACGGAAGGAATGGTAGGAGGGTCGCCAGCACGACCTTGGGGAGAAAAGAATAAAACGGAATGAGGTAAGGGAACGGGGCGGGGAAAAATTACTCGGCCGCCTTGGGTAAAAAAAAGCCTTCGGGATCGTGAGTTGATGACTCACGGAGAAGAGGGCTCTTGTGAAGCGTGAGGGATCTTAACGGGGGGCGCGAACGGAAACCGAGGAGGGGAAATAGAACCGAAGGGAGTAACGCCGGTGGGTGAAAGGAGGTCGTGAAAGGCATGAGCTGAAAGAAAATGCGAGAAAAGGAGGGGTGACTGTCCTCCTAGGGGAGAACAGAACGCCCTGGGGATCGGCTAAAAAAAATTTGGGGCAGCGTGGGAGGAAAGAACCCGAGGACGCGGACGGGGGGAGAGGACCCTCTATTCCCTTGTGGTTTCGAAAACAAGGTTCGCAAAAAAGCAAACGGCTTGCAGGGGGAAACTAGCAGTTAAAACAGGAGGGGAAAGGTACAAGGTGGGCAAACAGGGGACCGAGCGAAAGACAAGAACGGGGGGGTGGCAACGGGGGGGTTGGTAAAAGTAACGCGCCGGCGTCCTCCACCGGGCAGACCGACGAAAGGGAGAATCAGTGGTTCTCCCGTCAAGAAGTGAAAAAAGAACTTTAAGTACTACCACAGGCAGGAAGGGAAAGGTTTCATGGAGGGAGGAATCAGGGGCAGCGGGGAGGGAAAATCGAAGAAGGCTCATCAAGAGGGGGGAAAGAGGGTCGAGAACCATTGCCATAAGCATGTGGGAAGTGGCGTTACGGCGGCAAAACGAAATATGGAAGGGGAAAGAGGGGTCGAGAAAAAGAGGGAAGAGGGCTCCTATCAACGAACACATCCTTTCGTATACAGAAAAAAGAGAGGGATGGACGCAGATGGGGGGAGTCGCGCAGACGATGCCGGGGAAGCGACGAGCAAACTAAATCGGAAAAAAAAAGGGCGAGGGGGAGGGGTGGGGTTTCTATCTCTGCTAGAGAAATTAAAAGAAAATCGACGTGGACGCAAGGGGAAGAATCAATAGCGATGGATAGAAACTGAAAACGTGGACGCCGCCCGGGGAGCATTTTGACGGACTTGGTCCGTAGTCAAAAAATGAGGTGGGGCTTGCCAGAGTGAAACTTTCTGTAGTGGACTCGAGGAAACGGGTCGCTGGCGGAGGGGCGAACCAGGATAGTAGCACTTGCAGCGGGACCAGAGAGGAGTGGGCAGAAGGGGGTGGGACGAAGTCGAGAAGGGTTAAGAGAGAAAATTGAAAGGCTCGCCGATTGCCGGAAGCGTGTGAGGGAGACTCTCAGGGGGACGCAGAAGGAGGAGTGAAATGAGAGACCGAGACGCGGTGAGGGAAGGAAAGAGGGAATAGATCGATCTAAGAAGGAAGTTCGGAGCGATGAGACATGGGTCAAGAAGGAGTACAGGGATAACCTCTGATTCGCGATTCACATCAGAGTAATTACAGAGAGGGGGTAAAGATGGATCAAAATAACTATAGTCGAGAAAAAAAAAACAAAGGGCAGGGAGGAGGGGAGAGAGGATAGGAGTGAAAGGGAGGGATCAACAATCACCCACGGCCTCGGACCAGAGGAGGGAGGGGGGGACTCGTCGAACAATCGCTGGTCGAACAGTAACACCAGGAAGGAAAGAATCGAGAAACGTGAGCGTTGTTCGCGCGAGAGGGGAAACAGGTGCTTCATCCAAGAGTGATCTGGGTGGGAAGACGAGCAATAAAGCAGAAGGGGGGAACGCGCCCATATAGCACGTTTTCAAAAAGACAATAAAGCGGGAGCCGTTCAAAGGGAGGGGATGGGTACACTTAGCGACGGCTCAAAAGTAATGGAAAGAGAAAGAAAAAAGGAGCAGCTGCAAGGTGCGTGCGAAAAAGGGAAAATAGCAGCTTCCGAAAAAAGTCCGCCGGGGGAAAAGAAAGAACGCTATGCCAAGCCCATGACAGGGGTCGGGTCGCGAACCTACCACAAGTGGGGAAGTGAAGGAACCAAAAAGAGACCGTTGTGCGTGGAGAAGCCCAGGTTGAAGTGTCAACCAACCCAAACAATCGGGAGGAGGATTCCGTAAGGAAGTGTGAATTGACCAGGGGGAGATAGAAGAAAGTCAACTCCATCCGCGTCTCGATGGGTGAAAGTTTACGTCGAGAGGGGCAGGGGAGACGACGACGTACGGGCGGAGAAGGAAAACCGCTTCAGCAGAGCGCGTTTTCACGAACAGGATACCGGGAAGGAAAGAAGTGCTTGTCGATGTTGATAAAGGGGCATTCCACTCGTGGCTCCGGTGACAGGAAGAGGCAAGCCCAGGAGGGGAGAGGGTAAAGACGAAACGCGTTTTTCGGGGGAAGAGGAGAAAAAAATCCGTTTTACGCGGGACTTGAACTTCACACCGCATCAGATGAATCGAGCACTGCAAACAAACCCGTCCTGCAGGGGGAAGTACCGAGAAAAAAGATGAACTGACCTCCGGGAGAAGAAGGGAAAGGTAAAAAAAGGGAATGGCCGTGGCGCGGGCCGCGCGGTCTTGCCGAACTAGTTCACGCGACATTGGCCCAAACGAAAAAAACCGAAAGGAGGAGCTTGCCATCGGTAAAACAGAAGGGGAGCAAGGCCAGATAACCTAGGAGGAAGAGGAAAAAGGAAAGCGGGAAAGCAAGAAGTGTCAATTCTTGAAGAACCGCGCAACGACAAAGTAGCATCGAGGTCGGAAAAACTGCGCGGCAAATACGGGGGAGAAAACGCTAGTCTCGATAGAAACGCGATTCTGATGGAAGACCGATGGGCGGGCGGCAGATTTGATCGAGAATTGAGCGTCAACGCACAGAAGCCAGAAAACCGAAAAAGGAAAAAGGGGGCGAACGAGCGGGCAGCCTACCGCCCCCGCAGATGGGGAATTCCGCTTCGCGAAACAAAAAGAAAGGTCTAACAACTTGAAGGAAACGCAAAAAAACGTGAAACTCAACTAGATACTAGGGTGGCACCAAGGCTTAGAGAAGGGGGGGAAAGAAACTCGGCAATTCACACGGAAATCGCGCAGCATACAGGAGGGCGACCAATTGGGCCGTCTCGTTCTAATAAGAGAACAAAGGGCCACTGACGGCATAGAACGAAAAAAAAGAAAGCGGAAGGGATCAGGGAAAAACTCCTCGGTGGGGGAAGAAGGCCCACTCACCGAGTACTCTTATCCCTAATATACCATCCCAGGGATCACTAGAAAAGGCGGAGATTCGAAATAAAAAAAAAAAGAACTGAAAAGAGGGAAAGAAGGGCGCGGATCGAAGGCAGCTCTACTCAAAAAGCCTCCAAGGCCGACAGCTCGAAAGAGGAAAGACTGAGACCGCTTAGGGGGCCAACGTGAAATAAGGGGACTACTATACAAATAAGGGAGCGGGGAAAAATCTGGGGGGGTTACTCGTAAAACTATCTCCAAGTTCGTATCGAAGAGTGGAAAAAAAAAGACTTAGACTAAGGCGACCTTTAAAGATAAAGATATCAAATAACAAAAGCGAAGGAAGGGAAAAGGGTTTAAATGCAACAGAAAACAACTAACACTTCCTGCAATAGGCAATCCGGGTCATCAGGGAAAAAAAAAAGAAGAAAAGGCTTCGAGGACACCCGGGAGGCACGGGGAGCGGGGAAGTAAAAGGAGGGAAAGAAAATTTTCGGGTCGGTTACGCTCCCAAAGTGAAAATGGGGCCACAAAAAACTCTAAAAGCGGAGCTTCGGGTAAGAAGAAAAGCTGAATAAGGGAGAAAGCGAAAAATAGGAAGAGACAGGTCCGAAACGACAGGCCTCAGAGGATGGGATGAGATGACGCCAAGTCAAATGAGGAATAAGAAACAGCAGTGAGATCATAAGCGCAACGGGGGGGATAAGCTTATACAGAAAGAGGCAAGAACTTTGCCAAAAAAAGCATTCGGAAGCCGACCCACGGCGACAGCACTCACCATCAAGCCGAGGAAGGGAAGACGAGTAAGGGGAAAGGCAACGTTACAAGCTTAAAAGAGACGCGCAACGTGACCAAGAAAAAAAAGGAAAGAGATGAGCGGACGAATTAAGGTCCGTCACGAACTAGAAACTGAAAAGGCAATATCGACCATTAACTGAGCCAGCGGCACGGTCGCGTCTAGATAACAGGAATTTCAACGGGGAAGGCCGGGGGTAGGGAGGTTCTAAAGTTGTGTGGCTCAAAGTCTGAACTACATGATCAAAGATCGGATGAAAGGAGAGGGATCGTCACGTTCACTGAACTTCACGAGATCATCAAACAAAGAAAACAGGAGAATTAATTGGAAAAAATATAGAGGCCGTGAATGAGGGAAAAGGGGGGCACTAGCGGTCATCAAACCGAGAAGCGGTTGAATACTTTAAGAAGAGGGGTCGCGGAACCAACCAGGCGTAAAAGGAGCGAAACAGAGGAGAATGGGAAGTGTTCGGTGGCATAGAAGCAGAGGGGAACCGCAGCGGATCGAAAAAAAAAGGTCGATAGAGCGTGAAAGAGGAGGGGGGGAATGTAGGTAAACGAGCGTAAGAAGGAATTCTTGGAGGGGGGGGAACCACTATCGGGGAGATTTGCCTGGAAAGTCATTGGGGACGGGGGCAAAGGAAATCAAGGTCAAGCAACCGTCTGTCGGGAGAAGGGGGGGAAAGGCAAGTCGTCTAGTGTCGGCTTTCTGAGGGCGTCTACCAAGTTCTTACACGATTTGGAGGGTGAGGGATAGAAAGAAGGTCAATGAAAAGGAGCAGCGAAACATTGAGGGAGTGGAGATGTCAAAAGACTGGCAACTGGCCTATGTGCGAAATGAGGATGGACCGGGAAACTGGAGGTTCGAAAAAGGAATAGGGGGACACGACGGTCACTACAGATGTTTCTTCTTTGACAGGATAAAGAGATTGAGTTGGGGTGTAAACGTTAAACCGGGGTGGAGTGTACCGACCCGAACTGGTAAACGTCGAAGTAGGGGGGAAGTACCCCTGATACTCCGGAAGAACGGGGGAGAAAGGGCCGAAAAAAATTGGTCGAAGGGACCTTCCAAGCTGACCCGGGTCGGAGGAGGGCCCCGAGACAGTGTCCGTGGACCTTCGGGTGGGGTCTGTGGGAAAAAAGCGACCTCGCCGGAGAAGTCGCAGGAAGCCGGAAGGCAAGGGTTGGTAAAAGGGAGGGGCGAAGTCCTTTTAGAGGAAAGAATAAATGGAAGGGTTCGAGAAAGTCAAACGCGGGTCTTGGATAGAAATACTCAATTGAAAGTTACACCCGGACCCTAAAACTCGGGAGAAGTGAGGAGAAGGGAAGGCAAAAAAGCGCCTTCGAGGAACATGGGGAGATTAGAGAGCGCGAGCAAGTTTCGCGGTCAAGGGTCACTCAATGGGGAAGGGAACAGTTCGTGGGAGACAAAAAAGAGAGGAGCACGTTGTGAAGGGAGGGGAGCAGCGGCGAAAATAGGGGTGAGTTCGATTCACAATAAGAGGGTTTGGGAACTCGGCGTAATGTAGAATTCTTTTGGGGTCAAGTCTTGACGGAATTCTGCCTTGAGTTCGAGAGGGCCGGGGAAAACACATTGGACCACTCGAAAAAGAGGCGGGGGAAGTGAACAGGTATCACTGAGGGGAAAGAAGTGTAATTCGCTTCGGGAGAGGTGGGGAGTTTCTTACGGGAGAAGTGAGGTGGAGTCTTAAGCGTGAAGGTGGACCGACTTGTGGGGAAGAGAAAGCCGGAGACGGGAAAGGTAGGGGGGGGAGCGTGTCGTAAAACGCAGTGGGGTCTCCCACTGATTCAGGGCCAGGCGGATAGGGGAAGGGATCAATGATCGGAAAGACTAAGCGGCCCTCGGCCTCCAATGCCGGGATAATCAAGAATCGCAGGGCTATCCACATCGTTTGTTCAGCTGGGGGCGTTAAAAAAAGGTGGGGACCGGCGAAGGCGATTCCAAAATGCCAGGTTTGTCGCGCCGAGGTTAGTCGGAAGCACGGTCAGTCATGGCCAGGACAGGAATGGGGAAAGTCAAGGAGCCAGTACCGAGGCAAGGATAAAGACAGGTCGTGTCATAACAGCGACGACGCAACCTAGGGGACAGTTGGTGGGGGGGTTGGGGGCCTAGCACGGCGGAAAACCCGTAGAAAAAAAATGCTGACGGACGGCAACAGGAAAGGGAGAAAGCAAGGGTACTGGCCAGTAAGGATGTCAGAAAGAGGTAGAAGTACTACACAAGACGGGAAGGTTAGGGGGTTCGTCAATAGAATCTATTACAGGGGGGAGGTCCACGCCGTAAAACGAAGCTCAAAGAAAAGGGCGGGCTAGACAAAACCATGGAAGAAAAGGAGAAGGGGTAGGGGGATATTCAACCGGGGGGGGGCGCACGACTACAATGGAGTGGGGTAAACGATAGAGAGAAGCGGAACCAGCGGCTCGGAGCAAAGAAAAGACGGAACAAGACCAAAAGGTGAAACTACGCAGAGGGGGGGAAATAGGGCATCATCCAGAGGCCGATAGAGATGCAGGGGGGGAGAGAGGGGAACGAAATCAGGCCCCATGATCGAAGACGGGTTCAAGGTCTTTTTAGGCTCGGCCTCAGAATACATTCAAGACAAGAGAAAAATAAGCGCCCGAAGGCGAGTTGGGGCGAAAGGGCACACACGAAGACCTAAAAGGGGAGAGCTGGTGACGGACGTAAACAGGTTGAACAGCCAAAGTAAAAATTGGAGGAGTAACCGAAGGCCAGGAAGTTAGTGGCCTCGGAGGGGGAAGGGGGGACGACACGTTTCTAATCACGGTACAGAAAGGAAATGGCAGCGCCAGCCGGTGAATAACGTGAAGGAGGGGGGGGGGAGGAGTCGAAGTTCCAGAGCTACAAAAGCTAATAGAAAGAATTCGGGGGGAAACAGTGAACTCTCGCGAGTTTCCTGAGGCCAGGAGGGAGTTACTGTAACGAGAGAAAGAAATCGTGGGGAAGGGAAAAAAAGATTTTCAGAAAAGGAGAGAGTAGAGAACGCAAAATGAGGTGACGATCGGGGAGGGACTGGCTCGCGGAGTTCCTGTACGCCGAGACTACGGGGGGAGACTAGTCACCCACGCTGGCGCGAGAGGGGTGGTGAAGGAACAAAACGAGTTCTGCTCATAACCAAAAAAGGCGGGGAAATACAAAGGATGGAAGTTGAAAAAGAAGAAGAAAGATAAACCCACTACCTATCCAGCCGAAGGTGAGCGCGCATCGATCAAAAAATGAAGAAAATCAGGACCGATCACGCGCAGAAAGTCACAGATGGTGGAGGGCCGGAGGATATAGTGAAAAGTTCTGAAAAAGAGAGTCTCGACGCAGCGAAGCCCACCAGGCCGAGCCCCGAGAGAGAATCAAGTGAAAAAAGAGCAGGGAAAAATCGCTGCCGGTCCAGGGAGTCAGGGACTGGAAATTTCTCTCCGGAACAAAAAGAATGCCCGCAAGCACTGGCTGGGAACTAGCAATTGCAAAAAAAAAAGGAACTCAAAGTCCCGCTTGAAAGGGAAGAAGGGCGAACCAAGGTAAATTCTGGCAAACCGGTCACGTCGGAGAGAGCGTCCATTACTCAGAAGAAGGTGACGTCAATCAAACTTGAATAAAGTTGCGTCGAAAAGACCGGGGAATGTCCGCAAAAAGCGTAGAAACGATGAGTTGTCATCCACGGATGTGGAGGTGGAACTTAAAGGAAGAGGAACACCATCCCAACGGCTGGAGAAGGGTCAGAATTTCGGTAAGCGTAGGATTCAGCCCTCCTCGGCATAGAGAAGAAGATAAAAACCCTCGAGACATCCTCGAAGGGACCGGGCTAGAAAAAGTGAGGGTGAAAAAGCCGATGGGAGAATGGGAGACCTCTTAACACTTCCACTCTGAGGAGGGAATCCGGTGGAAAAAGATGGAAAGAACAGTACGGGCTGGCTCAGGTGGGTGTAGAAGGCGCCACTCTTCCTAAAAATGGAAGAAGGACGTGAGGAAAAGCGTCAGGAGGGCCTCCGCGCCGCAAAAAGTAAACCTTTCAAAGACCAAAGGGGGTAGTAGACAATCAAAGGAAGGACCTGACAAAAGACCGTGATGAAAAAAAAGTCCTGGGGTCCTGACAGAGGGAAGCGGTTCGTGGGAAAGGAAACCTAACGCGACAACGGAAAAAAACAAACCGACCGTCGAGGAGCAGTTGGTCAATCGGTGGGAAAGACCGGTCGACCAGGTACATAAAGAACTGGCGCGGGATACCCATAAGGAAAGGGCAATCAAGACACGGTAACCGTCTGAAACCACGTCGCGGAACAGAAGTGGAAGAGTGAGTGAGAGAGGAACACTGGTCTTCGCGGTCCCACCAAAAAAAACAGAGGGGTGGAGAAACACGCTGACAAAAGGGAGGGAGTCGAATATCACCGGAGATACTATAAAACCCAGCGTCAGGACGGGCCCTCTTGGGACAGAATTTGACGTTCAACAAGGCAGAAAAGAAAAGCTACAAATAGCTTAACAGTGGCAGAGCTGGGAAAGAAAGTAACAGAAGACTGGCTGTTTCCGCCTTCGCGAAAGGTACTGTGGGAAAACGTTCAAAAGCAAAGGACATCAGACGGGGCCACGAACTATCCAGGAACTTTGGTGCAAACAATGCCGAAGGATCGAGAACGCCCCACACGGGGTTCATAGGCGGGGGACCGCTGAACGGGACCTCTGTCGCATGCTCACATACGTCAAAGAAAAGAACTCAAGGCCATAGGAGGTAAGAACAACAACCGCGAAACGTACGCCTTTCAAACGGTCCGCGAGGGGAATCGGGACAAACTACCGAGGGCGGAAAGAGGCGAATTAGACATCACGAAAAGCAACCGAAGTCTCAGGGTAACCTTGAAAAAAGACCTTAAAACGGGAATCGAAAAAACCCGGACCGCGGAAACGGAGCACGCCGAGAAGCGCTAGAATCAAAGGCAAGAAGCCTCGGGTCAGAAGACAGATTTCATAGAAAAAATAACCAACCGAGTCACTCGGATGGGAATTGTGAGCTAATTTTCGGGGCATCGAAAAGAAGAGTCAAGAAGAAAGCGGTAAGATTCGCCGAAAGCTCGCAAAAAGGAGAGACTGAATCGAAAAAGGTACTTACGAAACTAAGCGAAAAAGGAAGAAAGAGGGATCAGGCAGTGACAACATAAGACCAGGCTGAGCGAAGTATGGGGGGTGGCACCGTCAGCCCATACGACAAAAGGAAAAACTGATATTCCCGCGGGAAAGAGGCCATCAGAGGCATGAAAAAAACTCAGACTTAAGGGATAGGAACCCTTGAGCAAGGGGGCATGGAAAAGAAGGTCATGGGAAAATGTAGGGGTATTTTTAAGCTCAAGGGAAAGCAAAAAATGGGGCCACCAAACAACTCGAGATCTGTTCACGAAGAAAGCGGATTCGAAGGAGAGAACCTATTAAGGTCTCAGAGAAACAAAAAAAAAAACAAAGAACGACAGGAAAGGAACAAGGCTGCTAAAGCGGGGGACCGAAGGTCAAATAGAAGCGGCGACCGCAAGGGACTGGGGAGAGAAAAAAAAAAAGAGTGAGTAGGGCTCTCTCCAGGAAAGATGAAAGAAACTTGCCACCGAAGCCATTCGTCAAGAAGCCCACTAGGACTCCGGAAAAAGGAGAAGCAAAACGGCGAACTCGATCATTTAAATTAAGGGATGGAAAGTGGAAAAATTCGGCAAGGCCTGAGGGGGACCAAAAATAACAGAAGTAAGGTCGAGACAGAAGGTCCGTCCATCCAGGACCTGCCTGATCGTAACATTGATTGCAGAAGACTCGGGGGAGGAGCAGGCTGGAAAGAGGAAGGAAAAACAACGTCTCACTCAGGTCTCGGGGAAGAACTTTGTGTTACTCCGAGAAGAAGAGAACGACCGTCTTCAAAACCAGCGGGGATAGGGACACTTAGGGGGAACGTTCACGGGCCTTCCGC
>Ga0179591_1294042_pt1 | contig 10386 bp, 14 predicted proteins | sample CZOMad2_1_08_16f_FD_182891 | JGI IMG/M metagenome (GOLD analysis project Ga0179591, IMG submission 182891) | Vadose zone soil fungal communities from Angelo Coast Range Reserve, California, USA - CZOMad2_1_08_16fungal (PacBio error correction) | ecosystem: Environmental > Terrestrial > Soil >...
GGAAACAGAAAGCCTGAAAGACGAGACACGGGGGGAAAACAATCGACAACAGGGGTGACCACATGGTACTTGATGACATCTCAGACATTTGTTACAGTGGGGGAGAAAAAGGTGATGCAGGACCGACCAGAACTCAGAAACTCCAAATAAGAGCACAAAAGGAGACATTTTGTTAAAGGCAGGCGGGCGGACAAACCAATAAAAGGGGGGGGGTGACAGCTAGGTGAAGCTCGTCAAGTCATCTGGCACAAAAAAGAAAAAAAAAAGATAAAACGAAAAAAAAGAAAACCTAAAGAATAGGGGGACTGCAGCTTGAGGGGAAAAAACCAGGTTGTGCATCAAGGATTCAAGGGGCGGTACGGGGGGAACGAAAAAGGAGAAGGGGAAAGGAACGTTCAGGGAAGCACACACAGATAACCCAATCAAGTCGGGTCCATTTATATCACGGGAGGTTCAGACGATTGGATGGTAATAGGGGGTCAGGCAGGAAATTTGACTCGACAAAAGAGGGGGAAAATCGAGGTTGGGGTGGTCAGTGGGCAGTTGGAGGGGACCGTCACCGCCGGAGAAAATGTGAGGTATCGCGAAAAAGGGTGGCCTCCAGGCGGAACCAAATCCCAAGGGTAAGGGTGGAGGTTGGGTGGGGTGGGTGGGGTGGGGGGGGGGGTGGGGTTGGGGGGCCGGGGGTGATGGGTCAAATGGTGAAGGAAATCGTCATAACTTTTGGTCCCCTCAACAAAAAATCGGTGTCAGTGGGGAGTTCAGCAAGCAACACCTCCAATGTCCAACAGTCTTGGCGGAAGTGGGTTGGGGGTGGGTGCATCGTAGAAGCTGGGGAAGGCCCTAAAAGCGCCAGCATCGCATCTCAGGAAGTAAGAGGACAAAAGTTCACAGTGTCCAAGAGATTGGAAGGCAGGAAGCTGGCTGGTGGCTTGGGGGGGAAACAAAGAAAAAAACCCGCAACGTGGACAGCACGGGGGGAAGCAAGCACCACATGTCCAAAACGAAACCGAGCATCAATTCTATTCGAAGAGCAAGCCCATCAACGAAAGGGGGGGCCGGCAAGAGGAGGAATGCCCGGGGTAGGGGGGCTAAGGTAGGGGAAAATGTGGGACTCACAAAATGACTTGGAGTGCCTCTGCCTGCTATATAAGTGGGGGCCAAGTGGAGATTGGCTCCCATGTCAACAGCTGAGGGGGGGGCGGGGAGGGGACGTTCAGAAATTCTGTGGATGGTAAATGTCAAAACGGCATAAGTCAAGGGCGGAGGAGCAGCGGAATAAAGCAGCATAGGGAAGAGGAGGAGGCACCTAACGGAAAAAAACTGAGGGGGCAAATGAGAGGGATTATGAGTAAAAAATAAAGGCGGGGCCGGAAGGTCATAAAAAAGTCTAAGGGAGAATTCCTTGCGGATGAGGATTGTCGCGAAAAAAAAAAAGGTGTAGAAGGCATCAGGGTCGCGGGAAAGCACTCTACAATTGAACAGGGACCAAAACAAAGCCTCAGCAAACAGCCACACCAGACACAGGGGGTGTCGGGAAGGGTAATGGTCTAACGATAGATCCTGTGTCATCCGGCGAACGTACTACTTAAACGCCGGCCCCCAAAAAATGGTCATCAAAGAAGGCGTGGAAAAAAGATCCAAAATTTGAGTCAACACCTTTTTAATATCCTGGTGGTGGCAAAAAAAATAGAGACAAAAGCCCATACTAAGGGGGGCAACTATGAGGTGGGTCCAAAAACGGTAAGTGCCTTCAAACCAGACAAATCCAGGAGTTGAGAAACACAAAAAACGTTAGGATCACTAACCTTGTGCAGAACACCAAAAGGTGCGTAACGCTTCAACCTAAGCGGGAACGTGAGGAACACGGTCAGGAAATTAGGGGGGTAGAGAATAAAAGGTGTTAGAGTCGGCATGAGGGACCCAATCTTTTTTGGCTCTTTCTTCAAAACACGAGGAAAAAAACCGAAGTCACTCCAAATAGGGAGGTGAGGGGGGGACCGTCAAGCCTTTACCGAGAAGCTGGGGGGGAAGTGATGCCAGTGGAAAAATGGTGTTCAATGAAGCGTGCTGATATTATAAAAAAGGACACAACATGGAAGCGGGAGGGTGGGACAGCACCGGGGGGGAGTTGACATTGCTTTTTGGAAAGGGGACTATTGTCCGGGCACGCAGAATGGAAAAAAAAGGGACAAGGACAGTGCATGTAATCAACAGGGACGACTGAACAGGGTCTGAGCTAGATGGTTTCGGGAGTTACCTGGGGCTGCACGGACTGAAGGGAAAGAACGGGAAATCCTGCGAAACTGAAAGGGGGGGCCGTCACTGAGGACAAAAAGAGAGCCGTGGGAATACCACCACATGGCGACGCTCAATGGTCCAAGAAGACCATGTTGCTGGGAAATTTGAGGCAAAGAAGAATTGGGCGCGTAGGACCGAAGTTGACCAAGAATCAAGAAGGAGAATACTTGGGGTGTGAGGGGTTGTTAAAACGGGGGAAAGGGCATTATCCCTTTCCTTGAAAATCAACAGGGTTCACACACTCCTGTAAAAAAATAGATGGAACCCCCAGGGAAAGGGCAACCACAGAAGGTCCTTATAGACGGCATTGCGGCTACCTAAAACTTATAAATTTGGGAGGAAGAAAGGAACATGAATGTCGGGAGGGGGGAGTAAATCAGATCGTTCTAGGCTTGGAGAGAAGTTGACGTCTGTGCGGGTATCAGCTGACGGCATGGAATCGTGTCCAAACCCCGATGAAGATGTCTGGTCCATCGGAGCCACGAGTGAATGTCCTTCAGGTACGCAAAAATGGTGACGGGCCAGAAGAAGGGACACCAAGAGTGGGCGTACCATCTAAGTCATATACCAAAAGACAAAATTTGCATCACAGCAGTTCCCTCACGGCGAGGAAACGGTAAAAGGGGAGGAGGAGGAAGGGCGAGCTCCCGGAGGGCAATGGGGTGGAGGCAGGGGAGGAATGGGGGGGTGAAACCATCACCAAGTGCTTTAAGGGAATAAGGGAGAAAGTTCTCAACCCGAAGCATAACCATGGGAATAGGGGCGGACCGCAAGTGGGCATGTGGTCAGGGAGAACTAGAGACATCCACAAAAAAACTTTGAAAGGAAGGATGAGAAGAAAAGCAACAACGGAGTACCACGAAACAAAAAAACGGTTGAACAAAGAGACAAAAGAGGATCAAAAAAAAATTCTTGTCTTTTGGGGGGGTGGGGGGAAGCAGTTGAGTGTTGGGTTTGAGTGTGAAAAACAGACGTCCACATGAAAAAGGGCTGGGGCAGAGCCGGTGGGTGTAAAAAGGAACAGATGGACCACGGTAGGAAAGGTCTAGTCGTGAAGGCTGCATGCACCCACTTGGACTATGAAAAGGGAAGTGGCAATCGCGAGGCACACAACCGGAAGGGGGAAGAAAATAGAATAGGGAACGTCAGGTGCAATAGCTCAAAGACTGGTTCATTGGAAAAGCAAAACTGAAGGGATCGCCCCTTCTCCCAGCAGGGGAAAACAAAGGAAAAAAACAAAAAATATCGAAAAGAATACCGGCAGGGACCTTGGGAGCAACGAACGCACCACACTCCGAAACTGGAGGAAAACACAAAAAGCCAATAATTGTGTTGGGGAGACGCAATCGGCTTTCTCAACATGGTTGATGGGGAAGGGCCTCCGTGTGAAAAAATCTGGTTCTCGCATCAGAATAGAGGGCCAACGGGGTGGGTGAGTGCGGCGGGGCCAGAACAGAAACGAGGCCAATGGGGCGGTAAATGAATCATCCTCATTGCGAATGGGAGGAGGAGGTGGAAGTAAAGGGTGAAATGGTGATACTGGGACCGACGCTCCATGTAGGGGCCCTACACCTAAATCAGAATGCCTTCACCAGTGCAAAAGGGACTTGCACTAGACTCTCCCTCTCGAATCAATACTAAAACCATAAGAGTAGTGTCAGAGAAGGAACAGGATGAAAGGGTCTTTGTGGGGAACGTACGATGGTTTGGAAAGTTGAATGGGGTGACCTCAAAAGGGACCGACCCATTGACGCACCTGCAAGACCAGACGGGGGAGGCCGGAACACAAAAAAATAGTAAGAGGTTGTTCCGCTAACCGCTCGCCCAGCACATGCCATTGTAAATCCGCCAATAGAAATAGGGAGAATGAAGCCGAGACTCATCTCAGGGTCAAGAGGAAGAAGACCACTTATGGGAAAAGGGCTAGGAACAATACCGTCTCTTTCAAGAATGGACTTCGGAGATGACTAACGATGGTGGTGAAAGACGGGCGGGGGTGCCACATTTCAAGAAAGGAGAAACAGGCCCGGCAGCCTTTAACCCACAGACACCACCACGGGCTGCGCCGGATGCCTTAAAAATGTTCAATGCGTGCTCCACGGAGCCACTTATGATTTGAAACGAAGAACAGGAAAAAAACCAAGGGCTTAGACCAGGGGTAGCAGTCGCCGGTGGGGAATGCCAGGGGCTTCGAAATGGTAGTTCAGAAAGCCAGTAACCACTTACCAGAAGCAATAAACGAAACCCGGAATCATCGCAGGACGACAGCCAGGGTCAAAACTACCTAAACGCATAGGTATGAAAGGTTGAGGGGGGGGGGGGGAAAGGGTTTAGTACTCCGGGACACTGGGACCTTTGCAAGACGGGGGTTGCTGATGGGGGCAGCGCCGGAAAAAATGTAGCAAGTCACAAAAAGAAAAAGGAGGGGCTGAAACATCACGTAAATGGTTGGGGGGCCCAGGTCTCAGTAGATAGGTAGGAAAAGCATTTACAACTGGGGGAACGAAGGGAAATTACAAAAAAAGATCTGGGGGATATCTTTATTGACACATCACCCCCCTATTTTGGGGAGTGACGACGGTGTGTGGTCGAAAGTGGGGAAGAAGAGAAAAAAAAAAAGAGGGAAAGCAAAGTTAAGGGGACAGACTCATGGGAACTTTCCGGGCCCAGTTCGGGGGGGAAGGTTGAAGAAACGGTGTTCTCAGACACACCGTATCGTGCGCCGAAGTGGGGGGGGGGGGATCATCACAGTGTAGTTGAGGGAACGGAATCGCAGTTGTTCGGAAACGTGCCGCCTCATAAACCATGTCATTAAGGTAAAGAGAAAAGTTTATGGGGGACAATACAATTCGATAAACATGGGTGGCCCCCCATTGGGGGGAGGGAAAACTATCCTTGGCCAAGGGGAGAGCTACAAGATGTGGGGAGGGCAGATAGTTAGTAAGGGAAGCAGGTGACACAGGACCTATCTGGAGACAAGTGACCTCAACAAAAAAAACGGGGGCTTGTGGGTGTGTCGTAGGAGCTGGGTGCTTAATATTTCGAGGGGATAGGCCGAGCCCATCAGGACTGCTCAAGGGTTTGGGGGTTGCCAAATCATACACTCTCCATGGAATGTCCTTCTCCTAGTGAGTTGACTGGGGCGGAAGGCCGATTATGGATCAAAAGCCGACCTAACTCATGCCCTCAGGATGCACTTTGGTGAGGATCCTCCGAAAAGCACATATACCTGCGGCGGCGGGAACGAGACCTGGGGGGACAGTTTGAAAGGCTGGAATCCATCACAGGAAATGAACGTCCAGACAGACACATCATATGGGAAAAGGGCCGCACCAGCAATGGGACCAACACAGGATACAGGGCAACACGAAAGGGGGGAGACATACCTTGGTCCAAGTGAAGTACACTAAAAGATTGCTGCCACCTGGAGGGGGGGGGAGTGGTCTTAGAAGGAGGAAAAGGGGTGGGATTGAGGGTGTAGGGGGGCGTCCTCGTGGGGAGGGGGGAAAAGTTGGGGGGTTATCTGGGGGAGAATCCAACGGACGGCCATCAGGCTTCCTCTGGGCAAGATTAATGGTGAAGGTGACGTTGTTCTGACTATCCTGAAAACCGATTCGATGAGGATCCGGGATTTCCTGGGCAAGCCGAGTCTTACAGAAGGCAACCGACCCACCCCAGCACTCCATGGAAAAATGTGGCGGGGGGGTGGTCTGGGGAACCGACTAAGTGTGTGTAGGGTAACAACAGTTATCGGGGGATCTCTACCAGGGGAACAAGAAAAATGAACCCAGCACCCCCCAACACAACCAAAAACACAAAAAACAACACACCCAAAAAAAACTGGGGGAAGGTGTATTTGGGGAGGGAACCGAGGGATAAGATGCCAGAGGGTTCACGGACATCAACGAGGGAAGCATGTAAGGGGTCCCTCAAAAGCGAAAAGACCAAAGAGAAGTTTAAACGGAGGTGTTAAAAGGGAGTCCTTGGGGGGACAAAAAATCTTAAAAGATCTGTCGAAACCGCAAAGGGACGTAATGGAGGGGGGGGGACTGAGTGGGGGGTAGAAAGGTGTGTCCGACTAGTTCGAAGAAAAACAGACAGACTTGGGATTGACCGGAAAGCCACTCCTCAAGTACAACTTGCTGGCAATCAAATCGGAGTCCGATTCGGGGGCGGGGGGGGAACTGGGGGGGGTGGAAGAGAATTTCATCAAGGTTTGTTGGGTCGGAAAAATACTCGGGACAGCAGGTCAACTAGGGGGACTCCCACCATCACCACAGATAGGATTGGGGAAAACGCACAGAAAAAGCAAAGGAACAGGAATGTGTGGGGGTAGAGGGAGGAGGAAGGGTATTGATAGGAGGTAAACTAGCCAAACTCAATCTCATCAAAGGGCAAAACGGGATATTCTACCTAAAGGGGGTCACCGCTGTGTGAAGATTGTGCAAAAGGGGGCGCTGAAAGGAGGTAACCGACGGGAAGAGGGGGGAGCGAAAGGGGGAAAGATGGATCAAACAAAAAAAGAAGTAGAAGAGGGGGGAAAGCTAGAAAAAGGAAATTCCCGGTAGGGGAGAGGAAGAGACATGAAAAAGAGCAACACGTGACTAAGGTGGGAGGTAAAAATCTCAAAACATTTGGGGGAAAGGGGGAAGGGATTTAAAAAGGTCACGAATCCCCTAAAACTCCTCCTCCTATCTCCCACAAGTCAGAGGCATTGGTCGTGGGATGTTGGGGTCATGCGGCTGACAAAACAAAGTAAGAGAGGGTGGGTATTGACAGACGTTGGACCCCTTCAGTAACTTATACTAAAACGTAAAAACGGATAAACGCATCTCAAAAAAGGAACCGCAAAGAATAGGACGGGAGATGGAGGCAAGCAGGTTCAATCCAATTGTCACTTGGGTAAACGTGTAACGAACCCTTCTCTAGATCGGGTGAGGGAAGAAGAGGAGGACAACCGGGTCGAAAAACAAAAGGGTACATCGTTAAAAAAGGAATAACTTTAGGAGACAGATTTGAGGCATGACGTCCAGTTCTCCGGGGAAAAGAAGGGGGGCACATAGGTGGAATGGACAGGGGGGGGTAAAAGGACCGGTCCGAGTGGAGGACATCAAAAAAAGGCACGGGATCTCAGGAGGCGGGAACAATAACCGGGTAACAGGTGTGGGGGGGGGGGGGGGGTGTTGGTGGGGGTGGGGGGGGTGTGGGGGGGCCTGGTGGATGGACATTGGAGATGACGCGAAAGGGGGGGGTTGGTAAAAGAAACAAAACAGTCGGGGATAGGGTCGTCAAGCCAAAAAAGGACCAGTCGCAGAAGGAGGACTTGGGGGTTGGGTCGTCATCGATGTAAGAAGCGGTGCACCAAGACAAGGAAACGGAGATCTCATCTGAATTCAGACTCGGCAACATTCCACCACCTTTCAAAGAAGAGTGAAATCAAAACTGCTGGAACAGTTTGATGGTGGGATTAGAAAAACCCTCCACCCCACGGGAAACATCCAACGATGAAGCCAAAGGAACAAAGCACGAAACCAGCATCAGGCGCGTCGAATACAAATAACCAGAAACCTCAGGGGGCCGTCAAGTAGGGAAAAAAAAGGCAGGGGATTACAGTCGTCGGAGAAACATAGGACTTGTCAAATGTCCCTGGATAGAAAGGGGGGGTGGACCACATGGTGAGGGGGCGGGGACAGTGGAACCTGAAAGGGGGGGAGTGACTTTCACAGCCGGGGAGGGGGGGGGGGGGGGGGGGGGGGGGGGGGGGGGGGGGGGACTTAAAGGAAGCAAATTTGACCTAAGAATAGAGATCAGATCTCAGCATATATCTTAAGGATGAGCCACCTAGCAAACAACTGGAGGGCAAAAGGGAGGTGTAGAGAAAAAGAAGAGCCGTAGCAAAGCACCGAAATAAATTATAAGCCTAGAAGGGGGAATGGATGGGGGGATCCAAAAACCCGTTGGAAAGTAAGGGGACAAGGCGGCTGGGCCAGAGCAATCTCACAGATTCAGGCCCCAGGGGCCTCAGCAGCCAACAAAACACCAGGTGTGGGGGGAAAAGGTACGTATGCTAACTAGGACTATCCATGTGTCACATGCTTGGGTGCCTTACGAACTAGCTACTGCACAGAAACAACAGATCAGGCAAAAACAGTAAGAACATATCCAGGGAAAAAAGAGGGCCCATAAAGGGTCAAAACCTGGTGAAGCCGGTGGGGGAGGGGCTAGAATATAGAAACCAGAAATGGACCCCGCAGGGAAAGTGTCACACAACCTTGGACTGGAAAACCTAAATCCAATGAGACACCCAAAAAACCCCACCGAAGGGCGCAAGACCGACGGGGGGGAGGGAAGACAACGGTTTTAACCTTACAAAACGCAAATCGGAAGTCAGGGGTATGGGAAAGTGAAGTCGTTATTAACAAGCGGGGAGTTTAAGGGAGGGGTCGTGAGTAACACAACTCGTACAAGCAACACCGGTCCCCACAACAATGGGCTTGCGGGGCGGGGCTCCAAAGATTGAAACCGCTGAATCTTTGGGGTGATTTCTGAAGTCCACAAGGGGGGGACAGCAGCTTGAAAAGTTCGCTATAAAGGAAGACTGGTCAAACAGTGAAGATGATGTTCCCAGCACACGGGAGGGAATGGAGGTTGAAGGGCCATAGTGGAAGTAAAACAGAGAAAAACGCCAAGAGGAAAGTCAAGTGGGAATGGGGAGGAATCAAACGGTCCTCGAACAGGTGAAGAGAATCTGTGGTAGTGACCAGGGCTGGAGTCCAGGGGCCTCTTAAAAGGGGGGTGTTTGTACTCGTGAAGGGGGGGGGGGCTGCCGTACCGGCAAACAGTAAGGAAAAAGAACTGTTGTAGGGGAAAAAACCCCACGGAAGCTAACGTGACCACTCATCCAGTGGGAGGGCATTGGGAGGTTCACACAGAACTAATGGCTAAAACGTAAGGTGGGGAGACGAGGGCCCTCCTGAAGCATTGGTGTTTTAGGGGGTGGAAAAAAGGATGAAAGTCGCATTGCGAAGGGCCTTGAAACGGGGGCCAAAACGGTACAGAAGGGGGGAAAAAAAAACCCAAAAAGTCATAATGCATCCAGAAGTCCATGGAGTTGAAATAGACCGGGACATGGGGGATGAGCACAGATTAAAGAACTGGGGGGGGGGAGAAGAGGGCACAGTCCTGATATCGGGGGGGGGACCTAACTAAAGAGTAGGCGCTCGGCTAGTTTCGATATGGAGGGGGGGGAAGAATGGAATGTCAAGGGTCTGGGCCGCAGAGGAAGCTTTAGCTTGAAAACACCGAGAGGAGTGCTTTTCACACTATTCAATCCAAGATCTGTCCGTCAGGAACATCAAAAAGGTGAAGTCAGAAGATCACCCATAAGGGGAACCATAGGAGGGGGGGGGAGGAAAACAAGTGGTATATCAGACAATTTAAAAGGTTCCCAGATTACAATATTGTATGGGGGGGGGGAGAAGGGAGCGAAGAGGAGAAAGGGCCTGCAATGTGGGCCTGGTAAGTTGAAGTTTTTAGGCAAACCAGACCCTTTATACGCAGGCAGAGTACGGGGGGACGGGGGGGGGGGGGGGGGGGAGGGGGGGGGGGGGGGGGGGGGGGGGGGGGGGGTGGGGGGGGGGGGGGGGGGTGTTGTGGGGTGGGGGTGGGGGGTGGGGGGGGTGGTGTGGTGGGTTGTTTGGGGCGGGGGGGGGGGGTGAGGGCGGGGTCTTGTGGGGCCTCCTCCGCAGAAAGCTTGGGGATAGAGAAGTCGGAGAGGACGCACAGGGCGGGGGAGGGAACGAGTAATCCACGCACCAGAAAGCATAGAGGAGGAGACCATAAAAACTGAGAGAAAACAGAAACTTGTGAAAAAAAAAACTGGAGGAAAAAATGAGGGGGATTTTGTGTGGTGGAAATTAAAAAAGCAACAGTTAGAGTGGGTTTGGGGGGGTGGGTGACTCAACGACAGGTCGTAGACCTTATCATGGGGGGGGGAAGGGGGAAGCTTGAAACACGTAAGGGAAGGGGAGAACCGGCAGGTGACTGGCTGACAGTCAAAACATCGGGATTATAAGGAACGGGGGC
>Ga0179591_1148445_pt1 | contig 10385 bp, 9 predicted proteins | sample CZOMad2_1_08_16f_FD_182891 | JGI IMG/M metagenome (GOLD analysis project Ga0179591, IMG submission 182891) | Vadose zone soil fungal communities from Angelo Coast Range Reserve, California, USA - CZOMad2_1_08_16fungal (PacBio error correction) | ecosystem: Environmental > Terrestrial > Soil >...
TGGGAATCCGACCGGAGGAGGGGGGGGGGAGCTAACTCTTTTTGCACTAGGAAGGTTTCAAAAAGGCATCGACGACCCGTGCCGCATACAGACATGGGGTTACTTCAATCCGAAACTTCCGTCGCAAGAAAGCAGGAAAAATCTCAGAACTCGTGAGATCAGAATCCCCAGCATTGCCAGAAACTACGATCGAGGGGGAACAAAGGCGATCAACTTAAAGAAAGGAGGTTTAAAATCAGAAAAAGAGAATCGGGGGCCAATGTCGCCCAGGGTCGGAAGGAAGGATAACGGGCTGCTCAAAGGGATAGAGGTGGGAGAAACGCGTTTCAAGTGAGAAGGGGCGTCACCGCGAAGACCGACAGTGCGAGAAGGCGCGACACGGCGCCTGGGCAAGGAAGGTTTCGGGCGGCGGTGTAAGCTCAAGCCAGACGAGAGACTCCATCCCGGCTCGACTAAAATTCGCGGCCTGAGCGCCTACAGACAGCTAAGGAACACAATAAGGCGTAGGCGCTGCTCTTAACAAAGGGAGGGAGGGATGTCCGAGGGAGCGGGCGGCAAAAAGAGGGGAATGCGGTCAATCGCGATCCGACACAGGGAGGGGAGACACGCAGATAAATGGGGGACCCTTACTTACTCCGGCTGGGAGGGGGGTGGACGGGGCGGGCGGACTTACTCGCTAAGAAAAGAAGCACAGTCCACGCGAGAGGGGATTATCACTGTTCGACTGTTGTGGAGGAGTAAAAAGGGTTAACACGCAGGTTCTTCGCGCTCATAGCAGGAAGGGCGCAGGCAAAATCCATTGCCAGAGGAAAAGGGGAAGGAAATTGTCTTAATCTACTCCGAACTCTAGAGCGAAAGGGGCCACCACCGAGTCAGCTTGCGGCGGAGGTACTCATGGACTCCCCCGCTGGTGACACAGAAAGCAAACTGGGGAGCATCGTCGCGAGTAGACTGACTACGAGATCAGTCCTCTTGCGAGGGATGCGCCTTAAAAAGCGGGGGGGGAAATGTACGGACTTCGATAATAGGAAGTCGGGCTCCTGCACACGCCCGAACGAAGGTATCTCGTACGGGAAGGGAAAAAAAGGCACACCTCGGAGGAAATACTTCTTCTCACGCGAGTAGTGGGGGAAGGGTCTCTCACTCGTCATTGACGAGCTTGAAGCGAAACGAAAAGCGCTCGAAAAGCACGATGAGGAAAAAGCTGTCCACATATACGAGAGCTAGAAGTTCCCATCAGCTAAAAAGGAACTGAGGACACCCTGCAGGAAGATAGAACGCTATATCCTCGACAAATTTTGTCGTTCTCTTCGGGAGGAGGGGTCAGTGAAGACGACACTGAGCCTTCGAAGTCGACGGCATAGAAGAGGGAGAAAACGGCTCTTCGAGTCTATCGCGATGTGACGAGAAAGGAGACTGGTGCAAAATGGGGGAGTGGGGGGGGGGGGAGAAAAAGGGTGGGCCCCCAACCGGGGGGGTCCACCTTTTGTGAAACCAAACCCCCACTCGCACAAAAAATTGTCTGATTAATCAGACCAGAGCAAGCTCTCACCCGGCTCTCACTTGTGCGAGAAAGAGGGAGGCGCGGCGATCGTGCTTCTCCGTAGAAAAAAGAGCGGCTCTTTCACGATTCGAGACGTAACTGGCTATAAAGATACCCTATCGAATCAGAAGATGGCCTTCTTTCAATGCGGGAGCGCTTGCGAATTGCAGCGCGAGCATCCGCTCCCTAGTTGGGAGGGGGACTCCTCTGACCACTCTACGACAAGAGAAAGACGGGGTAGATGCAAAAGAGGGACATACCTAGGGTCTTACGCTGGGCGGAGAAGACTTATACCGTCTTGAAAGAGAAACACTACCTTCCATATTACGCTCGGATAAAAAAGGGAGGGCCGTCTTCCAGAACGCTCTGCGGAGAAAAGGTCTGGTGCCCCGTCGGACGCTCATACGCAAAACAGGGAAGTGATAACTCCTATGTTAGCCAGAAATTCCTGACGAAAAGCTACAACTGAGCAATCAGGGAGGATCGATATCGCAGTTCCCTATCGGGAAGAAAAGACACGCAGAAGCATCGGGGCCTTCTCCCCTAAAAGAACAGAAGGAAGACGGGACTGTCGTCTGGTAGGAGATAGCGCAACAAAAGTATACTTTGCGTCGAGCACAAAAAAAAAAAATCGTGGCGCTCGTGCCGACAACAGGAAGCGACCAAAAAAAAACTCGCGTGCATATTCGGACACCGGTTCCGTTCGCAGGAGTCGAAAACTTATAGCGGCAGCCGGGAGGGAGAAAAGACTGCATCCGCAAACAAAAAAAGGAGGAAGGAGAAAGAGGGGAAGGTAAGAAAGCACGGATGGCGCTCTCACGGCGAGATGCAGCCTCGGCCCTGTGCAGAGATGCACAGCTACCCGTGAGGGGAGTCAAGAACCTGCGCAAACTCAATATATGGGTGTAGCGACGACTAGAGCGCCGCACAGAATACGGTGGGGGAAACGGGAAGAAGCCACGCACCGACGAACGTGAGCACAAACTAAAGAAAAAGTGGATAGAAGAGGTGCGAAAACTTGATCTCTGAGGTGGCCCTGGGCGTAAAAAGCGCTAGGCTCTAAGAAACCGACGAGCAGGGACGAAGTGGGGGGGGGATACTGTATCGAGGAAGGGGTGGGAAGACGGCGAAAAGATGAAGCGATAAGAACGGTTCGCGAGAACTAGCGTAATCAGGGGAAACGAATTCTGAAAAGGTGCTCGCAGGAAGGAAATCTGGCCTAGAATTCAGAAATGAACTGCGGGGTCACGGAAAAAGGGGAAACGTATCGCTCCTGAAGTGGAACGAAGGTCAGGCCCGAATCTTACAACTGCACGTGGAAAAGGATCCATAGGGGGCTCATCCCATCAACAAATGGGGCTCCTATGATCGCGAGAAACACACCGCTTCCGAAAAAAGGGAAAAAGATGGCCCGGCTTGCGACGGTATCTCGAACTAGAACTAGGAAATCAGCAAACTCGTGCACGAGGAGAAGTCTTCTCCTTCAAAAAAAACGGAAAGGAAAGTCCGCAGCGGAAGCGAAAGGTCAAAGCCCGTTATATAATTGGTCGAGAGGGGCTTAGTGAGGGAGACAGAGGGATAAAAGTGAAGGGAAAAACGCTGTCCCAGGAAAAAGGCGATCGCCGAGAACGCACCGGGCCGGAAAAAAAAGGAACCAGTCGCATCAAAATACCTCTAAAGTAAAAAACCGTCCCCGACGGCTAAGGGACCTGAGCCGGAAAAACGCAAAGGGATCTCGGGTCGAAATCTGGGGGGCAAAAAGTCCGTTCTTGAATGGCAAAACAAAAGGCAAATTCGTCGGCAAACAATCGGTCGAGAAAGTTTCGACACGTGTCTCCCTCTAGTGGGGAGAAAAACTTCTTCTTCCTGAATGTAAATTTCAAAACAAAAGAAGCAAGTCGAGGAGCAGCAAAACAAAAAAAGAGATTGTCTCGCCTTCAGGTCCCTCAAGAAAAAGACGCCGTTTTCCGGGGCTCAAACCTTTAGAGACGATGCTACAAAAGCTAATCGGTTACATAAAGAATCCGATGAACTACTTCGAACACGGTCGCCGAGAGAAGGAATTCAGATCCGCCTCGACTCGTACTGAAGGATCTCAAAAAGAAGAAAAAAAAGAACGAAAACACTGGATGAGACCGCGTGGAGAGTTCCAGTTCTTGGAAAAATGGGGAGAAAAAGGCGCACTCAGAGAGAGGAACCTCGGGAGATCCTTCTCTAAATCCGAGTGCTAGTCTATAGAAGAATGACGCAAAAATGGGTCCTCTAGCTCGTCCGCGTCATCCCGCAAAGCTCAGGGAAGTCGGAAAAAAGTAGACGGTACACCAGTTAGCGGACCTCCACAACAGAAAAGAAACCGTGATCGCTCCTGAGGCGGACCAAGAGACTGCAGGGCCTGGAAACGGCTCGACGCGGGAGGTAAGCCCGCACCTAAAAGAAAAGCAAAACTAACCAGAAGTCTTCCGTAAGGCAAAAAAGGGGGAGCGTGTCGTTCCGCACGCGCTTGCGGCGAAACCATGCCGCGAAAAGACGTCCCAAGTCCCGAAGGGGACATTCAAAAAAAAAAAGAAGGAGAAAAAACAAAAAAAAGAGGGTAGACCAACAAAGGAAGATCACAGCCAAAGGAAGGTCTCGGCGGGCGCGAGAGGATTGCGATCAGGCAACTCATACGTCAGAGCGCTTAGAGTCAACTATATTGGTGGGAAAAAGAAACCACAGAAAAAAGAAATCACTTCGCCTTTAATCAAGTCGATAGATGGAATAGACGAGACAATGGAAATCAGACAAACAAAATCACCTCATCCGAGGCCAGCTCGATCAAAGCGGCGACGACCTGGGGAAGGAAGTATATAAGGTGAAGAGAACCTTACGGGGACGGTCACGGTATCGCGGGTGATCGCGGCTTCGACCGCGGAAACGGGGGAGGCCAGTGGGGGAGAAAAAGTCTCTGTTCTATAGGCTCAAGCGGGAGAGTCTCGATTACGAAGTCTCGTAGACGTGGAAAACAAATGAAAACGAAAATCGTGTCAGGGCTGCTATCGAGAAGCGTCGTTTCAATCGACACTAGGGCACCACGGCGGGAGTCTCTGCAAGGAGGGAAAAAGATAGGAACAAAACAAAAATTAAGTCGTAGGAAAAGAGGGGGGAAAGCCTCTTGAGGGACGACGCTTTTGGCACGAGGTATTAGAAAAAAATCATCAAAAGAAACCTGAGAACAGTCGTGGATTGGAAGGACACCCAGGAAGGGAGAATCGAGCCTCGAAGCAGGAGAACAGGATAGCACAGGAATCTAAACGGCTCACCTCAGCCGGGGCAGAAAACTGCTGCGCGGGAGAAGGCCGCGATCAAACTCAGGGATCCACCGCCCGGGAAGTCGGTGCGCGCGCACCAAGGAAAGCTCACAGGTCGCCAAGGGAATAAAAAGGAGACGGCGGAGATCCTCGAGATGCCAAGGGGGAAGGGCTGGCACTTCTATCTAAGTCCAACTAGAAGACCGACGTGGGGACGAATACGGGTGAAAAGCCAAAAGGGCACGGACTCAGTCTTTGTAAAGGAGGTGGAGCTCCCAGGAGCAAGCATCTCGGCACTCCGGCCAAGAGTCTCAAAGGATAGGGGGAGGAATTAAGGAAGGAGCTAGAGAAACCTGATCACCGTCTTATCGGCGATCCTGATGAGTCGAAGCCTACTAAAGGCAGGGACTGAAAACTTTCGCGTCGAGAGCTTGAACGGGAGTGAGAGCGTTCTGAACAAAAGATACGCGTGATCGAGAAGGATTACGCCTTCTTTGTCCTTAGTCTGGATGAGGGTTCGTGAAAAGAAAAGGCAGAGAGTCACTGAAGGCAAACGAAAGTGACCAAATCTAGTACTCGGATGAGCCAAGGGAGTGGTGGCGGTCGTCGACCTGGTAACAGAGCTCTTCTTCGCGTCGCTTATAAAGAGGACAGGCGACGCTCAAGGCTAAAGACAAAAGGCACCGGCGCAATTCGAGTCAAAATAGGAAAGGAAAAAAAAAAATAGCGAATGCGTGACACCTATTTCAATGTGGGAGGGGAAAAAAGGAAACGCCCCGCTTGTCCAAGAACTGGCAAAGCGGAGACGGTCAGTCTCGGAGAAGGACGCCTCGTCTCCGAAGAAAAGTTGTAATACGTACGGAAAGGGGGGGAGGATCGCTGGAGAAAGAGAAGTTGGGGAGAGAGTCCTCGGAGCGAAAAAACATGAAAAAGCCGCGCCGCCGTGGGTGGATGATCGCACAGGAGGGGGCACCTCACGGAAACACGACGGAGTGCGGCACAACGTCCCCGCGATCGTTTGTCGGAGAGAAGAGAAGGGCGAGCTTTGAGACTAAAAAAAAAGTCAAAAACGAGACAAGCAGGAGGAAATCGAGCGTAGACCGTGACCAGAACGAATGGCTGAAGGTTCGTACAGTAGTGATCAGTCTCTTGGAGAGAAAATGGACAAAAAGAAAAAGGAGCTCTACAAGCGAAGAAAGACGAGCAAGGGGGAGGTGCCTGCTATTCAGGAGGGGTCGGGAAGAAGTACGCGCCTGCGCATTCGAACGGGAGGGAGACCGTTATATCAGAGAGAGAGAGGAACGGAAGGAGGGCTCTAGGACAAGGACAGTAAGGGTAAATGGTCTCAGAACTACTCTAGAGACCGTTCTCACTGGTCGGCGAACATCGCGGTACACGTCAAGGAAATTTCCATGAAGAAAAAAGGCGTCTCTGGACATGGGAGAGAAACGATGCTCAGGACGATCAGGTACCTCGGATAGAAAAACCGGGAAATGGATCTAGAAATAGAGAGGGAGGTTCTTTACCTCTCTATCATAAGAAAAGGTGTTTCCTGAGTGTACTACCTCTGTAAAGCAAAAACTGCGTGGTGCAATATTCGTTAAGGAAAGCGGCACTGCAGTCGCGCCTACGGAACTACACACGGTTTACGGGAAAACAGACCAAGGCCAAGGGCGATGGAAGAGAGGGAGAACTGCTTCGCCGATGAGAGGAAGAGCGTCTTCAGCAGTTCAGGTGCCCCGCTCGAAGCGCGAAAAAGAAACACTTCGGAAGACCGAGGGCATCGGGAAGCCGTACCAGAAGAGAAACCCTGCTACCACTGAGGAAGAAGTGAGGGGGAATTCAAGAGAGGATCCAAGGCAAGAACCACGACGAAGCAAAATCGTTCTTGAAAACCGAGGAACTCTCACTTGGGGCCGACGGTGCGACGGTTAGGGGGAGGGAGGAGATAGTTCTACACGACATGGAGGCTTCTTCAGATCGCCGCCCTGATAACGAGAAGGCTTATACCAGGGAGCAAGGGAAGCAAAACGTATCAAGCGGTAAAAGAACAAAAGGGCACGAGGCTCATGAAAAGAAAACAAGTAGAATTCATAAAGGAAAAATCAGAGAAAAAACAACAACGTATTCGTAGAAAAAGAAAAAAAGGGGAAAGCCAGTATGCCGCTCTCATGGGCAAGAAATGCCCCTCGTCAATTGGGGTGTCCAAGATGCACGAGCTCGAAGCGAAGACAGAGCTAACAATTGGCAAAAAAAACGTAGAGGGTGGAAGGCGTGTGGAGCTACGCGAAAAGCGAAAAGGAAAAAACAGAAGAAAAGGCTGAAAATGCGCGGTGCAGACCATGAGAACGCGTCCACGGGACTCGCGGGGTCGTGAGGGAGCTGGACGCGGGAAAACAAGAGTCGAAAGCGCGCATAATACACAGAGCCGCAAGGCATGTAGGAAGACTGCTGTTAGGCGCCACAAACAGCAAAAGGGTGAGAGGGACAGGGATAACGTACTGGTAGCGGCTGGTACAACAACGCGAGCACAAAGAAGAAAGGAAAGCGAGATAACCGTGCTAAGGAAAAGAATATGAAAATCTCTGCGGGACAAAGAAAGAAAGCGTAAGGAAGGCTACAAGGACAAAAAAAGAGGGACGGGATGGTAACAGTTAGGTAAAGATGAATAGAGGGATATAGGATTAATGAAGTACAGAAACGCCGTATGAAAGCGGCGAGAAAAAGGGGGAGCGGGGCGCGCGGAGAGGGAGAACTATGAAGCAAAAGGGAAAGGCGGACGGCGACGCGGGAAAAAAAGACTCTGAAGGGTCAGTGGAAATAAACCGTGGTCGTCCAGGGAGCGCTCCTGCAGTTACGCGAGACCGGAAGAAGCTTGAAAAGAAAGGGGCTTCAGACGAAAACATGAAGAAAAGGAAAAAGAAAAAACTTTGCGCGAGATGAAGAAGCAAGAGGACAAACCTGCTGCCTGCCCGCCGGAAGGACTCAACGGCGGCGAGCATGGTTATAAAACGAAAGGAAAGAACCTGAAAAGGTAGTTCAAAGAGCAGAGAGAGCTTGATCCTTCGTAAAGCAGAAGGAAGGGAAACGCGAATTTTCAAAACAAAAAAGACCGGGAGTGTTAAAAGTTATAGGGAAAGAAGCGACGGTCAGGCATGGAGCGGCCCTCGTGACAAACAAAGTCCGATGAAGGAGCGCTCAAACGAGGCGAAAACTTGAGAAAAGACAAGGCGAGACCGGGAGAGGAGGACCTACCCCTAAGGAACGGGGACAAAGAAGAAAAACTCGCAGTTCGCGGATCAAATGTCGAAGTAGCGTCCGGAAAGGCCTGGCCACCAAAGGGAAAAAAAGCTAACTGCTCTTCCGCACCGAAAAAGTAAAAACCAGTCCGCCGAGGGTCACGGAGAAAAGCAAGGAGGGACGAAATAAACTGAGGTATTAAAAGCCGCGTCGTCGGAGAAAAGAGCACGAGGGGGGAACTAAGAAAAAAAAAATAAAGACAAAAAAATAGCACAAAATCTTAAACCGCTACACTGCCCGAAAATGCCGGGAGGCCGCACACCGCTAAAGGAAGTTAACCCCGTGATAAGAAACATCTTCGCACCGGAAAGCGGGCGTGTTTCAAGGGGAACCAATCGACAACTACTGTCTAGAGAAAAAAAAACGGCAACGCAGGAGATAAGCCCTAGACCGAAACGTGAAACGAATATCGGAGACGATCAGAGAACAGTCCCGGCTTCATACAACTGAGGAGCTGCTGAGGGGTAAAATCTTGAAAAACGAGCTCACAGAGAAAAAGAAATCCCTCAGGGTTATCTCCTAGACGAAAATCCGAGGGGGAGTTTCGAGAAAATTCCCAGAACCTCAGGAAGACGGGAAGAGAGACATACTTAAGGCTCCCTCTAAGACAAAAAGAGGGTGGGGAAAAGAGCCGCCGCACCACCCAGAACCGTGATCGGCTCCGAGTGGACCGTTCTTCGCAATTAGCGGAGACGCTGAGGAGGGAATAAAAAAGAAAAACGACAGCAAACCCCCAGGCTCAAGGAAAAAGGAGGCTAACACGTTCGGCGTGTAGGGAACCAGCGCGTGCTTATCCACAGCCGATCACCGAATCAAAAAAGCAGCACTCGAAGAGAGGGGGGGTCTAAGCCAGCCCTTAATACACAGGAATCAATGGGACTCGCGGTCGCGGAGGGAGCGGGGGCTATCAGAGTCCTAAGAGAGAGAGCGGAGAAGAAGAAATATGTTTGATTCACACAGCAAGGACATACATACGAGACACGCGCTCAATTCGAGCAACTAAGCACCCCGGGTCGGTCTTAGGAAAGGAATAAGTATATACGGTCAAAATCCTCAAACAGCTGCAAAGAAGTAGAAGCCTCGGAGGGATTCTCATCCTCTGGAGCAGAAGCACGTGACTACCTGGGCAAAGGATGACGGGTGTAGATATCAAAAAACACATTCCTTTCGGGTAAGACAGAATGGAGAAGGGAGGAGAACGATAGCCGCTCTGAGCGGCCAACGTGCTGGGTGAGCCCTAGAAAGAAAGTAGAGCGGCTCAGGAGTATTCTTCTAAAGGGAACCGTCGAGAACATTGAAAAAAACGAAGTCTGAGCAAAGAAAGGGAGAATCGTCGTGGGGAAGTTCGAAAGATAAACAAAAACGCAAAAATTGGGCGAGAAGCGAACCAATAAATCAAATAGAACAAAAGGGATTCCTGAAAAATAGAGAATTGGTCTCCTACTGGAGGAGAGAAGAAAAAAGGGCTTGTGACTAGGATGAAATACGTGGAAATCCTACCAACCTTGAAGAGAAAACTAAGGGTTGAAGGGGCTGAGAAACGTACAGCCGGCGGCAAACAACGCAACCGAATAGCATCTCAAACGGAGATCCTAGTCAAAAGAAGAAAGCAGGAAACGAATCTGAAGGGTCGAAGAGAAAACACCGAATCCCTGACCGCAGGAAGCGGGGCCGAGTCACAAACATCTTCCAGGAACAGCGGTCTCTGCTAGAGGCAGGAGAACAAAAAACGAGGCTGGAGGTGCCGAGTGATAGGGAAGTTCCAGAAAGGACGGAAGGAAAAAAAGAGATATAATAAGTCTCGAAGACGGCGCAGAAAATGGTTGCGTCGTAGGGTGGGGTTCAACCAGAGGACGCTGGCCCGTCAGAGAGTAGTACTTAAAAAATGTATACCTAAGAAGCCCAAGAAGCAGCCGAGGAGGGAGCGTAAATCTACGTGAGAGAATTAACCGAGAGAGCGCTCAGAACGATGTCTGCCTTCTTGAAAGGCTGATGGGCATCGGGAATAAAAAAGAAGGACGACGACCTCATAAGCCTGGGGGTCGGAAAAAGGACTGGAAGCCTTCGGCGTGGCGGAGGGTGGGATGTGCGGCATGAATCAAGAGCTCGAAAAAAAACGGCCCGAGAGCAAGGGGTCCCAAGGAATAAACTTTCTAGTTTGTGCGGCGTAATGGGCTGAAAAAGTACTGGGTCGGAGGCGTCTCTGTATCTATGAAGGGGCGCTCAGACGCGGGCATCATTTGCCAAAAAGAGCA
>Ga0179591_1324261_pt1 | contig 10385 bp, 9 predicted proteins | sample CZOMad2_1_08_16f_FD_182891 | JGI IMG/M metagenome (GOLD analysis project Ga0179591, IMG submission 182891) | Vadose zone soil fungal communities from Angelo Coast Range Reserve, California, USA - CZOMad2_1_08_16fungal (PacBio error correction) | ecosystem: Environmental > Terrestrial > Soil >...
ATCGGCCCATCCTTCGCTGGAAGAAAAAAAAAGACAATTGGCTGGCGAGTCGCGCTTTATGATTTTGTAGAGAGTTTCGACTTCCATCAGGAGGATGGGACTTACGTTAATGGGAGGCCTATCCCTCGGGAGATCCGCAAGGGGGACTGGTTGTTTGGAAAGAACGCACCTGAGAGAAGACGGGGATTCGGTCAACTATCTGAAGAAGGGACCCTGTCTATCGTGACAGGAAAGTGGGGGGGGGTGAAAAGAAACTTCTACCTTTCGATCGGAGGAGATCACTACTTGGTCTATCCACAGGGGGGGTCTGCTTCTTTTGAGCGCAGATATGGAGAAGGAGTCTTTGTCCACTTTTTTTTAGAAACTCTTGTCTACTTATAGGGATGGGAGGCAACCGACAGCCGATTCGCTTCGTATTATCCCGAAGAGATCGCTGCGCGAAAGCGGAGAAGGGGAGTTTCGTCCCGCTCACTTCAAGAATCAACAACACAACTTAGAAAGGAAAAAAGGACGCTTAATTTTATCTTAAGGAAACTGAAACGCTCAGGAGTAGAAAGTGGCGCTCGGGAATCCTCGATCTCGAAGGGGAGGTTTCTACAGCACAGAACGATAAGAAAAAAAGAAGCGGCTCGTTCCATGGAAAAAAAAAACGACGCCTTGTGCCCATATCTAGCAGTGGCAACGAATAAAAAGGGGGAGCCACGTAGGAGCTCATGGAACACCTGTAACGCATTTGAAGAGAAAAAGGGGACCCTATTATTAACAAAATCTTTCCTATCGCCAAGGAATAGTCTTAAAGAAGGCGAGCTGTGCTTAAAAGAAAAGGAGACCCTACCGTTGCAATCGTTAGGGGAAGAGAATGCACTAAGGAGAAGAAAAGGAAGTCGAACACAAAGAACCAATCATAAGAGAGACGCCAATGGTCCGTGTCTACGAGGGGGATAGTATAATTTCCTATCCCTCTGAGGGGGGGGGCGATCAGCAGAAGAAGAGGCACCAGCCCGATCATCGAAATCTGGTCTGGAGAAGACGAGACAGCGTGCCGATCAATCCAATCTCTTTGAGGGAAACACCTCCCACAATCCCCGGGGGCCAATAGTCCCATAAGGAAGAAAGCCTTCACCTCCACTACCTCAGAATCTACCATGAAAGGAAAAGCGTACTTCTCCTTTGGAAAACTTGCTCGGGAGGACAGCATGGAAAGCTTAGAGCTCTCTTTCTTAAACTTTTTATCGGAGGAAGGAAGGAGCGAACATCAAGGGGGGAAAAGAAAAAGGGGCCCGTCGATCTTAGAAGGAAGCCCTAATTTGACGATAGAAGATCGATAACGGAAGATCCGTCAGGAGAAACAATCAAAGGAGCATTTTCTCAGGAAAGAGTTCCATAAAAGGGCAGGTGCTGGAGAGGAAAAAGTCTGGGAAAAGAGAAAGCCACACGGCCATCAAAAAAAGGTCGTCCTCGGGAGAGGGGGTCTGTGGGCCGGGGGGGAAGACGCGTGTTGAGAAGAAGCCGAGCAAAAAAAAGCGGCGGCTGTGGGCGCGGAGAGGAAGCAGCAAGTTCAGAGTCCCAGTTCAGGAGAAGGGAGATCTGGGGAAAGGATCATGGGGAGTTTTCCTCGGAGAAAAAAAGGGTCCGTCAGGAAAGAAGTAAAAGAAAGTCAATACGGGGGGGAAAAGACCCTCCTTGGACCAGTCCTTTCTTTTGGAGAGGAAGAAGGCTCAATTTACCCCCCAAAAAGGGGGGGGGAAGCTTCTCATTCTCTAGGGAGAATGAAAAGGGAAGCCCCGGCGGGGAGTCTTCTAGGGACCCTAGCCTTCGGAATCATCAAAAAAAGCATCATCTTCAATTGCGCCATCTCGCCAAAAACGTCTGAAAGATGGAGAATGAAGGTTCTATAAAGGCTTCCTCAACGGGCGAGGTTCTCTTTTCGCGAGAGACGCGGGCTTCGAAGAAGAGGCCCGTTTTCGAAAAAAGAATGAGCCTCTTCTCTACCGCGAAAAAACCTTCGCTCCACTGCCCGGCAGGGAAGGGGTATCACAGAAGTAGGGAGGGGAGGGCGGTCTATAAGAAGTCCTATTACCAGAGAATCAGCCGGGGCAAGAGCGTCGATCCCTAGAGAAAAGTCCGGACTTGATGCTAAAAAAAGTCGCCACATCTCGACCAAAAAGGGCTGTTTCTAATCCTCGGGAGGCGTCAAAAAACGCGTGATCACCAATCCACGAAAAAAAAAAGAGCCGAGGCCTGACCTTGGAAAGAAGGGAAGGCCGGGTTGAGTGAGTAGGCTACAAGTAACAGGACAGAAAAGCTCCATCACAGGGAAGCTCTTACCTTCCCGGAATCTAGCGGAGAGGAGGACATGACTGCTATGGAATGGGGATAGCTTAACGGACTGAGTCGGTGGAGGAACCTTTCGAACGAAAAAGCTTTCCTCCTTTTTGCTGGAGTCCTTTATGCTCGCGATACAACCGGTGTTTTTCTTCTCCGAACTCGAAGCTGTAGCTGAAATAAAGGAGAAAGGGGACATCGAGGGGAAATTCTACCTCTCTGACTTGTCGGGGAGGGGTCGTGGAGTGACTGAATTAGGGGGGCTGGAGAAGCTTCCTAAGGGGGGGCTTTTCTTTCCCTAGATGATCTTCACGATGGTAGCAATGACGTCCATAGCAAAGGGGAAGAATAGTGAAGGAAAGGAAAAAAAGGAGACCTGAAGGGGGGGGAGCCCACGCGCTCTCTTATCTGGCCCTAGGAAAATGTACACGGATCCCCTTCGCCAAAGGCAGGGGAGGTCGGAGGCCGCGTGGGGAAGGACAGACTACTCCTATTGGGTTTGTGGGGAGGAGAAGGGAGTAATTTTATGACTGTCCTTCGTATCCCTCTCCCCGATTTACAAGGAGGATCAAAGGGGGGGGGAGGACTACGAAAAGAGACGGGCTTCGTTCAGAAGAAATGCCCCTTGCGATCGTGAAGAGGTTGATAAGACTGGGTCCGTGTGGGTAAAGAGAAAGACCTTACCAGATGGGGAAAGAGAGGTTTCGAAGAAAAGTCGGCTGCGTGGGGGAAAGCTCTATAGGGGCCAAAGGGGAAACTGTTTTTGTCATTGAAAGAGAAAAAAAGAAAATGGGACATACTAAAAGGAGGGGAAAAAAGCAAGAATAATTCTCTTAGCGGGAAAGGGAGATCCCTATCTCCCATTCGAGAAAAAGGTTCTCGATCGTCGCAGGGCAGTTAGTACCTCTCAAAGGGGGAAAAAGAAGGTCAAACTTCGAAAGGGGGGAAAGATTACTAAGCTAAGGGGAAGAAACGCTCCTTTCGACTAAAGAAGATCTTAGTCGAGCCTGGGGAGAGGGATCATAGAAGAGATAAGCGAATCGAGGTGTAGACAAAGCCTAAAAAAATAGGAGGGCTCTTTCAGAGAACAAAAGAAGAATCCTTTCCCATATCTAGGAAGAGACTCCTCAGTCAGAGAAATGGGACCGTAGGAGCTTCATGTCCCGGGGGCCACGGCCGGGGCAAAAGGGAGGGAAAAGGCTCCCCGAAGGGTAAGAAACATGCACTATCTCCAGTTTCGAAGGGTCTTACTCATCCAATTGTCTGCGTCCGAGTGACGTAAAAGTAACACCAAAGAAATTATACAGGGGGGAGAGGGGATATTGAAAAGAAGCCCTTCCCTTAATTCATCAATAAGGAAAACCCCATATGCGAGGAGGAAAAAGATAAAGCGCTATAAATCGCAGCCAAGGGGGGAGGGTGCGCAATGAAAAGGGGGGATATTGCCGAACGAAAGAGGGAGCAGAGGTCCTGGTCATTATCATAAAATCATATCTCTTCTCTTCTCAGAGAAACACCAGAGGAGAAGAACGGCCAGTCTCTTATGTCCAGAAATCAGCGTTTCCTCCCCAAGGAGGAAAAGACATCATCATCCAAGGAAAAAACCAAAAAACCCCAGGGGACAAAGACCCAGAAAGAAAATTAAACATTAACATCTAGTAGGAAATCTCGTCAGAAGGATCCTCATGAAAGGGAAGGGCCGGGAGGGAGAGGGGAGATACTAAAAGAAGGTGGGGGGAAAGCATCCCTTCTAACACAGGGCCTTCCGGCCAAGGGACTATCTTCCGTCCCTTTTCAGGAAAGAAGGTAATTGGGGGAAAAGACCTTCAGAGAAAAGAGAAGTCGCATCGAGAAAGGACTTTCCATGAACTCATGAGAGGGGGGAAAATTTTCTGGTAAAGCTAACTCTCCACCAAAGAATGGAGGAATATCAACGGGGAGGACTTACTAGCAGGGAAGTGGCTTTGAATAACGAGTTTCTTTCCTTATCGAGGGAAGAAACCATCTCTACTAGGGGAGAACGAGGTTTTGGAGAGCTTCTAGGATCATCAACAAGATTTTGAATAAGGGAGGGCGTACTTGAGACCCTTTCGATGAAGCATAGGAGTGCATAAGAATCGAGGAAAGGAAATCTCACTACTTAGGAATACCAGAATCAGGAGGGGGGGTAGAAGGGTAGCCTAAGGTCGAGGGGAACATCTTCTCTTCTCGGATATCCGCGACTTGACTAGAGCGAGGGGGGGGGAGAAGCCTAACCACGAGAAAAGAAAATTCTTTTTTGAAAGACCTTCTCCTCAGGAGTAGAAGGGCCGGCGAACATCTCAAAAGGAAGGTGAAATAGGAGATGGGAAGGGGGCAAGTCGACTCTTGCATGAAGCTTCTTCTTCCAAAAGAAGGAGAGGGGTTCGAGGTTTTAGCAAAAAAAGGGGCTCGAGGGAAGCGCTCCTGAGCTCCTGATAAGAAAGCTACCTGAGCGGGAGAGGGAAAAAAGTCTAAAAACTCCTTCTTCGGGGGGAGAAAAAAACTTCTCGTCGAAAAGGACGTGGCTTCAGAAGAGGAATCGCCGAGAAACCAAAGAAAGCTCATCCTTTCAGGGGACTTCTGCCCGAGAAAAGCCACTAGCCGAAGCGGGGGACGACGAGAAAAAAAAAAAAAAATCGACCCAGCCTCCTGAGGTTCTCTCCGCTGATCGGAATAGGGCTCACCCGAGGGGCACCATCAAAATCTTTTCGAAAGGGGGGAGAAATGTGCTCTCAAAGGTTTCTTTTCTGGAAAAAAAGACGCCGCGCACACTCGCCATCAAAAACAAGAGTTCCTGAGCAAGGAAAAGGACGAGCTGGCGGCTTAGAAGGATTTCCGCTTTTCTCGATCCGGGAGGAGGGAGAGGAAAGTTCGGATGGAACGGGAACGATATCGAAGGAACGTCTCCCCCGGAGGAAGGGAGACTCGCGGATCAACCGGCTGGAGCACCTCTGATCATGTAAGGAGGAAAAAAGAGTTCCTGAGGGAGAACGGAGACCAAGCGGGGAAGACAATGAAACGGGCGCTTTTCCTGTGTAAGGGTCTTTGCTTTTCCGTCCAAGGAGGAGGTCTTCTGGGGAAAGAGAGTTAAGGGAAGAGCCGGGGGATGAAGGCTGTTCCCTCATCTATATGGGGATTTCCCCTTTTCTCGGAGGACGTAAGAACTCTCCCGAGATCGGAAGAGGTAGAGATCGGAAAGAAAAAAAAGGAAAAGATCTCCCGAGAGAAGGATACGTCCTATCCTCGAGGCTCCACCTTCCAAGGGGATGGAAAACGAGGAGGAAGGGGTTATCACAGCAAAAAAGAAGAAGTAGGGTTTTTCGGGAAAAAAGGAGAATTTATTGAATTACGGGGCTTCTGGGGATCCCTCTCAACGATTGCAAAGGAGAGAAGGGGGGGCGCTTGTTTAAGGGTAGTCACAAACAAAGATCTGGCGATTCTTTGACTCTGTGCGGTAGAGGAAGTGTTCGAGGGGAAGGACCTGCGTACAAGGGAGTCTATCCAACCATGGTGCTTATCTTCTGGCGTCTGTTTGAAAAGGGGAGCGATGAGGGGGCAATGCGTCGTGGGAAAGGGGGGGGGGTATGAACGAAAACGGAGGAAAAAAAAAAAAAGTCTGATAGGTGCAGGGAGGGGAGACCACCTCCATCCTATTAAAAGACGACTCCTATGCTCTCTACTCGAGGGGGGGAAGATCGTCGCCTGGAGAGGCAGTAACGCGGAACTTAAAAAAGGAGTAAAAAAGATAAGGAAAGGAAAGGAAAGGGAGGGAAGGGGAAGTTGAGCTTTGAGAGCTCTAACACTCTCTCTTAGAGGAGGGGACTCTATCGAGAAAGGAAGAGGAGGGGAGGACAAAGGGGGGCACTCTCTCGCTCGGTATAAAAAAGAGGGGCAACACGACGCCTTTGCAAGAAACCCCCTACTCCTAATATGAACAGGGGGAATCTCCACGTAGGAGCAATGGAAACCATCTCACAAAAAGGAAAAGAAAGGTATTACCCCGCACAGCGAAGGAAAGGAAAGTGGGATTTAGAAGATCTAAACTTCTAGTTTTTCTTAAGGGGGGGGAAAAAAGAGGGAAAGTTGTAGACAAGGGGGGGAAAGGAAAAGAGGGTGGAGAAGAAAGGAAACTTAAGTCATACAGAAACGAAAGTCGAACACCCCATATGCAGACTGAAGCGCGATAATCTCCAGCACGTGAAGTGAGAGAGGAAATCCTTGTAAGAGAGGAGGGGGGGAAGGATCAGAGATCGAGAAAGCCCTATCAGCGGAATAGAAAGGAGAGCTACTTTAACTCCTATAATCTTTCCTATCACCGAGAAGAAGGACATATCGATGGAAGGGGGCACAAATCACAGAAGGAGATCCCCAAGGGGGGGGGGGGAGACATGCCATCATCCAGGACACCTCCACTACCGAGGGAAAAGGAAAAAACATCTCAGGAGAATGGAGAACCTAACTAGAAGGGAAAGGGGTATCCACGGAAGGGAAAAAGACGATTCTCTACTAAAGACTTTTGATAGAGAAGAATAACGTAAAGGGTAAAACCTTCGGGAAGCTGACCGTCTACCTTTTCATAAGGGGGAAAGAAAGAATTTTACGATCGAAAAGAGAACAATGGGAAACAAGAGAGCTCTATCAGCAGGTGAAACAGCAAACTTTCATCTCGGGTGCTTCACATTTTCTGAGGGGGGAGCGGTCCATCGGGGCAGGGGTAGGTCCAGTGAGCAAGACCAAAGGGGAGAATCACCATTTCGCGGGGGGCCTTACCTCCTTCTTTTTTCAGGGGGACTGGACATGCTGGGGGGAGAAGAGGTCCGAAATAAAGAAGAAGAGGAGACCTTGGGGGGGGGGGGGGGGGGGAGGATTGGTCTAGGGCTCCTCTAAAAAGGTAAGCTCGGGGGAGAATTGGCAATCAAGGAGAAAATCTGTGTGAGGTGCTTAAGCATGGGGGGGGGGGGGGGGGGGGATACTGAAAAAGGAGCGTATCCATCCTAAGGAAAAGGCACAACTAAGACGCCTTTTTTAGAAAAAGGAAGGTCTTGGTAAGAGCATTTTCAGAGAGGCATTTCGGAGGGGGGGAGCTCATTCTCTCTTAATCCTAGAGGAGGAGGGGAGGCCTCTATAAAAAGTGGGTGGGAGCAAAAGAGCACCGAAACTTGGGGGCATATCTTCTCCATATAAGAAAGGGTAGGGGCTTCGAAATAGCTCAAAACAACAAGGAGGGGGGGGGGTCCTTCATTCGACAGAGTGCCTAAGATGGCTATACTTGGCTCCTTTATTGGAGAGGGGTCTTCGATAAGTCGCAAAGAGTGAGGTAAGACTACGGAGAAAGTCCTCTTCAGCTACCTCGAAATGAGATGAGAGAGGAACAGGAGATATAAAAAAGAGAACCCGGATGAGGGGGGGGGATCGTACCCCCGAAAAGGGTCCTTCTTATAAAGGGATTCAGGAGAATGAGCCCGAAAGATAAGGGTAAAGTGGGGGAGCAGCTCTTCTAAAGACCTCGGGGGAATAAACTAGAAGGAAAAAGCTGATGTCGGAAGAGCCAACCTAGCCCCAGAACGTATCTCTTGAAAAAATTTATCTTCTCCTCCAAAAAACCCCGATTATCACCAGAAAAAAAAAATTAAGGAAAGGTTGCTCAGGAAGGATGGAGATTTTCTTCGCGAACTGGCCAGCTCCCAGCTCCAAAGCAAAGGGACAGGGAAAGAGGAGGACGAAATGACTTGCGGAAAGAAGAGGGGAGGGAACCCTGCCGTCTATTGGAAATCACCTTCTTTTATCTGAAAAAGGGGGGGGGAAACCGGCGACGATCGAGGTAGAATTCAGGGGGAGCTTTTCGACGGGAGAGCAAAGAGAAAAAAAGGATTTTCTTCGAAAAACTAGCATAGATGAGAGCGTTCCCTAGAGACGTGCAAAGATGAAAAGGGAAAGCTCTTGGCCTGGGGGAAGGGTCCTCCGTCGAGGGTCAAGCCTTCTTTCTCTGCGGGGAAAAGGAGGGGGCGGCCGGGACCGGGGCTTGGGAGGGGGGGGGGGAGGGATCTTTCGGTCGCGGGGAGGAAGACTGGTCTGCGGGGGGGGGGAAGACGCGTCATCTGATCTGGCCGCTGAAGGAGGAAGGGGCTGAGAAGTGCCGGGCTGAAGAGACCCAGGAGTCGTCCCTATCAGAAGGGGAGCATAGTCGCACCGGCCATTGTCGGGTTATTATTTTTTATTCGAAAAAGGTGGGGGGGGAGACTTCCTCCATGAGATGGGATTGAGGCATCGGCAGGAACTCGCAACGATGTGCCAAATCTAAAGGGGGAGAGGGGGTGTTCTTAGAAGAACGAAAACAGAGAAAATCTGCTACATCCAAGGGGGAAAGAGGAGAGTGAACGCTGGGGCGGTTTCATCAGAGGGCATGCACCTGCGTACTCTTCTAGCGGGGGGGGGGGGGGTTGTGGGACCCGTTGGGGGGGTACAAAAAGAAAGAAATGGCGCTGGGAGAAAGGGGTAAAACCTTCTCTATTCTTTTAAGAAAGGGAGGGGGGGAACACTGGTGGGGAGGGGAACGAGAATACTAAGTTTGATTGAAACACCTCCAGCCGAGGCGAAGGAAGGAGGGGAGATACCGAGCTCCATTCTACGCAAAATATCTTCTCCTTAGAGCAAAAGAAAAAACTTAATAGGAGGAAAAGAAGATCAAAAACAACAAAAGAAAAAAAGGTTATCTGGGGAAAGCGATATCGCTAAAAAAGAGCCTTGGCGCTCTTGATCAAAGAAAAGGAGGAGGGCTGGTATGGGGCTCAGCCATCACAGGACGAAGAGAAATACCCACCATTGCCCCAGGAGAAAGGAATATCGATCCGTTTATCGTCCTAAGATCAGGAAGGGGGAGGAAACGTATGGAGACGAAGGGTGGAACAGAAAAAAAAGGGCATTGACCGACGAAAAAAGGAGAGGAACCGCACAGCGTCACTATCCGACAGCTTCTTAACTAAGCCCTTTTCGGCGCGGGAACCATCGCAAAGGAAAGGGGACCTGTTCAAGAGGGAGTATGGGATTATTCATCAATCCGAAGAGGGGGGAAAAAACCATAGTCTAGGATTTCGAAGACCCATCTCCATCCTTTTCCTTTTCGAAGGGGAAAAGGAGATTATAGGCCGATCCCATAGCAAGGAACAAGGAAAAGGCATTCCCGTCATATCCAAGATCGAGAGGGAGGGAAGGCCACTGTACGGCAGAAGAAGTTTCCTATCACCTTACCTGGGAGAGGATTTCCACACCGAAAAAAAGCACATCCGAAAAAAAAGAATCCCTAATAAGGAAAAGACACTAAAGTAACATTTAACATCTGTAGAAAAAGGGGATACCATCATATAGGTAAGTTACTAACTAAAGAAAGAAAGGGGAAGGCTCTCTGTGAGGAGAAAACCTTTGATCGCGAGATTTCTCCTTCATCACCCCTGAGAAGGGAGGGTCTTAATCGTCGCCCAGGGAAGCCGAATTGGACGGGGGGGGGAATCAGAGAGAGTCCGAATCTCGAAGTTTCTCAGTAGGGGGAAAAGGGGGTCCTCTGCGTAAAAGGTGCATGATCGGGGGAGGGATAGGGATTGGGTCGCGAAAAATCACCCTCCATAAAGGGGGAGTCTTCCTCTTCTAAAATGAAGGGGGGTGTCTTTGTGATGGGGAATAACTTGGAAAGCCTCTCAGGAGAAAGAATGCGACTTCGGGGAGTTTTCCAGGGAAAGGATCGTCTGATACAGAACAAAGAAAAAAGGCTAGTGGAGGGGGAGGGGAGACGGGCGGACGTCGGTCCCAAGAAGGGAAGGAGGAGGGGGTCAAACGGGGGGGAATGAAGACCTCCCCTCATCACAAAAAGATCTCAGGAGGGTCCACCAAAGAGGGGAGGTTGGGGGGGATCTCTCGAGAGAGGTAATATATCTTCGAGGAGGGGAACCTCTCTCTAGGGAAACCTTCTTTTTGAGGAGCGCGAGTAAAGATTTTCAGGAAAAAGAGTCTCAAGAAGCAGGCTTCCTACTTTGGGAAGGAAAAAA
>Ga0179591_1334778_pt1 | contig 10385 bp, 10 predicted proteins | sample CZOMad2_1_08_16f_FD_182891 | JGI IMG/M metagenome (GOLD analysis project Ga0179591, IMG submission 182891) | Vadose zone soil fungal communities from Angelo Coast Range Reserve, California, USA - CZOMad2_1_08_16fungal (PacBio error correction) | ecosystem: Environmental > Terrestrial > Soil >...
GGTGGAGCCTCCAACTGGAAGACACCAAAAAAGGGGACGACAAAGAAAGGTTCAAGTGCGGCTGAGCCCGGAAAAAACCCGAGGGCAAGACGGTTGAAAAGGAAACCGCCCACTGGAAAGGGACGAGGCGATGAAAATCCAAAGCATAAAAACCCAACAAACAAAAGACATAGAAAGGAAGTACGAAAAAGATCGGGGTATGGTCTCAAAGACGCGACCTGAGACAAAGGGAGAATAACAAAATTGTGTGTGTAAAAACCTTTTGGGCGCCACCAAAAAGAAGTCTAACAGCTGAAAAGGGACGTCCCGGGGTTTCTACCGGGGAAAAAACGTTGAGGAAAGGGCCGACAAAAGCATGAGGCCGCCTGTGCCAAACCGGAGGGGTGCTGGCTATCAAAGCGGTGCGCGCAAGGTAGGTGTGCCGGGGAACACGGGCGACAAACAGGAAAAACCAACTACCTCGAGCCCGGGCCAGGAAAAGACCCCAAGAGAAAAAAGCAAACTCGGCACCAAGCCTCTAGCCCGAAAATCTGGAACAATACTTCGACCTCGGGGTCAAGGAAAAGAACGACGAAGGAAACCCTCAAGTACGCAAACGAAAAAAGCGCAGGCGGTGGAGGAACTAAGCCCCAAAACGGAGTTCACCAAAACAAAAAGATTTTGGAGTACTGAGGAATTCTGACTGGGGAGTACTGAGCGACGGCGGAAAAAAATACGAACAAAAACAGAAGGTGGGGGGCGTACAAGGAGAAAAATACTCGGAGGAAGAAAAAAGCGAAGCAACGGAAAAAAACAATGTGCAAGGGGGAAAGCAGTTTTCGGAACCCGGGAACGGGTGGACGTACAGGGCATCCTTCGAACAAAACAGGGGACCAGCAGTGCAATGATGGGAACGACAGACAAGTTAAAAGTTGAAGAGTCCAGGTTTCAAAAACAGAGAAAAGCCTGAAAAAAAACTCCGCCGCGTGTGCGAAAGGCAAAAACACGTGGCCCACGAGGGAGAGATCGCAAGCAAGACCTGGAAAAAACTGCCGGGAAAAAGAAGCAACCAGCCCTGGAGGGGAAAAAAAAAAAAAAGGCATACGCCTTCCGCCGGCAAAAAGCGTAGAGGGGGCGCCGGTAGGAGGGGATCCCCCTTAAAAGGAATCCTCACCAGAGGGCTTAGCGAACTGAAAAAAGGGACGGAGAAAGATGAAGAACGGGGGCGGGAAAAAACAAAAAAACCCCGTCAAAAGTCAAAGAAACAGGGACAAACCAAATAAGAACCGTCCGCCCACAACAAATGCCAGGAAAACCGGCTGCGAAACGGAAAGTCAGAAGGTTCTCACGGTTGGGGAAAGCCCCAAATGAAGCTTCTACATCGGGGCCAAGAGAAGAACCATCGGCCAGAAAGGGACCAATCGGTGGGGAGGCGGTGGAGTGATAAAGACCTGTACACTGACACCCAGGGTTCTACGGAGATTCGTGTGGGCCCGGAAGGAAAGAAAACCAATCGGACTCGAAGAGAAAACCACGAGTGCTCGAACGAGGTTGGAGACGCCATGTAACCGATCCTCGTCTTGGGGGCAAAAAAAAAATGGGTAAAAAGAATCTATCGGAGTGGTTCCCAGACACTACACGGAACCTCATAAAACTAGGAAAAGGAAGTGGGGGGCACGGGTTGTTACGGCAAACTTCTGGAGGAAAAAACGAAAGACAGCAGCGAAAAAAAAAAAAAAAAAGTTTTTTCGGCCCGGCCATTGACGGCCCAAAGTGAAAGAAGTGGGCACGGTGTTGCAAACATCCCCTGGTGTTTGTGGTGGGGGGCGACCTGGGGGGGGGGAAAAGAGTAAAGGAAAGCAGTTCATAGAAAGTGGGAGTCAACCAAAGGGGAGTGTGGCGGAGGGAGCAAATGGGGGCAGCGCTGGGGAAGGTGGGAGCAGGAGCGGGGGGGGGGGCAAAACGGGAGGGGGAAAGAGGCGAACCAGATCGACCAAGAGCCGCGCATAAGACAACAAGACCTCCACTTGTGCGAAACAGAACTCCAGGTACGCACTTCCAACTAAGGAGCAAGCAGGAAGGCATGCCCTGGCTCTAGCTAAGAACGAAACAAAGAGGAGCCGAACCCGGACGGAAAAGGGGTGGGGTGGTGGGGTGCGAGGACGTGCGCGACAAACACCGCAAACCACGGGGTGGCCAGCGAAACGGCCCGCAAGCCTGCAGAAAGAAAGGGACTGGGCACCAAGGGATCTCACAATCGAGTGAACCAAGGGAGGGGAATCTACCCCGAGAGTGGCCGCACGACCCGAGACGACGAAAAGGCGGTACTAGCGCAGGCCCCTCCGACTACCGCACGTGAGACAGAGGAAGATTTGCAGACCCCAGAAAATGGGGGGGTGCCGGGCCAGCGGAGAACCATAAAAAACCCCCTCCAGGCCACCCCCATCTGGGAAACGTCAGGAGACAGAAACTCATTAGGTCCGGTGGAAAGGACGAAGGATCAAACCTGAACAACATGTCGTGGTGGATGCGGGAAACAAAAAAACGGGGAAATTGTCTTTTTGACTTGCTAGTCGCACAGCGAGAATCGACGCGTGTTCGGGGAAAACGACAAAAAGAAGTGGCGCACAGGTGCCAATTGGTAGACAAAAATTACAACAATTTGTCATAGATGAAATGGACCCTCAGAAAAGAAGAGACCAGGGGAACCGCAGTGGGTCAAAGCACCGAAACCGGCCCACAGGAGAGCGGGAAAAAGGAAGACATACGACCAAGGACAATGCCGGCTTCCAGCTAAAAAAACTTCAGGGAATAGGGGGGGAGGCAACCCACCAAAAGAAAAAGGTACCCGAAGGGGCCAAGGGGTTTTTCCGGAAGGGGACGAAGGCAAAAGGTGCAGGGGGGGGGGGTCCAAGAACGGGAAATACATAAAACGGAAGATGGCGACCCCGCACCCTCGAAACCCGGAGAGGGCCGCTGCGAACGTGGACGCCGTTCCGGGGAGGAGTTCGTCGAAAAGCCTGCTGGAAAGGCCGAGAAGACAAACAATCGAATAAAAAGCCGACGAGACATCGAATCGGCCCGGACCGGAAGAAGAAGTGGGAAAGGCCCAAGAATTCGGTAAGGCGACTGTCAAGGTCACCCGATCTCGAGAGCATAGTAGAAGAGACCCGTCGAACGAGGCCCTGACAGCCCGGTGGGACAGAGGAGGAGGAGGAATCGTCTGACGGCAGGCAATCGGGGCGGGGGGAAAACAACCCGTCAGAAACGTGGTCCCCTTGCCCGACAAAAAAGAGGAAAGAAAAGGGGAAGTCCAACCACGCCGGGACCCGGCGAACAGGGGCCGGGGGGTAAACAACAATTTAAGTTTGACAAACAAACCACACTGACCCGAAATCAGAATGAACAAATATCGACCAAGATGAAGGGGACGGGTCCCTCTCCTTGGAAGAGGGCCGCCGGCAAATACCAGAGGGCGGGGGGGGAGGAAACCAAAGAAACATAAAGTCAAGGGGGTGTTCCACCCCCACCCAGAATTGTGGGGTATAAAAAAAAAGGAGGAGGAGGAAAAAGGAAGTAACCCCAAACAGCATGGGGGGGGAGACAAAGTTGCGAGGGGTTAGGCTTTTTTGGACAAAAGCGGGCCTGGGGGATGCACGGGCCCCCACAGAACGGGGAGGAAGAACAGAAAAACCGTATGGAGGCACCAATGAATCTTGGAGAGGTGTTCACAAGAATGTGAAACCAAAAAACGGGCTGCCAGTCGGGTGGGGAAGTTCAAAAGGGGTGAGGGCCAATGCGGGCCACGCCATCGGGTCGGGTGAGGGAAACGGGAAAGGAGAATAAAACAGGCAAGAAGTCTTGTCCACGCTTGTCACCGAATAACCGGGCAAGGCCGCCTATGAAAAAAGGCAGCGCGAAAGGGGGGGAAAAAAATGAAAGTAAGACCGCGGTGGCAGCACAAGGTAATGCCGGGACAAAGAAAGCATTCGCGTACGATGCGAATCGTCGACGTCGTCGGCGAAGGCGCCAAGGAAAAGATGGCCAGAGGAGACCAGTGGAAAAAGAGGTTTCTCAGAGCCAAAACCCGGTGATTGGAGCGTCAGCCTGCTCAACGAAAAAGCGTGGGGCTCAGAAATACCCCGAAAAAACCTATTAGACCAGGGAACGGGGGGGGGGAAACCGTTTGGGTCTGCCTCCGCAGAACGGTTTAATACAGTGGGGGGGGGGGGGTAGAAAAAACGACGCCGGCTGGGGCGACATCGGGAGCGGGTCGAGGGCCCTGAAGGAGGAGCGGGGGTAAAAAAACCGGGAAAATGTCGGGGTCCGAAAAGTACAGGGCGGTCGAGGGTCACAGAAAACTCCGATGAAAAAAAACAAACAATTCCTCTCGACACGAACGCAAGCAGGTGAACCATCGAAGGTGGAAAAGGTAGCGAAATCCACGAGTTGGACTTCACCGGTGAAAAAAGCGGGAGAAACACAGCGGAGAGGGCAAAACGCGAAAAGAAAGGGGGAATCACGCCTGTGGATCGAAGAAAGGGGGGCAGTCGAGCAGCACGTTTGGGCGCAGACCGACACAAAGCGAGGGGGGGGGAACCAATCTCGGGGGGGGAAAAAAGTTGGGGGAAGGTCAAAAAGACGATGTCAAGATTCCAGAGAAGGGGGGCAGACAGAAAAATGAAGGTCGCGGGAAGGGTGGAAGCCACGCACCTGGGGAGGAAAGAAGACCAAGGGTGGATGAATCAGGAAAAAAAGAAGCATCCAAACAAAAAAAACCCTTACATCCTGCACTTGCGGAAAGGAAAAGGGAAAAAAGCTTGATCACGTCGCGGCACAAAAAAGGCATGCCTTAAACGGGAAAGCAATAGGTGTCAGCGCGGAAAGTGCATGCGTCCGGGTCGGGGGTAAAAACCTGGAAGAGGTTGCGCCGTAACTGAGAAAGGGGGACGTCACAAATCCGAGGTCAACAACTTGATCGCCCCACCCCGACTCACAAGATAAAGAATAACCAAGATCATTCTACCCAACGAAACAGTTCTAGAGCCGAAAGAACTCAGGACAACCTGACCTGTGAGGGAGAGGGGGGGGGGGTTCTATGACCACTGTCATTGTACACTGGGACCACAAAAGGAAAGAAAACACCAAAAAGGACTTGGGGAGAAAAGAGGGCAAAAAAGGGGGGGCACAAAAACAAACCTACGCAATGCTCCAAGGGAAGCCGAAAAGGTGAGCCGGAGTAGAGGGCAACGGAACCACATCCCTACAAAAATCAATCGGGTATGACGGTACCCTACCGAAAGGTAAACCCCGAGAATTGGGGCAAAAATTCGTGAAAAAAGGGGAAAAGAGGAGCACTTCGAACCTTGTCGCTCACGCCGAGGGACTAGCGATCTTGCGGGGGGGCGGAAGGAGGCAAAAGGCGGGGGGCAAAGGGACTAAGCCTCAAAAGTAAAAAAGGGGACAGGGAGTAACCAAAGGGATCGCCCAGGAACATCCAGAGGGAGGGGGGGCCGAGGGGGGACAGAGAATGGTTCCACCAAGCCGGAGCAAAAGCAAAAAGAAAAGGGGGCTGAACGGGGGAAGACGCTGACTACGAAGGGACAAAGGGCCGTGCAGCAAGTGGGGGGGGGGGGGAAACGAGGACGCGACGGTAAAAAGGGGGGGCCTGACCTGGGAGACAAGAACCCAAAGGGGTTGTTGAGAAAAATCCGGGCGAGACCGAAAGACTCTCCTACCGCCGACCAGTTCGGGCTCCAGACCAGGAAAGAAGCAGGAAAAAAAAACGACAAAAATCCGACCCTCGAAAACCGTCGAGAGAAAAGAAGCCCGTTGGCACGAGACAGCAGCCACCAGGGCGTGGCTCCAACTGGCAACGAGAAAAAAGAACCTGTCTAAACGACTACCAAGAAAAGGGCCACTGAAAAAAAGGGGGGGGGACAAAGGAAGGGACCCTTGGGAAAAGAGGCCGGACGGGGCACAGAAGTTGCGGAAACTAACGGAAAAAAAGTGCTGAACGTAGGTCGTTAACCCAGCAAAAGCACGTGGTCACAGGAGAAAAAGCTCGAAAACGGACGAACGCAAGGGTTCCCCCCACCAAGAGTGAACGCGACAGAAAAAAGAAAGTGGGCTTCGACCGAAACGGAAAAAGGGAACGTAACGCGTGTGAAAAAAAAACCAGCTGGGTCGAAGGGGCATGCAAAAAAGCGAGCGCGGGGAAAAGCTACCACGGAGTCGAGTTAACGACCGACACTCCCCAAAAACTCGTAAAAAAAAAACCGCGGTTCAAACTAAAGCGGGCGAGCGGAAAGAAAAAGGAACGGTCGGCGGTGCGGTCGGCGTGGCTTGAAAAGGGGGTTGCGGCCAACAAGGGATGACAGGAGCAGGGTACAAGTGAAGTGAGGAATAAAAGGACCGGACCCAAAAAAAAAGCGGGGTCTGCGACCCCATAGGAGTGGAACATCCACAAAGACCACGCGCAAAACGGGGGGAGGAGCAACAAAGGCCCGAAACGGGAGACGAAATGACGAAACCGAAAAGAGGTCGGGAAAAAAAAAAAAAGACGTGCCCGGTTTCGAACATCAGGCCGGCTTCGTGTCGACAAAACGCGGCAAGGAAAAGACCAAGCAGTTTTGGGTGAAGGGGACATCGTTCAGAAACGGGGAAGAAGGGGGGAGGTGCGCTCGAACCATCAACTTCGCAAAGTCGGAACAAAAAATGGGGGACTCCGTAATGGCAGAGGAGGGAAAACTCAAGTGCACCAAAAAAGGGTGCACGAGGGGGGGGGAGCCAAGGAAAGAGCCCAGAGCGATCGCACCAGGGGAAAAAACACCGCAACGCAAAAAGGGGGTGCTGCGCAAATCAAAAAAACAACTTAAGTGGGGGAAGAAGATGAAAAACGAACCGCCGACCAACGATGCCGCCGTGAAAAACCGGATGTGGTTTCAACCGGTGGAAAAACTGCGCAGGAATCGGGCGAAGCGAGCCTGGGGGAAAAACAGAACTCCCACGGCCAGGGGGGCACTAAAGGACAAATCACGGGAAATGAACCAAACAGGGACACAGGAAGGGGGTGAACGCGAAAAAAAAAAGGAGGAAGGCCGCAAAGAAAAACCAAAGGCGCCAAATGGACGAAGGAGCAAAAGAGGGAGAGCGGCCTGCCAACAGTGCGGCCAAAAGAGAAGAATCTAAGCATTCGCGTGGGGAAACCCAGGGGACGGTGACCTCACAAAAGGACGCATCGGAGAGCCAAGAACACGGCCAAGTACAGGGGCGTTGCGATGAAGAGTGCAACGAGCGTGGCGGGGGGGGCGGGGGAAGGAAAGAAGGTTCTAGACCGGCAAACGAGTATCCCCAAGATCCGCGAAGTTAAATTAACCACCTGCCCCTCCCTCGCAAGACGGACGGAGGCGGTGCCTCACCACTCAGAGCTCAGGGGACCCGCCCTGAACGAACGCACCTACAAAACCGCCCACACCCTCGCCGAAGGCGGGCGTTGCTAGGGGGGGGCATAAAACCGATTTGGGAAGTGGAAGGGAAAACTGAAGAACTTTTGAAGGAACGTGGGAAGGCATGACCCACACCAACCATCCAGAGAAAGATCGCGGCAAAGACGAAGGGGAAGCGACGGGGCTTGGGGGAGTGAAAAACGATCAAGCAAGAAAAGGTTGACATCGGAAAAGGAGGGGGGGCACGTGCCGGGGTTTAGGTCAGACAAAGGAAAGGGTTTGGGGATCGTAAGCTTCGACGGAAGAACGACCCGCGCGGGTTAGGGGATGGTTAAAAACCGAAAAATAAAAAAAAAAAAAAGGGAAGGGGGAAAACCAAACGAACAGAGGGAAGAAAGCCCGGACAGACAACGTTGACGGCCACAAAAGGCACGGTTGCCCAGGGGAGGGTGGGTAACTGGGGTCGTAAGCCAGGGGTGACCGGCGTGCGGTACCCCAGGAGACGGCCAGGGCGGGATAAAATCGACCGCCAAAACAGATACAGGGGGGCACGAAAAAAAGGAGCCGGATTGCAGGGAAGAACGGGTTCACCAAAAGGCCTACGAGAAAAAAAAAAACGGTCAAAAAGAGGCTGGAATAGAGAGCGCCGAGGGAAAAAAAAAAAAAAAAACGGGCAGAGTTAAAGCAAACCAAAAAGGCAGAAGGAGCAGCGACAACGCCCAACCAGAAAAGGAATTCAGCACAGAGGCAGAAGGGACAGTCAGCAGGTCTTGGGCAAGGGGGACAACACGAGGAGCGGAATGGGGGTCTTCTGGAAAAAAACCCCCAAGAAACGACGGGTCACGAAAATCCGATTTCAACACAAAGTGATAAACCACGGTGGATAAGCACGAAAAACCCAAGGAAGGCGGACTGATAAATTGGCAAAGCCTTGACGCAGGGAACTCAAAGGAACAGAGTTCTGCGGGAGGCAAAAAAGGGACCGACCCGTCGCAAGGGGCACACTAAAGGAGACTGGCTCACTCAATTCGCCAGAAAAGACGGGGTGTTCAACATAACGAAAGCACCTACACGGCAAAACGACCGGTTGACCCAGGAGGGGGGGCCGGGAAACACATGACTGGGAAAAGCCCCCAGGGACTAAAGTGGGCGGCGGCCTGATGATCAAGGGAAAATGCAGACGAAAAAAGGGTGTGGGGACTCAAAAAGGGGGGTTTTGCTCAGTCAGAACCTGGGGGTTGGGGGTTGGACTACCTGTTTGGTGAACCCGCGGCTACAGGCAAAGGGGGGGAAAGAAAAAGGAGAATGCTCCCACAGGAAAAATCGATTTGGGCGGGGGGGGCCTAGGAAAATGGTAAGTGGGTGGGGGGAGCAGCCGCGTTTGGAGAGGACTTTGGGAAGGGCGACGCGGGCAAGGGGATTACTTAAAAAAAACGGGAAGGGACACAAAGCCACCAGGTCAAAGAACCTGAAGTGTCGATCACCTGAACGAATCCAACTGCAAAACAAAAAAGGAGGACACAAACTGAAAAAAAGAAGGACACCACTGGCAAAGAGCCCCGTGGAGGGAGAACGTTAAAAAAGAGGGGAAAGACAAGGATCGTGGGGGGGGGTGGAGCGCAGGGGGAGGGCCGGGGGACATAAGGGTTCACCACGGGGCGGAAGCAAACAACCAACCTCCCCGCCAGGGGCACAACAAAAGAGAGATGACTGGGGGAAAAGCATCGTCACCAGAATGGGAAGGGTCCCCAACGCGTTAAGGTCGCAAACAGAGTTTACCAGACAAAATCTCCTCGTATATTGTAGAGCCTGCCTCCGGCGAGACGAGAACGTGGGTAAAGAAGAGAGTGGCAAGAAATGTGGGGGGGTGGGTTCCGCGCACACACCTTCTTCAAGGACAATCAAGTCAGGTGAGGAAGGTAAAACTAACCCCGGGAGTTGCAATAGGGTATGTGGCGAGAAGGGCTGGGTCCCTACCCTACACTTTCCTCGAAACACTGTAAGGTTCCAACCTGAGGGGGGGTCGTACGTGCAAAATAGGGTCAGGGGGGTGTGGACGACCTCCAAGACTTTGGGTTCAACAGCCAAAGAGCGGAGCGGGCGGAGGAGATTTCATTAAAAAGCCCGACCGGCCAAGTGTAGGCGACGGAAAAAAAAAAAAAAAAAAGAGTACTCCTCAATCGCGGCACCGTGGAAAAGTCCCCGCGACGAAGAAATGGAATTGAGGGGCCGGAGGGAGCCCAAGGCGGAACAGTCGCAGCGTGTTCCCTAAAAAGAAACCGGGGGGTGACTAAAAAGGGAGCAAAAAGTACTGGGTTTACTTAGACTCAATAGAGAAATTCGTTCAGAAGCCAGGGTCTGCCGCGCAAAGGAAGTGAGGACAGAGAGGCAGTAAACAGGAAGTGGGGGAAAGAAACAAAGGGGGGAGTCGTCGGGCCCTTAAGAAAGTTGGGGCGACCTGCAGAAGAACGGTCGAGGGGAAAGGCCGAACCGAGGACAGATAGCCGCGAGACCGGGGCGAGATCAAACGAGCAGTCGGCAAGAGGGGGAGGAAACCGCCCAAGTAACTGCGAAACTATCATCGAAACAAAAGTGTCTGAGGCAGCGCCAAAAACTGGGGGGAAAACAATGTCGGTGACATCTAAGAAAAGATCGGCAGAGGGAAACATTGATTCAGAAATTTCGCACGCAACGGGGCCGGAGCGGTTAAACGTCAAACGGGAGGAACGACACAAAAGAAAGGGAGTTAAAAAAAGACGGGTCAAACACAAGGGACCGAAAAGAAAGGCTGCCAAAGAAAAAAAAAAAAGATCACCAAGGGGCCGACCGGACCAACTCAGCCGTTGAACCACGCAGGGCGGGGCAAAAAAGACAAAGGGGAAGGGGGCGAGGAAAAAAACCCGAAGCCCAGAAAAAAACCGTTTGGGGGCACAAAAAAACCCACTGCTGTTGGGGGGT